>CEWR01082141.1_pt1 | contig 36095 bp, 33 predicted proteins | sample 356321 | NCBI WGS metagenome assembly CEWR01 (sample SAMEA2621551, study PRJEB7988) | marine metagenome | biome: marine biome (ENVO:00000447); feature: mesopelagic zone (ENVO:00000213); material: "saline water (ENVO:00002010), including plankton (ENVO:xxxxxxxx)" | depth 790 m
ATTGTGCCTCGGATTCTTGCCATTCTGTGTTTGGGAAGGTTGTAAATGGGATGGATGTTGTGACCGGGTTATCCATACGGGACCCTGGGTCCGCCACCAAACCTGGCGATGCTATTAAAACTGTGACGATAACGACGAGAGAATCTAACTAGGAACTATGATCCGAGTAAGTTCTCTCTGTTGTGAATCGGAATAATTGACCAGTAACTCCAATCCAGGTGCCATCTGCAACATATGCAGACCCAACCAATGGATGATTGTTTATTCTAATCGTATGTTCAGCACTTGTTGCCGTTATCAGAACTGAACCTTTTCCAAAGACGAAAGTGGCTCCAATAAACTCATCCATTCCAGTTTCCGAGCCAGTGACTACGTGCCGTGTGAAAATTGACCCAATTGTCTTTCTGCTCGGTAAACGATCGAAATTTAGCACTGAGTTTCCCGATTCATCACTAATGAATCCATACGGCTTCGGTAGAGAATTTCGATATAGGACTATTATTATTAATATTATGATCAGAATTGCCATAGGAATAATGATTCCTAATGGGATGTTAGTTTTTGAAGTGTTTGTGCTTGAGGGAGGGGTATTCGGTTCCGGCTGATAAGGTACGTTGGAATATGGCTGTGCCGGTGCTTGAGGAATCATCCTTGATTTCAAAATCAAATTTTCTGTTGCCTGTGAATAACTCCTATTGGCATAGGTTAAATGCACATTGAATATAGTGGAGGTCTGGCCCGGTTTATCCGGTGAGAAAATCACATCATACATCCAAGCTTTGCCTTCGGAATCCGGCGATCGAGGATTGATTTTTAAAGTTCCGCCAAATTGCAAATCGTTAATGATTTGGGTGGTGATGTCGGATGGGGACACAGCATAAGGATAATCTTTAATCTTTGTGTATATTGTGGCTACTGTGTATTCCTCGCCAACGAATAGGTTAGAGGTGTAAAGAGGGTCCATTTCAATTGTTGGGAATACTTCGGCCTGAAAGGTGAAATCTCGAGTTAGATTATATTTAACATCCGGCCAGCTTAAATGGATTGACACTGAATATGTTCCCTCTGATAGAGGTGCAGGAATTTTCGCTGAGTAATACCCGTCACCGGATTTTAGATCCCCATCAATTCCCTCATCCTTCAAATCATACGTTATGGAAGTGCTACCTGGTGTGACAACATCAGCACTCATAACCGCATCCTCGCCCATTATCGATATAGATTGGGCTTCTGTGATGAAAGCCGAAATAGTAGCTGCTTCATCTGTCGGTACCACTTCCGGCATTTGAAAGTTCAGGACATATTTATTCGATGCTAAATACCATGATGATACAAGGCCGTTTATTCCCGTCACATCAACGGTCCAATTTCCAGGGATAGGGTCATTAATTATCCATACCACGGCATTAGGAGTTTCTAGTACAGAAGAAGAGGATCTGTCACCTGTGGAAGCTTCGAGTCCATCCGGGTTTTTAAGCCTAAAAGAACCTGTATTACTTTCCCTGAAGAATAAAGCCATCACATATTCAGTACCAGGTAAAACTCCTATATCTGAGATTAGTAGATTGCTAAAAGTCAATTTTTTCTCTCCAGAGGAAATTAATTTCCCCCGGTTATCAGTCGTTAATAAGTAGTCTGTAAATAATTTTAAACCTCCGATATCTTCTAATCGGAATATGTGTCCCTCAGTAGCAGATGCGAGATTAGTGGACACTTCCAAATTGGATGTCGGAATCCCTGACAACGCGAAGGTGGATATATGCCAGCCCCTTTCATAAAAAAGATCTGATAAAGGGTCCAACCTATGGCCCACATAATCTTCATGGGTTGGATATTCGTTAGTCCCGATGAGATATATTCCTGAGCCTGGAGGGGCATTTTCTATATCTAATAGGCCGTAAGATTCCCCAAGTGTCTGATCTACTGCTACGCCCAACGAGGAATTGTCTTCGGAATTTGAAATTATGTCTTGCACTTTTTTTGGGAACTCTGCGAAATCACTTCGCCCAGCCCTATAAGGGCCAATATAATTGCCGGGTGAGTCCATTGTCATTAGATAGAAATCATCACCTTGTTTTATTGTCGACATGATTCCAATTAGTGAATCAACCATTTCCATATGGGATTCTTTGGAAACCACAGAATTCGAGTCTATTCCGAGTATGACTACCCGATGGTCCGACTTAACATTTTGATCAGCGTATATTTGTATTACGCTGTTGAAGGAGGCGAACACAAAGACAATAAGAACGATACAGCTCAAGACGATCTTACTTGTTGTATTCATAAACCACTTTTGACTTATACGCCTCTGATGGCCTTTTTTTAGCCAGCGATTTTTGGATTTGTATAAAAATTATGTCCTAACTTTATAGTAATTTATGTTAGATTGAACCTCTTTCAAGTTCAATCTAATTTAGGAACTATTTTTGCCGAACATGTGCGAATGTTTGGGAGTGGTGCTGGGGTAATAAATATATGTATCGTCCGATGTGTAAATCATTTTCCTATAGTGTGCATTTAATGTGGCTTCTTTTAGTGATAGGGAATTTATCTTGCGGTGGAGAACGTATGGATATAAATGACGCCTCATTTGTGGAAGTGTCTGGTTTGGTTATTGATTTCGAGGCCCGTTCCCTCACGAAGATAGACCACCTTACCTTAGAGACTGCGGCGGGACAAAGCTATAAATTAAATGTCGGTAAAAATCTAGGGAAATTCACGCCATCCCATATACGACAACACATGGTCCATGGGGAATTGGTGGTAATATCATATTTTCGACGTGACGGTGAGAACTGGTTAAAAAATATACGGGATTTCACCCTTCGTTGACGATTTTATTTTTGGGTTTTCTTCCATAACGCATATATAAAAATATGGAGCCCGTTATAAGCACTGAAAATACAAATAGGAAGAATATTCCTGCGGCATTGCTAGTGGGACTCCCACCATCCAAAACATACAGTTGAAAACTGATTCTATCTTCAATATCTGGCTTAGTGGAAATTTTTATTTCCACTTCCCATTCGCCGGGGGTTTCAAAAGTTAAATTTGCATCATATATAGTTGGTGAGGAGGGGGAATTTACAGCTCTTGATTGGAAAGCGTCTTCTCCTTGTCGAATTACGACCGTGATAATGGCTTTCTCAATAGCCTCTGTTGTAGATGACGAGGTTGGTTCAATGTGAAAGTGAACTGAACCCGATACCGGTTCGTGGGGAATTATACTGACTTTTAATTCATATTCTCCGGCAGTACCATAGTGGATTTTTTTCATATCGCCGTGGGCTTCCAACTGGTTTGGTTGCCCCCATAGCGTAATCAAAATGGCTGCCAATAAATTAAATAAAATTAATTTGGACAATCAGAACTCGTTCCTTTTTTGTAATGGTGGGCCCGGCAGGGATCGAACCTGCGACCAATCGGTTATGAGCCGACCGCTCTTACCACTGAGCTACGGGCCCAAATGTGAGTTGTGCCTACCAATAATATGTAGCACGAACAAAAATTTGCGTTTTTAATTGTCCTGTAACCGAAGGTCGTAGTCAAGGAAACCCTCTGATATTATAGGTTTAAGTTAATCCACATGGAGAATGCCATGGGCCGGTTATCTGGGAAGGTGGCGATAATATCGGGTGGTGCTAGAGGGCAAGGCACAGAAGAGGCACGCCTCTTTGCTTCCGAAGGTGCAAAAGTAATAATCGGTGACATACTTGACTCAGAAGGAATTCAGGTAGAGTCTGAAATCGTTGAGCAAGGCGGGCAGGCTAAATTTGTCCGTCTTGACGTATCAATAGAAAATGACTGGTCAAAAGCTGTTCAACTGGCCATACCTGAGTATGGCAAACTAGATATATTGGTTAACAATACCGGCATATTGCTGATGATTGAGGTTGAGGACACTAGTACCGAAGAGTGGAATTACCTCCATAATATCAATTCTAAAGGAGTTTTCTTGGGGTCTAAAGCCGTGATCGCAGCTATGAGAGAATCGGGTGGAGCATCTATAGTTAATATATCTTCCATCGCGGGTTTGATTGGGTCTAAATTTAGTGCCTATAGTGCTAGTGAGGGGCTTGTTAGAATATTAACAAAATCTATAGCTGTGAATCATGGACATGAAAATATCAGGTGTAATTCTGTTCACCCTGGAATTATCGACACAGATATGGTTTCAGAAATGATTGGTAATAAGGAAGGCCGAGATCTTCAGTTAAATAGGACACCTCTAAATGTCATTGCTAATTCTAGGGACGTGGCTTTTGGGGTTTTGTATTTGGCCAGTGATGAATCCAGATATGTCACAAGCTAAGAATTGGTTATAGATGGTGGAATTACTGCCCAATAAATTTTTCTCCGCTAGCAACCCTTATAAGGTTGGTCTATTTCCAATATGTTTAGTTTTATTTGCCTTGCTGTTAGGGTGCAGCACCGAGGCGAACTCTACCGTCAATATTATTACCGAACCGGAGACTTCAAAACTCCAGGTTACATCGGACAACAAACTTGTTGATGCGGCGAGGAATTTACCAACTCCGAGAACCGTCATTGTTGAATCTAATGAACTACCAGCAAAAAAAACAGAACCAGCTAGGCAACTTCCAGCGGTTGTTTCTAATAACACGTCTACATCTCTCCAATCACTTAACGATAAAAGACTTGCAACAGGGTCTTCAATTGTTGTTGATGAAACCGTTGAGAATAAAGTAATTAAACCCTATGAAGAGGAAGAGTTTTATAGGGAAGTAAAAGTACAAATTAGAGGGAAATATCTGCCAAAACTGGTTCAAGGGTATGAGGATTCAGCATTAGGTTGGGCGGCTCCTGAAGTAAAAGGTGTTGGCTTGGATGGAGAAGAAATTTACATTGGTGGTGAGGGGCCAACGACATTAATAATGGTTCTTGCGCACTGGTGCCCTCATTGTCGAAATGAGGTGAGAGAATTAGCGCCATTTTTGAATGAAACCGATTCTCTAGATAGGGTTCGGATGGTTACTCTATTAACTTCAATTAATGAGGAAAGGCCCAATTTCCCACCTCACACATGGCTGGATCTTGAAAAATGGCCCGTTCCTTCAATAGTAGACACCCCCTCTAGCCAAATTGCTACTGCTTACGGTGTAAGTTCTTTCCCTTTCTTCATTGTAATAAACGACAAAGGTGAATTAGCACTTAGAATGCCAGGAAGACTTGGGGTTGAAACTCTGAGTAGATTATTAGATGCGATAGGCGATATGGGTGAAGAAAACTGACGGTTATAATCCAAATTGTTCAAACGATTGAATGGAGCTATCAAAATGGCAATTTCTAACAAAGTCCGCGGGTTCATGGAAAAGGGTTCTTGGATAAGAAAAATGTTTGAAGAAGGCATTTCTCTTAAACAGCAATACGGAGAAGAAAATGTTTTTGACCTGTCTCTAGGTAACCCAGTAATGAACCCACCCGAACAATTTTATAAAGAGTTAAAAAAGATATCGGAAAATCCTATAAACGGCATGCACCGGTATATGCCCAATGCCGGATTAACTGAAACTAGAACAGCAGTGGCTAATGGACTTTCTAATGAGACAGGGTTGTCGTTTACTGCAAACGAAATTGTGATGACATGCGGTGCTGGCGGGGCCCTCAACGTAGTTATGAAAACTCTGTTGGACCCTGGCGAAGAATTCGTAATTTTTGCACCTTTCTTCGTTGAATATAATTTTTATGCTGACAATCACGGTGGTTCTTGCAAAATAGTACCACCCGATGAGAACTTCCTACCGGATATGGAAGTTTTTCGCAGCTCTATCAACACTAATACAAGAGGTGTTTTGATAAATTCGCCAAACAATCCGTCAGGGGTCGTTTATGGAGATAAAACTTTGTCGGAAATGTGCGAGATCATTAAAGAAAAGGAAGTGGAATTCGGGACTGAAATATATCTGGTTAGTGATGAACCGTACAGAAAAATTATCTTTGACAATCTCGAATACACACACATATTCAACTACCATGACAGGAGTATAGTCGCTACTTCTCATTCGAAAGATCTTGCTTTGCCAGGTGAAAGAATCGGCTATATCGCAGTCAACCCAGATTGTTCTGATATTGAGGAACTGGTCGATGGATTAGTGTTTTGTAATAGAACCTTGGGCTTTGTGAATGCCCCCGCTCTTATTCAACACCTGATAACTCATCTACAAGATACAACGATAGATGTGAGAATATATGAAAAGAAAAGAGATTATTTATACAAAGAGCTAACAAATATGGGATATTCATTGATTAAGCCTCAAGGTGCTTTTTATATGTTTCCCAAATCTCCTATAGAGGACGATGTCCAATTTACAGAGGAGCTAAAGGAAAATAGGGTTCTTGTAGTGCCAGGTCGCGGGTTTGGGTTGCCTGGGTACTTCCGAATATCCTACTGCATGGAGGATGCGACTATAAAAGGATCTCTGGAGGGCCTAGAAAAAACAATATCAAAGTATCGGTAACAGAAACCTATTCGGGGAAAATATCTTTTAGTCCGGAGCCGGTAATCGGGATTAGGACCCTTTCATTTTTGTTAATCTCTTTTGCATTGATGAGATTTTCGAGGCCAGCAAATGCTGCCGCAGAAGTGGGTTCGCAAAAGAGGCCCTCATGTTTTGCTAATTTAATCTGCCATTCTACAATTGATGCCTCTTTTACTGAGTTAGCAAATCCTTTTGATTGACGCAACACACTCTGAACCTCTGATTTTCTAGGAGGAGACCCGACTGCTATTCCCCCTGCCACAGTTGATTTTATTTCGGACTTACTTAAGGTTTTATTTGACGCTATAGGATTTACGTTTTCAGCTTGAATGCAATGCAATTTGGGTAGAGTTTTGATTAGGCGCTTTTCTTTTAGTTCTTCAAGCGCTTTCCAAATCCCTAAATAAAGTGACCCGTTTCCTACTGGTACCACAATATTTTCTGGTATTTCCCTGTCGAAATCATTGAATATTTCGTATCCGAATGTTTTTGTACCTTCTATGAAAAATGGACTGAGATTATGTGATGCATAAACGATCGATTTATTCTCAACGAATTCTTCTGCCGCTTGGGTAGTTTCGTCACGACTGCCATCTACTTCATGTAAAATTGAACCATATATTTTAATTTGATTTAGCTTTGTTTGTGGAGCTGACAAAGGTGCAAATATGTGGGCTTTTATTCCTGCTCTGGTTGCATATGCGGATACGGAAGCTCCAGCATTTCCTGAAGAGTCTTCCACAATTTCGCTGACACCCTTAGACTTCAAAGCAGAGATCATCATTGCGGTGCCCCTATCCTTAAAAGACCCCGTAGGGTTCATAAATTCAAGCTTGGCATAAATTTCAGTTTCAAGCATAGTGGAAATGTTGGGCATGAATACAACTGGGGTGTTCCCTTCACCAAGTGAGAGGTATTCGGAGAGAGAGCATAAAGGAATAGGCATGTCTAGCATCCCATCACCTACTTGCCTGTTAACCTGTTTTTTCGAATTGGCATATTTGACTGATAAGGTTCCAGAACAAGTTCCACACCTAAGTGTTTGGGGATCAGCTTTATGGTTTTTAAAACATTCCGTACATTTAAATCCAAAATGGGGCATATTTGTTTAATTCCAGTCCTCATCAAGATGAGCTTCAATGAATTCCACATCTAACTCAATTCCCAATCCGGGTTTTTCAGACATTTTCAATTTGCCGTCCACGATATCCAAAGGCCTGTCTATCAAGGAATTGTGGGAATCGAGTTGGGCATGATTAAATTCTAATTTATAAAAATTAGGCACAGTCATCATTGTATGGGCGCCGGCCATAATGTTAATGGGACCACTGGCATCGTGGGGACTAACGGGTACGTAGAATGATTCGGCCAGGTTGGCTATCTTATAGAATTCACTGATTCCTCCGGTCCATAAAATGTCAGGCATCAAAAATTCTGCTAGCCTATCTTTTAGAACAGGTATAAAATCCCATCTGGTATATAACCGTTCTCCTACACAAATAGGCACCGATACCGATTCCTTGACATGTTTCAAAGCTTGGTTACTATTGGGCTGGACAGGCTCTTCGTACCATCCGATGTGGAATGGTTCTAATTTTCTAGCCATGGCAATTGCTGTTGGAACATCGAAATTTCCGTGGCAATCTATCAGTATATCTATGTTCTTTCCAACACCTTCTCTGATGGCCGATATTGTTTCTATGGCGAGTGCCGCTCCTTCTGGAGATATAGAGCCTTGCATATATTTCCTATGATGTTGTCTCATCTCAGGCATAAATGGGTCCGTTTTAAGCGCTTTGAATCCCTGTTTTACTAGCATTTTCGCTTCAGCCGCCGCTTTAATAGGATCTCCTGGGGCAACATGAGTATATAGTTCTATTTCTTCCCGAAGAGGACCCCCACCCAATATCTCATATATTGGTTTACCTGCAGCTTTACCCTTTATGTCCCAGAGGGCAATATCTATTCCACTCAACATTGTGGTAACAAAACCGCCAAACCCACCACCACCTGTAAATCGTCTAAACAATTTATGCCAAATTAGTTCCGTGTGTTCGGGGTTCTCACCTATTATCGTTTCCCTGAAATCCCTTTCCGCAGTCGAATTTCTGAGAAACTTAATCATGTTACCTACTACGATACTTCCGCCCCCTCCTGAACTAGTAGCTTCCCCAAAACCGGAAATACCCTCATCGGTGTCTATTCTTAAAAATACATAACTTCGCCCTCTTGGGGACCCATCAACGGAAGATCTTTCCGGAACCGTTACCCACACTTTTAAATCTGTTATTTTCATGAATAAAAGCCTTCCATAAGCCACTTAAATATATCCAACAAAAAGGATTCAAAACCTGTGAATTCAATATCTTTCTGTTACCATCTTTCGGATGCAACTTCCGGGACATAACGACACTGAATCTTTAGGACAGGATTCTCAATCAACAAATGTTTTTTATGGTTGGTATCTTGTCGTTGTCGGTGTCTTTTTACTGTCCATTAGCTCACTTGGTGTTTTTAGGGGCATGAGTCCTATGATGCCCGTGCTTCAGAATACATTTGGCTGGACTAGAACACAAATTTCTTTAAGTTCTCTTTTGACCCGAGTGGAAGGGGCCGCGCTAGGACCTGTTGAGGGTTTTTTAATTGATCGGATTGGTGCTCGAAAAATGGTACTAATCGGATTTTCCATTATGGCTGTTGGGTTTACACTTTTTTCTTCCATTCAATCATTATGGCAATTTTATGCTGTTTTTATTTTGATAAACCTTGGCAACGGTATTGGGGGATGGTTGGCAGTTGTTACTATTTTAAATAGTTGGTTCAAAAAGAAACGAACAAAAGCGATGGCTGGTGCAATGTCAGGGGTTCTTATTGCCGGTATTTTTGTTCCACCCTACACAATCGCATTGAACCATAGTTTTCGTCTCACCGTGTTTTTCTTCGGGCTGATAATTATTGCGATTGCACTGCCTTGCGTGAAAATCATTAGAAATCATCCCGAAGAACTGGGTCTCCAGCCAGACGGGGAGATTCCAAGCTCACACGAGCCAGACCCGGGTTTGGTGGTTTCAGATAATAAAACCTTTGAAGACAGCGAAGTGGAATTTACAGTAGGGCAGGCTTTGAAGACCCAAGTTTTTTGGATTCTCACAGTCGCACATGTTTCTTCTACTATTTCTCTAGCTACCCTGTCGATTCATTTAATGGCCCGATTGCAGGATATTGGTCTAAGTTCAACTACCGCCAGTTATATAGAGCTGACATCTTCTGTGGTCGCCCTACCTAGCCTTTTTGCAGCTGGATGGCTGGGAGATAAATTATCGAAAAAATACTTGGTGGCAACTTTTTTGTTTGTGCAAGGGATATCCACCATAGTATTGACCATGGCAAATGGTTTACCGATGGCCTTGTTGTTCGCGATATTGTACGGAACAGCCTTTGGAGGACGAATACCTCTAATGACCGCAATAAGGGGCGATTATTTCGGTAGAAAAGCCTTCGCTTCCATAATGGGTTGGTCTATGCTACCAAACGGCGTTTTAATGGCCATCGCTCCGGTTTGGGCAGCATGGATGTTTGATAATCATGGTAGTTACACTGTCCCATTTATTTCCTATGCGGTAATAAATTTGGCGGGTGCTTTTGTTATGTTACTTGTCAAAAAACCGAAGTTGTCACACCCAACAAATTCTTTGAATGCCTAAAGTGTCTTAATGCAGCGAGCCAATTCTGGAGGGAAGGGAGGTAATGCCTCAAGGCGAGATCTAACACGTGGCAGTGTACCCAGAAACTTGTGGAACATGGCTTGGCCTCAAATGGCCGACAGCGCCCTTACCGTTGTGGATCAGATTGCAGATCTTTTTTGGGCTGGCAGAATGGGGTACAGGACAATTGCAGGTCTTGGTGTAGCCCAAACTTATATATTGATTTACTCCACAGCTAGGATAGGCCTGGATGCTGGCATGCGGGCCATGATATCTCGTGCTATTGGGGCAAATGATAGAGAGTACGCAAACCATGTGTTATTACAAGCTCTGACAATGACTTTCATTTGGACTTTAGTAGTTGGCGGATTGGGAATCATCTTCACAGATAAGTTATTGTCAGTAGTTGGAGTGAGTGGGGCCGTGATTGAGTCGGCGACCACGTATATGCAACTTCAATTTGTTGCGTACTCGATGCAAAACTTTATACGCCTCACCGGTGGGGCCTTGAACGCAGCAGGAGACAGTATAAACCCTCTGAAGGCCGTAACTGTAAGCCGTGGAGTTCACATATTGTCTAGCCCTTTCTTCATTTTTGGGTGGTTATGGTTTCCTGACATGGGTATAGCTGGTGCAGCTGCGGCAAACATCGTGGCTCAGTTCCTAGGTATGATTATGAATTTAGTAGTGTTATATAAAGGAAATTCAGGGTTAAAATTGTCTTTTAAATCCTATCGAATTGATGTCATTTTGATATGGAGATTATTTCGAGTTGGGCTGCCAGCTGCCATGACATCTATGCAGAGATCGGTTTCTCAGTTGATCCTTTTAGTTTGCGTCTCAAAATTCGGTGATGCCCCAGTTGCAGCCTTTGCTTTGTCAAGGAGAGTTGAAAATATTGTCAATAACACCAGCAGAGGTTTAGGTCGAGCTTCAGCAGCAGTGGCAGGGCAGAATTTAGGGGTTGGGTACGTCAACAGGGCTAAAAGCTCATTGAGCTGGGCACTAGTATATTCTGCCATCTTAAGTGCTATAGCAATGACTTTGTATTTATTGTTTACAGAGGAGATTGCTACTGTTTTTAATGGGGACCCCAATTTTCTTGGGCATATGACCACCTGGTTGATCATACTTGCCATAGCCACTTTTCCTATGAGTTCAGTCCAAGTTTTGACACATGGGATAAGTAACACTGGGGCAACAGTTGCCCCAATGAATATAACACTGACAACTATGTGGTTAATTGAAATACCTATGGCTTTTGGGTTGGCCTTTTTAACTCCCTTGGATTCTGGAGGAGTTCCGTGGGGGATCGCTTGCGGGAATGTGGTGAGATGTTTAGCGTTCTTTTGGTATTTTTATAGAGGAAGTTGGCTTAAACCGGGTGTAATTTAAACCCGCTACAATATTGTGTAGTAGCATCTGTTGCTAGTTAAGGCGTCCATAAATTCGTTAAAGTTTAAAGAATATGATTTGGTATAGAGACTGGTTTTTTTACAGCATAGCTACCGTAGTATTTATTTTGGATCAAGTCTCCAAAGAGGTGATTCGCCAACAGCTCCCGTTATATGGCTCTTGGCCAGAAGAGGGATTCTTAAGGATTGTTCACGGGTTGAACACCGGGTCTGCATTCGGACTTTTCTCTGGTTTCACTAACCTCTTGATCATAGTATCTATAGTTGGAATCGGGGTGGTTTTGTATTATTTTCAGAAACAAGAAATCTCGGTCATATGGTACCGGCTGAGCATAGGATTGATAGTTGGAGGGGCTTTAGGAAATTTGATTGATCGTTTGAAAGATGGTGCAGTCGTGGACTTCATAAGTGTCGGATGGTGGCCTGCTTTTAATGTGGCGGATTCTTCGATAAGCGTCGGAATGGTTTTATTGATTCTTACCCTGCTGCTTGGAGAAAGATTTGGTTGGATCTCCACTTCAGATGAAAGTCGACCTGATGATTCATGAATGAAATAAAATTTGTGGCTCAACGAGACGATATTAGATTAGACCAAATGATTTCGTGCGTTATTGAAACTTATTCCCGCTCTAGTGCAAGAGAACTGATAAAAAAAGGTTTAGTGAAAGTGGATGGGAAGATAGGAAAACCTTCAACAAGGGTAGCTGTCGGACAACAAATCATAGCCAATATTCCTGAGTACCAAAAGACTTCTCTACAGCCACAGGAAATAGAGTTGACAGTGATATACGAGGACGAATCACTCATTGTTATTGATAAACCTGCTGGACTTTCTGTTCACCCGGGACCTGGCCACCCTGATGGCACCTTGATTAATGCTGTAATGGCTCTATGCCCTGATATAACCGGAGTAGGTGAAGAAAATAGGCCAGGCATTGTACATCGACTAGATATGGATACTTCTGGAGTAATCGTTGTTGCCAAAAACGACCGAAGCCATAGGTCTTTATCCGATCAGTTTAAGAATCGCACGGTTACAAAAAGATATGTAGCTCTGGTTGAAGGAAATATGTATCAAAAAAAAGCAATAATTGATGGTCCGATAGGGCGAGATCCACACGATAGGAAGAAAATGGCAATCGTTGAAAATGGCCGAGATGCTAAGACGGAATATGCCGTCAACGAAAGATTTGCACAATTTGATTGTTTGGATGTGAAACCAAAAACAGGTCGGACTCATCAAATTCGGGTTCATTTGTGTTCGTTAGGACATCCGGTGGCGGGGGACATTTTATATGGCACTAAGGTTGCTGGTCTTGACAGGCAGTTCTTGCATGCGGCAAGTATTTCTTTATCTCACCCTATTGACGATATTTTGATGGAATTCAAATCTCCTTTACCACAGGACCTGCTTAAATTTAAGCACTCTCTAAGTTAGAATTTGGTGAGTGTTAGTATTCAAATTGATTTTTAGAACAATAATTGAGTTTTTGATTTAATTATGGACTTTTCCAAAATAAGAGTTAGATACGCTCCAAGTCCAACAGGTGAACCTCATGTTGGAAATATAAGGACGGCTATTTTCGACTGGTTGATAGCCCGAAACAGTTCAGGACAATTTATAGTAAGGGTTGAAGATACAGATCAGGCTAGGAAAGTGGAAGGGGCTATCGACTTACAAAAAGCCTCTCTTAAATGGTTGGGACTCGACTGGGATGAAGGGCTTGGACTGGAGGGTAAGTATGGTCCCTATATTCAGTCAGAGAGACTAACTTTATATACCGATGTGGCGGAGCGCCTCTTGCAAAGCGGGAAGGCATATAAATGTTTTTGTAATGCGCAGAGATTGTCAAAATTGAGAGAGAAGCAACTTGATAGTAAGGCGGCCATAGTAGGATACGATGGGCACTGTAGGTCTCTGAAACTGGACGAATCTGATATTTCTGGTTCCTTCGTTGTGAGGTTCAAAATGCCAGATGCGGGCCTGTCAGAATTAGATGATCTGGTGAGGGGTCATTTGGAATTCGATAATTCTCTTTCTGACGACTTCATAATATTGAAATCAGATGGATACCCTACATACCATCTAGCCTCGGTTGTTGATGATCATTACATGGACATATCCCATGTGTTGAGGGGCGAGGAATGGGTGTCTAGTGTTCCACGACATGTTCAGCTTTATTTGGCTCTGGAATGGGAAATGCCATTATTTGCCCATTTGCCAACTATACTTGCACCTGATAAATCTAAGCTTAGTAAACGCCACGGGGCAACCTCCATTTTGGAATACAAGAAAGCGGGCTATTTACCAGAAGCAATGTTTAATTTTTTAAGCCTTCTTGGCTGGTCCCTTGATGGAGACACTGAAATAATATCTAAAGAAGATTTGGTTAGTAAATTTGACCCTAGCCGAATAAGTTCGGCAAGTGCCATTTTTGATATTGAAAAGCTAAACTGGATGAATGGGCATTATATTAGGTCCATGAACAGTTTGGAGTTATCACAAATACTTCGAAGCTATTGGAAAGAATTCCCTCCAGAAATTTTTGATAGGACCCCAAGTTCTAATGAGGTGGATGAAGTCTCCAAATTAGTTCAAGAAAGAATTAAAGTTCTTTCTGAAGCATCGGGTTTGGTGGCCTTTGTTTTCAAGAATGAAATTACCTACGAGCCAAATGAACTAATACAAAAAAACATGGATGCGGAATCTACGACTCGAATACTGGACAGAGTGAACGAGTCGGTTTCAAAAATCGAGACTTTTTGCTCTAGGGCCATCGAAGTTGAATTAAGGGCGTTGGCCGATTCGATCGATGTTAAGGTTGGAACCTTACTTGGAACCATTAGGGTCGCTACTTCAGGACAGAAGGTATCACCGCCTTTATTTGATTCATTGGAAGTGTTAGGGCGTAATAGAGTTTTGGAACTATTGCATGTTGCCAAATCCAAACTGGCATAATCGAATTAGGATTGACCAGCAGGCCAGTCAAAATTTATACTCGGAATCATGATTTCGAAATCAAAAACTAGGAGAATAGATATAAAGAAATGCTACGTGAGACTTTAGATTCAGATCTCAAAGACGCTATGAGAAACAAAGAGGCTTTAAAGCGAACAGTGTTACGAACAATGCTATCTGAAATACGTAACGCGGAAATTGATTCCCAGACCACTTTAGATGATGAGGGAATAATTTCTGTTCTTACTAAGCAAATGCAACAACGCAAAGATAGTGTGGAAGCATACCTTGCTGCCAATCGACAGGATCTGGTAGATAAAGAAACAGAAGAGATCAATATTATATCGGTGTATCTTCCGGAGCAGCTCCCTCCAGAAGAGATTGAAGCGATCATTACAGCGGCTATACTCGAGACAGGGGCTTCAAGTTTGAGTGATATGGGGAAAGTTATGGGTTTTGTTATGCCTCAAGTTAAAGGTCGTGCCGACGGTAAGATTGTTAATACGATCGTAACTGAAAAATTGAGAGCATTGTAAACGTCGTGAAATTTGGAGTTGTTGTTTTCCCTGGGACCTGGAGCGACGTGGATTGCTACACTGTGTTGGATGAGGTGTTTAACGTATCTGTTGAATACGTTTGGCATAAGGAGACGGATCTTTCAACCTATGACTGCATTATATTACCGGGGGGATTTTCATACGGTGATTACCTAAGATGTGGAGCTATTGCGAGGTTTTCTCCGGTGATGGAATCTTTGATTAAATTTGCTCATTCTGGAGGATTAGTTTTCGGGATATGCAATGGATTCCAAATTTTATGTGAAGCTGGATTGCTTCCAGGGGTTTTGGTTCGTAACAACCATCTTGAGTTTCGATGCCAATGGACCGATTTAAAAGTTGATAATACCTCCACCCCATTTTCCAGTAGAGCGAAGACAGGGCAAGTCATTTCAGTTCCAATATCGCATGGCGAGGGAAACTATTTTGCTCCACACGAAACCTTGATAGAGATTGAAAACAATGGACAGGTAATATTTCGGTATAGTGCCGCGAATGGTGATATCGACGCCATTAATAATCCAAACGGGTCTATAAATAATATCGCGGGAGTGACTAACCAAGAAGGAAACGTCTTGGGTATGATGCCCCATCCGGAACGTTGCTGTGATTCGCTGCTGGGAGGAACCGACGGCAAATTGATATTCGGATCCGTGATTGATTATCTATGGAAGAAAGTGTAGGTTGATTACCGGGATATTACTTTCGCTGATGGCCGCCTTAGGTTTCGGGCTGAGTGCAGTTTTTATAAAAGCAGGTATGTCCTCGGTGAGTGTAAAAACAGCTACAGTAATATCACTCATTTCCTCGACGGCCGTCACCATGGCGGTAGCGTTTTTGTTGCATTATGAAGAAATTTTTTCCTTATCTCCAATGGCCTTCGTTTGGTTTATTTTGGCTGGGTTAATTACTTTTTTGGGAGGCCGATTTCTTAATTTTCACGCCATTAGTTTGATTGGCGCCTCAAAAGCATCGGCAGTAGTGTCATCGACTCCGTTATTTGCCGCTATATTGGCTGTGCTTTTCCTAGAGGAGAATATTGGGTTCATGTTAGGTGTTGGCACCTTGATGATAGTTGCTGGGATTACTTTGGTGGTAATACAAAAATGAGGGATACCGCAAAAACAATTACTTATTATGGGCTTTTTTTCGCAGTTTGTGCAGCTTTCTTATATGCTTTGTCAGCCTTGGTAGGGAAGAAAATTACGGATGATTTCTCATCTCCCATGGTTGCTTCAGCATTTTCGATTTTGTTTGGATTGGTTGCAACAGGGTCAGTGTTTTTTGGTACTGTAAGCAAGGAGGCCAGATATCTGTCCGGGCGGTCTTGGGTTCTAATTGGATTGTCTGGATGTGCGTCTGCTTTAGGTGTTTCGGGGTGGTACCTGGCACTAAATGTAACCCAAGTAGTGGTTGTGGCTCCTATAGTAGCTGTTTATCCCCTGATAACAATATTAGCAGCATCACTATTTTTGCGAGGAATAGAAAAAGTTACCAAACAAACCGTTGCGGGGGCGATAATTGTAGTCATTGGAGTATTGTTTGTGGGGTTTGGAACTTAATGAAGGTATATGGATTGTAAGAAATATGGCATTTGACAAGGAGATATTGGACGAGCTCGCAATATCCCCCGCTGAATACGAGCTCATTGTAAAAAGGTTAGGAAGGGTGCCAAATCACCTGGAACTCGGATTGTTTGGATCTCTTTGGAGCGAACATTGCGGGTATAAGCACTCAAAGCCGCTGCTTAAATTGTTTGCGTCAGATAATCCGAGACTTTTGGTGAATCCCGGAGAAGAGAATGCTGGTGTGGTAGATATAGGCGATGGGTATGCGATTGTCTTCAAAATAGAGTCTCACAACCACCCATCCGCTATTGAACCATACCAGGGGGCCGCTACTGGAGTTGGGGGTATAGTGCGGGATATATTTGCTATGGGTGCGAGACCTATCGCGTTGTTGAACTCGCTCAGGTTCGGCCCTTTGTCAAATGACAGAAATAAATATCTTTTTGACGGGGTCGTATCCGGTATTTCTGCGTATGGAAACTGCATAGGGGTCCCGAACATTGGCGGAGAGGTAGTTTTTGCTGAATGTTATTCTGGCAATCCATTAGTAAATGCCATGTGTATAGGATTATTAAAGGTGGATGAGCTTGTTAAAGCTACTTCTGGGAGCAGTGGAAATTTATTGATACTAGCCGGGTCTGGGACAGGGAAAGATGGGATTCATGGAGCCTCCGGGTTGGCTTCCAGAAGCTTTGAAGATGACAGGGAATTAAGGCCGACGGTCCAGGTTGGAAATCCTTTTCTCGAAAAAATACTAATTGAATCTTGTCTCGAAGTTGCTAAATCTGGAAAGATTGATGGAATGCAAGATTTAGGGGCGGCCGGCCTGACTAGTGCATCGGTGGAATGCGCTGCTAGTGGATCAACTGGTATCGAGATCGATATTGATTTGGTACCTCGGAGAGATGATGACATGTCTCCATATGAGGTTATGTTGTCTGAGACCCAAGAGCGTATGTTAGTTTCTGTTAAACCTGAGAATGCTGAAAGTGTGAAAGAAATATTTGACCGATGGGATATCGATAATTCGATAATAGGCAAAGTTACTACTTCAAATCGAGTTCATATTGTGAGTGGGACTCAATTATTAGCAGATCTACCAGTAGGTCTGCTTACAGACCCTCCGCAATATGTCATAGATTCAATTACCCCTCCATATCTGGAACCGTTACAAAACTTCGATTTAAATCAGATAAATGTTCCGGATATCGCTCCGAATATGGTTTTAATGAGGCTTTTGTCCACTTCCAATATAACTTGTCGTCAGTCCGTGTACCAAAAATATGATCATCAGGTTCAAACTAATACGGTGATACCACCTGGTTCTGATGGATCTCTCATTCGAATAAAAGGAACTGAGAAAGGTATATCAGCTTCCACTGATGGGAATGGGCGTCTTGCATATCTAGATCCCTATGTAGGTGGCCAGATAGCTGTCGCTGAAGCTTGCAGGAACGTGTCCTGTACCGGGGCCGAACCAATAGCCCTCACAAATTGTCTGAATTTTGGGAATCCGGAAAAACCTGAGGTATATTTTCAACTTGAGAATTGTGTTAAGGGTATGGCAGATGCCAGTACAAAATTTTCTAGTCCTGTGATAAGTGGAAATGTGAGTTTATACAATGAAACACAAAACACTCCCATATATCCCACTCCTGTTGTAGGAGCGGTAGGCCTCACCGAGAATGTTAGAAACTATGTAGACATGAGCTTTAAAAATGATGATGATGTGGTGTTATTACTGGGATCCTCTGAGGTTGTCTGTGACGTTGACTACCTTGCCGGAAGTGAATACCTCGAAATTTTTCACGATTTAATTGCTGGTCAGCCATCAATAGATTTGGAGAAAGAAATCTCGGTACAAAAATTATGTCGAGATCTTATTCAACATGATTTATTAAAATCGGCCCATGATTGTTCAGAAGGTGGATTGGCAGTTGCAATAGCAGAATCTTGTATAAAAGGTGAGATTGGCTTCAAAGGTGAATTCGAAACTAGAGGACGGTGGGATGTTCAACTTTTTGGAGAACAACAGTCTAGAATAGTGATTTCTGTTAAGAAAGGTAATGTTGCCGAGGTGATGCGGTTCTGTATTGACTATCAGGTCGAAGTGCTAAATTTGGGTAAAGTTGGCGGCGAGCTATTATATGTTCCGGGGCTGCTGGATGTCTCAGTTGCTGAAATTTCTGAGGCCTGGATGGTCGGGATTTAAAGGCCTATTTTTCCGCTTTATTTATTTGCAGTTTCAGTAAACGGGTTTGACACGGCATATACCCGATGCTAGATTGATTGTTTGAGCTTAATAACGATATTGGGATGGTGTTAAGGTTGCCAACATATGATTATAAATGTGAAGAGTGTGGCTCAGAATTTGAGCTGAGGCTTCGTTTTAGGGACTCTGTGGATCAACCTTGTAACAGCTGTGACAAGATGGCAACAAGGCAGTTTTCTGCGGTGCCGATAGTTTTTAAAGGTAGCGGTTGGTATGTTAACGACTACGGTAAAAAGGGTAGTTCGTCAGGTAAGAACACTAATTCCTCTGAAACCGAAGGAACCACTAGTGAATCGAGCTCAGACACGAAATCCTCTTCTTCAACAGAGCCGAAGTCGGGAAGCGACACAAAATCTTCTTCATCGGATACTTCTGCGTCATCAGGGTCTAAAACCACTTCTCAGCCGGAATAATGAGGGTAATTCTGCAAAGAGTTAACTCTGCAAATGTGAAAATTTCAGATTCTGTTGTTGGGGAAATTCAAAAAGGACTCTTGGTTTTTGTCGGAATTGCCGCCGAGGATAATTCCGAAGATGTTGACTACATTGTAGGTAAAACTCTAGGACTTCGCATTTTTAACAACCAGAAGGGTAAATTTGACTTGTCTGTTCAAGACATAAAAGGCGATTTATTAATAGTGAGCCAATTTACGTTATACGCGGATACCAGAAAGGGTAAAAGGCCGAGTTTTATAAGTGCTATGGAACCCAGCAATGCGTCAAAGCTTTTCAATATTACAGTTCGAAAGTTCAAAGAATCCGGACTAAAGGTGGAGACTGGAAAATTTCAAGAGGAAATGCAAGTTTCTTTGATTAATGATGGCCCCGTCACCATATTTATCGATTCAAAGAACTAGTTAGATATGCGACTTAATATGCAATCCTTCTATTAATCAATATCTAAACTCAAATCTAGGGTCGGTGCCGAGTGAGTTATCGCCCCCACTGAGATTAGATTTACCCCGGTTTCAGCGACCGATTTGACAGTTTCCAAATTAATACCTCCGGAGGCTTCAGTGACAGCTCTATCCGGACATGATTCAACAGCTTTCCTCATCTCTTCAGTCGACATATTATCCAACAATATTATGTCAGCTCCGGCAGATGCAGCCTCTACAGCCTGTTCTACCGTTTCGACTTCAACCTCAACTTTTATAGTATGAGATGCATTGGACTTGGCTTTTTGTATTACTCCTGTCAGGTTCAAGCCCTCGAGTTTTAATGTTTTTACATGGTTGTCTTTTATTAGTATTCCATCAGAGAGGTTTTGTCTGTGATTATGACCACCACCCATTCTCACAGCATACTTTTCCAAAGCTCGGTACCCCGGAGTGGTTTTCCTAGTATCGACGATTCGGGAACTTGTATGAGATATTTCATCGACATATTTGGCGGTTTCAGTGGCCACTCCACTCAATTTCCTTAGGAAATTAAGCGCAGTTCTTTCGGCTGTCAGAATTGATGACAGGTACCCGTTAATTTCAAGTACACGGTCATTCTTAGTTACTTCTGACCCATCTGGGATCAATATAATGGTTTCAAGAGATGAGTCCATTTTTTGGAACACCCTCACAGCGAGGTTTAAACCCGCTATGGTCCCTCCTTCATCTGCGACTACCGTAGCACTGCCGATAGTTTCTTTTGGAATCAGTGCATCAGTGGTAGCGTCACCCATGGAGTAGTCTTCCATGATGGCTAAATCAATGAGTTTTTCAATATCGGGTGTTAGTTGCACTTTTGTCTCCTAACAAAATGCCCAGCCTGTGTCTGAAGGCGGGGCATTTTGAGTGTGTTTAGGGTCGGGAGGATATTTTATTTTATAGATAGCATCCGATCCAGTGCTATCCTCGAATATTTTCTAGTGTTTTCATCTACTGTTATCTGGTTTACCACGACCCCTTCTAGTAGTCCATCCAGAACCCAGGCTAGATAAGCGGGATGGATCCGATACATTGTAGAGCAAGGGCAGACAACCGAATCCAGGCAAAAAACATTTTTATCCGGGTTTTCAGTGGCAATTCTATTCACTAAACTTATTTCAGTGCCTACCGCCCAGGTTGTTCCGGGCTCTCCTTCATTAATTATTTGCCGTATGTATTCTGTTGAGCCTACATAATCTGCTGATTGGACTACATCTAATGTGCATTCTGGGTGTACGACGACGGAGACATCGGCATAAGAGCTTTTTGCAGATTTTATTTGATCAACCGTAAATCTAGTGTGAACCGAGCAATGGCCTTGCCATAGAATGATTTTAGAATTTTTAATCGACTCAATCGAATTCCCACCCAAGGGTTTAAAAGGATTCCAAACGATCATTTCGCTAAGGTTTACACCTTTTGTTACAGCAGTATTTCTTCCTAAATGTTGATCTGGAAGGAATAGGATTTTCTCTCCTTTTTCAAAAGACCAATCGAAGGCAGCTGAAGCATTGGAAGATGTACAAACGATCCCACCATTTTTCCCACAGAGTGATTTTATTGCGGCGGTGGAGTTCATATAGGTCATTGGTATAACGGACCCTTCGCCAAGTATTTCTGTGAGATCGTCCCAACAATCCATTACGTCATCAATATGAGCCATGTCAGCCATGGAACATCCAGCGGTGAGGTTGGGTAGGATGACTTTTTGTGTTTGGCTACTCAATATCTCAGCAGTTTCGGCCATGAAATGAACACCACAAAAGATAATGTATTCGGGGTCTTTTAATTCCGCAGCATGTTGGGATAATTTGAAGGAGTCACCCCTAACATCCGCAAACTGGATGACCTCATCCCTTTGATAATGATGACCAAGTATTACGATTTTATTACCAAGCTTCTTTTTTGCTGCAGAGATCTTTTGTTCAAGTTCTTCCGGGCTGGTTCGCATATAACTTACTGGAAGTTTTTGCCAACGAACACCGGAATTAAACTCCTGTTCTAAAGTTTTTGAGGCTAGTTCTTCGTCAGTTTGACAGAAGGCCGATTGTTCTATTTCTGTAATTGGTATGGGTTGTTTATCTATTTTTATAACCATCTTATATGTATTCCTTGTTACTTTCGGATGTCGTTACTCATAGAGCCTTCCAAATACCACGGGCTCGTCTCTTTTATTTTTACGTTGATCATGTCGCCAGCATTCACATTGTCACTATCAAGAAAAACCAGCTTATCATTCCTGTTTCTGCCAAACCATTTCCCTTTTTTCCGCCCCTCGACAAGGATGTCCTGAGTCTTTCCTTTGAGGTTGGAATTAATGCTGGCCACTATTTTCTCTTGTTCGTCATTAATTATTTTGAGGCGCTCTTTTTTTATGTCTTCTTCTACGTCGTCGATCATTTTCCTTGAAGCTATAGTACCTTCTCGGGTGGAATACGCCGCCGAATGGACCTTGTCGAATTTTACGTCTTTGATCATTTCAAGAGTGTTTGCAAATTGTTCGTCAGTCTCTCCGCAGAAACCAACTATTAAATCTGTGCTTATACTCACACCGGAGACCCTATTTCTAATTTTATCTATTAGCCGCCTGTACTCTTCGTTTGTGTAACCGCGTCGCATAGTGCGCAGAATCTCGTCATCGCCGGCCTGAAAAGGTAGATTTATGTGCTCGCAAACTTTTTCTAGACCATTCACGGCTTCTATTATGCTGTCTTCCATATCATTGGGATGTGAGGTTAGGAATCTTATTCTTTCCAAGCCAGATACTTCGTTTACAGCTACCAACAAGTTTGAAAGGTTAATTGCTCCTTCTAGATCGTGGCCATAGGAATCTACATTTTGACCTAGCAATGTAACTTCCTTAACTCCCCTTTTTACCAACATTTCGGTTTCATGAACAATCTCTTGCACAGATCTACTTTTCTCCCTTCCACGACGATAAGGAATAATACAAAATGAGCAAAATTTGTCACACCCATGAATTATTGGGATATAGGTGCTTATTGCGGGAGCAGCAGTTAAAGGACCTATACAGCCGTCTGTATCAATTTTTAACTTTTCTCCGAGATATTCAATTAGTGGGTTGTACTGCTGGGGTGCCATAAATACGTCTACGTAGGGGAAACGTTTTTCTAAAGCACTCGTGTTGGGCCCAACCATACACCCCATTAGAGCAATAACTTTTTCTGGATTCAGCTCTTTACTCGGCTTTAAGCTGGTCAAAGTTCCAACGGCTTTGTCTTCAGCGTTCTGTCGTACAACGCATGTGTTAAGCACAACTATGTCGGCTGCCTCTTTTGATTCCGTTGACACAAGACCCATCTGATTTAGAGCACTGCTTAGTCGCTCTGAATCTGCCTTGTTCATCTGGCATCCTGTAGTCCAAATGTGATAGCTTTGCATCTTTTTATTGCAAGCTCCATAATTTTTCAGTTGTGGCGGAGGGAATGGGATTCGAACCCATGAGAGGACTTTCATCCCCTAACCGCTTAGCAGGCGGCCGCACTAGACCTCTATGCGATCCCTCCAATTAATTGAACTTCAATTATAGGTTTGAGTATCTAGTCGTGGCAAGACAATTAATTGTGAAATTCGGAACTAATCTATATATATATACGAATACCGTAATGTAAACAGAAAATATATGGATTAACACTTAGCAGTTTTGTATCAAACATACGATATACGTACTCCAATCTAATGTGTATGCCGAAATACCTGAAAATATACTTTCATAGTAAAAGTAATGGATTAGGAATATTTTCCCTTTTTCCGATCCTACCTAAACAGGTATTTTCCTATATTTTGCCGCCAGCAAATTTAGTATAAGTTTATTCAGGCAGCGGTCTAAATCCTTCTGCATCGCCAATCCAGACTTCTCCACCGTCAAAATGCTCCTTTTTCCAGATAGGGACTATTTGTTTTATTCTATCGACTGAATATTGGCTGGCTTGATAAGCAGATGCTCTGTGTGGGGACCCAACTGTCACTATTAGGCTAGATTCCCCTATATCTACTCTGCCAATTCTGTGGGCTATCACTACGGATACGTCCCATTTGTCACACATTTCTTCGGCGACGTCATTGAGTTTCGCTTTGGCCATTGGAAGGTAGGCTTCATACTCGAGGAACAAAACTTTTCTTCCATCTGTATGATCTCTGGTTATTCCATTGAAAACCACAACAGCACCGTTGCGATCTGCAATGACATCTGCTGATAATTCTTCAATGTTCAACTCATTATGGGTTATGAATGTTTTGTAGCTAATCTTCTTAGACAAACTGGCTCCTGGTTGATTTATCCACCACTCACAGGGGGTATCAGCGCCACAATATCTCCTGCAAGCAGCACCTGGTCGTGTGTTTGATACTCTTCATTCACCGCTGCAACCATTCTTTCAGGGGAGCATTTTATTCCTATATTTGCTTCTAAAACACGAGCAATAAGATCAGCCAACGTACTTTCTTTAGGCAATGCAAATGTTTCTGTATTTTTCCCACATTGTTCTCTGTAGGATGCGAAATAAAGTACTTTAATTTTCAGTTTGAAGCTCCGAAAGAGTCACTATTCGCCTTTGCTTAATAAGTAAATGCCCCGCCATTTACATGTATTGTTTGCCCGGTGATGAAGTTGTTTTCAGGCGATACCAAAAAATCTACTGCCGAGGCTATCTCAACTGGATATCCGAGTCGGCCAACAGGTATGTTTGTAACGACCGGTGTCGGATTGCTTCCGGATGCATCGGAAGTGTCAAACGCACCGGGGACTATGTGGTTGACCAATATGTTATTCGCGGCAAGTTCGATTGATAAGGCTCGTGTTAACCCTATTGCTCCCATTTTTGAGGCACAGACGTGTCCCCATCCATCCTTTCCTTTAAATGAATTCAAGCCAGATACATTTATTATCCTTCCCCAATCAGCTTCTATCATTCCTGGTATAGCTGCTCGGCTACAGTAAAATGGGCCATCAAGGTTTACGGATAAAACCCTACGCCATTCCTCGGTTGTCATTTGGGAAGTAAACTGATCTTCTCTGAGCCCTGCGTTATTTACCAGTATGGTGACGTTTCCTAATGCTCCTTCAATTTTTTCAAACATTGACTTCACTTCACTCTCTGATCCAACGTTTCCCAACACCGCAACGGCCTGTCCACCATTGTCTGTAATTTCTTTCTCCACTGACTTGGCTTCTGATTCGTTTGTTCTGGCATTTACTGCCACTGCAGCACCCAAAGAGGCTAATCGTAACGCAGTTGCTCTTCCTATATTCCGGCCGGAACCGGTTACTAAAGCCACCTTCCCATTTAACGATTGACTATTCTGCATAATATGTCCTTACAATATTTGAAACTCTATGTATATTATCCATACCCACTTCAAATTCTCCTAATTCAACTCCCTTAAGTATTTGGGTAACAGCGTCACTATAAGGAGTGGGTATTCCTATCTCCTTACCCTTTTCTGAAACCATACCGTTTAGGTATTCGATTTCTGTTTTTCGGCCCTTAATAACATCTTGCGCCAAAGAGGGACGACCCGGCACCTCAGGAGGGTTGCCTTGGAGAACTTTGTCGAGTTCTTCATTGCCTTCTGGTCCAGCTCCTTTCTCCATGTCTTCAAGGGAAAATTCACCCATCGGAGGCTTCACATTGTAGCCAAGGGCCCTACCAACTTTCACAGTTTCGATAGCCAAATTGAGTATTTGATTACGGGTTTCTTTGTCAGCCCTTACTTCGTGGCTAAGAAGTCCTGTCATACCTGCGGTCGCATTAACCATGCAATTAGTCACCATTTTGGACCAACGTTGGCCCCATAAATCGTCGGTAACTAAAGTTTTTCCTGCAGGAGTGAAGAGGTCAGCTATTATTTGAACTCTTTCGGTGATTTCTCCGTTCAATTCTCCTACTGTGAAACAAATTGGCTCTTTCTGTAGAGATTGGGAAACACTTCCGGTACGAGTTATGTGTGCGGGTTCATACATACCAGCAGAAATCGTTGTTATACATCCGACGGTTCGATGAGCGCCTACAAGGGGAGCTATTTGTATTTCATTTATACTGTTTTGAGGACTCACCACACAGGTATCTTCTTTCATGAAAGGTAGCATTGCGTTAACGGCATTTTTAGTGTCATAGGATTTTACTCCTATAATCACCATATCAAATTTATCCTCTATATTTGGGATTTCGTCGGTGTGTATAGCTTCAACTTTGACAATATATTCTCCCACTATGCCATCCAAGGTCAGTCCTTTTTCGTTCATGGCATCCACATGTTCTTTCCATGGATCTATCATTAGTACATCATCGCCTTCGTTAGCCATAAAACCAGCTAATGTTCCTGCGATTGCTCCTACTCCAATGGCTGCCGTTTTCATACCCTAATCTCCCTACTCCAATTACGGTTCAACTTTATTTTGTTCTGATAATTCGACACACAACCAGCCATTTGTCTTTCTTGATCTAAGCTTTTCTACCTTTGCGGTCTATAAAAGGTTTAAATCCTTCCAATACTGGTGTAGGTTCAAGTTCATTGGCTTGAGCATTCAGCTCCTTTTGATAGGTGCTCTCCCAGTTTTCGCCTATATCTTCTATCAAAAGTTTTTTTATCCCTTGCACCATGCGAGCGTCGTTGCCCACAATCATTTTGGCCAGTTCGTTGGCTTTATCTAGGAGCTCAGTAGACTTAACAAGATGATTTATCAATCCTATTTGGAGACTCTCTTCGGCTTCTACAACCCGGGCCGTGAGCAGCAATTCCTTGGCTTTAGGCCAACCTACTTGCATAGGTAAACTCCATGTTGAATTTACTCTTCCATATGCAGCTGCAAGAAATCTAAATTTTGTTCTTTCACACCCAATTCTTATATCCAAACTGGAAGCTAAAACAGCGCCTCCTCCGTAGGCCAAACCGTTAAGGGCTCCTATGGTTGGTTTTGTGCAGCTTCCAATATGCCAGGCATAAGTAGGTCTGTTAGAGTCTCGGCCAGGGGGATTGTCACTTTCGGCATTTCTTGTCATCTCATGGATATCTGCCCCCGCAGTGAACGCTCTGTCCCCAGCACCAGTGATTATTACTGCTTTAACCTCGTCATCCGACTCAACCTCTGTTATGGCTTGATCTAGTTCACGATACAAAGTCGTGCTGAGGGCATTCATTACCTCAGGCCTATTGAGGGTTATAGTGCCTATTCCTTCAAATTTGTCATATAGGATTGTTTGGTAGGTCAATACGGGCTCCTTCTGGTTGATTGCTAGTGGTGAAAGAATTATAGGAAGCTTTTTTCCAAGGGGTCAAGAAATTGAATATAAGGTCTTGGCCGCTACCACTGATATACTTTCAAATTAATGCGGTCCTTTTCACTAAATGCTATCCCCTCCGATTTCAGCAGATTTTTTTGCAAACCTGGTCCTCTTCCCTCTCTGTAACTTATTGCTCCATCTCGGTTCACTATTCTGTGCCATGGAATTTCTGTATCGGCTTGGAGATTGGAAAGGGCGTAACCCACCAACCTAGCATTATTGACACCGGAAAGTTGGGCAACCTTACCGTAGGTAGCCACCATTCCAAACGGGACCAGCCTAACTACCTCATAAATTTTTTCGAAAGTATCCATATGAAATATCTCAAAATATTGTTCCTAATTAGCACTTCTAACATTTCTTTTCAGGACAATGATAGAAAGTTAGCACTATAAACCATGATCCTGATAATATTCCCATTCTACACAAATGACTTATGAGGTTAGTTCTATGGCAGAGGCAAATTTCAAACCTATAAAAAAAATTTCAGTGGAAAAAATGGAGGTTAAGCCTAATCTCGATCTTGAAGAATCGTATAAAGATTTTGATTGGGAATCCCTTTATAAGCAGTTGGACTGGTTGCCCGGAGGAGGGTTGAATAAAGCTCATGAAGCTATTGATCGACATGCTAATGGTGATAAACGAGACAAAATAGCTATGATTTGGGAAGGCAAAAACGGGGAGCGTGAAGATTACACATTCAGTGATATGCAGCGCCTGACTAATAAATTTGCAAATGTACTGCAAAGTCTTGGAATTCAAAAAGGTGACAGGGTATTTATATTTATGGATAGGCTTCCTGAGCTTTATATAGCCTTTTTTGGGGCTCTGAAGGCAGGTGCTGTTGTAGGACCTCTTTTTTCCGCTTTTGGTCCGGAACCAGTTAGAGACAGGATGCAAGATAGTGGGGCTAAAGTGTTAGTCACCCAACCGGACTTGAGAAGAAAAATTGCTGAAATCATTCCTGAATTATTTGATCTCCAACACATATTGATAGTAAATAAAGATTCTAGGGATCCTGCTCCTATTGATCCACAGGATCTTTCTTACCATGAAGAAATGGATAAGGCATCTGAAGATTTCACCACAGTAGTTACAGGCCAATACGATTATTCAATAATGCATTACACCTCCGGAACTACGGGTAAACCGAAAGGTGCAGTGCATAGGCATCAAGCTGTAGTGCAGCAAATGGCCACCGGTCGATGGGCATTGGATCTGCATGACGATGACATTTATTGGTGCACAGCAGACCCGGGATGGGTGACCGGAACTTCATATGGGATGCTGGCGCCTTGGACGAATGGTGTAACTCAGTTGATTTACGAAGGAGGATTCAGCGCCAGTAGATGGTACGAACAGATACAAAAGCATAAAGTCACAGTTTGGTATACGGCCCCAACTGCCATTCGAATGCTTATGAAGGCGGGAGAAGAAGTTCCGACAAGGTTTGACCTCTCCTCTTTAAGATATATGTGCAGTGTCGGTGAACCATTAAACCCTGAGGCGGTTGTGTGGGGTGATGACGTTTTCGGAATGCCTTTCCATGACAACTGGTGGCAAACAGAGACTGGGGCAATTATGTGTGCCAATTATCCAAGTATGGAAGTGAGGCCTGGATCTATGGGTAAACCTATACCTGGCGTCCAGCTTGCCATAGTAGATGAAGATTTCAACGAGGTGCCAGATGGAGAAGACGGGAATTTGGTCGTTAAACCCGGATGGCCGTCAATGTTTCATGGATATTGGAACAATGCTGAAATGTATAACTCCAGATTTAGAAAAGGGTGGTACATAACCGGCGACACCGCTAGGAAGGATTCTGACGGATATTTCTGGTTTGTTGGAAGGGCTGATGATGTGATAAATACAGCCGGCCATCTCGTGGGACCTTTTGAAGTTGAAAGCGCTTTGATTGAACATCCAGCAGTGGCTGAGGCCGGTGTAATTGGGAAACCAGACGAAATTGCTATGGAGATAGTTAAGGCATTTGTATCTCTTAAAGATGGGTATGAAGAATCCACCAAACTTAGAAATGAGATCATGCGGTTCGCCAGAGAGAAACTATCAACCGCAATAGCTCCTCGGGAAATAGATTTCATTCCGTCACTGCCAAAAACTAGGAGCGGAAAGATCATGCGTCGACTTTTAAAGGCTCGCGAGCTGGGACTACCAGAAGGAGATACCTCAACCTTAGAAGATGATTAATTTTATATCAACTGGTTAATTTAATTGGGAGTGTTGGATTTTGGATCTAGAAAGAATTAAATCTTTGGTTTGCGACGAAATTGAAAGAAATGGGGATAAATTAATTTCCATTGCCAAAGAGATACTGAAAAACCCTGAGCCAGGATTTAAGGAATTTAAGACTGCAGAAATCGTTTCTCGGGAATTTGAAGCTTTTCAGATGCCCCATGAGAAAGGTTTAGCAATTACAGGCCTTAAATCTTCCTTGGATACTGGGACCCCTGGCCCAAACATAGCTGTCATTGGTGAATTAGATTCACTTAAAGTACTGGGGCATCCATATGAGGATAAAGAAACTACAGCCGCGCACGCCTGCGGGCATCATTGTCAGATAGCCATGATGTTGGGTGTCGCTGTTGGATTGAAGGCAGCTGGGGTGTTAGATGAATTGGCGGGGAAAATCACCTTTATGGCGGTGCCAGCCGAGGAGTATATTGAAGTCGAATATAGGGATGGCTTGAGGAGAAGTGGCGAAATAGAATTTTTGGGTGGTAAACCGGAATTTGTAAGACTCGGACATTTTGATGATGTTGATATGGCGATGATGACTCATACCTCGGTGCCATCAAATAATTGCAAAATATCGTTTGGTGGAACTAACAATGGGTTGGTTGCAAAATCGATCAAATTTTCAGGAGTTGCTTCTCATGCCGGAGGAGCACCTCATATGGGAGTCAATGCTCTAAATGCTGCTATGGTGGCTATGTCTGCTATACATGCCCAAAGGGAAACTTATAGGGATCAAGATACGATAAGAATACATCCGATTATCACAAAAGGGGGAGTGGCTGTGAGTTCAGTGCCAGACGATGTTCGGATGGAAACCTACGTTAGGGGCGCATCAATAGAGGCGTTTTTATCTGCATCCGAAAAAGTTGATAGGGCTTTAAGGGCAGGTGCGATGGCTGTGGGAGGATCAGTGGACATTACAACTCTACCGGGATACCTTCCTATTCAAAGTAACGAGACTTTTTTAGATCTTTATCAAGGGAATGCGGCTGAATTAGTTGGTTTTGAAAACCTAGGCCGACTTACCCATCGGACTGGTTCAACTGACATGGGTGATATATCTCAGCTAATGCCAGTGATACATCCATACGTTGAAGCCGCATCTGGTAACGGGCATGGTATTGACTACGTGATAGAGGATTATCAGTTGGCAGTTCTTACTGGGGCAAAGGCAATGGCAATGACCGTTGTAGATCTATTGACCGAAGGGGCTTCTAATGCGTCTAAAATAGTGTCTGAGAATGAGCCTCCACTCACCAAAATTTCATACCTTTCCCTTTTGCGAAGCATGACTAAAGAAGAAAGTTTTAAAGAATAATTGTGTATTAGAGAAAATAGAAATGGATTCTAATTCCCTTAAATCGAAGTGTTGGGAGATTATCGATAGTCGTGCTGACTGGTTGGTAAATATATCGAAACATATCCTTCTAAATCCTGAACCAGGCTTCCATGAGTTTGAAACATCCAAATTTGTGAGCCAAAAACTGCAGGAACTTGGCCTGCCGCACCAAAAAGGAATTGCACTGACGGGAATAAAGGGAATTATAGATGGTGGATTGCCTGGACCAACTATTGCCATAATCGGAGAATTGGATTCTTTGAGGGTTGCAGGACATTCACATGCTAATCCGGAAACCGACGCTGCCCATGCATGTGGCCATCATTGTCAAATTGGGATGATGCTGGGGGTTGTTGCTGCTTTCCAGGAAATTGCCAAGAATTCAAAAATCCCGGGTAAGCTGGCATTTATGGCTCTTCCTGCAGAGGAGTTTATTGATGTTGAGTATAGATATGGTCTCCATAAGGAAGGTCAAATTGAATTCATGTCTGGGAAACAAGAATTTTTGAATATGGGAGCATTTGACGATGTGGATATGGCTGTCATGGCACACACCTCCAAAATTGAAGAAGGAAAATTTTCAATTGGAGGCACAAGTAATGGCCATGTGGTGAAATACGTGCGATTTATAGGTAAGGCTTCTCACGCTGGAGGCTCACCTCATGAGGGTATTAATGCCCTGCAGGCTTCAATCGTTTCATTAAACGCTTTAAATACCCAAAGGGAGACCCTGAAAAATGAGGACACCATAAGGCTTCACGGTATTATGACCAAAGGGGGCGTTTCCGTTAGTTCAATACCTGCTGAAGTTAAATATGAAGGGAGAGTAAGAGGTGGCACAACTGAAGCAATTGCAGATGCTAATTTGAAAATGGACAGGTGTTTGAGAGCGGGTGCACTTGCCTTAGGCTGTGAGCTGGAAATAATCACATTACCAGGATATATGCCAATCAAAAATAATCCTCAGATGTCCGATATTTTTATTGGCAACGCTGCCTCTTTGGTAGGGGATAATCATGTGATCCAGAAATCCCCGACTCACAATTCCGGTGGCAGTACTGATATGGGCGATCTCAGTCAAATCATGCCTGTAATTCATCCATACACAGGAGTCGCTACGGGCACTGGCCACGGGGATGACTATTTAGTGCAAGATTACACTCAAGGTGTGGTAAATCCAGCGAAGGCGCTCGCTGGAACGATAGTTGATTTGCTTTGCCGTGAAGACAATCCAGCAAATAAGATATTGAGTGAATTTCTGCCCGATTACTCAATCAAGTCATACCTAAAACTTCAAAGGTCGAGACTAACTGAAGAAGTCTATAAACCTAAATAAGGTTCTACCGCAAAAAATCTGATATTTGGCCAGAATATTTTGAAAGCCAAGCTTGGTTTAATCGTATTCGTTCCTTGGCCTGTCTTATAGTCCTCTCTGCCGCTGGAGTTGGATTCTCTGCAAAGAAGAGTTCGACTTCTTTCAATCTTTCTCTGGTTGTAAACCCGGAAACTATTGATACAAGGCGCATCAATGCAAATCCTCCGTCACCGTATCTCCGGTCAATTTCTTTCCAATTGTTCCGTATAAAATCCCAGGCCAGTGATCTTCCTAATACTGAGCCTGCTACTGTCACAATTACCCTTATGGAGTCTTGTACACGGATATCTTCGCTAAGTGATTTTTTCAAAGTTTCCTGCAACAAATCTTTATCCTTAAAATTAGATAAGGCTGAATGGAGCCTAACTTTCTCTTCCTGAAGATCCGAGGCTTTTTCCAAAGCCCACATCTGATCGTAAACTACCTTATCGCCTTCTTGGGCCGCCAAGTTGAAAACAACTGTTCGTATGTCAGGGTGTATGACTTGCCGTTCAGATACATGATTGTCATATTTGATGCGAGCTTCTTCAAGGACGGATTTATCACCATAGTGTCCAGAATTCCCAAGAGATGTGCTTCTTAAAAGTGCGTCTAAATGGCCATCACCTAATCGTTTTTCCCATCCTACCTTTTCGCTTATGGCCGAGAATATGTTCCTACAGAAAATTTGATATTCAGCGTGGCAACCTAATTCGGAAATTAGGTTTTCAATACCTCTAAGCCCAGTTGCAAGGTCAGAAAGTACGGAAGCATCAGACTCATTAGAATACCCCGTGGCAAGATTAAGGAAATTCTCCACTGGTGTATACCCCGCCCTGACAAGAGCGTAATAATCTCCTTGCACCCCTAGTCTATCTCTAGGACTGAGTTCACCGGCTGTGATTGCGTTTTTTAAATTTCCCAGATCCGATTCTGTGTATTTAGTTCGATAAAACCCTGTTTGGTTTGGGTTTAATTTAATCCATGAGACATTGCCTTTTTCATTGGTCTCCAATTGTATTTTTAGATCACTCGATTCCATCAACAGAGTTTGAAGGTTATCTTCAAGGTTGCTGCCGATCTTTATTGGGACAAACCAAGATGTATTTTCTTTGTCGCTCGGCTTGCCTTCTATGTGGTCATATAAAAATCTTGTTTGGGAAAGATTTATGTTATTGGAATCCTGGGCCCTGTCGGCTGAAATCATAGGAAATCCTGTTTGTTTAACCCAGGAATCCATCACCTTGCCAACTGGTTTACCAGAAGAAACTTCGAGGGCGCTCCACAAATCTTGAGTTTCTGCGTTTCCGTAGGAATTGTCTGTTAAGTAGGCTCGTATACCTTTTTGGAAATCTGAAGCTCCTATGAAGTCCTCCAGCATCCGTAAAATCGAGCCCCCTTTGCTATAACTGATCGCATCAAACAACTGGCCAATTTCTGCCGGATTATTTACTTCTTGTTCTATAGGATGTGAATTTGAGAGACCATCCAGAGAAAAAGCTGAGGCGGTGTCTGCAGTTAAAAACTGCGTCCACATATCCCATTCAGGATGGATAGCGTCTACTGCTTTATCTCCCATCCATGAAGCGAAACTCTCATTGAGCCACAAATCATTCCACCACCTCATCGTTACCAAGTCACCAAACCACATATGGGCCATTTCATGGGAAATTATTGCAGCCACTATCTGCCTCGTCCCCGCTGAACTATTATCAGGGTCGACTAATAGGGCTACCTCTCGATATGTGATGGCTCCCCAATTCTCCATGGCACCGGCTGCAAAGTCGGGAATGGCCAGATGATCTAATTTAGGCAGAGGAAACGGAATGCCAAAATAGTCATTGTAATAATTAAGCAATTCCACAGAGGTCTGCAATGCAAACCGCCCCTGTTCCTCTTTCCCGGATGTGGTCCAAACTCGCATTAATGTTCCGCTATCGGTCGATTGTTCAATGCATCCTAATTCTCCAATAATGAAAGCAAGTAAATAAGTGGACATAACCGGGGTGGTATCAAAAACTATGGTTTTTCGATCATCTCTTCCTGGGGATTCGGAAGCAATAGGCATATTTGAAACAGCCTTCATTTCCCCTGGTATGACTAGTGAGACGTCAAAAGTCGCTTTTGTAGAGGGTTCGTCCCAACATGGAAAAGCTCTCCTCGCGTCGGTGGATTCGAATTGAGTGGCTGCCAAATATTTTTCATTTCCATTAATATCAGTGTATTGGCTTCTGTAAAAACCAAGCAATCTATCGTTGAGCTCACCAACAAATGAAATCTGTAACTGTAAGTTGGAGTCGCCTTTTTTGATTGTGTCGTCGAGAGTGATGGTGAGTGTTTCATGATTCGGATCGGTGGAAATATTGGACACTTCTAAATTGTGGCCTTGAGAAATTGCTGATACAGCAGTGATTTCAAGTTCGGCCGAGTTAAGCGTTACCGAATCTGTGTTTTCATTAACGCTAGCTTTGATAATGACTTTCCCATTGAAAGTGAAAGTTTCAAAGTTAGGTTCTAGTTCAATTTGATAATTGTCTGGGGTGACGCTTTGGGGAAGTACTAATCTGTTTTCTGTTGTCATATTGTGTGAGTGCAAATGCCTTTACTTAATGTTTCCTTAGGCCCCGATCCAATTCGGTTTTCTTTTTTCTGAAAATGCCAATGGCCCTTCCCTTTGATCAGCTGATCCGAGGTAATTATTTTCCTCTGAATATTTTCTTTGCAGTGCATTATCAAGAGGCCAACCAAGGCCTTCATAAGCCATTTGTTTAGAAGCTCGGACAGAAAGGGGAGCCGCCTCTAAAATCTCATTTGCCCATCTTTCCGCTGTGGGGACAACTTCAGCTAAAGGTACTATTTCGTTCACTAACCCTAATTCGTAGGCTTCTTGTGCACTAATTCGCCTTGCGGTTAGCATCATGCCCATTGCTCTTTTCAACGGTACATGCCTTGGTAATCGATGGACTCCTCCTGCGCCTGCAATTAACCCAACTCGCGGTTCCGGGAGTCCAACTTCTGCATGGTCTGCAATGATTATTATGTCGCAGGCCATAGCAAGTTCAAGGCCGCCTCCTAAAGCGTACCCATTGACCGCAGCTATTATTGGTTTCCAGCATTTGAAATCTGTGTCTGTAGTTATTCCTCCGAATGCCGCTCTTGTACGGGCTCCTGTTGTGGCTTCTTTTTCTCGTTCTTCCCAGTTTTCCGCTGTGTATCTAAGATCATTACCAGCACAAAAAGCTCTTTCACCAGTTCCAGTAACTATTGCTACCCAAGCATCAGGATCATTTTCAAAAGTCATAAAGGCGGTTTTCATCTCTAGATTAGCCGGAGGATGAAGCGCATTCAGCCTTTCTGGCCGATTTATTGTTATATAGACTATCTTGTCCTTTTTTTCGTAATTTATGAATTCGTACTCCATGGTCTATCTCCTCTTCGATTTTTAATTAGTTATTTGAAAGGATTTCCCCAACTATCTTGATAGGTAATTTGGTTTACGGGTTCCCTTTTGGTGGGACCGTAGTTTACTTTTTCATCCAAATAACCCAGAGGTAACAAAGCAGCAGTTTCAGTATTATCTGGGATGTTTAGCAGTTCCTTCACTTCCTTTTCGTACCTTTTGTGTAATGTAGTTATGACGCTCCCTAGTCCAAATTCCATGCAACCCAGCAAAAAATTTTGCACAGCAGGATAGATTGACGCCCCCCTCCCCATGTGGGAATCGCTCCCATCATGGTTCAGGCAGGCCATTACCCAAACTGGAGCCTTAGCAATATTTTCAGCCAAGTATGAGGCAGAGGTCATAACTTTTTGTTCTAGATTCCTTTCTCCATTCGAGCCGCTTCCATAAGCTTGATTCCATGATTGGAGATATAGTTTTCCAATTTCGTTTTTCACGTCTTGATTCTTAATTACCAAAAATCTCCATGGTTGGCTATTGCCCCC
>CEWR01028917.1_pt1 | contig 35821 bp, 31 predicted proteins | sample 356321 | NCBI WGS metagenome assembly CEWR01 (sample SAMEA2621551, study PRJEB7988) | marine metagenome | biome: marine biome (ENVO:00000447); feature: mesopelagic zone (ENVO:00000213); material: "saline water (ENVO:00002010), including plankton (ENVO:xxxxxxxx)" | depth 790 m
AATGGCACAAGCCAAAATAGCTACTATAATATAATCTATAGTATAAATTTAATCACCCGCAGGTTGCTAATTACGATGCAGCGAAATTCTATTGGTAAAGACCATCAGCTAACGATTAGGATGCTAATGACTGGATTGATGCTGCTAATGGCCTATTTAGCTCTTTTTGGATTACTTCTAATTTCCGGTATGAATCCTATTTTTGTGTTTGTGATTGGGATTGGAATGGTGCTTTTCCAATATTTTATGTCCGATAAACTTGTTCTGAAAACAACTGGAGCCAAAGCTGTTACGAAAGAAGAGCAACCCAAGTTACATGAAATGGTAGAAAGGCTGTCAAAAATAGGCGGCATTCCAAAGCCACGTACAGTCGCAATAATGAATATGGAAGCGCCAAACGCATTCGCTACTGGGAGGAGCCCTAAGCATGCCACAGTCGCGGTCACAACAGGACTATTGAGCAAGCTAAATGATGGAGAATTAGAAGGGGTGATTGGTCATGAGTTAGCCCATATTAAGAATCGGGATGTGATGGTTATGACCTGGGCAAGTTTGATAGTAGTGGTAGCTGGATTTTTGATGCAAATGCTCTTTTGGATGAGCCTATTTGGAGGTTTTGGAGGCCATAGGCGACAGGGCAATGGAGGCCAAGCTATGGCCATGATGATGGTCGTTTACATTGGAGTAATAATCATTTACTTCATCAGCCAATTGCTAATAAGTACTCTTTCTAGGTACAGGGAACTTGCAGCCGACAGGGAAGGTGCAATCATGACTGGTAGTCCCACAAACCTTGCATCTGCTCTCAAGAAAATCAGTGGGCAGATAGCACAAATTCCAGAAAAAGATCTACGACAAGTAGAACACGCCAACGCATTTTTCATAATTCCCGCGTTGCAGGGAAATGCGATCGCATCCTTGATGTCCTCACACCCACCTACAGAAATGAGAGTGGCACGGTTAATAGAAATGCAAAAGCAGAACTGGCATCTTCTCAGGTAGAAGGGAATTCGTGAGATTATTCAAAACTCTTTTTAAAAAGTCGAATAGCCTTCAGTCCGACGAATCCGACATTCTTTCTGCGATCTTACGGATCACAAATCAAGATGCCCACGCGAAAAAAGACATAAATCTCTTAGGGACAGCAACATTACTGCTAAACACCACTGAACATCCTTTTTTTACCGACATAAATTCATCTCTGAAAGAGTTAGTCAAAGAATTATTTATGCCAACAATAAGAACACCCTTGCGGGGTTTGAAATCCGACATATACAAAAGTTGCTGGATTATATTCGAAAATACTAACAATCGAAAAATGGTCGCTGATATAAATTCCGTTAGCTCCTATATAGCCAACCTCGGCTTGGGTAATAATATGACAGCCGCAATTTTTAAAGGCACCATAAAAAATCGATCATTTTATTGGATATGCAACTACAGGACATCAAAATTCTATCCACTGGCGCCATTGGCAAATGATATGAGGGACAATGAATTGGAAATGGAAATTGGTAACCTGCTGGTTTCTACAGGAATCCCATTAGAACCACATGAAAATTGGTATTCTCTATCTGATATACCTATTTAATATCTCTTTAGGACCTCAAATTTGCTAGAAAAATAATTTATATGCTGCCACAATCCCCACAGGTACCGTAAGAATCAGTAAAAAGAGCACCAGCAAAGCTAAAGTAGAGTCGCCACCGACCAAATTCTTTACCGTATCTATTAGCCAACTCATCAATTCAGGATCCCCTGGCTCTGAATGGTGACTCAAAATCGTAAACAAAAAAGGCATATACAACCCACCCAAATTTTTATTTTAGCTATAGAATAAGAAGCACTGTCGAAAACTTGATTATATTTTATTACTAATTCGATGAATTGAAGATTATTTCAGTGAATTTATGTCATTATTAGGGGCCTCACAACTAAATCTACATTACGCAGATATTGAAATTTTCTCTGATGTTACTTTGCAGGTAAATGAAAAGGCCCATATCGGTATAGTCGGTCCAAACGGAAGCGGAAAGACTTCCTTGATTCGGGTTTTGTTGGGAATGCAGGATTTCGACGGAGGAGATATTTTCAAGTCCGACTCTCTTAGGGTGGGTTATGTTCCACAAACAGCATTACAGTCGGGAGCTGGTACTTTAAAAGATCAAATCAGTCAAGCTTTCCAACATTTAATTCAATTAGAGAAAAATATGGAAACCAGTGCTTTCGCCATACAAGACTCAAAAGGGGTCGAAAGAACACAAGCTGAAAAAAAATATTCGACTCTTTTGGATGAGTATGAGTCGTTGGGTGGTTATGATTACCAAAATCGAATGGACAGGGTCGTAGATGGAGTTGGTTTAAATGACACCAACCTTAACACCTTAGTATCAGATGCAAGTGGGGGTGAGAGGACACGGGCCGCTTTAGCTACTGCATTATTAGCAGACCCAGACCTTTTGGTTTTGGATGAGCCAACAAACTATTTGGATTTCAAAGGATTGGAATGGCTTGAGGATTTTTTAAACAGATCAGCCAATGCGTTTATGGTTGTTTCACACGACAGGTTTTTCCTTGATCGTGTAGCTTCGGAAATCTGGGAAATAGATAATTGCCGCCTAAAAACGTATCGAGGAAATTATTCGAAGTACAAACTCCTTAAATCTGAAGAGGATGCCAGATTCGCCAAAGAGTATATTCGGCAACAAGAGTACATTAAAAGAGAGCAGAACTTCATTGCTCGATATCATGCCGGTCAAAGATCTAAAGAAGCCCGAGGAAGAGCAAAAAGGCTCGAAAGAATAGAAAGAATAGAAGCTCCATCTAATGAACAAAACGTGTCCATTACCTCGGGATTTGCAACTCGTACAGGACAAACTGTAATTAGCACCAATGGACTAAAAGTCGGGTTTTCAACTGAGCAACACAGTGTCAAATTATTTGAAGTCCCTGACCTCAAAATAGAACGAGGAACTACTACAGCAATAATCGGAAATAATGGAATAGGCAAAACTACACTATTAAAAACAATTATCGGAAGCATTCCGGCTTTGTCCGGTTCATCAAATCTTGGCCATAATGTAAAGGTAGGATATTTCCGTCAAGGCTCCGATGAAATACCGGGTCATATGACTGTGCTCAATGCGCTGTTAGAAATTAAAAATTTGTCTATCGGTGAAGCAAGAAACTTCCTTGCCCGATTCCTTTTCACAGGAGAAGAAATTTACGACCAGGTATCTTCTTTAAGTGGAGGAGAAAGGGGGAGATTAGCTTTAAGCCGACTACTAATAACTGAGCCAAATGTTCTCGTACTAGACGAACCGACTACGCATCTTGACATATTAAGTCGCGAAGCTCTGGAAGCGATGCTGCAGGCATTTGGGGGAACTATAATATTTGTGTCACATGATCGTCACCTCATATCTCTTTTGGCCAACAATCTTTTAATAATAGCTGAGGAGTCTGTGCGGCATTTTGCAGGGTCTTACCAAGACTTGCTAAAAGAATCTAATTCCAACACCTCGACAAAAGAAGAGAAAAAACCTATCAAACTGCCTCCATCCAAGAAAACGTCGAGGACAAAATCTACACCGAAGTTAAATGGCACCAACTTCAACCGTACCCCGGCTTTACGAAAAGAAGATCATGAGAAGCTAATATCTGATTTGGAATCCAAAATTAAGAGTTTAGAAAAGACGCTTCAAGAGGCATCTAACACCGGCAATGTGGATAGCATAACTGTTTTAGGAAAAGAACACGAAGACTTGAACCTAAAATTAGATAGAGCTATAAGTAGATGGATCGAATGAAATCGGTCCAAACGGGATTCATGTCTTGTTGCCAAACAGCTCGTAGCTATAAATATAGGATTTATAGTCGTTTAAATCCAATCGAACTTGACCCGTTTCGAAATCAATGCGGTTTAAGTGAGACCTGTATTTTTCAAAAACAGGTTTCAACCCTAATGTATCATCATTAATTTCTAACAATTCACCTTCCAAGGTGTTTGAAAATAAAACTGGATGTCCCCCTTTGTCCTTATACCTCGGCGAGCTTATCAGCATTCTAGTTGCCTTATGTTCTTTTATAATCCGAGCGACAATATGATCTTCTGTCGGCTGGTCAACACCTAGTAACAGAAACCCACTTGAATCTTTTGGTGACGAGAGAATACCCTGTTTTATAGTTGAGGCTCGGCCTGTCTCATAGTCTATGTTACAGGTTAAGGTGATTGGTGAATTTTCATCAAACGTCTGCTGGATTTCATCTGATATTCTGGTACACTCATAACCAAGAACGATTACCACATGGCCACAACCTCCCTCCAGCATAGCTCTCACTTGATGACAAATTAAGCTAGTATTTCGCCACGGCAAAAGCGCCTTGACAGTGCCCATCCTTGTGGACAACCCTGCAGAAGTCACTATACCCGTAATTGACAAATTTAATAGCCTAAACTGTCTCTACAAAGGTCTTTGAATCTCGATTCACTTTTTCATTAATTCGATCAATCTGTTTTTTATCTAGTTTCATCGGTACTCCAGAGCCTCCCAATCTAAACATGAGAATCTCCGACATTATGCTGATTGCAATTTCCTCCGGTGTACGAGCCCTTATATCTAATCCGATCGGTGATCGTATTTCATTAAGGCGATCATATTCCAACCCTTCCCGAATAAGGTCCTCATAAATTAATATGGTTTTTCTTTTGCTCCCCATCAGTCCTACATATTTTGCGGCGGTTTTGGCAGCAGCCAATAGGGCTACGTTATCGTACCTATGGCCCCGAGTAGCAACTACAATAAAGGTATTGGGGTTAATTGGTAATTGCGGTAAAGCTTGTTCAGGAGTTTCAGAGATTATTATATCTGCCTCTGGAAAACGGTCGTCATTAGCAAATTCTTCTCTATCATCGGTAATGAAAAGTCTAAACTCCAGAGGTTTCGCCAAAGAAGCAAGTGCCCGAGCAACATGACCTCCACCGCAAATAACCAGTTGTGGTGGCGTTGTATATGCCTCAATGAAATACTCAGTCCCTGACTTTGTCGTAACATATTCATTTCTACCATGTATCATTAGTTCAAAGGCTTTATTCTTCGCTTCATCATCTTCACCATCATCACCAATAGAACCTTCACTTTCCCCGTTTTCCCGAACAAATAATTTATCCCCTATTTTTGAATGTCCATTTTTTCCAGTCCTTACCACGGTAGCCAAAGCCACTGCACCAGACCCAGAATAAGCTTTATCTATTTCAGAGGCGTAAGGAAGGTAGCTCTTTGGTGAGTAAACTGGGTCTATCAAAAAATACATGGTCCCGCCACAGACTAGCCCATCTTCTGCTGCCAAATCCTCGTTTAACTCATACTCTCGGTATTCCGCTCCTCCACCTTTTTGCATTAATTGTTTCGCAGCAAACCAAATGTCCCCCTCCACACATCCTCCGCCTAGCGTTCCTATCCCAGAACCATCTTCTCGTACTAGTAATTTCGCCCCAGGTTTTTGTGGAGTAGAACCTTTTGTTCGAACAACTGTAGCAACCACAACTTTTTCCCCACTATTTAATCTATTGATCGCTTCACTAAATACTTCGTGCATTTGGCCTCCAGGTTCTATTGAAAATAGATCTAAAGTTTTTCGAAAATCCACCGATGATAAGCCTATCAAGCGCTGATATTAAGATCAAACTTACCGGCACAGGAAAAATACAACTATAATACATTCGAGTAACAACGTTTCCAGATCAATAAGCGTTAGGATTTAATGGTGAGCAGGGAACCACAGAAAATACCTTTATTTCCCCTTAGCACAGTCCTTTTCCCGGGTGGCATTATCCCACTTCAAATTTTTGAAGATAGGTACCATTCCATGGTTCAAGACTGTTTAGACACTGACTCCAAATTCGGGATTGTATTAATCAAAGAAGGCCAGGAAGTCGGAGGTAATGCGGTGCCTCACAAGGTGGGAACTTTAGCCAAAATCACCAAATTAAGAAAACTTTCCCAAAACCGCCTTTATTTAACTGCAGTTGGGGAAAGCCGGTTTGATATTATCGAATTAATAGAAGATAAAGCGTACTTAGAAGGATTCGTGGACATACATAACCCGCCTCTTGAGCAGAGCATAACAGAACAATCATTGGAAAAAGCACGGACTGCGGCTTCCAAGCATTTAGAGGCAATCGTATCCATGAATGGGGGGTGGGTTAAAAAAGCACAGACTCCGCTTCCAACGAATCCCGATCAACTATCTTTTTTCCTGGCACAGCTAATTCAGGGCTCCAACAAAGTCCGCCAAAGGATACTTGAGGAATCATCAACAGAAAAGAGAATCGAGATATGCCTGTTTCATCTACAAACCGAGTCGAAAGAAATATTCAGCACGCTTAACATAGACCTGCTATTCAAATTTAGCAGAAACTAGCATGTTGGAGACCAAACCGTTAAGAGTCTAATACTCCTTCCTTAGATAAGAAATTTGCGAGCCGGCTAATACCTTCAGTTATTTCATCAGGTTGGTTGTAACCATAACATAGCCGTATGTGATCCTTACCTGAGGTTCCGTCTGGTGAATAATTGATACCAGGATGAAATCCCACATCTATCTCTTCGACAGATCTTTTATTCAGAGCAGCCATATCGGAACCCTCTTTTAATTTTACCCAAATGTAGAGTCCTCCATCAGGATCACTCCACTTTGCACCGGTACCAAAGTTTTCGCCCAAAGCAGAAAGCATGGCGTCTCTTTTTGTCCTCTGAATCTTGTTAATTTCCTCTATATGAGCATCCAGGTATTTTCTGGCATATTTCTCAACAGCCATCGCTGTGAATTCACTCACACGGCCACTTTTAACACCCATTGCTCTATCCAAAATCAATTGTGGCGCAGTCATGTATCCCAGACTCATACCAGGAGCAATGGTTTTTGAGAAAGACCCGACGTACATAACGCTGTTTGTATCATCAAGATTAAGAATAGATGTGGGAAGATCACCGTCGTATCTATTATCTGCATAGCAATCATCCTCTAATATTGGCACCTCATATTTTTGAGTTACAGCCAATAGTTCTTTTCGCCTACTCTCAGGTATAGTCCACCCTTGCGGGTTTTGAAAAGTCGGAATTAAATAAACGAATTTCGGTTTGTGCCCAGACTTGATAGCATTCTCAATTTCTTTATCTAATGCTTCAGGGTCCATGCCACTTTCATCAGAGGCAACCCCTCTAATATCTGTGAAATGTCTCCTCAAGGTGTTCAAAGTCCCACCATATACAAAACTATCTGTTATAACGACGTCTCCAGGATTCAAAAGTACCGCACATATCATATCTATAGGTTGGCCAGACCCGTTCCCTAAAATGATGTCATCCTCTGTTACCTGTATGTCTCGATCTCGACCAATTTTTTCCGCAACGTACTGCCTGAGTGGAGTATTCCCTTGTGGGTGAGGATAAACCGCCAATTCTGAACCTGATTCTGCCAAAGCTTCTTTAAGGCATTCCAAAATTTCAGCGTGAGGCAAAGACACTGGATCTGGATATGCAACAGCAAAATCGTATTTCCCTTTTTTTGCGGGGGTAACTCTAGTTGTTTCCAAGACATGAGTTGCCAATATATTTTGAAAATCAAACACCATTGTTCTTCTCCTGATATACATTAAATGCTATAACCACCGATAGAAGGGAATAAATTCCTGCCCAGAGATACTAGCTTTTTAAACCAAACTGTTCAACTGACTTCAGTCTTCTACGACAATACGTAATCTTTTGTTAATCCGCCCTTTGCTTTCATGACCCACTACTCTTATCTTTCCGACCTCCCGCGTGTTACGCACATGGGTTCCACCATCTGCCTGCAGATCTAGCCCGGAAATGTCCACTATTCGGACTTCTGAAATGGTAGGAGGGAGTTTATTTATTTTCATTCTGATTAGATCTGGAATCTTAAAAGCTTCTTCCCTAGGAAGATTAGATACTTCTATGTCTCTTTCTGCAGTAACCTCTTTGTTGATAAGAATTTCCATATCAGACGCAAATCCTGAGGACATTTCTTTAAGTTCAAAATCCATCCGCGCGTGAAGTGGAGTCATGTTGCCTCCAGTTACCTGGGCTCCAAAATCTCTCCACACAACTCCGCATAGAATATGCAAAGCTGTGTGTGTTCTCATTAGCTGATATCGTTTTATCCAATCGATCCTACCCTTGACAGAGTTTCCGAGATCGGGGGTTGGTCCGTTGACTTTATGGACCAACTTACCCTCAATTCTGGATACTTGGAAAATATGGGCAGATTCACCGTCCCATTCAATTATTCCCGTGTCGCAAGGCTGTCCACCACCCCCTGGATAAAAACTAGTCCTGTCTAAAACGACTCCTGAGTCCATTATGCCTATTACGGTGGCCTCAAATTCCTGCAGATAGCTATCTTCGTAGCATAAAACTTCAGTCATGTGGACTATATAGCTCCTTTATCTATGAGGTTCCTCATTTGTAAATACAAGACTCCCGGCTGCCATAAACATTCCGCCGACTCCCTGACAAAAGGAGGTTTTTACCCCATCCACTTGGTGAGCTGCCTCTCCGCGCACCTGCCTTACAGATTCTTGAATAGCATACATTCCATACATGCCGGAATGAGTGTAAGAAAGTCCTCCACCATTGGTATTCATGGGTAGTGTGCCTCCCGGAGAGGTATTACCTTCCTCAATAAAAGATCCAGCCTCTCCTCTTTTTACAAAACCTAAATCTTCAAGACCATATATAGGTAAATGAGCAAAGGCGTCGTACACCATTAAATGATCTACATCATCATGCGTAACACCTGCTTCCTCAAAGGCTTTTTTACTAGAAGTTTTAAAAGCGGCCGAAGTGGTCAGATCGTACATTTGACTGACAATAGGACTTTCAACAGATTCTCCAGTACCCATTATGTACGCCGGTTTAGTAGAAAAATCCTTGGCTCTTTCAGCACTAGTAATTATTAATGCCCCGCCTCCATCAGTGACTAAACAACATTCAAGCAGATGAAATGGATAGCAAATCATCCTGCTATTGAATACATCTTCGATTGTGATAATGTCTCCGTACATGGCTCGAGGAACTTTGTTGGCCCATTTACGCTGTGCAACAGGAACCGATGCTAGTTGCTCATGCGTTAGGCCTGTTTCTTTCATGTAACGAAGCACACCCATGCCAAATTGAGTTGTCGGGCCTGCTACACCATATATTGATTCAAACTGACCTGGGAACGAGCTGTCTCTTCTGCCTCCGGACATGGTGGCAACATCTCCTATGCGGCCCGTCTGTTCCCCGACTCTATTCCGCCCGCTCTCAGCCATCGCCACTAATACTGTTTCGCATAAACCGCTTGCGATAGCTGCTGCTGCATGGCGGACATGCACTAAAAATGAAGTCCCTCCTACTTGGGTGTTATCTATCCACTTAGGTACTATGCCCAGATAATGAGCTAAAGCAGCAGGGCTCATCGTGGTGGCAATTCCGTCTATCTCATTTTTGTCTATCCCGCAATCGTTAATAGCGTTAACTGATGCATCAACATGAAGTTGAAACGCTGTTTTATCCGGTATGGAACCTAACTCTGTAGTCTCTGAAGCCCCAACTATCGCGGCTTTATATCTTAATGAATCCATTTTTACCTTCCTCTTTTTCAGTTCAAATAATGTTGGCTACACCTAAGCTGGTTTCCATTTCGGAATCGCAATTTCCTCATTAATATCATCAAACACGACTTTTAATTTCATGTCTAGAATGAGGTTTTCTGGGGTATTTTCTATTCCTACTATATTGGTCATCATCCTAGGGCCTTCATCAAGCTGAACGATTGCTATTGCATAGGGGGCATCTTCCTCAAATCCTGGCACAGGACGGTGATTTATCATATAAGAGTAAAGGGTTGCCAAGCCTGATGTTTTGAACCACTCAAGATTATCGGACAAACAGTTGGGACAATTCATTCTGGGGTAAAAAAACGGCTTGTCGCAGTTCAAACATCTCTGTATCCAAAGCTCATGTTGCTTTGCCTTTTCCCAAAAAACGTCCGATTCTGGTGTTGGCACCGGAATTGGTTTGTTGTAACCACTACTCATATCCTTAATACTCCTTTTTATAAATACTACAAATTTAAAGGCTAAATAATTTGTACAGAAAACAATATTCGGATTGTATTGACGGTAAGCATTCTAGGTCAATAAACACCGGCAAATTAATAAAATTTCGATCTCAAAATCAAGCCTTGCAATGTTAGAATCAGACTATAACTCTTTTGAAACAATTAATTTAAGAGCATACGATGTCACCTAAATCCGGTCCCATAAAAAATATAGTGGTGAAAGGGGCTAGAGAACACAACTTAAAAAATGTGGATGTTACTATCCCTAGGAATAAGCTTGTTGTCATTACAGGGGTATCCGGTTCGGGAAAAAGCTCCTTAGCTTTTGACACTATATATGCGGAAGGTCAACGCAGGTATGTGGAGTCATTATCTGCCTATGCCCGTCAATTTCTCGGTCGAATGGATAAGCCAGACGTTGATTATATTGAGGGGCTTTCACCGGCGATATCAATAGACCAAAAGGGAACATCGCATAATCCTCGATCTACAGTCGGAACGGTAACCGAAATATTTGATTACCTCCGGTTATTATTTGCGAGGGTAGGTAAACCTCATTGTTACAAATGCGGAAGACCCGTACAAAAACAAACCGTTCAGCAAATAGTTGATTCCATCGCTGGTTTACCTATCTCTAGCCGGATACAGATACTATCTCCGGTTGTGAGAAGAAGAAAAGGGGAACACAAGGAAGTATTTGAGTCGGCAAGAAAATCTGGATTTGTCCGGGTGCGTGTTGACGGTGAAATTAGAGACCTTAGCGATAATTTTGAGTTAGACAAGCAAAAATGGCACAACATCGACATCGTTGTGGACCGACTTGTGATCACTGAAAAAATGGACATGGTAAGAGTAAGTGACTCTACTGAGGCAGCTCTGAAACAAGCCGAAGGAATTGTCCTTGTGGATATTTCCGGAAAAGATGAAATGATATTTTCAGAAGAATTTTCTTGTGTTTATTGCAACGTAAGCCTTGGGGAGATTGAACCTAGAACCTTTAGCTTTAACAATCCACATGGGGCTTGTTCTACATGTACAGGCCTAGGATTCAAAATGGTTGTAGATCCTGATCTAGTAATACCTGACAAAACAAAGACTATAGAGGACGGTGCCATTGAAGGTTGGTCAAAAGGAGGATCACTATCTTCCTGGCACATGAGCCAGTTAAATTCTTTGTCAGAAATAGATAGTTTCCGAATCGATGTTCCGATTCAGGAACTTGAACCTGAAACAATGGACATGATTCTGAATGGTACCAAGACCAAAATTAAAATGTCTTATCGAAGCAGAAGAGGCAGGACATTCCGATGGAATCGTCGCTTTGAAGGGGTTATAGGAAATTTAGAACGGAGATATACAGAGACAGAATCAGAAAAGGTGCGTAAAGACATAGAGAGGTATATGACATCTCTTCCTTGCCAAGGATGTTCAGGCCAACGTTTAAAACCGGAATCATTGGCAGTGACCATAGGCGATGAAACAATCATGAGTGTGTCTGACAAATCCATTTCAGAAGCGGCTGATTGGATTGTCTTGCTTGAAAATCCAAAAATTCTTTCAAATAGAGATAAGTCAATAGCCTCACAAATTTTGAAAGAACTATCTGGCAGACTGCAGTTTCTGCTCAATGTAGGCCTCGACTACCTAACACTTTCACGCACCGCTTCCACCTTGAGTGGCGGAGAAGCCCAAAGAATACGACTCGCAACGCAGATAGGGTCCGGTCTAATGGGAGTCCTATATGTTTGCGACGAGCCATCTATTGGGCTGCATCCTGCAGATGATTATAGGCTCATAAACACTCTCAAAGGACTTAGGGATGTTGGTAACACTGTCTTAATAGTGGAACATGATGAGGCAATTATGCGAGCGGCCGACCATATAGTGGATCTGGGGCCAGGTGCCGGGGAACACGGTGGTGAGATAGTCGCATCAGGGACTGTTAGCAAGATTATGAGCTCCAAGAATTCGCTAACTGGACAATATTTATCTGGGGCAAAAGTAATCGACACCCCTCAGACCAGAAGATTATTCAATGGAAAATATCTAGAAATCGAAGGTGCTGAACAAAACAATTTAAATTCGATAGATGTGACAATTCCTCTCGGCATATTGGTTTGTATCACCGGTGTTTCAGGGTCAGGTAAAAGCACCTTGATCAACGAAATACTCTACAAGCGCTTATCACAACACTTCTACCGAGCTAAAGATCGTCCAGGTAAATTCAAAAGCATTAAAGGTATTGAGAACATAGACAAAGTCGTCAATATTGACCAATCGCCCATCGGGAGAACTCCGAGGAGTAATCCTGCTACATACACAGGCACATTTACCCCTATCAGAGAGCTCTTCGCTCAGGTACCTGAAGCAAGAAGTAGAGGATACAAACCTGGTAGATTTTCATTTAACGTCAAAGGAGGAAGATGTGAAGCCTGCTCTGGGGATGGTTACATAAACATAGAGATGCAATTCCTACCTGACGTCTCTGTACCTTGCGAAGAATGCCAAGCGAGCAGGTATAACAGGGAAGCATTAGAAATAGAATACCGAGGTTTAAGCATCTCGAATGTCTTGCAATCAACTGTAACCGAAGCTTTAACCATTTTTTCTAACATACCCAGGATAAAGACAAAGTTACAAACCCTACAGGATGTTGGGCTTGGCTACATCAAATTGGGGCAGCCGGCCACACAGTTAAGTGGAGGTGAAGCCCAAAGAGTCAAGTTAGCGACAGAGCTTTCAAAAAGAGCTACTGGACAGACTTTGTACATTTTGGATGAGCCGACAACAGGGCTTTCTTTTGAAGACTGTTCCCAATTATTGAGAGTCCTGCAGCGACTTGTCGACGCAGGAAATTCAGTTGTTTTAATTGAGCACCACCTTGATCTGATAAAAAGTGCCGATTGGATAATAGACCTTGGCCCCGGTGCAGGGGACAAAGGGGGAAATTTGGTCTATGAGGGAACTCCCGAAAATGCCACCCATAACAAAGGTTCTTATACAGGAAGATACCTTAAAAACGTATTGAAATAAGCTTACCTTTAATTAGCTCAAGTAAATCACAGGTCCTCTGGCGTTTGAACTATATTCTGCCATCAATACCTCATTTTATACGGAAATATTGGCCTTCAGAAAACAAGGAATATGTCCAGTGACGGATTAGGTATGTCTTGAAGATTGTTAGCCTGAAATCCTTATGTTAGACTTGAGCCGAATTTCGGCCCCATTTATATTGGTGCGCAGCTCATCCTAATGAGCCGCAATACTGGCTGAAAATAAAGCGAACTAGGGGCACCAAATAATAAGGTGTTCCGGCAAAGGAGGAAATCTCTTGAAGTGGATTGATTATGAAAATGCCAAAACGGTGGATGAGGCTATAAAAATCCTCTCCCAATCAGGCGGGAAAGCTCGCCCTATGGCGGGCGGTACAGATTTGATTGTTCAGTTGAGGGTTAAAGACCCAAGAGTGGACGCAGATGTTGTTGTAAATGTAAAGGAAATACCAGAACTAAACGAACTTAGCTATAGCCCAGCTAAAGGGCTCACCATCGGTGCAGCTGTTCCCTGTTACAAAATTTATAATGATGACCAAGTTATAAACCACTATCCTGCACTAATTGACTCTGCCTCATTAATTGGCGGTACTCAAATACAAGGTAGAGCCTCTCTTGGAGGCAACCTGTGTAATGCAGCCCCGAGTGGGGACTCAATCCCCAACCTTGTGGCACATAACGGGGTAGCTACTTTGGCAGGCCCAAACGGTACACGTGAAGTGGCGGTGGAGGACATTTGCACCGGACCACGACAAACATGTATCGAAAAAGACGAAATATTGGTTTCTATTAACCTTCCCAAACCCGGTGAAGGATTCGGTGCCAACTACATCAGATTTATCCCTAGAAATGAAATGGATATAGCTGTCGTAGGTGCTGGCGTATCGGTAAATATTACTTCTGGCAAATTCACTGCAGCCAAGGTCAGTTTGGCATCGGTTGCCCCTACTCCAATTTCAGTACCAGACGCAATTAGTGCGTTAGTAGGGGAATCAGTAGGAGAAGGTCCGATACAAAATGCAGCCAACGCGGCGAAGGAAGCAGCAAAACCGATTTCTGATATGAGGGGAACCATAGAATACAGAAAACATTTATGCGAAGTTCTTACCCGCCGGGCTCTTAATACGGCAGTAGACCGCGCACAGGGAGGCAAATAATGCCAGGAAAGACTCACGTACAAACCACAATAAATGGGGAAAAAGTCGACTTTTTGTGTGAACCTCGTCAGAGTCTGCTTGAATGTCTGAGGGATGTTGTCGGACTGACAGGCACGAAAGAAGGTTGCAACGATGGCAACTGTGGCGCTTGCACAGTCGACATGGATGGGAGAGTAGTAACTTCATGCTTAGTCCTAGGGGTTGAAGCGGAAGGGGCCAGCATAGGCACCATAGAGGGTGTTGCGGACGGTAGTAACCTACATCCGATTCAATTAGCTTTCCTTGAAAACGCTGCCTTGCAATGTGGAATATGCACTCCCGGATTCATTGTGGCTTCCAAGGCATTACTAGAGCAAAATCCAGACCCTACTGAGCACGAGATTCGTTTCTGGCTAGCGAACAATTTATGTAGATGCACCGGCTACGACAAAATAGTAAGGGCTGTGCAAGATGCAGCTAAAAGAATGCAGGAGGCTTAAAGGACATGACAACTGCTGACTATGAAAGAAATATGGTCCTGTCCAGCGTCGATTACAAAGTGATCGGGACTAGACCAGTCAGACACGATGGTGCAGATAAAGTTACAGGAAGGGCAATCTATGGCGCCGATTTTGACGCCTCTGGCCTTTTACATGGGAAAATTCTCAGAAGCCCCCATGCTCACGCAAAAATAGTATCTATTGATACAAGCAAAGCAGAAGCACTAGAGGGAGTGAAAGCTATCGCAACAGCAATAGATTTCCCACAAACTAGTGACAAATCAGTAGAGCTAGGAGAAGACACAACGAGGTTGAAATGGCTCAGAGACAATATTCTAGCAAGTGACAAGGCCCTTTATGCAGGTCATGCAATTGCGGGGGTAGCTGCGGTAAATCCTCACGTCGCTGAAGAAGCTCTCGCACTCATAGAGATAGAGTATGAAGTTTTAGATCCTGTGTTGACAACCCAAGAAGCCATGGCGGCGGGGTCAACCATTCTGCATGAAAGCCTGACCACACAAGAGTTGGGTGAAGATTCTGGAATCGTCAGTAATACAGCCAGTCATTTCCAGCACGTAAAAGGTGACATAGGAAAAGGGTTTAAGGATGCGGACGTAATAGTGGAGAGGGAATATGACACCAAGACAGTCCATCAAGGATACATAGAACCTCATAGCGGAACAGCATTATGGGGCCCAGACGGTAGGCTACACGTATGGTGTAGCACTCAAGGCTCTTTTGTCGTAAGGGACAGCCTAGCTGACCTTCTTGATATTCCTGTTTCAAAAATTCGCGTAACACCGACTGAAATTGGCGGAGGATTCGGAGGCAAAATACCTGTTTATGTCGAACCGGTAGCCGCGATTTTGTCCAAAAAAACTGGTGCTCCCGTGAAAATAGTTATGAGCCGAAAAGAAACATTTGAAGGATCAGGTCCTACTCCAGGCTCAAACATAAAAATAAAACTTGGCGCAAAGTCAGATGGAACAATCACCGCTGCCCACGCTTGGATGGCAATGGAGGCAGGAGCCTATCCAGGGTCTCCAGTTGGAGCAGCAGCTCAATGTGTTTTCTCTACTTATGATATAGAGAATGCTCTTATTGACGGATATGACGTTGTCGTGAATAAGCCTAAGACAGCAGCATACAGGGCCCCTGGAGCACCCAATGCGGCCTTTGGAATGGAACAGGCTATGAACGAGCTTGCCGGCAAGCTTGGCATGGATCAAATAGACCTACGACTGAAGAATGTTGCGGTAGAAGGAACTCGCCGGCCTGATGGACCAGTTTTTAGACGTATTGGTGCGAAAGAAGTTTTAGAGGCCATGAGGGACCATCCACACTACCAAGCAACTAAACCTGATGGTCACGGAAGAGGTGTCGCCATAGGTTTTTGGTTCAACATTGGCTTCGATTCCGCCTGCAACATAGCAGTCAATTCAGACGGCTCAATCAACTTAACGGAAGGATCCACTGACATAGGGGGGTCGAGAACATCCATTGCTATGCATGCAGCCGAGGTATTAGGAATTCCAGTGGAAGATGTCAGACCTTCAGTTGTTGACACAGACACAATAGGTTTTACAGCTGTAACCGGTGGGAGCAGAACCACTTTTGCTACAGGGTGGGCAGCCTACGAAGCAGCACAGGACGTCAGGACACAATCGATTGAGAGGGCGGCTACTATTTGGGATGTCAATCCAGATAGCCTAGATATGGAAGACGGCGTCATCAGTTCAAAAACTGACTCTGAACTAAAAATGACCTTTAAGGAACTGGCCTCACAGATGAGTGACACTGGTGGAGGTATAACAGGAAGAGCGGCCGTAAATCCGAAAGGAGTTGGTGGTTCATTCGCTGGAAACATAGTCGATGTATCTGTAGATGACGAGACCGGTAAAGTTACTGTTGAAAGATTTACATGCGTACAAGACGTAGGGAAGGCAATTCATCCCAGCTATGTGGAAGGGCAAATGCAAGGTGGTAGCGTCCAAGGGATAGGGTGGGCCCTCAATGAGGAATACTTCATGACCGACCAAGGTAATATGGCAAACTCGAGTTTGCTAGATTACAGAATGCCGACTTCATTGGATTTACCTATGATTGATACAGTCATTGTCGAAGTAGCGAACCCTGGGCATCCATTCGGGGTGAGAGGAGTGGGAGAGGCGAATATAGTACCTCCGACACCGGCTATCGCAAATGCAGTATCTGATGCCACTGGTAATATCATGACACAGCTTCCACTCACTCCAGGAGCGGTGCTTGATTCTGGAATGTAAATAATGCCTATAATTTTCGTGCCTTCTCTTATGCAGAAGCTATGCAATGGTGAACAAAAGCTAATAATTGAAGGTACGAATTTAAGGCAGGTCATAAATAATCTAGACCTGCAATACACAGGATTTAAAGATAGATTGGTGGAAGACGGAAAAATAAAGCCAAATATATCTGTAGCCGTAGATGGGGAAATAACACCATTAGGTATGATCCAAAAGGTTGGAACTAATAGCGAAATTCATTTCCTCCCGGCCATTTCTGGTGGATAAAATATAAAACCCTACAGCTAGTCCTGATTTTATCAGGACTATTTTTTCGTGAAATGAAACCAAAACAAAGAGGCCCAAAAAGCCTATTCTTGGACAATAAAACCAGTTCAACCCATTACATTGATTGGCAAGGTGAAGAACAAACCACCCTTCTAATTCATGGTGACATGAGAACAAGCAGAAGTTTTAACGCAGTCGCCAGAAATCTGTCAAAGGACAGTCATGTATTGGCAATGGATCTATTAGGCCATGGAGACAGTACTTGGATTGACAGCGGGTATCGGTTCTCCGATAGGTCTGATGATATAGAAAATTTCGTTACTGGTACCAACTTAAGCAAGATACACGCTGTGGCACATTCGACCGGTGCTGTCGCTTTGGCCATGTATGCTGCTAATAATCCTGGGAAATTCCAGAAATTGGTCCTATTGGAACCAATGATGATTGTTGACGAGAAATTTCAACGGATGGTATCTGATAGGGGCAATAGACCAAGAACTACATGGAAAAATCATGATGAACTCAAAGATCTTTTAAGCAAGCACGAAGTCACAAGCAAATGGCATCCAGACGTGATAGATGATGTCGTCAATCATGAGACATTTGTAAATGAACACGGCAGGGTAGATATGAAATGGTCCTCTTCTACTCTAGCATGGAAAGAAAGAGAAAATGACTACCTAAATTTGGAACCAATCCTAAGATCCATATCGATACCCATATTATTTGTAGTGGGAGGGAGCCGTACAGGGGAGTTTGAAAAAGCTTTTCAGTTGGAAAACAGCCTGCAAAACATGCAAACCGTCATAATATCTGATACAGGGCACAATATGTACATGGAACGCCCCGAAGCAGTTGCAGACGTTATTCGGAAATTCAGGAATTCCTCTCCTATACCGGAAAAAGTTTAGAACTCAGACCATTTGTCTTTTAAAAGCTAGGCAGTCCGAACGTCCATTCTGAAGGTGATGCGGCATTAGAACCATAACTACCTCTATGGCCTTCCCATGGGTGAGCCATTGCAACCTCCTCGTTAATGTCGGTACCCCAACCCGGTCCGGATGGTATTGTCATATACCCATCTATGATTTCAGGATTATTGGTCACCAAATCATCCTTCCAGGGAACATCGTCCACATCAATTTCCATTATTCTTATGTTTGGAAGAGAAGCGCATAGTGAAGCACTGACAAAAGTGGACAAATGACTATAGTAGTTATGGGGAGCAACATTATGCTGAAATACTTCAGCTAAATCACCCACTTTCTTGGACTGACTGAATCCATTCCAAGGCACATCAATCATGAACATATCAGCAGCATGCTGTTGAAAATAAGGAAGGTAATCCCGCATATAAAATAAATTTTCCCCAGTACAAATCCTAGTGGTTGTGGAGTCTTTTATTTGCCTTATGCTTTCAGGTTGATACATGTCTATTTCGAGCCACAGCATATCGAACTGTTCCAAAACTTGAGCAATCCGAAGGCAAGCCTCAGTTTTAAAATGAAAGTTGAGGTCCAAATTAATATCTACATCAGGCCCAACAGCGTCTCGAAATGTACCAATTAGCTTCTCAACGTGCCGCAAGACCCCTTTGGTAACTACCTGGTCGGTTGATCCTCTTCCTCCACCAAATCCACCACCAAAATGCTGAGCTGGGTCACCTGGTCCAATAATATTGGTCTTTAAAGCGGTAAATCCTCGATCTACTACTTCCTTTCCGAGAGCGGTTATATCGTCCCATGTCTTCAGGGGCGAAACACCAATTAACTCATGATTTCTTGTTCTGGATGTACCGCAATGAGACCAATAAACACGAACTCTGTCACGGGTCGGCCCCCCAAAAAGTTCTGGCACTGAGATGCCTAAACTTTTTGCTTTTATATCAATAAAAGCACAATCCAAACCAGCCAGTGCCTTTGCAGCAATGCCCCCTGGGCTTTGCCTTGTACCTCTATACATGTCCCAAAATCGATTTTCAAATTCCCTCGGATCTGTACCGATAAGCAATGGTTTCAAATCCTCAATAGTGCCCTGAACACCTCGAGGAGACCTGCCATCGCTACACTCTCCCCAACCAGTAATACCTTCATCGGTTTCAACCTTAACAAAACCCCAAGGCCTCCAACCTGCATCAACAATGAAACTTTCTATGTTTGTGATTTTCACGTTAAACTATCCTCACTTCCCGCTAGTCTTCCAGCGGATAACTGAATTCTTCCCTTAAAACTCTTTTTAGAACTTTACCTAAAGGATTTCGGGGCAGCTCCTCTACCACCACAACTGATTCCGGCTTCTTGAAACTAGCCATTCTGTCTTTGCAGTAGGCCATCACTTCCTCTTCATCTATGGTGGCACCTATTTTTGCCACAACTATTGCCCTAACGCGTTCTCCCCAATCTACGTCAGGAACACCAATAATAGCCGCCTCATCAATAAAGGGGTGTGAATGTAACACTTGCTCCACTTCTTCTGGCGAAACCATCTCCCCGGCTCTCTTAATGAAATCTTTGGCTCTGCCCGAGAGAAATATATATCCGTCTTCATCAAAATATCCCAAATCGCCTGTGTACAGCCAGCCATCTCTTAAAGCCTCAGCTGTTGCCTCCTGTTGGTTCCAGTACCCCTTCATTAATCTAGGGCCCTGAGCGACTATTTCCCCAGTTTCACCTACATCAACTTCACCCCCACCCTCATTTACAATCCTCACTTCTACATCACTTAGAGGTTTCCCTATTGATGTTAATCTATTCAATTTTTTTTCGATTTCTTCTTCTGAACCTTCTAAAATATGGTCCTCTGGCGGCAGCATAGTTATGGTTGCCGCTGTCTCAGTTTGGCCGAAAGCATTTATGAAAAAAGCCCCTGGAAATTTCGATATGGCTCTTTTTATCACTTCAAGTGGCATTGGGGCAGCACCGTAAGTAATCACCTCTAAGGTTGAAAGGTCAAATTTCTCAAATTCTGGATGATCCATCAACATTTTAAGCATAGTCGGAACCATCATGGCCCGATTAGCTTTTTCTTCTTGTACCAATGTCATCCATTCAGCTGGTTCAAATTGACGTTGAATGATTAAGGTGCGGCCTCCATAGATCGCAGCCATGACAGCCTGTATGCCAGCGATATGATAAAGAGGTACTGTCAGAATGTTTTTTTCCTCCGATTCGAGTTCAGGGGGGGAAACATTTGCCAATATGTATGACGCGAAGCTGTCATGACTCAACATGACCCCTTTAGGAGAACCTGTGGTCCCGGCTGTAAACATGACCATCGTCAAATCGTCTTCGTCCCCCATGGGATACATGTCTTCGCTAGATGACGCACACAGCAATTGTTCGTATGACTCCCATCCTTCCGCGGATGCATGATCTAACACTACAAACCCATCGACGCTGGTCAAGTTTTCTTTAACTCCATCTACCATGGAAACGTAACGTTCACCGGTGATAAGAATCTTTGGCTTGGAATCCTTTATCATATACTCGATTTCTTCTGGGTGGGAACGGAAATTAAGCGGCACGTACACAGCGTCCAGCTTAGCTGCTGCAAAGTAGGTCTCTATATTTTCGTTACAGTTGACCTGAATAGTTGCTATTCTATCTCCCGCTCCGACGCCCATCCCCGCAAGGGCATTCGCCAACCTCTTCACTCTTTCATCCAATTCTTGAAAAGAAAACCTTTTCCCATCAAAAACTATAGCGGTTCTTTCTGGAACAATCAGTGAGGTGATATTTAAAAATTCTGTGGTGTTCATGAATCGTGCATTACTCCTAGCGCCTTGGAATACAAAAGGTAATTTAACACCATGGAATACTAATATCCAAATCTATCTAGACAATTAGGTATAAGGAAGCATAGAAATCAAAATAATTTCAATGATTTTGTTAATAGCCATCAACCTCTGATAGAATTGGTAGTCCGTTAACATTAAGGTAATTTTTAGAGTAGCGTCTTAAAAAAGGGAGATTTCTTTGGCCTCGAACAATGAAATGAACCTGCTTGAGGCAGTCGGTGAATACACCGGAAGCCTTAAAGACAAAGATAAGTCTCAGGCAGCCATAAGAGAGATAAATCGCTTCGTTAAACACTTCCAAGGAGAGCGTCTTCTTGCATCTATAACACCATCTCAGATAGGTGTATATGCTGAACAAGTTGCAAAAAACACGATGTCGGAAGAGGCAGTAGAAGGCCTACAGGCTGTCCGCAAATTCCTAGCTTATATCCACAAACAAGAAATAACGGACAGGAATCTGGCTACTCATTTTCGGGTCAGAAAGTCGAAAACCAACTCTAGAAATGGAAGAGGAAGGTCTGTGTCGCAAAGGGGTGGTCAAGAAATGACTCAGGAAGGACACGACCAACTTACGTCTGAGAAGGAGTTGCTTGAATCAAATAGGGTATCCATCAGTGAATCCATTCAAAGCGCCGCTGAAGATGGCGATGTTAGGGAAAATGCACCTCTTGAAGCAGCTCGTGAGCAACAAGGGAGAGAGGAAGCCCGAATCAAGGAAATCGAGGGCATGCTCAGGTCCGCGATAATTGTTGATTCTTCAGGCAAGGGGGCAAAAACAGTGCGGGTTGGAACCACTATAGTAATTGAAGATGTAGACAAAAAAAAGAAGAGCAAATACACTCTTGTTAGCCCTTCAGAGGCTAATCCTCTTGAAGGCAAAATATCTGATGCTTCTCCATTAGGAAAGGCATTGATAGGAAAAAGGTCCGGTCAAAAGGCTATAGCAATCACTCCAAAAGGTCAGACGAACCTCAAAATACTTGATATAAACTAGCGATCCTTGTTATAAACTAAATCGCTGGTCACTTTTGAGACCGGAGTCACAAGCCCATATACTAACGCAGGTCCCTTCACATGGTGATTACTTCCAAAGTTTCTGACACGCAAGAACTCATTGAAGAGTTACAAAAACACGTTTCAGGAGAGGTGCGTTTCGACAAAATGTCGCGGGCCCTATGGAGTACTGATGCCAGCATCTACCAAATTGAACCGGTGGGCGTTGTTTTGCCTCGAAATGACGAGGATGTCATAGCGGTCATTGAAACAGCTCACAAGTACGGCGTCACCGTTTTGCCTAGAGGTGGCGGTACCAGTCTAGCTGGGCAAACCGTAGGGGAATCAATAGTAGTAGATTTCTCAAGGTATATGAAAAGCATGGGAGAAGTGAATACGGAGGAAGGGTGGGTAAAAACACAGCCTGGGATAATTCTTGATGAACTAAATGCGCAACTGTCACCTCACGGCGTGATGTTCGCACCTGATCCCAGTACAAGTAGTCGGGGAAACGTGGGAGGAGCACTAGGTAACAATTCATGTGGAGCTCATTCAATCCTATGGGGTAAAACCGTAGATAACGTGTACGACCTTGACGTGGTTCTGTCGAATGGTGACAGAGCGAAATTTGAATATTTGGCCGGAGATACTCTTGAAGAAAAGTTAAGGGTATCAGGACTAGAAGGAGATATTTACAAAAACCTCTTCACCATTGGTGAAAAAAACAGAGATGAAATTCTGGCGCGATATCCGAAAATACAACGAAGGGTATCTGGATATAATTTAGACGAGTTTGTTAGCGGAAGGAACTTCAATATGGCCAGGTTTGTGGTTGGTTCAGAAGGTACTCTCCTTACCATTACAGAGGCGAAGTTGAAGGTGGTCCCGGTCCCCAAAATAAAGGGATTGGGAGTCCTGCATTGCAACGATTTAAATGAATCCATGGAAGCAACCGTGGCAGCAATAGAAATGGAACCAGCTGCCGTTGAATTGATTGGAAGTATGATAATCAAACAAGCCCAATCCAATCTGGCATATTCCAGGCTTACTAGTTTTATAGAAGGATCACCCGAAGCCCTCCTGGTAATCGAATTGATAGCTGACACAGACTTAGAACTTCAATCCCGATTTGACGAACTGGAAACAAGGATGGGAAAAGGTGGTTGGGGCTACAAACTTTTAAGAATGACCAATCCAACAGATCAACAAAAAGTTTGGGATGTGAGAAAGGCTGGGCTGGGGTTAATGATGAATGTGCCAGGTGAGGCCAAACCTCTTCCATTTGTCGAAGACACCGCAGTATCTCCGGAAGTCTTACCCGAATTTGTCAAAAGATTTGATCAGATAATAAAAAAGAACGGCACAGAAGCCGGATACTATGGCCATGCCAGCGTGGGGTGTCTCCATATTAGGCCTTTAGTAAACCTAAAAAACCAAGAAGGCATAGACCGAATGGTAGCCATTTCTGAAGAGATAAGTGATCTGGTGCTTGAGTATGGGGGATCGTTAAGTGGTGAGCACGGTGATGGTTTAGTTCGAAGTGGATTTAATCGCAAGATGTTTGGTGATCAGTTGTATGAGGCATTCAGAGAGGTCAAATCGACCTTCGACCCACAAGGCATCATGAATCCAGGCAAGATAGTTGATTCCCCATCGATGACTGATAATTTACGATATGGTACTAGCTACCATACTTTAAATCCCGATACGGGATTTGCATACAGAACAGAGGGGGGAAGTTTTGCCAGCGCAATTGAAATGTGCAATGGGCAAGGTGCTTGCAAGAAAGTCATGGGAGGCACCATGTGTCCCTCCTATATGGCTACTAGAGATGAAGAACACTCAACAAGAGGGCGGGCCAACGCACTGAGAGCCACCATATCAGGAGCATTACCCCCGGAGGCAATCACCCAGGAACGTATGTATGACGTGATGGACCTATGCCTAGAATGCAAAGGTTGCAAGGCTGAATGTCCTTCCAACGTAGATATGGCAAAACTGAAATATGAATTCCTTAACATCTATCATAAAGAGAATGGCTACAGCCTAAAAAATAGGTTTTTCGGCAACGTATCCTCGCTTAGTAAATTGGGTTCTTTTTTTGCCCCATTTTCAAATTGGATGATGTCGATTCCAGGTTCTAAGCAACTACTAGAACAGTACGTAGGGATTGATTCCAGAAGACCGCTCCCCAAATTCGCCTCTCAAACTTTCGCCCAATGGTTCAAAGCGAGAGGGGGATCACCGGAGGTGGCTGCTATTAACGGACAAGTTATCTTATTTCCAGACACCACAACTAACTTCAACCATCCAGAGTTAGGAATAGCTGCGGTGGAAGTAATTGAAAAACTTGGATACCAAGTTATACTTCCCGAGGTGAAATGCTGTGGGAGGCCAATGCTTTCAAACGGTATGATAGACGCAGCCAAAGAAAATATCTCATTCAACATTGACCAGATTTACCCCTACATAGAAAGCGGGGCCAAACTAGTAGGGATCGAACCAAGCTGCGTCCTTGGATTTTTAGGAGACTTCGGTGACCTAATGGCTGATCCTAGAAAAACGGATATCATAGCTGAGAACACTATGCTTATAGAGGAATTTTTCTTACACGCCTTTGAAAATGATTCAGAGATAACATTTCAGAATGCTCCAAAAAATCAAACCGCTGTACTTCATGGACATTGTCACCAAAAAGCACTGGTCGGCACCTCTGCAGCAATGCAAGTTTTAGGACACATTCCGGGACTCGATGCATCCGAAGTAGAATCAGGTTGCTGTGGTATGGCAGGATCATTTGGTTATCTTAAGGACCACTATGAAATTTCTATGCAAATCGGCGAGGAAGCACTATTCCCAAAATTAAGAAATGAGGATGAGGACACTTTAGTTATCACGGAAGGAGTATCGTGCCGTGAGCAAATAGAACAAGGCACCGGAAGAAAATCAAAACATCTTGTGCAGGTGCTTGCTGAATACCTCTAATCTTTCATCCTCCCATAAAGTCATCCTATTTTAGTTGGGTTTTAAAAATTGAAAACATTCTTGAGTGAAACCTGCTATAAAATAAAAATTTAGACTGCATAAATGCATTTTGTAATAACAGTCAGGGAGAGTTACAAATGAAGGTAGGATTTATAGGGATTGGATTAATGGGGCAGCATATGGTCAAGCACATCATAAAGGCCGGGCATGACCTAGTGGTATATGACATAAACAAGAATGCCGCCAATGAGATTATTTCCATGGGTGCTATTTTTGCCGATAATCCAGCACAGGTAGCGCAAGCCAGTGAAGTTGTGTTCACTTCTTTACCTAGGCCACAGGATGTGGAAGAAGTCACTTTGGGTGAGGGTGGAATACTAGCTGGAGCATCGGTGAATACCACACACTTTGATCTCAGCACCACGGATCCAGAAACCATCAACCATGTGTCATCTCTTTATGGCCAAAAAGGCGCCACTATCCTCGATGCACCAGTCAGTGGTGGTACGGTTGGAGCTGAAAAAGGAACACTATGTATCATGGTGGGCGGAGATTTAGGAAAATATAATAAGTACAAATCCATATTAGACGCAATGGGATCACAGGTAATGTACTGCGGGGACATAGGTTCTGGTGCTGTTTGCAAAATAGCAAACAATTTAATAGGAATGACCTTGGGGGTTGTGTTATCAGAAGCCCTAAGTATGGGGGTTAAAGCGGGGGTAGACCCTATGACTCTTTATGATGCCATATCTGCTAGTACTGGAAATACGGCTCACATGAAGTCTTATCCAGAGACACTTTTTAAAGGCAATTTCGATCCTGGTTTCAAATTAGATCTAGCTGCCAAAGATGTGGGACTCGCTACTGATATGGGCAGGAAACTACGAGTACCAATGAAAGTCTCAAATTTAGTCCAGCAATGCTACATAGATGCACAAAACAAAGGTTGGGGTCAAGAATCCACTCTGGCAATAGCCAAGCTCCAAGAAGAAATATCTGGGGTGAAAATACGGTCTGAAATCAAATGATGGATTGGTATTTCATTGGCTAAACATCAAAAATCTATATTGGACTCTGGATTGAGAGTTATATCCCAGCAACTACCAGGTTCTGAGTCCGTTTCGATCCTAATTTCCGTGAAAACAGGTTCTAGAAATGAACAAAAGGACCAGTATGGTGTAGCACATTTCGCAGAGCATATGCTCTTCAAAGGCACTGATAAAAGGCCGTCCCCGCTATTAGTCAGTTCGCCCATTGAATCAACTGGTGGGTTTCTAAATGCAAGCACAGGATATGAATCCACAAACTACTGGTGCAAGGTACCCGAGAACCATTTCCTCACCGGAATAGAAACCTTACAAGATATGATGCAAAATTCATTATTGAATGAAAATGAAATCAATTCTGAACGTGGAGTAATAATTGAAGAAATAAAAACAATTGAAGACTATCCAGATTCTAAAACAGCTTTGAATTTAGATAAATTAATGTGGTCTGATAGTGCCTTAGGACGTGACATCGCTGGTTCTATACAAAGTGTTCAAAATATCACTCAAGAAACAATTAGAACGTTCATCAATAATTTCTATCTCCCCGCTAACACCGTAATCAGTATCGCTGGAAACATAGACCATGACACGTCAATTCAATCAATTGACCAATTATTTTTAACTCACACATTTCCTGAAACCCAGCCTAAAATTAGTCCCATTAAGATTGTTCAAAATTCCGTGAGATTGGATATAGAAAAAAGGGATATAGAACAAATTCATATTCATCTCGGATATCCCGGAGTCTCCATAACCCATCCCGATAGATATGCAATGGACATGCTGAATGTCATTTTAGGAGACGGAATGAGTAGTAGGCTATTTCAAGAAATAAGAGAACGGCTTGGTTTGGTCTATGACATAGAGTCAGGAATCACACATTTGCAAGATGTCGGGGACTTCAGGATAACTTTGGCGGTTGATAAAAATAAATACATCGCTGCCATTAAAGCTATCCTGACAGAGGTGGAAAACTTAAAAACAGAATTAGAGGATTCTGAAGTCGTTCGTGCCAAGCAAATCTTAAAAGGGAGGATGCGGTTAAGAATGGATGATTCACAGGCCGTCTCTGCATGGAATGCCCATCAGGAGTTATTCAATAAACAGATACACCGTGAAAGTGTCATTAAAGAATCTATAGATAAAAATGACGTATCGACATTACAGAAAGCCGCTTTCCAATATTTGGATGTCTCAAAACTAAATATAGCTATTGTTGGGGACGTAGTGTCAAAAGAACCAATATTGCATTCAATAGCCAATTTATAGAGAAATAAGCTTAAAATTGTTTCGTATTTCCTTGACACTGAAATCACTACATTGCTAACATTTCCTGCCTGATCCTGATTTCAACTAGTGGCCCAAGTTATACAGTTTTAAACAACTGAATTGAGAAAACCGAGGAGCACAAGGTTGCCGCACGTAAAATGCCTGCAATGTAGAGAATGCAAAAGTGAATATCCTATAGAGCCGTTAAATGCGTGTGAGTTTTGTTTTGGACCTTTGGAAGTCTCCTATGACTATGACGCTGTAGCTAAATCAGTCTCGAGGAAAAGCATTGAATCTGGGCCAAATACTATGTGGAGGTACCATGATTTCTTGCCAGTAGAAAAGGAATCTGCCGTCGATATATCCACCGGATTTACCCCCCTAATTCATGCGAAAAATCTGGGTCGTCAGCTAGGTTTGGATCACCTTTACATAAAAAATGACAGCGTAAACCCCACTTTCTCTTTCAAGGATCGTCCCGTGTCTGTCACAACAACAAAGGCTCTTGAATTTGAGTTTGAAGTTCTAGCATGCGTGTCCACTGGTAATTTAATGGGGTCAGTTGCAGCCCATGGAGCGAAGGCAGGGATGGAAACCATGGTATTTTATCCAGCTGATCTTGAACAAGGAAAAATTCAAGGCGCAGCTGTTTATGGCCCTACGATGGTAGCGGTAGAAGGGACATATGATCAGGCTAACAGGTTCTGCAGCGAACTTGCAGACGCCCACAGTTGGGCGTTTGTAAATATAAACATGCGCCCATACTATGCAGAAGGGAGCAAAACCCTAGGATATGAAGTCGCCGAACAATTAGGCTGGAAAGCTCCCGACCACTGTGTAGTTCCTGGGGCATCAGGAGAACTACATACGAAAATATGGAAAGGCCTGGAAGAATTCCAAGGTGCCGGCTTAATTGACAAAGCCAAGACAAAAATGCACCTTGCACAAGCGGAAGGATGTGCACCTATTGTTGAGGCATTTGAATCTGGTAATACCCAGGTCAAGCCGGTTAGGCCTCGCACAATTGCAAAGTCTTTGGCTATTGGCAATCCTGCCGCTGGGCCATATTCGCTTGAAGTTCTTCGCGACACCGGAGGCACTGGGGTTTTTGCCTACGAAAATTCGATAATCGATGGTATACGACTTCTAGCGGAAACAGAAGGAATATTTACCGAAACAGCCGGTGGAGTGGTCATATCCAGCCTAAAAAGGCTGGTTAAACAAGGTAAGATTAAAAAAGACGAAGTCACTGTGGCCTTTGTTACAGGAAATGGCCTAAAAACTTTAGAGGCAATGGGAGATTTCGTGGCCCCAATTGAAACCAAACCTGACTTAGACACTTTTCAAACGAAGCTGTCTAATCGAAGAGATTAAGGTGGTATAGGATTATGGTGACAAAACGTGTCAAATTTACTTTCCCACAAGAACTTATTAAGGAACCAGTAATATATAAACTTGGTGTTGATTTCGGTATAGTAACCAACATCAGAAGAGCAGATATAAGAGACGACATGGGGTGGGTTGTGTTGGAATTAGAAGGAGAAAGTGGTGTGGTAGATGACGGGCTCAAATGGGTAATTTCAACAGGAGTGAGGGTCGACCCAATAGCCGGTGACATCATCGAAGGCTAAGTGGTCTCAACCAGACGATTTAAAAATCAAGGAGAATACAGATGAGTGTCAGTGTAAGAATCCCTACGCCTTTGAGGAAAGTAACCAACGGAGAAGATAAAGCAGATGCAGAAGGGAATACAGTAAGTGCGATAATTGCATCGTTGGATTCTCAGTTCCCTGGTATCAAAAGTCGGCTATGCGATGACAACGGGGAATTACGGAGCTTTGTAAACATTTATATCAATGGGGAAGACATTAGATTCATGGATGGTGTGGAAAGTGGCGTGGATGCCGGAGATGAGATAAGCATTGTGCCAGCAGTAGCCGGGGGCAGATAGTCTAGCTTTATTATTTGAACTGCTTTATCTGACGGGGCGCTTGATTGGTCCTTGCAGATTGGTCTGAGGGTTGGTAATTTTCCCAAAATGTTTCCCTATACTGATTTATTAATCCCTGCTGGATTGCCTTTCGTAAATCAACCATAGTTTGCATAAGAAATCTCAGGTTGTGTATTGAGGCCAGTCGGTAAGCCAAGTATTCCTTTGCCTTGAACAAATGATGGATATACCCTGCGGAAAAATTAATGCAAGCGTAACAATCACAATCAGTGTCAAAAGAACTGTCATTTCTTTTGTATTCGGATCTCGTTACATTACGCCTACCAAATTTGGTGTACATGGCACCTTTCCTTGCAACCCGCGTTGGAAGCACGCAGTCAAACATATCGATACCACGTACAACACACTCCACCAAATCCTCCGGCGATCCTACGCCCATGAGATATCTGGGTTTGCCGGTTGGCAACAATTGGGAAGTGATTTCAACTGTTGGGTACATTTTTTCCTTTGTCTCCCCTACACTCAATCCACCAATTGCATATCCGGGCAGATCAAGGCTTGAAAGGAAATCAGCAGATTTCTGCCTAAGGTCAGTATGTAGTCCGCCTTGCACAATGCCAAATAGAGATTGGTCGGATTTAGTATCCAAGGAACGTAATGAGCGACCCAACCAGCTAGAAGTCAAGTCCATCGCCTCTGACAAATCAGTTTTAGATGCCTCAGTTGGGAGGCATACATCTAGAGGCATAATGACATCAGACCCAATGTCGGTTTGTATTTCGACCACAGATTCCGGTGTTAATTCATGGGTTGAACCATCAATATGGGACTTGAACGTAATACCGTCGTCAGTTATTTTTCTTAAATGTTGTAGGCTAAAACCCTGAAATCCCCCACTATCCGTCAAGATAGGCTTGTTCCAGTTCATAAATGAGTGCAGCCCTCCCAATTCTTTTATGGTTTTAGACCCCGGTCGCAAGTAGAGGTGGTAGGCATTACCAAGAATTATTTGGGTTCCCAAGCATTCCAAATCTATTCTGTCTAGAGCCTTGACAGAGCCCTGCGTGGCAACGGGCATGAATACTGGGGTACGTATCTCCCCGTGGGAAGTAGTAATACATCCTGCCCGAGCAAGCCCATCGCTATGTTCCACAGTGAAATTGAACATTTCTATCTTTTTTTAATGCGCTGATGGCAGATTCAATAAACCTGGCCATAATCCTTCTAAAAGTAACTGTAATCCCAAAAATAAAACCACTAAAAGAAGTAATTTCAGAATCCAAAAACTCTTGATTCTCTGCGTTAATCTTGCGCCAATCTGCCCCCCTAGAACCAATCCTAATCCTCCCCAAACCAATGTTGGATACCACTCTATATTATGATTAAAAGCATGTGCTGCGGCACCTATCGTGGCATAAAATGAAAGCGAAAAAATAGAAGTTGCCACTGCTACTTTTACTGGAAAGGAAAAAGCGGACACCAATATAGGGGTCCTCAAAAACCCACCACCTGTGCCAAAAAAACTGGATACAAACCCAAGGATAAAATTAAATGTAGTTGCCATGGATTCATTGAATCTATAGTTGAATATTGTCCCATCAAACGCTGTTATTTTCCTTTCTTTCACAGTAAACGATATCCATTTAGGAAGCTCCGGTTTTAAGGTTACCTCATTTGATGTACAGTCGAAATCGTCCTCTGTCTTGCTGCCCCGAAAAAACATGTGCATAGCCAAGGCCAATAGTAAAATCCCAAAAAGTGTTCTAAAAATGTTACCTGGCATTACGTCCAATATGAACGGAGCTAGCACGGAACCCGGAACAGCAGCAATAGCAAATAAAACCCCACTCCTCACGTCAATAAAGCCAGATTTCCTATATGCTATAAATCCGGAAATACTATTAATCGATACTAAGGCCAAAGAAGTACCAGCAGCTATTTCAGGGTCTTTTGAAAAAAAGAGTATCAATACTGGAGCTAAAATAAACCCCCCTCCAGCTCCCACCAAAACCCCGTAAATTCCGGTAGATACACCAAGTATAAAAAGAATTATTTCAATCAAGTGTATATCTCGCTAAACAAGTCCTATCTCCTTAATTGTGAAAGAGCCTCCAACAAAAAAGGTTCTGGAACCTCATTGTTAGTAATAGCCTTACCAATCTTGCTCAAAAGTACCCAGTTGACTGAACCTCCAACCGTTTTCTTATCTGATTTTATGGCTTCGATAATTTTTTCAGATTCAATATCATCTGAAGTTGTGGGTAAATCATATTGATTCAATACAATCTCCTGCCTCCTCACTTCTTCATCTGACATCATTCCCATGGAATTCGACAGCAACGCTGCCGCCATCATACCTATACTAACTGCTTCTCCGTGTAAATATTTTGAATACCCAGTTGTGGATTCTATAGCGTGGCCAACTGTGTGACCGTAATTAAGGAGTATTCTGACCCCTAACGTTTCTTTCTCATCCTGCGAAACCACTCGTGCTTTAATTGCGACACTTTTCCTTATGATTTCAGTAGCTATTTCAGGGTCTAATGCAGCTATTTCACTATGTTTTCTTTCAAATAACTTCAGCAATGATTCGTCCAGAATTAACCCGTGTTTTATAGCCTCAGCCCAACCTGACGTCAATTCTCTAACAGGCAGTGTATTTAAAGTCTCTACGTCAGACATTACAAACTTTGGTTGATAAAAAGAGCCAACCAGATTTTTACCTTGCTCCATATCAACGGCAACTTTACCCCCAATAGAGGCATCCATCATTGAAAGCAGGGTTGTGGGCACTTGAGCAAAGGGCATCCCTCTCAAATATGTGGCGGCTACAAATCCAGCCAGATCGCCAATTACTCCTCCACCTACTGCTACTATCATATGCCCTCTTTCAGCCTTGTGATCAGCCAGCCAAGAATAGATGTGCTTAACTGTCTCTAAATTCTTATGGTTTTCACCAGAAGGAACAAAAAACATAAATGTTGGTATTCCGGCCGATTCCAACGAAAGCTGCACCCTCCTAGCATGGCTGTTGACACCTTCATCAGCCACAACATATGCCACTTTAGTGTCATGAACAGCCTTAACTCTTTCCCCAATATCATCGATTATGCCCCAACCTACCCATACAGGATATGTGGCGCTTGCGGTGATTACCTCTGATGCCAAATCATCGTAATTTACTTTTCCCAACTCACAAGTCTCCTATGAATTTCTTCAGCCACGACCTCAACACTTTTCCTGTCTGTTTGCACAATAGCATGAGATCTTTTATAAGCATTCTGCCGACTATCTAACAATTTCTTAATTCGCTCCAGGGGTTCTTCAGAAATAAGCATAGGCCTATCGTTATCAACTCCTGTGTTTTCAAGTTGTATATTTAGTCGTTCAAGTATTGTCTCCGGAGAAGTCTTTAACCAGATAATACAACCAGAATTCTCCATTGTCTCAACATTCACCGGATCAACCGGGACTCCTCCTCCTGTAGACACAATTAAGTTAGTACGAATGGATATTTTTTTTAAACAATCCGTTTCGACTGCTCTAAAATATTCCTCACCTTCACAATTAAAGATGTCTGGTATGGTTTTTTGCTCAATTTCCTCTATCGTCAGGTCTATATCTACGAATTCTTTACCCATCAGAAAAGAAAGTGCTTGTCCTACTGTAGATTTACCTGAACCAGAAAAGCCTGTCAGATATATATTGCGCTTCATATGCGGAACCTTACCTCATTTACGGCAAAACATTCATCCAGTCTACAACAGAAGCAAAAGTAGAGATGATTACAAAAACCAAAGACGTGTTATTTTCCTGTTATCCCTTTAAATTACGGTTTTAAAAATCTTCCTAACCGTTTAGTGACAATATAAAATCAACTTATATAAACATTAGAAGTTACAAAGGTATAGAACTTGAGGTTAGACAATAGATCCGACTACCAACTTAGACCTGTGCATTTTGAAAAAAACCCTCTCAGATTTTCACAAGGATCTGTTCTTATTTCCACAGGTTTAACTAAAGTCATATGTACAGCGACAGTCGAGGAAAAAATTCCTAACTTTTTAGCAGGGTCGGGCAAAGGCTGGATTACTGCGGAATATTCCATGCTACCAGGCTCCACCTCTCCACGAGTGTCACGCGACAATCAAAGAAAGGGAAGATCCCAGGAAATATCCAGATTAATAGGAAGATCTCTTAGAGCCTCCATCAATTTGCAAGAACTTGGGGAGATCACTATCACGATCGATTGTGATGTCATTCAAGCCGATGGGGGAACCAGAACAGCCTCAATTACCGGCGGATTTATAGCATTAAGTTTAGCTGTGAAGCAAATGTTAGATTCAGGATCTCTTGATGCTTTACCTACGATAACACCGGTAGCAGCTACAAGTGTGGGTATATTTGGAGGTAAAGTGTTGGTGGATTTGTGCTACGAGGAAGATTCCAAAGCCGATGCCGATTTTAATATGGTAATGGCCTCGGATGGTGGAATAGTTGAAATTCAAGGCTCAGCGGAAGGAAACAGGTTTTCAAGAAAACTGGTTGACCAGGTCCTCGACGCAGGAGTTGACGCAATATCAAAACTTTTTGAGCTGCAAATTAAAGCATTAGAATAATCGTAAAATGAACAAAGCCTCCATTTCAGTTTGCATCGTCATAGGATTAATTTTAGTTGCTTCAGTTATTGCATTAAACATTGGTAACAAACCATCTAAGATGCCTGAAGGTTCTCCAGCGAGAACAGTCCAAATTTTTCTAGAACATGTTTCCAGTGAGAATTATGATTCCGCATACAATTCCTTGTCTATTGAACTCAAAAAGACATGTAGTTTCACAGACTTCGCCGCTGATAGCTTTAACGAAAAAGCCAGATACTCACGGTCGACTTTCAAACACCTAACCACGCATTTGGACAATTTGGAATCCGTGGTGTTAGTGGAAGTAATTGAAGTGGAACCAGCCTTCCCAATAGGAACATCGGAAAATTCTTATCAGGAAAAATTCAATCTTGTGAAAGAGAATATGAATTGGAAGATTAGCCAATTACAATTTCCTATTAATTGCCTTATGGCTTTGGAAAATCCCAACAAATCTGATGACTGAGGCAGTTGATGTCCTGATTTTTTTTCCATTAATTATATTAATAACACTTTGTATTTATAAGCTAATCGCTTTCAGGAAAGGTGGCAATTACGGTCAATCATTGGTTGATCCTGCGAGGCGACTATATTTCTACATAATTTCCGGGGTTGGCCTATCGATGCTTGTGAATGGATTGGAACAATCGTCGGTGCACTTGATAGGTTTTCTCGTTTCTCCATCTCTATTGGAGACAAGCCCAGAACGAGCCGCTTTGGGAATATCATTGCTAGTGATAGGAGGGCCTCTGTGGATATTGTATTGGCAAAAAATTAACCGGGAGATGTTGAAAAATTCAGATGGGATTACCTCAGGTATAAGAATTGCATATCTTCTTTTGTGTTTGTCGGTATCTTTCGCCATATCAATAAGTTCTATTTCTGACATCATTTCAGAGACCTTCCAAGCATCCGAATTTAACTGGCCTCGAATACCGACTCTAATCATATGGTTATTGGTTTGGAGTTACCATTTAAAAGTGCTGTTGCAAGCCAAACCCTCGAATCATGTATATAGCCAAAGTCTACGTAACACATTTGTTTACAGCTTTAGCTTTATTGGATTATTTATACTCGCTTCAAGTTTGAGTAGTTTGATTTACCTCGCGGTCTTTAACATTATCCAAAATACTGTAGGCAATAGGGAAATTTTAATTTCCAACGGTAGCTTTAGCTCGTTAAGGTTAACTGTGTCAGTACTAATAGGTTTTGCGGCATGGTCTGGCCATTGGCTGATCCTAAGGAACAAATTAGTAAAACAAGAATATGAACCGATCTACTTATACCTAATTTACATGGTTACGATAGTGTCCTTAATGGTATCAAGCACAATGTTGCTAATGACTCTATTCGGTAAAGTCTTCCAGATTGAGGAAATGGATGGATGGCGATTTATACTTATTTCCTCAATAAGTACGTTGAGCATCGGTGCTGCTGTTTTGCTTTATCACACAAAGCATGTCCCCAATAACTATCAAATGACTGAATTACTAAAAAAACCTAATGCAGCATTAATATTCTCTTTGGCGTTTTTGGGATTGGGGTTCTTGTGTGCAGGGTTTTCAGTGCTAATTCATTCAGTGATGATCTCTCTACTACAACTGAGCTGGACTAATATAGTCCAACCTGATGATTTTTGGAAAGGTCCTTTATCCGGAGGTGTGAGTTTGGCAATCGTTGGTTGGTTCGTGTGGTACACGTCTTGGAGCAGATTAACTATGCAAACTGCCAGTTTTAACGAAAAAATCGCCTACTCTCGCATCTATTTC
>CEWR01052807.1_pt1 | contig 35612 bp, 33 predicted proteins | sample 356321 | NCBI WGS metagenome assembly CEWR01 (sample SAMEA2621551, study PRJEB7988) | marine metagenome | biome: marine biome (ENVO:00000447); feature: mesopelagic zone (ENVO:00000213); material: "saline water (ENVO:00002010), including plankton (ENVO:xxxxxxxx)" | depth 790 m
CTCGAATGGGCTGCGACAGTCACGACACCAGTAGCTACTGACTGAGGCATTGCCCCCAAAGGCGTTCATAATCTCCGTCGCACTCCCTAGGCAAAAAGGACAGCCAGGACTCACGGGAAGGAGCGAAGGAGCCTCGCTTCTCCGAGCATCAGGGTTAAAGGAAGATTTCTGATCGATATTCTTAGCTGCTCCGTCCCTGCAGCTCATGTCCTTGTCCTTCACTCGACCAACAGTGCCCGGTTGCGATCACCTCTTACGCGTTCGACAGCATCCTCATCTGGGCAACCAGGTCCACGCGCCCGATCCTTATCCCAACCACTGTCCGGCTGCACCTGGTCAATATTGACCTCTACTAAGGCAGCTAGATCACGTAATCGATCACGATAAGCCTCAGTCATAGACTCGCTGGACTCGGTTACCCCTGCTGTTACCATAGCCTCGGCAGCCTCATCATCTGCACCAAGCCATGCCAAAACCGGTGGCAACAATCCTTTTGTGGAGTCACGCAGTAGGCTTCTGGCCTTGCTACTTGACTCTGCAATACGTCTATACCAAGCCTTCGCCAGGCTAGCGTGAAACTCCTCCTCAGCCAGCATCTTGGGAACTCTAGTCCGTGCGGCTTCGTATCTCCCACGACTGAACCCAAGTAGTGCTACGGAGATAGCTTCATCTACTACCGTCATAGCCGCAACGATGCCTGCCCAATTCTCAAAGGCCCCGTCTAATGCACCTACCGACGTGTACTCTTCAGCTGGCCTTTCATGCTCGATTTTCAGTGGCTCGAGGCCCACGTCCTTGAGCATGGCATATAAGAGGCGAGCGTGACCCCACTCATCTTGAGCCATAGAAGAAACAGCGATTCCAGCTTCTATCGAAGGAGCTCCTAGCAACCAATCAGAGTAACGGATACCCATCATCCGCTTACTATCCGCAAGTGTCAGGATTAGACGACGGAGAGCGCTGATCCCTGTCCCATCAAGGTCCCGGATCTCTAGTAGCTCTTTCATTCACCCTCCCCTTTTGATCCAGAGAAGGGACCGTCCTGACGGTTTACTGGAATGATGTTGCTGCGTCGAATGACGCACATTTCGAACCAATTCTCTTCGTCATATGTCTTCCATGCATAAACACGTGCCATTTCGTCGTCCAAAGCATCCACATAACCGATGTGTGCTAACTGGTCACCGCGATGCTTCCGAGCGAATACGTCGTAGACTCTTTCAATCATACGGGCTAAACCCCCACGCCTAGCTGACCAAGCTTCGCTCTTCCCGCGGGCGTGACCCTCTCTGTAGTCCATGGAGGATCCCAAACTTCGACGATTTCGACTTTCTTGATCCATGGTTCGATCTCAAGTCGATCTATCAGGTCTTCTCGAATAAATTCGATACACGGGCACGCTGTAGACGTAAACGTCACCTGTACTATTGCAATCTCATCGCTCAACTCAACATCATAGATGAGGCCAAGTTCTACCAGCGATATAGGCAACTCAGGGTCTAGAACCTCATCGAGTGCTGCCCATGTCGCTTTAAGACAGTCAGCGGGCAGCTCCTTCAGGGGGCCGGTCCATAGATCACGCCCTCCACTCTTGTGAGTAGAGATTCGACCGGGAAGTCCTACATCGAGGCCGCGATCCGTGGTAAGTACAGTTGGCATTGTCATCCCCTTAATACGCCTGGCGCTTCTCTGCTAGCCATCCTCCCACATCTCTTCGCGAACGCTGAATTGACTCCACATAGATTTCGTTCATCGGGCCACGGCCCTTCCATCGTTTGAATACCGTGTCCCATGTGCTCTCACCGTCCTCAAATACCCAGCGCTTATCAGCGGTATCGTATTCGCACGGAAACGGGTAATCGAGCACATATTCTTCGGTCTCGCTGTCGAAATGTGCAGGCACGTTAAGTCCAAGTTCCTCACAAAGCGGGACTGTGGAGGACATCCAAACCTGTCTTAACTCGTCGTTCGAAAGACCCTTTAGTTTGTAGTCCAATTGGCCTGAGTGGCGTTTTAGGTCATCTGGTAGTCCGAACCACTCGATCGTCATAGGGAACATCCAGTCCACCGAACACTGTACGATCTCCTTAGCCTCGCCTCCTGCCTTGGCCAACCGTCGCATCCAGACCTCCCCGTGTCGTAGATGAAACGTTTCTTCCATATCCACCTTCACAAGTGCCCTCTTGAGCGGACCATAGGATGTGTTCTGATAGACATCCGATAACAAGGTTATGCCCGCACGGTCGAAGAAGCCGTTCGCTACTACTAAGTCCGCCCAGTTGTCTAGTGGCTGATCAAAGCCGTAGGGATGCTTGAATTCGTGGGGCTGGCGACCGTACACCAGTTGTTCTTTCGATTCGCCAATGTCTTCGAGGAGACGATACGCGATATTCGCGTGAGCGAGCTCGTCTTGGATAATCGCGTGTGCGCTTACCTGGGTATTGGTTGACGGTGCATGCCGGGCTGCCATCCAGTACGCTGGGGCACTCATGAGCTCTGTGTCCGCTTGCACCGTCAACTGCACAATCAGGGCCTTGCGATATCCCTCGGTCATCTCCTCTCGGGACTCGACAATGTAGCCGTCTTGGATCTTCTGCTTGAGTTCGTCCTCGTTGGACAGCACCATCGAAACCTACCTTTATAACACTTTTAAAACGATCAACGTAATAGTGTAATAAGTGTGGTCCCTAAAGCAAGACCTAACCGCGGCTCAATCGCTCTCCTTATAGCCCGAGAGACGAGCGGATTAGCGGGTTGATCCGCTCCGGAGTCCATGGCGGATCAAACGTCAACTCCACTTCCGCCGACTCAACACCATCCACCCCTTCTATCGCAGCCTTCGTTTCGTCAACGATCTGACCAGCGACCGGGCAAAACGGTGACGTAAGCGATATCGTTACCTTCGCGTCCTGGTCCCCGACCTCGATCTCATAAACCAGACCCAGAACAACAAGATCGAGTCCCAACTCAGGATCTTTGACAGTCTTGAGTGCGTTCCGAATGTCCTTTTCTGTCACCGCCATATCTTCTCCTCTTCAGCGGTAGAACTGGAATGTAGATGCAATGGAAACTCATTGGAAGCGGACTTTCTGTGCAGTTCATTCGGAAATTCTGTGATTCTGACATAGAACATCAGGTATCTCAGTCCCCTGCCCTCTGTTACAGGCCTAATGCTGAGCGAAGGAACTCCAAACCTCAGATCTCTTCTTGCCGTGCAGCATCTGCTGTAAGCCGTTCGAATCCCAACCTGAGCAACCAGCCCGTTCCGAAGACTATTAACACAAGCATTAACCACCGTAGAGCAGTCGCTGTGGAGCCAACACCCATAATGGGTGCTCTAAAGTCATACTGGATCAGCTGACTTCCTCTTTCAGTCATCCAATGCCAACCCGTATGTGCAAGAAGTGCAGACAACACAACGATACCACCAACTTCCGGAAGAACTTTACGGAACAGGAATTCGAGCAGAGGTACAGTGAGTGCGAGAACGAAAAGTTGTCCGAATTCGACCCCCACGTTGAATGATACAAGAGAGGTCAGGAGGTGAGATCCACCAAATTGGAGTACTTCAGAGAGTGCAAAAGAGAAACCAAAACCGTGTACCAACCCGAAAGAGAACGCAATCATCCAACGGTTCTTGAGTTTCGCTCCCAAAATATTCTCGAATGCCATATAGACGATCGAAAGAGCGATCAGCGTCTCGATCAGCGGGGGGAACCAGAGAGCCTGGGGTGTAAGCCCAAGCGCAGCTGCGATCAGCGTTATAGAGTGCCCCGCCGTAAATGACGTGATGATCGGCACGAGTGCTCTAAAGCTCCGAAATGGCACAACAAGACAGAAAAGAAATAGGAGATGATCTATCCCATCGAGGATGTGATCAAAGCCAAGCACTACGAAACGCCAAGCGGCCTGGTGCCAACGAGGATCGAGGCGGACCAGGCCGGGGTTACCCGAGTACTGGAAGGCTCGTTCTGTACCTCCTGCGGGCAAGAACCGGAGGACGGTGACTGTGCGAAGACCGAGTTGAGCAAACCGAGGGTCGATCGAGAAATCAGATTCCTCTGACGTGATTGTCCACTCTAATACCACATCGAGCATCGCCTGCTGGGGCGGCAAATCAATGTCGTCCGCTAGGGGTGCTGACAATGCATTCCCTATAGCATCATCGTAGCTCCTGAAAGCACGATCACCCGGTATCGCGATCCTGGCCGCTGCTACTACAGGAGGGGCAAGAAGTTCATTGCCCTCGTACATATCGACGTAATTAGCGATCCACTCTACTGCCGCTTCCTGGATAAGTGGTTCAGCCTCTGAGATAATGAGATATCCCGGTTCGCGGGCCGGGAAATCATAATCTCGCATCGAGATCAGTGGGACTCGCACAATCATCCGCAGTGTCTCAGCATCAGGCTTCACAAATACCTGAACAGTCACATCAGCCGGAATCTCATGTGCCTCTCCAGACCACGTGGGCAAGAGAAGAGTGAGCCCGACGAGAAGCGCCGCTGTGCGACGGTAGCCCATGAACATTCTGAGAAACTAGGGGAACCCCGACCAACGTTACAAGGAATATGACCCCTTAATGTGTAAGTCCTGGCCCTCTTTGCCGTGTCTTAAAACAATTGCCCGAATCGCTTCCAGCGCGTAGCCTATTCGTCCGGGCTGAATAAGGCCTTGGACTACACGATCAGGGAGAAGGACTATGCATAAGCGTAACCTGACCTTTGGAATTGGTTTGGTGGTGGCCATTACCGTCGTAGCATGCGCAGCCAATGAGATGGATGACATGGCTGCAAGTCAGGACGGAGCAATAATGGCGCCGATGTTCGAAGTCGATCCATTTTGGCCAAAACCGCTTCCGAACCACTGGATTCAGGGTGCCACAATTGGCGTCGATGTTGACTCTCGGGATGACGTCTGGCTGGTACACAGAAACACACCTGACCAGTTCGCTGGGAGGACAGAGCTCGGATCAGCTCAAGATCCTCCTTTGAGCGAATGCTGTAGCCCTGCTCCACCGGTCCTCCATTTTGACTCGGACGGGAATCTCGTGGACTCTTGGGGCGGACCTACGGACACAGGTGAGTATGTATGGCCAGTGTCGAATCACGGGATCACCGTTGACCACATGGATAATGTATGGATCGGTGGTAACGGTGGACCGGATCGCCAGATTCTGAAGTTTTCCAGGGACGGTGGCTTCCTTAACCAGTTTGGTGAATCCGGCGCACAGAACAGCAGCCTCAGTGAAGTGAATTTCGGACGAGTCGCTAAAGTCTTCGCCGACCCCGAAGAGAATGAGATTTATGTTGCGGACGGCTACCTCAATCGTCGTGTAGCAGTCATCGACGGCAGCACAGGGGAAATGAAGCGCTTCTGGGGAGCATACGGCAACGAGCCGTCGGACGATCGCACTCCAGGCTATACGCCGGGTGAGACCCCACCCCAGCAGTTCCGTACCCCAGTCCATTGTGCAGAACTGTCCAATGACGGACTGCTCTACGTATGTGACCGTCCGTCCAACCGCATTTCTGTATTCCAGAGAGACGGAACATTCGTTAATGAAGTTGTTATCGCCCCACATACCCTGTCTCAGGGTGCTACTTGGGATATCGACTTCTCACCTGACGACGATCAGACCTGGATGTACGTGGCTGATGGCCAGAACATGAAGGTCTACGTCATGGATCGCGAGACGCTCGAAATTGTGTACAGCTTCGGTGACGGTGGTCGCCAACCAGGAACTTGGTTTGCGGTACACTCAATAGCAGTCGACTCCGAGGGTAACATTTATACGACTGAGACCTACGAGGGTAAGCGAATTCAAAAGTTCAATTACATGGGTATGGGTGAGGTTACGACCAAGGGTATGGATATGGGTGCTCCATGGCCTGCTGATAGACGACGAATTGGACAGTAACCGCTCCCGAGCGGCATAGGACGCCGCTTCGATTTTGATTACTAGCTGGCCCCACCCATTGAGGGTGGGGCCGCTTTGTTTCAAGCTGTGAGCCATCTCCCAGATCGTACCTTTCCGTACTGAGAGAACGTACGGCGTACATCAATCTTTGATCGGGGCTCGATGCGATTGCGGCAGTTCCCATGATGGAACAACGGGGCCGAGTACACATTGATGAGCATCAGCGTGACGGCCACAACGCGATCCGAGTCTCAACACATTTCTATAATACCAGGGCCGAAATCGACCGTTTGGTGGATGCGCTGAGATCTGTAGCCTGAGGACCACGAAAAATTGTCACTGAAACGGAAATATTGCGCGATTAGCAAGGAAACAACGAGTTTTAACATTCAGTTTATTGAGGATTGAGAAGTGGGATCAGACCGTTCCGGCCAGATTCTCACATCTGATCTACAAACGAGGAATAAGATTATGCGTCACCAGCGATTCGCTGGCTCACTCCTGATCGGAGTCTCGGTAGGCCTGCTCGCTTGCAGTGGGAATGCTGAAACCCAGGATGCTCCAGAAGAAATGCAGGTCGCAGATTTGACTATGGACGAGTGCTGGCTCAGGGATATTTCTCAGGAAGATGCCCAGGCCCGTGTCAGCCCCCGATCCGTAACTCCTGTTGCCTTCGAGAATGGCCAAGGGGTGCTCTGTTATGGGGCGCCGTCAGCAAGAGGCCGAGAAATCATGGGTGGGCTAGTCCCATTTGGTGCAGCTTGGAGAGTCGGTGCAGATGAAGCGACTGCACTACACCTCACTGGACCTGCTTCAATTGGAGGCGTCGCGCTTGAAGCCGGCGCGTACTCAATTTACGCCGAACCAGGTGCAGAAGAGTGGACATTCTTCGTGAACCCGAGCTATGAGCGCTGGGGCGTGCCGATAACGCCTGGGGTCCGGGAAACTGAGATGGCTAGCTTTACTGCCACTCCCGAGACAATGGATGAAATGGTTGAGACCATGAGATTCCGCTATGAACCGGATGATGACAACGCGATGGGAAATATCGTGTTGGAGTGGGAGAATACGCGTGTGAGCTTCCACCTACATCCGGGTGGCTGAGTCACAATATCCGGAGTAATAGAAGAGCACTGCCTCTTTAGTGGAAAAACAGAGCCCTCGGCCCTCTAGGGGCCGAGGGCTCTGTCTGTTTTCTCTCCCCTAATGGCTTCCTGCACGTTTCAGCAGTCTACCCGGCCGTGTGTCCATCATCTGGCCATCATCTATGACCAGAGTCCCATTCACAAGCAGGTAATCGACACCCAGGGCGTATCGCATTGCATCGGCTCCGAAATCTGCCTCATCCCTCAGTTCTTTTTCATCAAATATCACGAGATCGGCAATCATACCGGGAGCCACAACTCCACGACTGTAGAGCCCAAGCCGGTGCGCGGCCAAAGAACTCATTCGACGAACGGCATCCTCAAGTGTTAGAACACCGTCTTCGCGAACATATTTAGCAATCACTCGAGGAAAGGCCCCAAAGGCCCTCGGATGGGAACTCGCAGTTGTTGCTGGATTCACTGGCGAAGCATCAGTGTCGATCATGACAAAGTCTGCGCGAAGTGCTTGCCATTTCTGCTCTTCGTTCATGCTCTTCGGATTCACACTAACACCTCCATTCTGCACGAGGTCGAAAAAAGCACTCCAAACATCAGTACCTAATACCTCTGCTGCACCAGCGATCGAAAGATTGATCACATTTGGATCTGGGGCTGAAACAATCAGAACGTTATTCCAGTCCATACCAACGTGGCGATACCAATTCTCCCAATCTGAGGTGCTCTCAACCTCCTCCCTTAATCGGCTGCGTAACTCGGTATCAGAGAGCGTGGCCAGGAATACATCGGTACCCTCCGCATAGTGCCGAGGGTGCAGGAATGAACCGAGACCAATGCCATTACGGATGTACGGGTATATATCTGCAGTGATGTCCATACCTTCTGCGCGGGCAGAGTCGATCAAAGCCAGGGCATCATTCATAAGAGGCCAATTGTCCTGACCAGCAGCCTTCAGATGGTAAATATGCACAGGAACCCCAGCACCTTCACCGATCGTGATCGCCTCTCGGATCGCCTCCAAGACCGCATGGCTCTCATTCCTCATATGGGTGAAGTACACGCCACCGTACTCTCCAGCGACCCTCGTAAGTTCAATGAGTTCATCTGTGCGAGCATACACAGCAGGGGGATAAATCAACGACGTAGACGTTCCAACGGCACCATCTTCCATTGCCTGACGGACCAGCGCCTTCATCTCCTCAAGCTGAACAGGCGTCGGCTGAACGTCTCCTTCCCCAAGTACGACACGCCTGACCTGCGTTAGACCAACATCATGGACCACATTTATCGGAATCCCGAACCGTTCCATGATTGCAAAATACTCTGCATATGTGTTCCAGCGGACCGAATCACCGTCGATGATCAGGGGCGCACTTTGTGTCTCGGCACCCTGAGGTGCAGGAGATCCTCCTTCACCGGAGAGGTACGTCGTGATTCCTTGGCGTAGTTTGCTCTCTGCACTGGGTGGATCCGTGATGAGCACGAGGCTGGACTGACCCATCATGTCGATGAACCCAGGACTTACTATGCGATCCCTGGCCTCAATCGTACGAGTAGCATCCCTATCACTTAGTGAGCCGATCTCGGCAATCACATCGCCCCGGATACCCACGTCAGCTCGAAACCAGGGATTCCCGGTCCCATCAATGACGCGAGCGCCGGTGATGAGCACATCGAACGGCACCTCTCGGTCAGAGCCTGATGTGCCCCCTCCCGATACTGCACATCCAAACAAGGTGACAACTGCAACCGAGGCGGCAACGGCCATGCTACGTACAGTGCGATACATGAGTCCTCTTTGTTCCTGAAAGGCTTCAGATCCAAGAGGGTGCATCACCAGAACACGACGGGCAATGGGTGCATACGTCTACTGATTTCTGCTGTTTTCAGTGTCTAGGAGCTTACCCCAGTCGGGTATTCTGCAGCGGAGGTTATATGATGCGCATCGGATCTTCCGGGATGCTCCCGTTATTGCTATTGGCAATTTTTGTAACTGCCCCGGTGGCAACTCAGACAGTTCGGATCATTCAGACGAATGCGGCAGGAGACAATGTCCATATCATTCTCTGGCTGGCGCCCACGAGCGCAGAATCGGTCGAACCGACTCCGGCGCTCCGCTTGCGCCCGGCCCCGGGTTCTGAATCAATTGGGCCGCTGGGTGACAGCGCTTCTTATCTCACGACCTTCGCTGGAGGCTGAATGGTACGGACCTTAGCCATCCTCATGCTCATGACGCCTGCTGTGGGCATGACCCAGGAGCCCATCGTGCCGGGTCAGACCCTTTTGGGCGCCCTGGGTCCGGGTGATCGGACCCAAAACGGTCGGGCCTATGACGACTACCGGTACTCGGCCGTTCCGGGAGTGCAGGCGCGTGTCGTCGTTCGATCGCGTCAGTTGGCCGCGGATCTGAACATCTACTTCTACGACGACTACTTCGACATGCTCCCCCTGGTCGGTGCGGGCTCTGCCCTCGAGGACTCACTGGAGTTCACGGTGCCGGACGTCGATTCGCCGACTCTCATCGTGATCCGGGTCTCGACTCTAGCCGGTGATTCCGGCCCCGCTACTGGCGACTACACGATCGAGCTTTCGGAACGCCAGGACGTGAATAGGCTACTCGCTGGCTATGAGCTCGAACCCGGCCGCTCCGTTGCGGGGAAGGGACTGTCTACGCTTCAGGGCAGTTGCGATGTCCCCCCTAACCGGTCCAAGCCCTACATCGAGCAGTCGCTACCTGTGCGCTCTCCCCTCACCCATGCCGCGAGCATCTGCCACTCGGGATCGTCCCTCGACAGCCATCTGCGGGGCCCGTTGTGCGTGTACGACCCGCCTCCGTCCAGATGGAGCGGCTTGAGCAACCACCGGCTCTGAATCGGATTCCCGGGCACGATCAGGCGCTTCACGACCTCGAAGCCCCGGCGCGCCTCCTGCTCCGTCCAGGAGGTGCCGTTCGCGGGATACGGCGCGAAGCCGATCGAGCCGCCGGCGTGGCAGACCGAGCAGGAGAGCTGCCCGTACCTCGGGCTCTGGATCATGTCCTGGACGCACGTGCGATAGAACTCGAAGTCGAGCTCAGGCTCCGGGGACGGCGTAAAATACTCGGCCGGGAGCATCTCGATCCACTGGAGCACGACCTGATACTCCGGGTCGCTCGTCGACTCCCAGTAGCTACCGCCCGAGTGGCCCTCGCCACCGGCCTGCTGCGCCAGCGGTTTCGTCAGGAGCCTGCTGCTCGCGGGGTTCGAAGCGTTCACGAGCTTCGTCACGACGTCATAGTTGGCCTGGGATTGGCCGGCGGTCCACATCCAGCCGTCAGGCGTCTCCGTCATGTCCGCGAGCGCGAATCGTAGGCCCGTCTGCCAGCTGTGGCACATGACGCACGCGGGGCTTCCACCCGCGTTCGGGTAGCCACGGGGTCGCGCGAACATCGGCTCGATGTTTTGGCGGTAGTAGTCGAAGTCCGCGGCGACCGTCGCTGCCGGCGCGGGCACGTCGTCGGGGGGGCGCGTGAGGCCAGCAGTGGCGAAGACGCCCACCCCCGCCACGAGCGCGAGGGCAGCGAGGCGCATGGTGCGGTCGATCCGGCCGTTGTCTCTGCTCATCGGCTGCCGCTCCCGCCGTCGTTCACTCGGTCGGGCGGAAGGATCGCGACGTCGATCCGGGCGGGCCTTGCGCCGGTCTGCATCTTGGCGACGATCTCATGGGTCTGGAGGTCGATCGCGATCGTGTAGTCGGACCCGGACACCGCGACGTACATGTACTTGCTGTCGGGCGTCGACGTCATCCAGTTCGCGGTTGGCCCGACCTCGATCCCGCCGAGGAACTCGTAGTCAGGGAGTGACCAGCCGTAGATGCGGCTGTCGAGCCGGCTCGAGGCCCACACGGCAGAGCGGTCGGGGAGCACCTCGAGGCCGTGCATCGGCGCTCCTTGGTTTCCGTCTGCGTTGCGCTGCCACGCCGGGAGCGGTGGCGGGAAGAGCATCCGCTCTTTCTCACCTGTCTCCCAGTCGAGCACCCAGATGCCGTTCACGCCGGTGCCGTGGGCGAACAACTTGTCGGTCGAGCCGTCGTCCCCCGCCAGCAACGCCATCGGCCGCACGGTGTGGTGCCCGCCTTGGTCATCGACGAGCGAGAGCGTCCGGACGACCTCGTCGATGTTCGGGTCGATGACCTCGATCGAGTTCTCGCTACGCGCATTCAGTCCCGCGAGGACCCAGTTCCCATCCGGGCTCACGTACACGTTGTGGATTCCCGTCGTGACAGGAATGCTCCCGAGCTTCTCGTGTGTGTCCAGGCTGAACACGTCGACGAAGGGCGCGGCGGCGATCCCGACGTAGATCTTGCGATGCTTTTTGTTGATCGCCGCCTTGTTCGGCCGAGCTGTGAGCGGGAGCTGCTCGACGAGCTGCAACGAGCGGGTGTCATAAACGTCGAGCGTATTCTCCACCTCGCTCGTGCAGTAGTAGTAGAGCCCCTCCGGGTGAGCGAAGAGATTGTGCGGCCTGGGACAGCCCTCGATGACGCCTACGACCTCGTTCGTCAACGGATCGATGATGTGTTGGACGTTGCCGGCGTTGTTGCTCTGCAGGATCCGGACAACGACCCCGTCGTAGGAGTCGAGCCGTGGGACCTTCTGAGCCGAGAGCGGTGTCCCAAAGAGCGACGCTCCCAAGAACAACAAGAAGAAATGGTTCGTCCGCGTGGCGTTCATCAACGTCCTCCCAAGGCAGTGGGCACCCTTGCCCTTAAGGGACCTTCTGGCGAGGGTCCCTTCTCTTAACTGAGCGCTGATAGTTAAGTACAGCAAGCTCTTCGATGTCGCTATCTGGTAATAAGGCTGAGACAAGCACAAGTAGATAGAATGCGGGTTCTCCAGACAATCTTATTCATAGGCAGCTTTGCTGCTGTGCATCTCCCTGTAGATGCACAGGAACCCCCAGACACCATCCCCTCGGACAGTGTTATCGCACTTTCGGGTGTCCGGGTCGAAGTAGCCAGAATGCGAGCGGGCGTCATCCCGATCGTGGAAGCACCGTTTCCGGTAGATATAATTAGCCGAAACCGTATCGAGCGGGCCTATCACTCAGTGGCTGAAATACTTGAAAACCTTCCGGGTGTAAGTTTAGGCGACCAAGTGGGAAGCCCATTCCAACCTGATCTTCGCCTTCGAGGGTTTAGCGTTTCTCCGGTTGTAGGCCTTCCTCAGAGCATCAGTGTCTTCATAGACGGCGTGCGGGTAAACGAAGCCGACGCGGCTCAAGTGCATTTCAATTTACTGCCTATGCGTGATTTAGAGCGGGTGGAACTTGTACGAGGACCAGCTGGAAACTTCGGGAAAAACTCTTTGGCGGGTGCCCTTAACCTGGTCACCCGCCGAGGGCTTGGAGACAGTCAAGTAGAGCTAGAAGTGTTCGGTGGTGATTTCGGGGATCTTGGAGGCTCACTTCTAGCATCCGGAGAAGCTGCCGGCTTCGACCTCTACAGTCGCCTGTCGTACCGTCAAACCGATGGATGGCGAATGAAGAACCATGCCCAACAGCTCCAGGCTTTCATAAAAATAGGTAGAAGGGGCGTTCGATCCGACGCCTGGATCTCGTATACGCTATCATCGGATTCAATCGAAGGTCCCCAGGCACTTCCAGAGTCCTGGCTTGAGGGTGGAGCACTGCCGCCAGATATCTCATCACCACCCACAGACCGCAGAGAACTTCAGTATACAGGAGGCAATGGGGATTACTTTCGACCGCGGCTGCACTTCTTTAACGCACACCTTGAACAAACCTTGAGCTCGGCGTTGGAGATTAGTCTTTCTGGTTTCGCTCGCTTCACCGACTTCAATCAATTCAATGACAATGTCACCGAGCCAGATGTGATGGGACTAACCGGAATCGCTTCAGGAGGCAGTGCGCTACAAGTCAGATACGAACCCAACGCTGATGTAAGAATCGCAACTGGCATCGATATAGCTAGGAATGATGTTGATATCGAGATCTTAGAGGTACCTAATCGCGCTTTTCCTGACATAGAACAAAAGACAACGGAACTCGCCGGTACCAATGAGAATAACCTGGGACTTTATACAGATCTCTTTTGGCGAGCAGGACGACGAACTGCTCTTCACAGCTCTCTCCGCTTTGATCATGTAAGCGTACCCTTTAGAGACTTTCTAGACCCGGAACACAACGGCGACAACCAATTCAATCAAATCACAGGCGCCCTCGGCGTAAGTCAGGAAACCTTACCTGGCGTAAGATTATTCGTGGGCTACGCCCGAGGGTTTCGGGCACCTGTGATCCTCGAAATCACATGCGCTGACCCAGAAGACCCCTGTCCGCTTCCTTTCGAACTTGGTGCCGACCCTCCACTGGAACCGGTCACTACTGACTCTTGGCAAGCAGGTTTCCGCACTGAGCGTAGCCAGATGAGCACAAGCGTTACGGCATACTGGTCTGAAGTTCACAACGATCTTTTCAGCGTGGTCGATCCAGAACAACCAACGCGTGGGTTCTTCACGAACCTTGAAGGCACACGGCGTATTGGCCTAGAGGGTGCTATGACGATCAAATCAATCCCAGTGCTTCCAGGAGCGAGCATCCAAGGATCAATCGCGTGGACTCGTGCTACGTTTGAAACCCATGCCACGTTGGCAGCCCCCTTCCTTGAGGAAGAGGAAGAGGAGACTCTAGATCAAATCCTTCCCGCCCCAGTCGTTGAGCCAGGAGACCGCTTCCCTTTGATCCCAGCTTTCACCGCTGGACTAGCTATTAGCTATGAGAGAGGTGAATACCAATCAGACCTATCGCTCCACTATGTGGGTGAACGATTCCTCGTGGGTGATGAGGGCAATAAAGGAAACTTCGGAAAACTCGCTGGCTACGCCCTACTTAACCTGGATATCAGCAGAGTAGTGGGGCCTGCTACACTCTATGCAGAGGTAAAGAATCTACTTGACCAATCGTACAATCCTTTTGGGCTCATTTCTCCCAATGTCCGTGGTCCATCGGAAGAAGTCGAACCCTTCTTCACCCCTGGGCTACCTCGTCGGATGCTCATAGGAGCAAGGTTACGACTTCACTAAAGTCAGCTGGCCTAACGCTTTGGTCCCACCCTACCAAGTTGTCTGCCCCACCTAGCCCTGCTCTCAAGAGCGAGCAGTTTCCGCATGATCGCAGCCCCGTCAAGCCTCGTTGCTCCAAGAATTTCAGCGGCTTCAGCAAACGGGAGAGGGGCTTCCTCACTCAATTCAGCTAGGCTTTCATCATCTCCTTCTAGTGGTGCGAACCCCTGCCTTGGGTCTTCCTCTTCCCCTTCAAGCATATTTTCTGCGGGTACGAGTTCATCTGGATTTGCAGGCCCTTCAGCTGTCACCCTCCCCGCTCGTCTATTCGCAGCGTCGATGGAATCCAGCAGTCGCTGAGCCATGGAGAGGTTCCATTTAGCGTCAGCTTGATCAGGACTTAGGCGAAGTGTGTTGCGGTTGGCTTGGACCGATGCACGAGCATGGACCCTCATCGAGTCAACATGCTCAGCTGAAACAGCCCGGAGAAGGCGTGACACACCTAGGTTATAGAGCGCGAGCTTCGTGACTTCATCGTCATTACTCTCCACACCAAGAGCTAATTCTTCCTCAGCTCCGGCACTTCCAAGTTCAAGCAAGCTCGTACCAAGATTATATCGGAGATCTAGACGCAGAGAATCCAAGTCTATTCTACTCTGATATACCGCTGCAGCTTTTGGCAAATCTCCACTCCGATGGAGTCGATTGGCGCGCTCCACACTCTGGCGCTCATTCGCCCATGTGAAGATAAGACCGGCAAGGGTCAGAGATATCACTGTCACGCGTAGCCATGAGTCTCCGAACACAAAATCCATCTTGGAGCTATTCAAGTTCGTGGCTCATTGAGGCGGGGAGATTCTATGACTCCACCTGAATCCATCTTTCCTTCCAGGAAGAGAAGGGGCACTGCCAACAAGAGAATCCAGAGTGCCACTCCTACAGGTTCACCACCTAGAGCTGAGGCACTCTCTGCTCTCCGAAAGCGAGCTTGCAGGGTACGAAGCCCTGCCGCCCCACGAACATCGTGATAGCTACCACCTCCTGCGATCGCGATGCTTCGGAGCAAATCTTCATTCAACCGTGATACGACAGGTTCACCATCATCCCCAAGAACCAGAACGGGATCCTCTCCTGTGGTCATAAGACTCGAGCCCGCACTGGTACCTACTCCCGCCGTCCAAATACGAATCCCCGTCTCCGTGGCAACTGCAACTGAATCTAGAATCAAAGCCGGGTCTTCATGACCCTCCCCGTCAGTGATCAAAAGAATTGCTTGTTGAGCTTCCGGCCTGTGGCGCGCATTAAGTATCTCTGTCGCGTGCTTGATCACCAGGGATAGTGAAGTGCCCTGGTCACGCTCTTCGATCAGATCCGGAGCGAGTGACGCTGTAAAGAATCGCACGAGTTCGGGGTCATCTGTCATCGGAAGCACGGTATACGGCCAGTCCGCAAAAATGGCGAGTCCGATTCGCTCTTGCGTCAAAGACTCAGTGACTGCATTGACGACTTCCTTGGCACGGTCCAGCCGGCTCGGAGCAACGTCATTCCCAGTCATTGAAAGAGAAACATCTACTGCAACCACAAGATCTACCGGCTGTTCAGGATCCAGTGTCGGGCCAAAGTCGATGTGTGGGCCCGCAGCCGCTATGGTCAATGCCAAGCTTACTCCAATGAGGCACCATAGCCGACTCTTGGGAAACCTGTGAAGGTCGATCGAAGTCAACCTTCTAGCCGCATTTCTTCCGCCGAAAGCCTCCTCAAGCCTCCGGTATCTACGCCATTGGGCGGTAAGAGCTGACCCCACCACCAATACGATGATCGGAGCCAACGCCAAAAGTGCAGGATGAGAGAAGGTCACGGTAATACACCCCAACGTGAGCCACGAAGCGTGTTTGCTCCTGCCATAAACGCCATCGACCCTATCATAAGCCATAGCCCGAGGGGGACCGATTCTTCGCGTTCTGTGATGACTTCCGATGCTACCTCAAGTCTGTCGATTTCATCGTAGATAGCTTCCAGTGCCTCCACATCTGTGGCCCGGAAGTAACGCCCACCCGTAATTCGAGCAGTCTGTGTCAAAACAGTTTCCATTTCATCCACAACCGCGCGTGGACCCTGTTCAGCACCGATCGCAATCGGGTAAACCTTCACATCGAATGCTGCTGCTGCTCGAGCTGCAACTGCTGGGACGATTCCAGCTTTGTTATGAGCACCATCCGTTACAAGGATGAGAACCTTAGATGTGTGAGGGGCATCCCTGAGGAGCCCAGCCCCGGCAGCAATCGCCCCGGCAACATCAGTACCGTCAGTTAGCAGACCGACCTCCATCTCATCCACAGCCATCTCGACTACGTATGTGTCATGGGTCACAGGCAACCTGATCAAAGATTCACCAGCAAAAAACACCAAGCCGACATCATCTTCACGATTTTCAAGAAAACGAAGAACGGTAGCCTTTGCGGCTTGCAGTCTAGTTGTTCGCTCCGCCATGTCTTCTGCCCACATCGAAGTCGATAGATCGATCGCGAACGCGACTCCTACACCCTCGGTGAGTGGCTCCTCCAGGATCCGGACAATACGTGGCTGACAAAGCGCTAAGATCAGGAATCCGAGTGCGGTTAACCGCATCGCACTGGGCAAGGTTTCCAACGTGCGAGCTCTCCAGCCAAGGAGTGCAAGTGCTTCAGCCGGTTCCCCACGAGCTATGAGCAGTCCCGCTAGACCTTTGGGTCGTACCCACCACCACCACGCAGGCAATAGGCTTAGGAGAACCAAGAAGCCCGGTTGTCCAAACTCGAAACTCATGGTTCCCTGCTCCTAGACTTTTCGACCCAATTCCTCAGCGCCCGCCAGTCGCTTTCTGCGGAGTCCGCATCCGGCCGGAGACGACCAAACTTCACAACTTCCGCCACATCCATCGACCCATAAAGATTGAGAAAAGATCCGTTAACCCCCCTACCGAGTTGCAACATCAACTCCGAACTCGTGAAACTCGGCCCCCAGGCCACATCCAGACCTTCAACATAAGTGCGCACTGCTCGGCTACTACGACCGTAGAATTCCTCCACTTCCTCATTTAGGTGCAAACCCAGACTGAAAATTCGATCAAGCTCGTCTAGGGCAGCTTGCCACCGGACCAAAGAGGGATCTGGACCAAGGGAAGCATCGAGCAATGCTTCCTTGCTGCCCCGCTCTGTAAGCAGTTTCCTCACCATCGGGGTCATGGCTACGAGAAGCACGGTCGACAGCGATACAATCAAGACAAGGGAAAGCCAGTCCCAGTTCGCTCCCAATACATCAGAAGGCAACCTTGGTTCTAGGCCAGCACTGATGTCTCCTGGCTGAATTGGTGATGCGATCCAAACAGCTTGTCTGGCAACAGGAACTCGCTCTAGCACTGCAAGTCCAGAATCGGCAGCAATACCACTCCATTCCCCGATCACTGACCCAGTGTGGAAGGATGGACCCTCTATTCCTGTCGCTGGACCTATGAAGACATCCAATCCAGGTACAGGCACCAACCCGATTTGAAAGGCAATCAGTGGATAGATGAGCGTCAGTATTCCCCCATCACCGAACGCTTCTGACTCCCAGTCAACCTCCCTGAAGCTCTCCAGGCCGAAGGCACTAGGTACTGTGTCAGGAAAATACACCACGCTGCCTGAGGGTACCGCGATTTCAACGTATAGCTCGAAGACATCACCCTGGCCTACGGTGTCTGCTGAAAGTGAGCCGGTTGCTTCCAGCGATATTTGGGCTGTGAGCGATACCGTTGTTGTCCCAGCCACCAGCACCCAGGATATCGCCAAAGCAAGATGCATTCTCTTCATCATGTGACTCGCTCTCGGCGACGAAAGAACCTGATCAATGGCAGGACATAGTCTTCCGTCGACGTAACCTCAACTACATCCGTCTGGAGCTGGCGGAAAAGCTTGTCGATCGCAGCCCTCTCCCCGGATCGGCTCTCTGCATAATCCTGGCGCACGAGCTTGTCGCTTGTATTCAAGACCCGCCTTATACCAGTCTCCGGATCAGCGAGCGCTAGCAGGCCAACATTGGGCAGCGTTGCTGCTCCTGGATCTGTGACTCGAATCGGAATCAAGTCATGCTCACGACTGAATCGCCTCGCATCTGCCGAGAACGAGGAATCCGATTTGTCGTCTAACAGAAAGTCACTAACTAGGAAAACTGCAGTCCTTTGGTGAAGAACTCTAGCTGCATACTCGAGCGCACATGAGAGCTTCGTGCCTTTCCCAGAAGGACGAAACGAGAGGAGATCTAATACCAAGCGCATCGCGTGGCTGCGCCCACTATCCGGGGGTATGTAGAGTTCCACACGATCAGTCACAATGAGCAGACCAACGCGATCGTTGTTGCCCGTAGCCGCTAGTGCAAGGATCCCTGCGATCTCAGAAGCGATCACCACATTCGGCTTAAGCCCTGTTCCAAAATCCTTAGATGCTGAGCAATCAACAATCAGAAGAACACTGAGTTCCCGCTCTTCAACGTGCTCTTTGACAAAAAGATGACCACGCCGAGCGGTAACATTCCAGTCGATCGCCCGCACATCGTCACCCGGCTGGTATTCCCGAACATCTGAGAACTCCATCCCGCGTCCCTTAAAAACCGATCGGTACTCTCCGCTGAACAGCGACTCAACCAGTCCGCGGGTACGCAACTCGATACGCCGCAACCACGCAGTTACCTCTTTAGAAAATACTCGCTCGCCGTCCACAGCCTTCAGGGGGTCGGAACAGCCCCGAGCACCCGCCGCATAATCTCCTTAGTATCGATACCTCGGGCGTCTGCTTCATACGTGGTCCGCAGCCGGTGCCTCAGAACAAGCGGCGCCATCGCTTTAACATCATCTGGAAGCACAAAATCTCTACCCCTCAGATACGCGCGGGCGCGGGCTGTCCGGGTTAGAAAGATCGTCGCACGCGGAGACGTACCAAAATCGATCAAGTCCTCGAGATCTTCTAATCCATAGACTCCTGGTTCCCTGGTAGCGAAAGCGAGTTCCACGACATAGTCAAGGATTTTCTCATCTAGGTGGACTGCAGCGACCTCAGCGCGAGCAACTGAAATCTGCTCGACTGTGGCAACGGCTTCGATCGGCCGAGAATCTGTGCTCGCAACACGGCGAACAATCATTTTTTCTTCATCTCGGGACGGGTGGCTGATATCAAGCTTCAAAGCAAAGCGATCAAGCTGTGCCTCAGCTAGCGGATATGTTCCGTGCAGTTCGACCGGGTTCTGGGTCGCTAGCACCATGAACGGGGAGTCCAGCAAGTGTGTCTCTCCCGCAATTGTGACCTGCCGTTCTTCCATTGCTTCTAGCAAGGCAGCCTGCACCTTCGGAGGTGCGCGGTTGATCTCGTCAGCCAGAATGATATTTGAGAAGATCGGGCCCTTGTGCACTCTAAAATCACCAGTTCTTTGATCAAAAACTGGAGTACCGACAATATCGGTTGGCAACAGGTCGGGAGTGAATTGGATTCTGCGAAATCCAGTTTGAATCGCTTCAGCTAGCGTGCGAACCATCAGCGTCTTAGCGAGGCCTGGCAGACCCTCGAGCAATACATGCCCCCCAGTCAGTAGCCCGACGAGAAGCCCCTCCACAGCATGATCTTGCCCAACAACCCGCTCATGAACTGCTTCCGAAATCTTAGTTAGTAGATCGTCTTCTTGCCTTGCAATCGCGCTCTCCACTAGGCGCTCGCGTCTTGTGTAGCTTCGTGACACTCAATCCGGTCTACAGGATATCGGACTCCTTCGATTTGTTCCGAATCTAGTGAACCAAGATCCTCGGAGAGTATCGGGAAGTCTTTACGCTTGGTCATCGTCATTGAGCCGGTGATCTCCTCTTAGGCTTAAGCGGGAAAACAATCTTCGCGGACGCAGGCCAAGACGCTAGGCACAAGCCGGTGTCCCTAACCTTTCTCGAGCAGTTCCCAGAGCTCTTTCGATGGTTAGTGCTGCAGCAAGCAGGGCCTCATCCGCTCCAGAAGTCCCTACTAGTTGGAGACCAACTGGCATGCCCTCGTCGTCGAGTCCTACCGGGATGGTCACTGCGCAGAGGCCAAGCATATTCACACAGCAGGTCGGACGGAGTGCGGTGATGTTGGTCTGCAGGTACGTGTTCATATCCTCTAGCTCAGCTACAGGCGGAGGTGTGATGATTGTGGCTGGAAGTACCAGCAAAGACCCTTCCTGGAAGAGCCGGTCCGCCACAGACATCAGTCGATAGTGCTCTTTTACAGCGAAGGCATAACCTGGATCAGAAAGAAGGTCTGCGGCTTTAAGTCTATGTCCTATAGTCGGATGAACAATATCGAGCCACTCCGGAAGCTCCTGCTCGAGGAAGGCCTTACACTCTGCACCGGCGATACCACTGCGCATGTAATGGTCAAAGGCTTCATCCAATAGGGAGCCGTCTACATTCGTACGTTGTACACCAACCACTTCCAGTTCGTCGAGCGCTGCATGGATCTGGGCACTGATGTCGCTCGGGCAATCGTCCCAAATCAAACAACTAGGTAGGGCGATCCGTAGGGATGAGGGTTTGGTCGTGGTGATATGCGCCAGAAAAGCTTCTGGATCCCCCCAAGCCGGATCTACAGCGCCAAAAAAATATGCTGCGTCTTCGACAGACCGAGCCAAACCTCCCACACTATCCATTGTACTGCTTAGTGGCACGACTCCATCAACTGGCCAGCGACCCCAGGTCAGCTTGTGTCCAACGGTCCCAGTCATTGCTGCAGGTATCCGTATAGAACCTCCTGTATCGGACCCAAGGGCCAAAAAAGCGGACCCTTCCCATAGGCTCACCCCCGCGCCGCACGAGGAACCTCCTGGTATCCGATGAACTTTCTCATCCCAAGGATTCCGCGGTGTCCCCCAGTGCGGATTGATACCGACTGCCCCAAAGGCGAATTCGACTGTGTGTGTTTTGCCAATCATGACCGCCCCTTGAGCACGGAGCTGGGCAACCAGCCAGGCATCATTTGACCACACATCCGGCAACTGCCGCGCTGTTCCCGCAAACGTAGGAAATCCTTTCACGCCATAGAGGTCTTTGGCCGAAATAGGGATCCCATGAAAAGGTCCTGGAGCAACTCCGCGAGCCAGAAGCTCGTCGGCCCCTCGAGCCAATCGGATGGCTCCTTCGAGATCGAGAGATTTGTAGGCGTTCAGGTAATCCCCATGCTCCTTGTGCCGACTCACTGCGATCTCGGTCAGCTCCGCAGCAGAGATCATCCGGTATCTTATGGCTTCTGCTAGTCGTGATAGAGGTTGTGCAAGAATGTCATCCATGACGGCATGATAGGTCGAGTTCGTCACAACTCGCGAATCCTCTACGTGGCGGCTTGACCATTTCAGTATGCGCATTGGATGTTGATCACCCCCACACGTCTTCCCTGAGCTTGAGATCACATCATGAAACAGCGACTCCTCACTCCACTGATTCTGTTTGCCATCGCATTCGCTGTAACCCACACACATCTCGAGGCGTCCTTAATTCAACAGGAAGAGGAGCAGGAAGAGGGCCCAGGGGACGACAAGTCCTACTCAGATGTCATAACTAGTGAAGCTGTAACAAGTACGGGGCTCTTCACCACACATATGATCGGTGACGACCTATACTACGAAATCCCGCTCAATGAGCTCGGCCGGGAGATGCTTCTATTGACACGGATTGCTAAGTCTGCAGACGGCTCAGGCTATGGCGGATCTAAGGTCAATACATCCGTCGTACGCTGGGACCGTAGAAACAAGCGCGTATTTCTGCGGCTCGTGAGTCACCAAAACTATGCTGATGATGGTGAACCGATTGCGCGTGCGGTTGCCAGTTCCAACTTCGAGCCATTGATCCACACGTTTGAAATCGAGACGTTTTCGAACGATTCTTCCGCCCTGGTAATCAACGTCACTGATCTCTTTACAGACGACGTCTCGATGCTGGGCTTACAGAAGAATAGGCGTGAAACCTATGGAGTCCGAAGGGTGGACCCAGACCGCACTTTTGTTCTCCGGTCGAGTGCGTATCCCCGAAATGTTGAGGTACGCCGGCTACTCACCTATGAAGCCTCTGAACCTCCTTCCAATGATCCAACAAACACGCTGTCTATGGAGATGCATCATTCGATGCTCGCCCTACCTGACAACCCGATGCAGCCCAGACTCTGCGATGAGCGCGTGGGCTTCTTCAGTACGAGCCAGATTGATTACGGGCTCGATGAGCAGCGTGCTACAGAACGGTGTTTTATAACACGCTGGCGCCTAGAACCCAGCGACCCAACTGCCTTCGCTCGCGGAGAACTCGTCGATCCGGTAGAGCCCATCATCTACTATATCGACCCGGCAACACCTATGAAGTGGCGACCGTACCTGAAGCAAGGCCTGGAAGATTGGCAGATTGCTTTTGAAGCAGCAGGCTTCAGTAACGCAATCATCGCGAGGGATGCGCCGACACCAGATGAGGACCCGGATTGGAATGCCGAGGATGCCCGTTACTCAGTGATCCGCTACCTGGCATCAACAGTTCAAAATGCTTCAGGCCCACACGTTCACGACCCTCGCACAGGAGAGATCCTCGAGAGCGATATCCAGTGGTACCACAACGTGATGAACCTACTCAGAAATTGGTTCTTTATTCAGACTGCAGCTGCAAATCCTGATGCACGAGGAGTCGAATTTAGCGACGAAGTCATGGGCGAACTCATCCGCTTCGTTTCCTCGCATGAGGTAGGGCACACACTCGGCTTACAGCACAACATGCAGTCGTCTGCTGCATATCCAGTTGACTCGCTCAGAACCCGCTTCCCGTGTCGGATGGGTATTGCTCCATCAATCATGGATTATGCGCGTTTCAATTATGTGGCCCAGCCCGGTGATGATACGTGCTTCATGCCTGCGATTGGCCCCTACGATCGATTTGCGATCGAGTGGGGATATAGGCCGATGCCGGGAGAAAATGAACTGTCTGAACGCGAGGGTTTACGGGAAATGGTGGTCACACAAACCGCTGATCCTGTATATCGATTCTCGAGTCCGACTGGGGCGGATCCAACCGCACTCACAGAGGCTATCGGAGATGATGCCATGAGGGCGTCTGGCCTTGGTATTGCGAACCTCAAACGAATCGTAGACAACCTGAAGGCCTGGACATATCAAGCAGGTGAAGACTTTTCGGATCTTGAAGAGCTCTACACCAACGTCATAGGACAGTGGAACCGTTACTCCGGTCACGTACTCACCAATATTGGAGGCGTCGTTCTTACCCGAAAACGCCAAGGCCAGGAAGGAGTTCAATACGAACGTGTGCCGAAGGAAAAACAGGAAAGAGCGATGGATTATCTGAATAATCAGGTGTTTGCTACGCCTACCTGGATGCTCCGCTCAGATATACTCAACCAGTTCCAGGACTCTGGAGCACCGGATGTCGTGCGACAAAGGCAAGTCAGCACCCTGAACCAAGTCCTCAATACTGACCGCATGAAACGTCTCATAGAGCAAGAAGCCTTCCATGGGTCGGCAGCGTACTCACTGAGTGAGATGATGAGCGATCTCCGTAATGGTGTATGGTCTGAATTATCTAGTGGAGACGAAGCAGATGTATACCGCCGGAATCTCCAGCGAGCCTACCTAGGACGTATGGACGAACTGATGAATGATGAAGAGGCTCTACAGACTGACGTTGCTCCTTATGTGCGGGCACACCTTAATGCACTCCTAGGGGGGTTGCTTCAGGAACAGCAGGCACGAAATGGGGCTAGCCTCAACGCCACTGCGCTCCACTACGATGACTCGATGGCTCGTATCCAAGCTATATTGGAACCGAACGGGTAGGTGTCTAGTGGGGAGTTAGGTGAGTCGAAGACCTATGTGCATGGGTACGGCGAGCGAGAGGCCCAGCGACTCATGGACCAAGCTGGATCTGTCCGGGATCTGATCCACCACGACACCGCGTTCCCGCCAGACAGTAGGATCCTCGAGGTCGCCTGTGGAGTCGGTGCGCAAACGGTTGAGATAGCTCAGCAACTCTCGGATTGTCGTTTCGTGTCATTCGACAAGATCCCGCATTCGGTTGGGTTGGCCAAAGTGCGTGTTCGGGCAGCTGGACTGCAGAGGGTACATCTACTTACCGCTGATCTGTTTGAAGCTCCGTTCAAACCCGAAAGCTTTGACGTGTTATTCGTCAGCTATCTGCTCGAGCACCTACCTGACCCTCTTGCTGCGCTGACCAGCCTCAAGGCACTTCTTCGCCCCGGTGGTGACTTACTCGTCGTAGAAGGAGATCATGGGTCCTGCTACTTCCATCCAGACACCCTAGAGGCCATTCGTGCGTGGAAGTGCCTCATCGAGGTTCAGGCTGGACTCGGATGCGACTCCGAAATCGGACGAAGACTGTATCCACTACTTCAGTCGGCAGGTTTCGAAGATGTGCGAGTCTCCCCACGTATGGTCTATGCAGACCAGAGTCGTCCGCACGTACAAAATCAGTTCGTACTTCAGACCATTGTGCCCATGGTCGAGGGCGTCAGGACTGAGGTGCTCGCCAAAGGTCTGATGTCTCCTGCCGAGTGGGAGAAAGGCGTCGCAGACCTGCAGAAAACCGGACTCAGCTCAAAGGGCACCTTCTGTTATACATTCTTCAAAGCCAGCGCTACAAAGCGCAGCTAATCTGGATGCCGCTGAGCTAAGCTAGGACTGAACGACTAGGCTAAAGGAAGATTCAGCTTGCGTGGCCTATCTCCGGATCTCTGCACCCGCAAGTGGTGGAGTCGTCCTGGGATTACGTCTGACCTTGGTAGCCTGTTCAAAGGCGTATCCTAGCCCAAATAAGCGGGGCTCACTGAACGGTCGACCGAGAAATGAGATTCCAACCGGAAGCTGATCACTGGTAAAACCAGCTGGGACAATCAAGTCTGGAAACCCCGTGAGATTGGCAATATTCGTAGCGGATACGCCGCCACCGCCGCCGCCGTTTACTAAAGAAGGACGAGTAGGTGAAGTCGGGTATACGATCGCATCAAGGTCTTGGGCATCCATGAGTCCGGACACGATACTCTGTGCCATCGGGAGCCCGTAGTTCTTCATTGCTATGTACTCATGGTCATCGAGCGTTCCACTCTCCTCCTCCTGAGCGAGAAGTGACCAGCGTGTAGGGTTTGGTGTCCCACCTTCTGGAGTGAGTGACATAATCTTCATCGAACGCTCTGCCATTTCACTGAGAGTCTTCGGGTATTCACGCCCAATTGTAGCCAAGTACTCGGGGATCTGAGCACGAAACTCTCGCCAGCGGATCGTCGTATACCAGTCACCCTTGACATCAAGCAGCCATTGAGGGAAATGAACGTCCAGTACAGTTGCGCCTTCGGCTCGCATCGCCTCGAGCGAAGCCTCAATGATCCAGTCGACCTCAGTATCTTGACCTAAGAAATCTCGGGCAATTCCGATCCTTGCATCACCGAGTGCACTCACGTCCAAGAATTGGGTGTAATCGGTTTCAAAACGATTGGAACTCTTACTCGTCGCAACGTCATCCGGGTCTATTCCAGTCATAACACCCAGCATCGCTGCCACATCGTACACATGCCGTGCCATAGGTCCTGCCATGTCAAAAGAGAGGGCGAGCGGCACGATACCATCACGACTCAATAAACCATGTGTTGGCTTGAGTCCGGCTATACCGTTGGCTGTAGTTGGTCCGCGAACGGATCCACCTGTGTCGGTGCCGATACCCAACTGCGCAAAAGCGGCCGCGATTGCTGCGCCTGTTCCTCCAGAAGAGCCCGCCGGAGACCGCTCTATATCATGAGGATTCCTGATGAATCCACCGACCGAACTCATCGTCACACCAGACGCGAGTTCGCTCATGTTGAGCTTCGCTAAAATGATCGCGCCTGCACTCCTTAGCCTTTCAACGATGAATGCGTCATCCGGTGGAAGTGACCCTGCCAAAAGCAGTGAGCCTGCAGTGGTAGGCATGTCAGCAGTATCGATGTTGTCCTTAAGTGCTACGGGGATGCCATGTAGTGGAGAACGCGGTCCACTCAGCCTGCGTTCCTCATCAAGGATTCTCGCGGTCTCTAAAGCCTGGTCATTTAGCCAGAGCACAGCGTTGAGACGGGGACCATCCTGATCGTAGGCCTGAATCCGAGCGAGATATAGTTCGACGAGGCGCTCAGAAGTCAGAGTTCCTGAGTTAAAGGCGGCGTTGATATCCTCAATCGTCGCCTCGGAGAGGCCAAGTATTTGAGCTGACAAAGCGTTCGTAACAGGTGCATACAAACCCATGAACAAGCCAAGTAGTAGCGTGGTACGCCAAACACATCTCGCTGTACTCATTGTCACACCTCTTTCACTGGATTCCGGGAATGCTAGACGCCAGATATCGGCTTTCTCGAACAAGCGCACAAGCTCGGCAACCTCTATCCTTCTTCGACTGTAGCACAATACGATGGCTCTCGTTAAACCCGGCAAAAGCATCAATAAGTTGTCCGCTAGCCCGCTCTACCTTACCATGCGCGAGTTCCCCAGGCAGGAGTCAGGTTAGGTGAGTGATACAGACGCCTTCGAACCCGTCCAAAACGCAAGTGCTCCCTCTCCCGCTGTCGGCCACTCGGATACGGTCGTCATCATGCCCGAAACGAGACCCGAGTGGTCCCGACGGAATTTTATCAAGGGAGTCATCGCTTCCGGAGTAACTGTTTCCGGAGCTATTTACTTTGGCCCAGCACTAACGCGCCCGCAGTCTTTATCAGCACAGGGCGTGGAGCGCCTGATCACACTCAACATCAATGGCCAAACTCGTCGGGTTGACGTACTGCCGGGTGAGACACTGGCGATGACACTTCGTTATAAACTCGGCCTTACAGGCACAAAACTAGGCTGTGACCGCGCCGAATGTGGTGCGTGTACAGTGCTGATCAGTGATGTGAACCACTACTCCTGCACACTATTGACGCACCGGGTTGGAAATCGTGAGGTAACGACTGTTGAGGGACTAGAAGGTGCAAATGGACAATTGCACCCGGTGCAACAAGCATTTATCGATGAATTAAGCCCACAATGTGGATTCTGTACGCCGGGACAAGTTATGTCAGCAGTCGCCCTGCTCAGGTCAAACCCGAACCCAACGCGCGATGAAGCCCGAATCGCGATGGCTGGTAATCTCTGCCGTTGCGGTGCATATGATCATTATCTGAACGGTGTGATGCGGGCCGCTGAGGAGACGTCAAATGCCTGAGTTACTTGGCAAAGATTTCATACCACCGGATATCCGAGGGAAAGTCACCGGAGCAGCAAAATACGCCGAAGATTTTCGGATGGACGGGTTGGTCTACTGCAGACTCCTTACGAGTCCGATGCCACATGCACGGGTGCGGAACATTGATTTAACTGAAGCATTACGCATGGCGGGCGTCGTGGACGTTCTCACGGCGGACGAGGTACCCGAGCAGCCCGGTGCGGCAACTAACATTCTAACGAATGAGCCCCATTTTGTGGGTGAGCCCATTCTCGCCGTAGCTGCGGTCGATGAAACCACCGCTCAAAACGCGATTGAAGCAATTAGGCTCGATCTGGAGCCGCTACCCTTCTGTGTAGATCCGCTTGAGAGCCTACGGCCTGGTGGTCCTAATGCTTATCTCGAAGGTAATACGGTCGTACCGCGTCAGGGGGTACAGGAGCTTAAATGGAGTACGGAAGACTTTGAGGCGGCCGAGGAAGGTCAACTCCCGATGGGAGAGCCGGGGGCAGAGTGGTCTTATGGTGATTTGGAAGCGGGTTTCTCGGGAACGGCACTTACGCTTGACGAGACGTTTGTCACGGCAAGTCACTCCCATCACTCAATGGAGCCCCGGACAGCACTAGCCTACTGGGAAAATGGTAAGTGCCACGTTCGTGGGTCGACCCAGAGCCAAAGTTTCGTGGTTCCGGGTCTAGCGAATTATATCGGTATTGAGCCAGAGAATTTGGTTTATGTTGCTGAATACTGTGGTGGTGGATTTGGCTCCAAGGGTAGTGCCTACCCGTGCATGGCAATTCCTGCGTACATGTCCAAGAAGACTGGGCGACCTGTTCTGATGAGGATCAGCCGTGCGGAAGAGTACTACTTGGGGTCAGCTCGACCTGGTTTTCAGGGCCGCATCAAAATGGGATTTCAAGAGGACGGGCAAATCTCGGCTGTTGACCTGTACATCGTTCAAGAAAGCGGATCGAACGGTGGGGGCGGTGATATGGGTGCTGCGGCGAGTGCGGTCTCCATCGTTTATACCCCTCTGGCAATGCGTTACCGCGGTATTTCAGTGCTAACCAACACACCTCCTCGGGGTGCCCAGCGTGGCCCTGGACAAAACCAGATCGCCATGGCAGTGGAGCCGCTTTTAGATAAAGCAGCTCGGCAATTAGGAATCGATCTCGTGGCGATTCGGCGCATCAACGCTCCGACAAATGACTCACGGTATGGAGCGAGCAGGCAACCTGTTACAAGCGCACACCTTCGTGACGCCCTGGACATGGGAGCAGAACAGTTTGCATGGCAGGAGCGTCGGGCGCGTAGCGGTCAACGTAATGGATCAAAAATCCGAGCGACGGCAGTTGGACAAGCGTTCCATTCAGCGGGCGCGAGCGGGTTCGATGGCCTGGTACGCATCACCCCTGATGGTGTTCTGCATATCCACAGTGGCGTCGGTAATCTCGGCACGTACTCCTATGCAAGTACTTCCCGAGTCGCGGCGGATGCACTCAAGTATGACTGGGACAACTGCCAGATCGTGCGCGGAGACTCAAGCCTGGGTCTTCCCTGGAACCTAGGGCAATTTGGTAGTAACACCTCCTTCACGATGACGCGTACAAACTATGCCGCGGCAATGGATGCGCTCCGTAAGCTGAAGGAAATTGCTGCTATCGAGTTCGGCGGCTCAGCTGAAGACTACGACATATCTGGAGAAAATGTCTTTAGTAAATCGAACCCCTCCAGACGTATGTCATACGCCCGTGCTGCTCAGAAGGCGATCGAACTGGGTGGAGCATATAGTGGACATACCGTGCCCGATGATATCAATCCGATGACTGCCCGTGCTGTCGCTAGCGTGGTAGACACGGGCTTGATTGGTGTGGCACGAGATAATATGGGTCAATCAGGTATGGTACCGGCCCTCGCCGCAGGCTTTATCGAAATAGAACTCGACGTTGAAACAGGAAAGGTTGAGATCATCGACTATCTCGGAGTCGCTGATTGTGGAACCGTGAACCATCCCCAGGGCCTAGCAACCCAAATCAAGGGTGGTGCAGTAATGGGCTTCGGAATGGCATTAACAGAACGTCATCTCTACGACGATGTCTGGGGCCTACCCGGCTCAGTCGGACTCTACCAAGCAAAACCACCATCATACTTGGATGTTCCTTCAGAAATGGGCTGGGCAGCGGTTAACATAGCCGACCCAGAGAACCCAGTTGGCTCGAAGGGGATTGGCGAACCACTCATGGGATGTTCAGCGGCGGCTCTCCTGTGTGCCATCTCTGAAGCTCTAGAAGGCCACTACTTCAACCGAACTCCGGTGGTTACGGATATGATCGTAAACGCGTATTCAGGACAACCGCAGTCTCATACACCACTTCAAGTGAACACTCAGTAGCGAGGCAAGCCCTATGATGAAGGACATGATTCCGGGCTTCGAGCTCATTCAGCCCTCGAGCGTTGAAGGAGCACTCAATCTGCTTGAAGAGTACCGTGAGGATGGATGGGCTCTCGCTGGTGGCATGGATAGTCTTGGCTGGTTCAAGAATCGAGGGAAGCGCCCGGCGGCGGTAATCGATCTTGAGGGCCTTGATGCACTTCGGGGCATTGATGAAACCTCTAATGGGATTGAAATCGGTGCACTGACAACACTGACCGAGGTTGAACGAAACCCTCTGATCCGTGAACGGTTTTCGCTTTTGTCCGAAGCGGCCAGCAAGGTGGCGAGTCCACAGATCAGAAATGCAGGCACCCTGGGTGGCAACCTCTGTCAGGACACTCGCTGTTGGTACTACCGCTATGGAGTGTCCTGTTACCGGGCGGGCGGGAACACTTGCTACGCTGGGGCAACAGAAGCACTCAATCGAGAACATGCGATCTTTGGAGCAAACCGCTGTGTAGCAGTTTCCCCGTCAGATACAGCTATCGCTCTCGTGGCGCTTGATGCCGAAATGGTGGTCAGAAATTCCAGTGGGGAACGTGTGATCAAGGCCGACAGCTTTTTTATGGAACCTGCAGTCGACATCATGCGCATGACGGTCCTCAACCCAGAAGATCTCTTGATCAAGGTCCGTATACCCAACACCTGGAATGGTGCCGACTTCTACTTCGAGAAAGCAAGCGACCGTGGAAGCTGGGACTTTTCGCTCGTGAGTGTAGCCTCAGCAATCAAGAGCACTGGTGACCGGATTGATGACGCGCGTATCGTCTGTGGAGCTGTGCAGTGCATCCCACGGCGCCTGCAAGAAGTCGAGACCATGATTCGGGGTCAAATTCGGAACGAGGATACTGCTGCACAAGCAGGTTCGATGGCAGTTCAGGGAGCAGAGCCGCTGGACTATAACCACTTTAAGATTCCGCTCATGGAGAACCTGGTTAAGCGGGCAGTAAGAGGCTGAATCCCCACCAGACTGAACCACGAGGCTCACTGCCACATGCCTGACCAACGCTGTCTGTTGTCATTGGCTGCTTTGTTCGCTTTGTCATCTGCATGCTCTAGTAGCTCAAGGCCCGGATTTCAACAAAGTAGTAAGCTTTCATTCCAGGATGCCGTCTACCTGGAAACCACATCTGAAACCAGTGCTAACGCGAGCCTTGGAGACCTTGATGGGGACGGCGATCTCGACATCGTCTTAGCTAAAGGCCGCCACTGGCCCCTGTTGGACATCGTGCTTGTGAATGATGGAAGTGGCAGTTTTCTAGAGCGCCACAACGTTGGTGATACGGCGGATAGAACGTATACCGCTGCTCTTGCTGACCTAGACGCTGATGGAGATCTAGATCTTGTTTTAGGTAACGATAGGCCGGATGGAAAACTCATTTACCATAATGATGGCACCGGACATTTCGAGATGACCGGAACCTTCGGTGATCCGTCCTGGCCAACACGTAACGTTACCGTCATAGACCTAACAGGCGACCGACGACCTGATATTGTGGTCGCCAACCGAGGCGGAGCCCCGAGGGGAACAGCTAACTACATCTGCCCCAATGATGGTGAAGGATATTTTTCAACATGTACCGAACTCTCTTCACAGTCAGCTACTACGATCGGTGCAGGCGACCTCACAGGGGACGGGCATATCGATCTTGTAGTTCCTCACCGTGATGGGGGACAAAGTTTTGTGTACGTCAATGACGGTAAGGGCAACTTCGAGATAAACGTGCCCTTAGGGCCTGCTGAGTCTGCAACGCGGGCTATCGCACTCGGTGATGTCAACGGAAATGGAAGACTGGACATCGTCGTCGGGAATGACCAGGAGGGAGGAGCCCTGCTCTATGTCAATCATGGAGATTTGGTTTTCGAAGGCCCACTCCCCCTCGGGACCCCGTCAGACCTCGTCTACTCGATCGCAATTGCTGACCTTGATCAAGATGGTGACAATGACATTGTTCTGGGCACCGTTGAGGCACCCTCCGCTGTATTAGTAAATAGCGGAGACGGCATATCTTTCAGTGTGACCCGGGTTGGGGACAGTGAGGGTGCCGTATACGGCTTGGCCATCGGAGATGTAAATGGAGACGGGCTACCCGATATAGTGGCAGGGCGATCCGGGGCTCCAAATATGCTGTACCTCAATTCAGGGTCGTGATGATGCGAAGAGGGGCCATCCACCAGGTAAGATAGATAGCCCCTCCGAACATTCAGTCGCTACTTCTTAGCGGACCCTGACGTGCTTCCTCAACATCCTGGGTCCAACTTCAGCTCCGTACACATTCCCTAGGGCATCAGCGGTCACTCCCTCTGCTGCGGTCGTTCCACGAACGCCCAAGCGCCACTGCGGGTCCGGGATAAATGCAGTAATTAGACCATCATGGACACTCCCAATCCGGATCCCGCGTGAGAAGCCCATATTCGACATACTACCCGCGTTGCTCGACTCGGAGTCAGCGGCATACATAACATCGTTACCGTCAATATATAGTCCGCTCGGTCGACCAAACTGAGTCCATGTCATAAGGTGGTTCCCATTTTGGTCAAAAACCTGAGTTCGGCTGTTTCCCCGGTCTGCGACAAAAAGCCGGCCCTGTGAATCCATCGCAAGCGCATGTGGATCCCGGAACTCCCCGTTCTCTTTACCCGTCTCACCCCATTGCATGATGTAGTCGCCGCTGCTGTCGAATTTGACCACCCGGTTGTTGTTGCCTGCTCCATGACCGTCAACCACAAATATGCTCCCATCTGGAGCCACAAGCATGTCGGATGGTTGGTTGAACGTATCTTCCCCGTCGCCGGCCACACCTGCTGTACCCAAGCTCATGAGCAGCTCACCCATTGGGCTAAACTTATGGACCTGATGCCCTTTATCTCCCGCCCCAGCAGCATCAGCGACCCAGACGTTACCTTCCGAATCTACGTGCAGCCCATGCGGCCACACGATCATCCCCGCACCGAAGCTTCTTAGCAGCTCTCCGTTGGGCGAAAAAAGCATTATTGGATCCCAGTCCTGTTGTTGCATACAGGCACCCTGGTTCGCTCCGCACCGCTCACCTACCCAGACGTTCATACCGTCCGGAGCCATGTATACAGCGCTCGTTGAACCCCAAGTCCTATCCTGCTCCAGCTGTCCCCAAACGCCGTCAACGGTGCGGTACGGATTCGGTGCATGATTCTGAGCCAATACGGGACCGGCCAGGGTGGCCAATAAAGCCGCGGTCGCAGCCAATTCAAAACCTATTTGGCGTGTTCGGGTCATTTTTGTTTCTCCTGTGGAACTTAGCCTTAAACGGGGACGGTGATTATGGGGACGGATCCGGCCTTCAGCTAGGAGAACTAGACTAGTTGAATGGGAAGTTCCCGGATCCTCAGTCCTGTCAGAGAGAATAGTGCATTGGTAACTGCTGGTGCTATCGGCGGTGTTCCGGGTTCGCCAACCCCGCCCGGTGCTTCCTGGCTCGGTACCAGTATCACTTCGACGTCTGGAGCGTCCCGCATCCTTAGCATTTGGTAGTCATGAAAGTTGCTCTGCACAACGCGACCACCCTGAATGTTGATTCGGCCATAAAAGGCTGCAGTGAGGCCGTAGACGATGCCACTTTCCATTTGTGCCCTAACGATCGATGGGTTCACGACCATTCCACAGTCAATCGCACACCACACCTTATGCACGCGCAGCTGGCCATTCTGAATAGAAACCTCTGCGACCTCAGCCACGAATGACCCAAAAGATTCCGCCACCGCGATTCCGCGTGCCCGACCACCAGGAGCTGGTGATGCCCATTCCGAAGCCTCCGCCACCGCGTCGAGCACCGCTCTATGGCGAGGATGCTCCTTCAGTAGGTCTCTCCGATACTCGTAGGGATCCTGGCCGGCAAGATTAGCTAACTCGTCAATGAAAGATTCGACCACAAAAGCATTCTGCGTATGCCCTACAGATCTCCAAAAACCGACTGGTATAGGTAGGTCCACTCTTGAATATGTCACCCGCATATTCGGAATATGGTATGGTTGATCTTGCGCACCTTCAGTGGATGTGGGATCACTACTTCCTGCCCACTTTGTTGCAAAACCGGGAACCCAACTTGGCACCATCCGCTGTAAGATCGACTGGCTTGCGATCTGGTGACGCCAAGCTTCAGGCATCCCATCCACACCTAGTATTGCGGAGAATTCGTGGTAAGAGGCAGGTCGATAAAAATCATGTTGCATGTCGTCTTCGCGGGCCCAGATAACCTTAACTGGACCATCAACTTTACCAGCTAACTCGGCTGCTTCGCGAACAAAATCTTGCTCAGCGCGACGGCCAAAACCTCCGCCCAGGAATGTGGTATGGACCACTGTGTTATCAGGGCTCACTCCAGCAGCCTTGGCAGCCACTTGGCGTGCCCCACCGCCTACAATCCCTGGAGCATTCTGGAACTGTGTGGGCGCCCACACGGTGCACTGGCCATTACGAACCCACGCAGTGCAGTTCATCGGCTCCATCGTTGCATGCGCAAGATACGGCAGCGTATATGCCGCCTTTATTTGTTCTCTATCCGAGCTCAGAACTGAATCGATGTCGCCCTCTTCGCGTACCGTGGCTCCATCCTGACCAGCTGCTTCTTTAAGGCGATCTAAGATCTCTACGTCATCCAGAGTACTCCATTCCCCATCCTCCCACTCGACGTTTAGCAAGTCCCGTCCCTCTTTGGCTGCTACGTATCCGTCTGCAATCACTGCGATTCCGCTCTGTAATGCCACGACTTCATCAACACCATGCACTTCAAGCGCGCCAGTGGGGTCAAACGCACGGAGTACACCTCCGAAAACTGGAGAGCGAGCAACCACAGCCACTCTTGTATCGCTAGGACCAGCATCCATTCCGAAAATGGCCTCGCCCGTCGTCTTGGCAGGGACATCTAGCCGAGGTGCCGGCATGCCAATAACCCTGAATTCAGAGGGATCCCTGAGTGGCACGTCCTTGGGTACATCCAGTAACGCAGCAGCCGAAGCTAGTTGAGCATAGGCAAGCTTGGAGCCGTCCGGGTGAACGGCCTTGCCTTCGTTCATCTGGACTTGATCAGGTGCGATCCCCCATCTCTGAGCTGCGGCTTCACGAAGCATCCAGCGCGCCTTTGCGCCCGCCTTACGCAGCGGCAACCAAGAGTCCCGTATACTCGTACTTCCTCCGGTCAACTGCATGCCACCCATCGCAGTCCCGTACGCAGGATGGGCCGGCGCAAACTCGAATGAAACCTGAGAGAGAGGCACATGCAGTTCTTCGGCAACCAATTGAGGTAGCGCGGTGGCAACTCCTTGGCCCATCTCAGACTTGGCGACCATCACAGTGATCGAACCGTCCACGTCAATACGTAGGAACGCGCTAGGCGCGAAGGCAGCGTCTGTCGGCGGAGCTGCGGGTCCTTTGATCACCCGGTATGACACTCCTAGTGTGAGCCCCGTACCAGCCAAAACACCGATTTTCACAAAAGTCCGCCGGGACAGGTTCTTTGTGATGCCCCCGCCCTCTATCGGGTCGCCAAGCTGATCATTCACTCTTCGCCCCCGGCATCATCAGTCGAAGCTGACTGCTCTTGGATGCCTGCCGCCCTGTGGATTGCCCGTCTGATCGCGGGATAGGTACCGCACCGGCAGATGTTACTCGACATCGCTCCGTCGATGTCTTCATCGGTGGGATTTGGATTCGCTGCCAACAACGCGACAGCCGATACAATCTGACCCGATTGGCAGTACCCGCATTGGGGAACTTGCTCCTCAACCCAAGCTTCTTGGACCGGGTGTGCACCTTTCTCGGAAAGTCCTTCTATCGTGATAACCTCAGAGCCTTCAGCAGCGCTAAT
>CEWR01032675.1_pt1 | contig 35400 bp, 33 predicted proteins | sample 356321 | NCBI WGS metagenome assembly CEWR01 (sample SAMEA2621551, study PRJEB7988) | marine metagenome | biome: marine biome (ENVO:00000447); feature: mesopelagic zone (ENVO:00000213); material: "saline water (ENVO:00002010), including plankton (ENVO:xxxxxxxx)" | depth 790 m
GGCAGAGACCATCGTACGAGGGCTGAACTCGCATTGAACGCGGACGGAACGTTTGTGGGGTTGCGTGTCAAGACGGTTGCCAATATGGGCGCTTATCTGTCGCTCTTTGCCTCGAGTGTTCCCACCTACCTCTACGGCACGCTTCTAGCAGGGCAGTATCGAACGCCGGCAATTTATGTCGAAGTGCAGTCAGTATTTACCAACACCGCGCCCGTCGACGCGTATCGAGGGGCAGGCAGACCCGAGGCGACCTACGTTGTTGAACGCTTGGTCGAAACGGCGGCTCGCGAACTCGGAAAAGATCCTGCGGATATCCGGCGGCTTAACTTTATCCAGCCGGAAGATTTTCCCTATGAAACTCCGGTCGCACTGACATACGACACTGGGGATTACGACGCGAGTCTGAAGAAAGCGATAGAACTCATCGGCTATGATGACTTTGCCGAACGGAAAGCGTCTTCCGAAGCGAATGGCAAAAAAAGGGGTATCGGATTTTCTTGTTACATCGAAGCCTGCGGCCTGGCGCCATCGCAGGTGGCCATTTCACTCGGTGCAGGCGTCGGTCTATTTGAATCCGCTGAAGTACGCGTTGACGTCACGGGATCGGTGAGTGTCATGACGGGCTGTCATAGCCACGGCCAGGGACATGAAACAACTTTCGCGCAGATTGTTTCAGACAAGCTTGGAATTCCTTTCGAAAACGTGGATGTCGTCCATGGCGACACCGGACGTTCCGACTATGGCCTTGGCACCTACGGTTCTCGTTCGCTTGTGGTGGGCGGATCTGCGATCGTGAAAGCGACAGACAAAGTCATTGCCAAGAGCCGGAAAATCGCGGCGCACATGCTTGAAAGTACCGAGGAAAATGTTGATTTTGAGGAAGGCACCTTTTCGGTCACGGATTCAAACCAATCGATCACGTTTCCAGAAGTCGCTTTCTCCGCCTACGTGCCCGGTAATTACCCGTTGGATGAACTTGAACCCGGATTGTCCGAAAAAGCGTTCTATGATCCGGAGAATTTTACCTATCCTGCGGGTGCTCATATCTGTGAAGTCGAAGTGGATCCCGAAACTGGAAAAGTGGAAATCGTCAACTTCGTCGCAGTAGACGATTTTGGTGAGATTATTAATCCGATGATCGTTGCTGGTCAGGTCCATGGAGGACTTGCCCAAGGGATTGGCCAGGCCTTGCTTGAACACGGTATTTACGATGAGTCTGGACAGTTGGTGACGGGTTCGTACATGGACTATACGATGCCAAGAGCCGACGACATGCCCAATTTTGTCGTCGATACCACCGTGACTCCGTGTACGCACAATCCGTTGGGAGCTAAAGGCTGCGGTGAAGCCGGAGCCATAGGTTCGACCGCAGCAGTAATGAATGCGTTGACCGATGCGCTGGGGGTTGTTGATGTGCCGATGCCGGCGACGCCCGAGACGGTGTGGCGTGCGATGGAAGGAGAATAGACATGTACCGTTTTAACTATCACAAACCCGATGATATGGCTGCGGCTCAGCAGATGATGGCTGACGCTGAAGACGGGGTGTACCTCTCAGGTGGGATGACACTAATTCCAACGTTGAAAGCACGTCTTGCGTCGCCAACGGACGTCATCGACCTTTCCGGGCTTGCTCTTTCAGGTATCGAGCTCGCTGACGATAGTTTGACCATTGGGGCGTTAACTCTGCACTCCGAGGTTGCCGCCGGAAACGAAATTTTGTCTTTGTCGAATCTGGCGTTGGCAATTGGTGACGCGCAAGTCCGTAATCGCGGCACGATCGGAGGATCAATCGCAAACAGCGATCCGGGAGCCGATTACCCCGCGGCAGTTGTGGCGCTGGGTGCAACGATCAATACCACGGCCGGGGCGATCGATGCCGACGATTACTTCCAGGGTCTTTTTGAAACCGCGCTAAAACCTGGCGCAATCGTAACGAGCGTTACGTTTCCGCTGCCCGGACGTGCAGCGTACGAGAAGTTTCCAAACCCAGCGTCTCGTTACGCGGTGGTCGGTGTGATGGTTGCTGAAACGAATGGCGACGTTCGGGTCGGGGTGACGGGTGCCGGACCCTGTGCCTACCGACAGCGTAATTTTGAACAAGCGTTGGCAGACAATTTCTCCGTCGCGGCGTTGGACGGATTGGAGGTCGATTACACGGAATTCAACAGCGACATTCATGCATCTGCTGAATATCGGGGGCACCTTGTCGGGGTCATGGCTCGACGGGCTGTGGCGCAAATAATCTAAGGGCGCTTGCTTCTGTCCAAGTCATCGAAATAACTGGGTATAGCCGATGGTTAGAGAGACCCGCGCATATCGCTGCCACGCCATCAGCGAGGACATCGGCAGTATTACACTCGACACGGTATTGGTCGAAGATCCTGGACCAGGCGAAGTGCAGATCAATGTGAAGGCCTGCTCGGTCAACTTCCCGGATCTGCTGATGATTCAGGGGAAATACCAGTTTAAACCGCCATTGCCATTTGCGCCGGGAGGTGAAGCGTCGGGAGACGTGGTTGTAGTCGGTTCAGACGTGTCTGGTGTAGAGGTGGGCGATCGTGTTGTTTTTGGGTCTCGTCACGGTTGCTTTGCGGAGAGATTGAATGTGTCCGCAGATGCGATCAATGCGATACCGGGTTCTATGACGTATGCCAAAGCAGCGTCATATGGGACGGCATATCAGACGGCCTACGTCGCGCTGACGCATCGGGGAAATTTGCAGCCGGATGAATGGCTCATGGTGCATGGGGCGACCGGTGGCGTCGGGATGGCGGCTGTCGACATCGGTAAACATCTGGGTGCACGGGTTATTGGCACGGGCGGGACCGATGCCAAGTTGGCAGTTGTTAAAAGTCGTGGCGCGGATGAAGTTATCAACTACACCCAAGTGGATGGCTCACTTGGCGGTTTTCGGGATCGGGTGAAGTCGATTACGGGAACGGGTGGCGCTGACGTTATTTACGATCCAGTGGGAGGCGATGTATTCGACGAGTCCATGCGCTGTGTCAATTGGGGTGGACGTATTCTAACCATCGGGTTTACCAGCGGCCGTTGGCCCCAAGCCGCCGTGAATTTGATCCTAATAAAACAAATTGCGGTCATTGGCGTTCGAGCGGGAGAGGTGGGTCGGCGAGATCCCAAGTTGGGTCGGAAATTCCACAATGAACTGTACCAGTTGGCTAACGATGGTCTCATTGATCCACACGTGTGCGCGGGATTTCCTCTCGAACGTGCTGTTGATGCGATGCGTATGCTCGAAAACCGAGAAGTCGTTGGGAAATGTGTCGTTACGATGAACGGATACGAGCTCGAAACGTCTGGCGTCTAGTCCTCTGCGAGGTAGCGATCCTGTAATCGTCTCATGCCGTGCAGCCATCGGTCGGGGTCCTCGGCTTTGCGTTGCATATAGTCGGCGACCATTGGATGTGGAAGCACAAAAAAACGTTCTTCCCGAATAGCCTCGAGGCAATCACGGGCGACACCGTCGGCTTCGAGCAATCCATCAACGCTGGCGACTGAGAGTCCCGTTTCTGAAGCATCTGGGGTCATCCCTGTCCGGACCGCTTGGGGACATAGTACGGTGACTTTGATGCCATCGCGGCCGTGGGTAATGGCCAACCATTCGGCCAGTGCAACGGCGGCGTGCTTGGTGACCGCGTAGGTCACTGAACCAATCTGCGTAAGTAAACCTGCTGCTGACGCCGTCGAAAATAAATAGCCGCCTCCTCGTGCTCGCATAAGCGGCACCAGGTGTCGGGCAGTCCAAATGTGGGCCATGGTGTTGACGCGCCATATTCTGTCCCATACTTCGTCCGGTTCGTCTATCCCTCGGCCGTCGGCTATCCCGGCATTGGAACAAAAAAGGTCAATCGAGCCGAAGGCGTCCTCGGTTTGGTGAATTAAACCAACGAGGTCGCTCTCACGGCCAACATCGACTTGATGGCTCGTGTGTCCAATTTCATCGGCGACGACGGCGGCCCCTTCCTCGTTAAGGTCCGCGACGACGACGTGCCGTGCGCCCTCAGCTGCGAACAAACGACACAATTCGCGTCCGATTCCGCTTGCTCCACCAGTAACGACGACGACTTTATCTTGAATTTCCAAGTGCTATCCCCCGACACAGACAGGTGACGTTAGACGGTTTGCTCGGCTTATTCCACCCGATCGAAGACGATGCTGTGGCCTGGATAGGACCACCCGTTATGCCATAATCGATCGGCTGTGCGGGCGTCGTATAACGGCTATTACCTCAGCTTCCCAAGCTGGAGACGTGGGTTCGACTCCCATCGCCCGCTCCATATACGCTGGAGTGGTTTGCCTCGTGTACGTATTGCGGCCATGGCCGAGTGTGTAGTTGGGAACCTTTGAGGCACATACGTTTTCATCCAGCTGAACGCTTTTTGGAGTTAAACGGATTGCGTAACTTGGTTTGGGATACGGTGAAAAACCTTTGCGAAGGGGAAAAGAGATTCTAAAAATCGAGAATGACGCCTGGTGGATGGTCGGGGGGATGTTTTTGATTCTCACGCTTTCTTCTGGCTTCGGTTTCTACAACATGTCTGTGTACATGAATGCGCTTGCAGCCAAACCGGAATTTGCTGTCGCCGATATCTCCGCTGCGACCGCGCTCATGTTTTTGGCCTCTGGGATCATGGGTCTCGGCATTGCTCCACTGATCGAACGCTATGACATTCGATGGGTTATGACCGGGGGTGCGGCGGTCGGGGGATCTTCGTTGGCGTTAATGGGCGTGGCGGCGGATACGTCGCAGGTGTGGGCACTCTACGCGGTATTTGGCCTGGGTAATGCCGCGGTTTCCTTGATTCCAGGCACCACGATCGTGACCCGATGGTTTCCAGGACCGGAACGTTCCGTCGCGTTGGCGGTTGTTTCAACGGGATTGTCTACAGGTGGCGTGGTATTGACGCCAATATCAGCGGTTGTGATTCGAAACCTCGGTGTTGAGTTGGCTTTGCCGTGGTTCGGGTTAATTTTCTTTGTGGGAATCTCGGTGGTTGCCCTCACCGTAGTACGCGGATGGCCCGAAGGAACAAAAAGGAGTGGCGATACCGGCGCATCTCGCCCTTGGTTGGACTGGCATGCTGTTCGTTCGCGCTTTTTCGTTGGTTCGGGGATCGCCTACATACTCATCATGGGCGCACAGGTAGGGGCGATCGCTCATCTCATCAATCATTTGGAGAAAGTCGCCGGTTTTGCGATGGCGTCAGCGTCTGTATCCGTTCTCGCGGTGACGAGCATCGTCGGTAGACTTCTCGGCGGATGGATCGTAACGAGGTTTCCAATACGGCTGTTCACGATACTGAATATTGTCGGACAATGGATGGGTTTGACCGTGCTCGCGTTTGCTGACGATAGTTTCTCGGCGTTGGTGGGTACGGTACTTTTCGGGTTTACGGTCGGGAATTTGTTGATGCTGCAACCCTTGCTACTTGTGAAAGTGTACGGAGTTTTGAGGTATCCAAGGGTCTATTCGGCTGCTTATGCCTTGACAACCTTGGGTGTTGCCGGAGGACCGTTGGCGCTGGGGCTTTTGTATCAATCGTTTTCCTACACGACATCGTTTGGTGTTGCTGGTGTCTGCTCAATCGTTGCCCTCTTCATTTTTTGTAGTGCAGGCCCGGTGGTGGATGTAGAAACTTCAAGCGAGGAACTGAATTCGTGAAACCGCGAGTTGTACATATTGTTTGCTTTTGCGTTGCGGTCTTTTGCCTCTACACGACTCCCCAGCACGCCGCGTTACCAGGGGTGTTAAGCGGCGGTGAGCCGATGCCTTCGCTCGCACCGATGCTCGAAGCAAGCACCCCCGGGGTGGTGAACATTGCCACGTACGCGTCGGTGTCAGTCACCAGTCCGCTTCTTCGGGACCCGTTTTTCCGTCGGTTTTTCAATGTGCCGGAACGTCGTTTGCGTCGGTCACAGAGTGCGGGTTCCGGCGTTATCGTTGATGCGGAAGGTGGTTACATCGTCACCAACAGCCACGTCGTTGATCGGGCAGACGAAATCAACGTTACGCTGGCTGATGGTAGGACGCTTCCAGCGACGCTCATCGGTATCGACACCCAGGTCGACCTCGCCGTCTTGGAGGTCAAGAGCGACCGACTTACGGCACTTCCCTTCGCCGATTCGAGTGCGTTGAGGGTGGGGGATTTTGTGGTTGCGATAGGTAATCCGTTCGGACTTGAGCAAACCGTTACTTTGGGAATCATCAGCGCCCTTGGGCGCAGCGGTCTCGGCATTGAAGGGTACGAAGACTTTATTCAGACAGATGCCTCCATTAATCCGGGTAATTCGGGCGGCGCACTGGTGGACCTCAAAGGGGCAGTGGTCGGGATCAACACGGCAATCATCGCGCCGGGTGGTGGTAACGTCGGCATTGGGTTTGCGATACCGAGCAATATCGTCACGGTGATCATGCGCGAATTGATTGATCATGGGGAGGTGCGACGAGGTCGGATCGGTCTAGACGTAGCGACCCTAAATCCTGATCTCGCCGCAGCTTTTGGGACGGGGCTTATCGAGGGGGTGGTCGTTATGGACGTCGAACCCGGCAGCGCAGCAGATGGTGCCGGTCTTCGAACGGGCGACGTTATTACCCATCTAGCTAACCGGGCAGCGCGAAAGGTCGGCGATTACCGAAGCCAGGCAGCGGTCACCATGATTGGTGATACGTTGGAGCTCGACGTCGTTCGAGACAATGAAGCTCGCCGGTATAGCGTTGTGATGAAGGACGATGTGGTAGCGCGAGTAGACGGTGACCGCCTGGATGACCGCCTGGGGGGTGCTGTGTTTAACGACTTCCGCGACGAATCGGATCCGAAGGGCGGGGGCGGTGTGTTAGTCAGCGAAGTCGACGTTAATGGATCGGCATACGCGTATGGACTTGAGGATGGCGATGTCATTGTTGCAGCGAATCGGCGGCGCATTCACGATGTCGGTGGGCTATGGCGCGCGTTCAAAGCCGATGCCGTGTTGAGACTTCGTATTTATCGTTCGGGGCGTTACGGTGAACTATCGATTCGATAGTTCAGGCCGCGGCGGAGTTCGGGAGTGACGATGGATCGGCGCACGGCTCTCGTGACGGGCGCATCTTCGGGTCTAGGCGCTGAGTTCGCACGGCAATTAGCAAACAGAGGCCTCGATCTCATATTGGTCGCGCGTAGATCAGAACGACTTAGTGAGTTGGCCGATCGATTAGCTCACGATGCTGGAGTACGGGCCAATGTGTTCGCTGCGGACCTATCCGCGCCGGAGGCGCCCGCGCTGATTTTTGACTTTGTACGTGAGCGCAGATTGCAAGTCGACTTTCTGGTAAATAATGCAGGGTCCGCGGGGATAAAATTTCTTGAAGACCGTGTCTGGCAAAAACAAGCCGACTACCTTGAGTTGATGATGATTTCGGTTGCACAGATGTGCCATTTGTTTGTTCCGCCTATGTGCGAAAAGGGATTCGGCAGAGTGATCAATGTGGCGTCCGTCGCGGGTCGTATCGCACGTGCCAACGATCTCAATTACGGACCTTCGAAAGCCTATGTTGTGGCGTTTTCCGAATCTTTGAACCTCAGCGTTCGTGCCTCGGGGGTTCACGTTTGTGCATTGTGTCCCGGCTTTACTCACACTGAATTTCACGAAGTAGCTGGTATGGCGGAAAGAAAAGAACGGATGCCGAAGTTCATCTGGTACGACGCGGGAGTCGTTGTCGAGGAGGGGCTCAAAGCCACTGAACGCGGTAGGAGCGTTTACATCTCGGGCCGTCTTTATCGCTGGCTTGATCCACTCCTCCAGTTGGTTTGGACCCGGCGCTTGATTAAGCGATTTATGTAATAGGGTTTTGTATCTCTACTCGAACATAATGATGTTGCGTGCGACTTCTCCAGTCTCTAACTGTGCAAATGCATCGTTGACATCCTCGAGCTTGATGTGGCTTGAGATCATGTCGTCGAGATGCAGTTTGCCGGCGAGGTAGAAATCGACATATCGGGGCATATCCACTCGGAACCGATTCGACCCCATGTTCGATCCTTGGAGTTTCTTTTCTCGCAAGAATTCGGGGCCGTGAATTTCGACCATGGTACCGACGGGAATCATCCCGATAACGGTTGCACAGCCGCCCGCCCGGATCATCTTGAATGCCTGCTCGGTGGTTACTTTGAGACCGATGGCCTCAAAGGCATAGTGGACACCACCGCCGGTCAATTCGCGGACCGCCTCAACGGGGTCGTTATCGGCGGCATTGACTACCTCGGTGGCCCCGAATTTTCGTGCGAGCTCGAGTTTACTAGCAAGGGTATCCACCGCGATGATCCGACTCGCGCCGGCAATTTCGGCACCGTTGATGCATGAGAGTCCGACTCCACCGCAACCGATCACGGCAACAGTCGATCCCGGCTCAACCGCCGCTGTATGAATTACGGCGCCGACGCCCGTGGTGACGCCGCAACCGATCAATGCTGCACGATCAAGCGGCATATCTTCCCGAACTTTGGCGATAGCGTGTTCGTGGACCAGCATGTATTCCGCGAACGACGAAAGGTTTAGGAATTGAGCGATCGGCGTTCCTTCCTGGGCAAGCCGGGGGCTCTCGTCGCCTTTACGCTGTAGCTCGGGCTCCTGACAGAGGGACATGTGTCCTGTTAGACAATATTCGCAGTGACCGCAGAACGCTGATAGGCAGGTGATGACGTGATCGCCCCTCTGAACATATTTGACGTCGGACCCTACTGCCTCGACGACTCCGGCCGACTCGTGCCCCAAAATAACGGGCAGGGGGTACGGATAGGAGCCGTTCTGAAAGTGGAGGTCCGAGTGACAAACGCCTGCGGCTACGGTACGCACCAGGACTTCGCGCGGACCCGGGTCCGCCGTTTGCACCTCCTCTATCTCCAAAGGCTTATTTACTTCCCGCAAAACCGCAGCTTTCATCTCTTGGATCCCTTTTATCTTTTACCCAGACGTTCGAGTGTGCCAAACGGTTTCGGTGAATACTACTGCGTGAGCGAGGCTTGCACGGGCGTGCAGAGAAGTGCGATGGTTCGCCGATGTTCCGTCTGCTCTGCTAGTACTATTTGACACACGCCATCCATGTTTTGCTGGGCTTGACCATCTTTGTTGTCGGACGAGTGGATGCGCACGCGTATGAAGGAACGATACACCAGCAACTGACCTTTATCGCAGTGCGGCACTACAACAACTGTATCGACGACGATTTGCGCCTCTCGGCACTGCAAACACGTTACATGGCGAAGGCCAACGTAGAGCAAGCGGACGGTGGCTTTTGGCGCGGACTCTTTCGTTGGAATTTCTATAATCGAGACGATCAAACACCCCGCAGTTTGATGTGGGTTGTTGAAACGCGTTTGCACGAAGGTTTCGAGCAGCTTGTAGGGAATCTTGATCGATCGAACAGTCTTGCGGATCGGTATTCCAACCTTGGCCGCGTCGTCAATCATCTGCAGGACATGACGTCGCCGGCTCACGTAGTTCCAGTATTTGTATCACGGTGGTGGCGCTTGAACATTGGCGATCGTTTCGACGAATTTCCGATCGATGAAGTTGATCTCAACCAACGGCTCGGCGCCGATTGCGCTCAGGTTAAAGGGATCATCCAGGACACCTTGGATACCGGTTACCAAGACATTTTACGCCTCACTGCAGAAACTACGTTCAACGCGGTGAAAGGGGACATCGAGGGATTACCCTTCACTTGGGAAGTTTTCTGGAAACCGGATGCGAACCCTGGGTCGTTTGGAGAATACGGAGCGGCGGGCAACAACTTCGGACGTGAGACAGCGTTCAAGTGCGCTAACGTGAGGCGACCCCGCTGTGTGTTGTTGAACGACGATCCGCTCTACGTGGAATTTGCACGCGAACGTCACCTCAATGCAGTACAAACGACCATCGCCGCGCTTGCACGATTGCAACGTGCCGGTGCCGGCAGTTGACCGTTCAAGCGCCGATATAGCGGTTTAATTAAACTGTAATCGTAACCACTCGAAGACCCACGGATTAAGGTAATTAGGAACTAGCCGAATTCCTCAGCACACGTCCTCCACGCGCCCCCGTATGTTCGTCGTTTTCAAGGATGACGTGACCGTTACAAACCGTGGCTTGATACCCTACGGCCTTTTGGATCAGACGTGGTGCGTCTTCGGGAAAATCGTGTACAAGTTGGGGCTGCCGTTCGGCGACCCGATTTACGTCAATGACATTTACGTCCGCTCTTTTCCCGGCAGCAAGCGTTCCTCGGTCGTCAAGGCCGATCACTCTTGCTTGGGCGCTGGTCAGTTTACGAACGGCTTCCGCCAGACTGAAGGTTCCTTGATCTCGATGCCAGTGACCGAGTAAGAACGAAGTCCAACCGGAGTCCATGATCTGACTCACATGGGCACCGGCATCCCCAAGTCCTGGCAGAACCCAATCGGCGTGCAAGAACGTATTTACTTTGTCCAGATCATGGTTGAAGAAACGGACGTGAAATAATGTTTCACCATTGCTTTCGAGCATGTACCGCAACCACGTTTCCACGGGATGTTCGTTCGCTGCCTTGGCAATACTTGCAAGACTGTCATCCGGCCCGCGTGTGTACGTGGGCTGGTCAGCGTCGCCTAGCCAGTAATAGTTTTTCGTTGTTTCAAGTAGGTAGGGCATACCCTTGGCTTCATCGACGAGTTTCAGACGGATACTCTCATCTCGTATCGCGGCCAGTCGCGCATCGAAATCGAGTTTCCGGACTTCTGCCCATGCCGGTGTGGGAAAAAGACCATCGGTCTTGAGCCCTGACAGAAAACCACCGCTCCTTGGCAGGGTTAATCCAATGACGTCAATATTTTCGTCCCGCATGGCTTCAATGGCATCGTCGTACGCGGAGCCTTTGGAGTCTTTCCCATCGACAAACGGGGCACTGAAGAGGAGCTTGGTCCCGGCATTTCGACCTTGCTCTGCGATTAACGGCATCTCTTCCCCGAGTTTTGCGTAATTCAGCACGAATTGCAGAATACCGTTGTTCTTACCCACGGCACGGGCGATAGCCGATAGTTCATCGGTCTTGGCAAATGTACCTGGTATCGATCTGCCGTCAGGAAGGACGTGACCTGGCAAACGATTCGAAGAAAAGCCGATCGCGCCTTCCTTCACCGAGATTCCGACGAGCTCAGCAATTTGTTGAATTTCGTCATCGGTCGGGTCCTCTTCGATGGCACGCTCACCCATCACGTAAAATCGTGAGGCACAATGGCCCACCAAACCTGCGACGTTAATCGCTGGGTTCAACTTTTCGATCGAGTCTAGATATTCGCCATAGGATTCCCAGTCCCAGGCCAATCCGTTGAGGATAGCGTTTCTTGGGATGTCTTCGACCGTCTCCATCATCCCTGCGAGGAATTCACGGTCCTTCGGTTTGCACGGAGCAAACGTGACTCCGCAATTGCCGAAGAGCGCGGTCGTGACACCGTGCCAGGACACGGGCGTTAACAGCGGATCCCAGGCTGCTTGGGCATCGAAGTGGGTATGCAGATCCACGAATCCAGGTGTGATCGCGTTGCCGTCGGCGTTTATTTCCTGGTGCCCGTCTCCGTCGACCTTTCCGACTGCGGCAATGGTATCGCCATCGATCGCGACGTCCCCCGCGTACGGTTCGGTACCGGTGCCGTCAACAATTAAGCCGTCCCGAATGATTAAATCGTGTGCCATATTCATTGCTCCTCGATGTATCGCTTTTCCCTATGATGCGATAGATAGGCTACAAGTATCTATAACGAGAAAAATTGGTGCGGATCGGTTTTGGAGCTCAGTTTTCGACGATTCCATAGGTACACCGGGTTGTCTTAATCGAGAATGACGCGAGACCCCCGATGCGAGCGATCAGGAGATGCTGATGAAGACACAGTTTGGATGCGTACAAAACGGTTGAGGCGTCGTGTCGTTATGAGAGAGTCTTGTTCTGACGGTAACGCAAATTAATTGGCACAATCGATCTCCCTTGGAGGCGTCACATATGCATCTTGGGTTAACCCCATGGCGGATTTCGGGCAGCGTCGATGCTCAGGAGCTGACTCGGCAGGCTTCACTCGCTGAAGGTTGGGGATATGAGTCGTTTTGGTTGCCAGAAAACCATTTCACTGGCGACGCAGCGATACCCGAGCCATTGATGTTATTGGCCGCGGTCGCCGCCGGCACGAGAACCATACGGCTCGCTACCACATCTTATTTACTGCCAGTTCGTCATCCGTTGCAGGCCGCTGAACAGGTAGCGGTGCTCGATAGACTTTCTGGGGGACGCGTCGTTCTTGGGGTCGGACGCGGCTATGCGACAGCGATGTTTTCCGCGTTCAGTGTTTCACGGAAGGATAAACGCGAAATTTTTCGCGATTGTCTCGACGTCATGATGCGTGCTTGGCAGGGCGAAAACGTGGCTCTGGATGAGACCAGTGAGCCCGTTTTGCTGTCGCCATTACCGGTACAGAAACCCCACCCGCCTATTTGGGTGGCGGCGTTCGGTCCCAAGGCTTTGCGGCAAGCTGGAAGTCTTGGGTTCCCATACCTAGCTTCGCCGATGGAGCCGATCGGCCGGTTGCGCGAAAATTACGAAAGGCATCGTCTAGCGTGCAACGAAGCTGGCGTCCAAATACCCCCTGAAGTCCCCATTATGCGAACAGTATTTGTGTCGGAGAACACGCGACTCGTCTCCGATATCCGTAACCGGCTCGAAGAAGAAGCGCGAAAGCTTTCGGGATCAGGTCTCCGAAAAGGTATATCAATGAAAGTCGACGATTGGGCCATTGTTGGGGAACCTTCGGCGGTTCGCGACCGACTGGACTATTACCGCTCCGAGTTGGGAATGACCCACGTGATCGTTACCCGTTTGCGGATTGGCCAAATAGAAAGTGGGGAGCTTGAACGGTCGGTGGCGTTGACCGCCGAATTAGTCGAGTAACGGTTAATCCGGGCCAGTTCGGGGCGCATCGTATTCGTCGCTATCACCGACTTCCTCGTCGCTTGCTAACCCTAGGTAAGGTTGTAACCAACCAACGAGAAGATAGATCGGACCGGTATCGATGAGAGCCACGAGCATTTTGAATATGTAGCCCGAAGCGATGAAAGTCATGAGCTGCGGCCAAATAGGTTCATTCACGGCCACGGGCAGCGCGTTGGCGTAAAAGTGGGTAATGAGGATCACCGCAGTCGTGTCGACGATCTGGCTCACTAACGTTGAGCCGTTGTTACGCAACCACAAATGTCGGCCGTTGGTAAGACGTTTCCAGAAATGGAACATCTGAACATCGCAGAACTGAGCAGCAAGGTACGCAAACATTGACGCGGTCACGGCACCGAAAGCGAGCGTTCGCATCTCAAAGAAAACGGGCGATCGACTGGCGGCATCGAGTGCTGGACTACCTGTGCTCGGATCTATCGGCTCAAATCCCGGCAGCTCGCCACCGATCCATAGCAGGAACATTATCCAAGCGTTTAACGCCAGACCCATCAGAACCACCTCGTTGGCTCGCTTTCTCCCGTAGAGTTCACTGATGAGATCCGTGCAGATAAAAGTAACGGGGTAGGGCAGCACGCCCACGGCGACCGCCATGGGGATATTGAGACCGAACGCGGAAAAGGACAGGTCAAGAAATCGGCTGATGCCCAAGATGTTTAAGAGCGACAAGGTACCTAGGAAAACGCCACTAAGGATAAGAAACACACGCTGGCGTCGTTGGGTGTAGTTCGGTGTCATGACGAATTCCTAGGTTTCGATTTGACCTAAATTGGCGTGCATGACGCTGCCGTTGATCACTGGATTGGACGCTGCCCAAAATAGGGTCTCCGCGATTTCCGTGGGTTCGACGAGACGACCAAACGCAGACATACCGCTAACGGCTTCGATGGCATCCGCGGGCACGTGTTCGCGGAGCATCTCGGTATCGGTGAATCCGGGGCAGACGCAGGCGGTGTGGATCCCCGTCCCCGCTAAATCCTGACAGACTGCCCGCATCATCCCAATCATGCCGTGTTTGCTTGTCACGTATGTGTAACTGCCAGGGACCGCTTTTTCCGACAGCGTTGAACCGACAAAAAGCACGCTCGAGCCGTGGTTCATGTACGGAATTACAAACCGATTCAACGTGTTTGGCGCGACGATATTGATCTCTAAAACATCACGGAATTTATCGCTCGGCGTATTGGTCGCGGTATCGTTCGAGAGTCGCGATGCGTTATGAATAATCGAGACGCGATCAGCTTGAGATAGCAACAACTCAAGGGCGGGGCGAATCTTTTCGAGAAAATCTTGTTGTGCGAGATCACAGCGAAGATGCTGTACCCCTTGGAGCGGGCAAGGGCGTCGCGAAAGATTGACCACGGTGTAACCGTCACTTAAAAAGCGGGATGCCGTGCTGAGTCCGATTCCCGCGCTGGCTCCTGTAATCAGCAAAAGCTTAGTCATCGAGTCCAGCTCGATGACGCCCATTGACCAGGCCCCGAAGCCACGCGGATAGTGAGAGAGTCGATGGGTAACTCGTTAAATGATGTGTCACCGACGATGCAGGCTATAAACCAATGCGCGAGTTCCTCCACGGTAATGTTGCGTAGTGGCAGGGTCGAAACGTCGCGTGGTAGGAACGGGATACGTTCAACGCCGAACGTCGCGACAACGTAATCTTCGTCATGGGCGATAGTTAAATAGGGGGACTGCTCAGGCAGCAGCACCTTTTCATCGAGTTCATCGCAAAGGGTCTTCAGTCGATTCTTGATTTCGTTGTAATCAAAGCATAGTCCATCGTCGCCGATCTCGCCGTCTAAGATGGCTTCGACCTGAAAATTGTGGCCGTGAAGATTTTCTCGCTTGGTCGCGGAAAAGATCGTGAAATGCGCGGCGGAAAAGTGCAGATATTCTTTCTGAATTTCTATGGTTGCGCGATTGGTTTCCGCATGAGATGCGGCATTTTGGGGGGGTTGCTGCATTGCCGCATCGTAACATAAGGGTCGTAATCGACTGCCTTGTCATAGGACCTCATCATGCTTCAGCCCGAACGCTTGCTTATCAGAACGCGCCGCCCTAGGTTGCAACGCAGTCGACGAAAGGAGAGATCATGACAGCCTTGGATGGAATGCGGATTCTTGACATGACGCAGTGGGAGGCGGGGACGGCATGCACGCAGTCGCTCGCATGGTTGGGCGCCACCGTCGTTAAGATCGAACAGCCCGAAGTCGGCGACCCCGGTAGAGACGTTGGCAGAAATGACGGCGTGGATTCGGAGTATTTCATCAATTGGAACAGCAACAAGCGCAGCGTGACGCTCGACCTCAGTTCTGAAAAGGGACGCGATTTATTGCTGCAAATGGTGCCGCGCTATGACGTGTTTGTTGAAAACTATGGGCCCGGAGTGGTCGAAAAACTGGATATTGGCTACGACGTCATGCAGACAATCCATCCAGAGATCATTTATGTGAGGATCAAGGGGTTTGGCACTTCGGGTCCATATGCACACTTCAAATGCATGGACATGGTCGCTCAGGCAGCAGCGGGAGCCTTTTCGATTACAGGTGAACCCGACGGCCCGCCGATGCGTCCAGGTCCTACGATGGGAGATGCTGGTACCGGGGTACAGGCGGCGCTGGCGATTTCGGCCGCGTATGCGCAAAAACTAAAAACGGGGGAAGGCCAGCTCATTGAATTATCGATGCAGGAAGCAATGACGTATTACTTACGTACGGCCGTATCCAGGACGAGGTTTGGTCAGGTTGCTACGCCGCGTACGGGCAACGGTGAGAACCCATTTGTTTCCTTGTATCCCTGTGCCCCGGGTGGTCCAAACGACTATGTTTTTGTGATGGCGGTAAACTCGAGGATGTGGGGTGCGGTCTGCCGTGTGGTGGGCCAGCCGGAGCTACTTTTGGACCCTCGCTTCAGTACGGCTCAAGCGCGTCATGAAAACCGCCGTCTGTTGTTCGACAAAATTGGGACATGGACACGGTCGCACACTAAAAAGGAATGTATGTTTGCTTTAGCGGAGGAGGGTGTGTGTGCGAGCCAAGTGTATGAAACGAACGAATTATTTACCGATCCCCATTTGGTGGAGCGAGACTTCGTGCATGACGTTGAACACGCGGTTCATGGGAAAGTCCGGTTACTCGGTTGGCCAGCGCGCATGTCGAAGAGCCAAGTTGCAATCGAAGCCGCACCGCTATTGGGTGAACACACAGACGAGGTACTTGCCGAAGACCTTGGACTTTCGGCAGAAGATATTGATGAATTGCGAGCAGAAGGTTCGATAGGCAGGGAGATGATCGAGGACGCGCGTTCTTGAAACTTGATGTCGAAGGAATGAGTTTTCCGGTCAGTGGCTGAATCAAACGTCATAGTAGCTCTGCATCAGAGACTCGGCATCCCCGCTGATTACGCCGCCGGAACGGGACTTTTTCAACAGCGGACGCCCAACGACTTGGTTGACATCGGCGTTGACGTTTTTGATCGACCGCAACGGTTGCGTATGGAAGCGGCGAACGCATGGACGGGATTAGTAGAAGCTGCGTCATTAGATGGGGTGACCGTACAGCTCGTTTCTGCATACCGCTCGCTTGAGTACCAAGTTAACTTAATTCAACGCAAGGTTGAGGCGGGAGAATCGATCGGGGAAATCCTTACCCGTATCGCGGCTCCAGGATACAGCGAACATCAAGGAGGATGTGCAGTCGACGTAACGAGTCCTGGTATTGATTCCTTGACCGAGGTTTTTGAGGAAACGCAGGCCTTTTGCTGGCTTGTCGCATCTGCTGCCGACCACCAGTTTGTGCTGTCGTACCCACGTAGTAACCCTTACGGAGTGATATATGAGCCGTGGCATTGGTGTTATCGGCCGATCGAATAGGGCCAATTGGCCAGGTTGAAAGAGAATGACGTTGGAACACTTACCCCGTCTGAATTTTGTCCACCAAGAGGCCGTAAAAATAGTCGTCATGTTCAAACAGCCAACCAATGTGTTGCCCACAGTCGGCGCACATGGCTAGGCGCCAGAGATAGCCGGGAAACCAACTATCCGCGGCCACGGGGGGCCCCTCGATCGCACAGCCTAGCGCTTCTTGGTAACAACCGAAGTGGTGCGTGAAGCCGTGGGGATTGCTAAAGACGTGTTCGTGCGAGCCATCGATATTTAAGCGGTCGTGTGCATGCGCTAGCACGTGGGAACAGGCTAGACAAAAGACATAGCCCTCTTTCGGGCGGTCGCTTTCCTTATTAAGCCTATCCTTCAGGTGGGGATCGAGCGTATCGCTCTCTTTCACATGCGCGTCAGTCATTGGTTCTAATCAACGCCGATCTTTTTGGTGTTTCGCAAAACATCTCCCGAAGGGCTGGGCCTTGCAAGATGCCCGAGTCGGAATTCAATGTTTTTTGCGGCCATGACCCTTGGACTATGAGTAGTAAGCGCGGCCCTTGGGCTATTCGAGTAGCGACTTTAAATCAACCTCAGGATTCGACAACGCGTTCGCGTCGACAGTCTTTCCAATGAGTTGTTTCGCGACCATGAATTCGCGCGGTGAATTGACGACTTCTGCTGCTACGACTTTGCCGTCGTGAAAGTGAAACATCGCAAACTCATGGGTTTCGGGTTCCCCTCGAGTGATTGACTCGTCGCCGTCGGATGAAAACCCGACCATCTGTAACTTGAGGTCGTATTGGTCGGACCAAAACCACGGAATACTCGCGTACCGCTTATCGCCGCCCGTTAGGTTGCTAGCCGCGACACGTGACTGTTCCATGGCGTTGGGCACCGATTCCAGGCGCAGACGTCGGTCCAACAACGCGTTTGGATGATTCGTGCAATCACCCGCAGCGAAAATGGAAGGGTCGCTGGTGACACACCGTTCATCGACGACAATACCGTTGTCACACGCGAGCCCAGCATCAAAAGCCACTTCCACATTGGGTACTACGCCTACGCCGATGATGACCAAATCTGCATCGACGGTGGTTCCGTCTGCGCAAAGCACTTTCTCTATCCGTCCATTGCCGACGAACGCCGAAGCTCGTGCTCTCGTCCTTATGTCAACGCCCCTACCGGCGTGCAATTCGTGATAGAACGCTGACATAACCGGGTGAGTAACGCGTTCAAGAATACGGCCCTCCATCTCCAGAATAGTCACCTGCATTTTTGCGGCTGCTGCGACGGAGGCGACTTCGAGACCGATGTAACCACCGCCAACGATCACCAACTGCGATGCGTTTTCCATATCCGTTCGGATTTTGTCGACGTCGGCAATGGTACGAAGCGTGTGTACGCCGTCCAGATCGATCCCAGGTAGATCGGGTCGACGGGCACGACTACCGGTGGCAAGCAGGAGCTGATCATAGGCCACCAGAGACCCGTCACTGCAGGCCACGAACTGGCCGTCGCGATCAATGTTCTCGACCGTTATGCCGGTTCGCACGTCGATTGTGCGATCGGCGTAAAATTTCTCCGGCCTCAACAAGACCTTGTCGAGTGGCTGCTCGCCGGCGAGATACTGTTTCGAAAGGGGTGGCCTTTGATATGGAATATGGGGTTCCGTACCAATCAGAATTAACTCGGCGTCGAAGCCCTCTTGCCGGATACTCGCGGCCGCCTGACCGGCGGCGTGTCCACCACCGACAATTACGATCGCCATCTTTTCCATAGCACAGTGATACTAACCGGTCATTGTACTGGTGCTCCGTCCCGCAAGACACAACGTGTGGTGGGCGAATAAACGTTCAGCCCTTCTTGTCGGGTATTGGGAGAGGGAAGGGCGTTACGGTTGCGCCGGCACCGTCCGTGATCTTGGCGGTACCCTCCTTTTCTACTTCGTCGACGCGAACGACGGCGTGGAGCGGGATGAAGCTCCGTCGTACCCCCGCGAATTCATTGCGAAGTTTATCTTCGCCAGGATCGATCACCATCTGCGATTTTTCTCCGAAAACGTAATCTTCGATTTCGACGAAACCAAATAGATCACTCTGGTAAATCGAGTGGGCATAGACCTCATAGATCTGCCCTTGATTGTGGAAATAAATCCGATAGATATGTTTTTTATCGTCTGCCATTGAAAATTTCGTGGGTTTCTTACTCCTATTAGTATAGTCGATGCTGAGGATTTCAAGGTGCCTTATAATCGCCCGCCGGATCACGGTTTGTGATTAGAGATTAAATGAAGCTTTATCTAAAAACCCAAGGCTGCCAGATGAATGAGTACGACTCGTCTCGAATAGCGGACTTGCTCGCTGATACTCATGACGCGACGCTCGTTGGGACGGCACAGGAGGCGGACGTCATTCTCTTGAACACCTGCGCTATACGGGAGAAAGCTCAAGAGAAAGTGTTCCATCAATTGGGTAGGTGGCGGCGTCTTAAAGTCGAACGCCCCGACGTCATTATCGGTGTCGGTGGATGTGTGGCAAGTCAAGAGAGCACTGCAATTACCACTAGGGCTCCGTTCGTTGATGTCGTATTTGGCCCGCAAACGCTGCACCGGCTCCCCGGCATGATTGATGAATTTCGGGAGTCGGGTATCGCCGTCGTTGACGTTAGCTTTCCCAAAATAGAAAAATTTGATTACCTTCCGACGCCGAACGTGGGTGGACCTTCTGTGTACATCTCTGTCATGGAAGGATGCAACAAGTACTGCAGTTTTTGCGTCGTGCCACACACGCGCGGGCACGAGGTTAGTCGACCGATGGATGATGTGCTCCGCGAAGTCACTGACGTCACGGGACAAGGTGTCCGGGAGATTAATTTTCTTGGGCAAAATGTCAACGCATACCGTGGTCCCGTCAACGGCGGAGTGGCAGATTTATCCGAGTTGATTCGTGAAGCGGCTCGTGTGAAAGGAATTGATCGAATTCGCTTTACCACGTCCCATCCGGTTGAATTTACGGATAATCTGGTTGAAGCCTATCGCGACGTTCCGGAACTTGTTAGTCACTTGCATTTACCGGTCCAGTCTGGCTCGGATCGCATTCTCGCCAGGATGAGGCGACGCCACACGAGGTTGGAATATAAGTCGCTTATACGCAACATTCGGAAGGCCCGCCCCGACATCTATCTTTCGTCAGATTTTATCGTTGGATTTCCGGGCGAGACAAATGAAGATTTTGAAGACACCATGGAGCTGGTTCGATCGCTGGATTTCGACGTGTCTTTCAGCTTCATATATAGTCCGCGCCCAGGGACGCCGGCGGCGTCCCTGCCAGACGCGACGCCAATGGAGGTCAAAAAGCACCGCCTTTCGATATTGCAGGACCAACTTCGCAAACAAGCTCGGCGGCACGCGTTGGGTATGGTTGGCAGTGTCCAAACGATCTTGGTGACCGGTCCGTCTCGAAAGGACCCTGGAGAACTTCAAGGTCGCACCCAAAATAATCGCGTGGTGAATTTTCGTGGTAGTACAAAAGACGCGTTTATTGACGTCGTGATTGAGGAAGCGCTACCGAATTCCTTGCGTGGGCGACTCATGACGTGACACTCTTTTGAAATGGCTTGTGAGCCGATAGGGGCCTCTAGTTCACTAATTCGAGAGTTCGTGATGGGGATACAGATTCGAGGAAATGACGTGAACGTCGATTTGACAGACGAATTCTCATCGATATGCTTGGTGGTTCAGGGATTGGACATCAAAACGACTTGAGTGATGAGTCGCGCGTGGTCCCATTGACCACAAACTTAAATCTAGAACCTAACGATTCGCGCCGTTTGGCGGCCCTTTGTGGCCCGTTTGATCAAAATATTAAGCATTTAGAGAAGCGCCTCGGAATAAATATACGCAACCGAGGGAATGTGTTTCAGATCACTGGGCCTGAACACGGGGTGCAAGCAGGTAGCGCGCTATTATCCCAGCTATACGTTGAAACGCGCGAGACCAACACGCTTGACCCAGATACTGTGCATTTGTTCCTGCAAGAAGCGGGCGTGGAAGATTTAGTCGCTCGACGTCAAGTGGACGTGCAGCAAGACGGGGCTGTTGTGACGACGCGTCGGAAATCGATTAAACCCCGTGGCGCGAACCAAATACGGTACGTTGAACACATTCGTCGACACGACATCAATTTTGGCGTGGGGCCGGCCGGAACCGGTAAAACGTACCTGGGTGTGGCATGCGCGGTCGAGGCGCTAGAAAATAAGAGCGTTAGTCGCATTTTACTTGTTCGACCGGCTGTAGAAGCTGGTGAAAAACTCGGGTTTCTACCTGGAGATCTTTCCCAGAAAATTGACCCTTATTTGCGGCCTCTTTACGACGCTCTTTATGAGATGCTCGGTGTTGATCGGGTCAATAAATATATCGAAAGGAGTGTGATTGAGGTGGCGCCACTGGCTTTCATGCGTGGTCGTACGCTTAACAATTCGTTCATTATTCTTGACGAAGCCCAAAACACAACGCTTGAACAAATGAAGATGTTCTTAACACGAATTGGTTTTGGTTCGACTGCGGTGATTACCGGAGACGTGACTCAAATTGACCTTCCGATAGCAAGTGGCCAGCGGTCTGGGTTAATCCATGTACTCCGCGTTCTCGAAGACGTGAAGGGATTGAGTTTTACTCGCTTTGACAGTAAAGACGTCGTTCGCCATCCGCTGGTACAGCGTATTGTCGAAGCGTATGCGCGTGAGGACGCGCTGCGTTCATCAGGGAAGCCGGATCTTGGGCAACGGAGCGATATTAGTGGCTCAGGTAGCTAACGATCCGGTTGACGTTCAACTCGGGAGCAATGCGAATGTTCCTAACGGGGACCATCTCGGAGGATACGCAAAAGCTGCGATGGAGGGTGATCCAGGTACCCTCTGCATAAGGGTCGTTGGCGAAGATGAAGGTCGAGAGCTTAATCTTCGATTTTGTTCGAGGGACCACGCGACCAACGTACTCTCATTCGTTAGTGAGCTCCCGGATTCCCTTGGCGACATCGCAATATGTGCTCCGGTGGTGGAGGCGGAAGCGGAAATGCAATCGAAATCGGTAGCTGATCACTACGCTCACATGGTCGTCCACGGAGTATTGCACCTTCGCGGATTTAATCATCGTGAGGCGAATCAAGCGTCAGTAATGGAACAACGTGAAATCGAAATTCTACGAAGTTTTGGCATAGCTGATCCGTACGAATCTGATGGCTGAAATTGACGAAAAGCGCCCACGATGGCGTGAATGGTTAAACGACCTGTTTCCGCCAGAACTTGATGCGGAACATCTCGGATTTCAGGATCTTCTGCGCGAAGCCGCCGCCCGCGAGCTCTTAAATTCTGACGCCCTCAACATTATCTATGGCGCATTGCAGGTGGCCGATATGCGAGCGAGGGATATCATGATCCCTCGTTCACAGATGGCAAGCGTGAACGTTGACGCGCGGCTCGACGAGTTCTTGCCGTTCGTTATTGAACAAAAACACTCTCGATTTCCTGTGATCGGTGACGACTTGGACGATGTCAAAGGAATTTTGCATGCGAAAGACATCTTGCCTTGGACGTTGGAAGATGACTGGGATGATTTTGACATCAAAGACGTCATCCGCACAGCTTCGGTGGTTCCTGAAAGCAAGCGGTTAAACGACTTACTTCAAGAATTTCGATCGACCCGGAACCATATGGCGATTGTTATCGATGAATACGGGCACGTATCGGGCGTGGTCACAATCGAAGACGTGCTTGAACAAATTGTTGGTGATATTGAAGACGAGCACGATATCGATGACGACAGTTTTATCAAGGAACTCGACGAACGTAGCTTTACCGTTAAAGGCATCACGACCATTGAAGATTTCAATGAATATTTTGATACGCACTTTGACGCGGAGCAGTTCGACACGATTGGGGGGATCGTTGCGAAAGAGTTTGGTTATCTCCCCAAGCGTGAGGAAACGGTAGTTGTTGAAGGTTTCGTGTTCAAAGTATTGAACGCCGACAGCCGTCGAATTCGGCTGCTGCACCTCACTTGTCCACGAAACTGAAACCCTTATATCGCAAGGTAATGGGCGCCGCGGCATTGTTCGCGGGCGCGATCTATCCCCTCGGGTTTGCACCGTTCAAATCGTGGGTGATCGCGTTAGTTTCTGCGGTGTTGCTATACATCGTTATAAAGAACGCCGCGACTGGTCGACGTGCCTTCCTTTGGGCGTGGCTTTTCGGTGTCGGGAAATACGCGGTTGGCACATCCTGGATTTACGTCAGCATCCACGTGCATGGCCAAGCGCCGATCCCGTTAGCGCTGATGCTCGTTGCCATTTTTGTTGGCGGAATGGCACTTTTTTCGGGGGCATATGGGTGGTGTTGGTTTTCCGTACGTACGGGTCGTCCGGTGATGGATGTCATGAGCTTTGTCTCTATTTGGGCGTTGGGCGAGTGGTTGCTCACATGGCTTTTCACAGGTTTTCCATGGCTTTTCATCGGCTATGCGTTGTTGGATACCCCACTGGCTTCGCTTGCACCGATCGGTGGGGTGGTACTCGTGGGCGTCGCAGGTCTGGTATCGGCCCTCTTTGTTTTCGAAGCCTGGAAGCGGCCGCCGCTGCTTATTGTTGCCGCGGTGCCTTGGCTTGTAGCGTGGGTAATTTATGATCAAACCTGGGTGTCGCCGGTAAAGCGATTCAGCGTTGCTCTGGTGCAGGGCAACATTGCGCAAGAAACGAAGTGGCTCCCCGAAAGCGTTCAGCCAATTCTGGATCGGTATGCAGCGTTGTCGGAAAACGCCTGGGAAAACGATCTGGTGATTTGGCCGGAAGCGGCCATTACCGTGCCTTACACACAGGCACTGACCTACCTCAGTGGCATGGCCGATAAAACCAAAGGCGCATTAATACTGGGGGTGCCGGTGCTAGAAAGCGTTTCGGAAGAGGGCTATGTTCATCGCAACGCTGCCGTTGTCGTTGGCGATGGTTCGGGGCGATACATCAAACGGAAATTGGTACCGTTCGGCGAATTTGTCCCGTTCGAGGGAGTTTTGAGAGGCGTCATCACGTTTTTCAATCTTCCCATGTCGACAGCGCGCGGGGGACCAAAACAGCAGGCACTGGTCGTCGCGGCTGGTCTCAAGGTAGCCATCGCGATTTGTTACGAAGTCGTCTATCCGCGCATGGTGGCAACGGACGCTGCGGGGGCCGATCTCATCGTCAACATCAGTAACGACACTTGGTTCGGTCGGTCGATTGGACCCATGCAGCATATGCAAATCGCACGGATGAGGGCACTAGAGAATGGACGGTACTTATTGCGAGCGACCAACAACGGGATTACCGCAATCGTAGCACCCAATGGGAAGGTGGTTAGTAAATTACCGCAGTTCGAACAAGGTGTTCTTGTGGGAGAAGTGGCAGCAATGAGAGGCCGCACACCTTATTCGCGCTGGTTTGATATGCCCGTTGTCTTGCTCAGCATGGTTCTCGTCGCTGTAGCTGCTGTAGTCCGCCGCAAGAACTGAAGAACTCAACGTCCGCTCATTGCTCCGGTCGTATGAGCTCCAACCCTTGTGTTTTCCCCTTGTGGAAATCGATTACGCCGTTGACGGTGGCTCGAGTAAATCCGGATAAATGGAAAATCGAGTGTCTTGCCGAGTACGCACCTCGATTACAACGGTTTCGCCTTCTTTATTCGCTCGCTGGGCGTCTTCAATCGCCGGTGCGATCGCGTCGGCTGTAGTGACGTGAATCCCTTTCGCCCCAAGTGCTTGGGCAACGCCCGCATAGTCTCCCGACTGGTTACCTGCGCCGTATTTTTCCATAGCCACTGGCATGCTTTTGTCGTAACCGCCCATCGTGAGGTTGTTGACCACGACGGTTGTGATGGGGATCTGAGCGCGCACTGAGGTTTCGATTTCCATTCCAGTATGTCCAAAAGCTAAATCGCCCATGAAATTCATACAGAATCGTTCTGGGTGCGCCATTTTTGCTCCCATCACCAGAGGGATCCCGTACCCGAGATGCGTGGTTTTACCCCAGCCGATGTACCCATGCGGGGTCGAAGCTTTATAGAACGGCATGATCTGATCCCTTGGATTTCCCGCATCATGCGTGACAACGCTATTACTGTGGTCCAGGGTGCGATTGATTTCGTGGATGACTCGGTATGGATTCACGGGAGCTTCATCGCTATTGAGCAACGGAGCCCATTCCTTGAGCCACTCTTCCCGGGTCTGTGCAATCGATTCGACAAGGGCAGAATTGGTCTCGCGCCCGTCTTCTCCTACCGCGCCTTTGACCTCGTCGATCATTAGTTCGAGGGTTAGTTTTGCGTCCCCGACGAGACCGATGTCGATGTCGTAGTCTTTATTTATATCTTCGGCAGCGATGTTTGCCTGGATCATAAATTTCCCCGGAGGAATATCGATACCAAAGGTTGTTCGAGTGAGACCGGAACCGACCGCGAAGACGGTATCGGCGGCGCCCAGCCACTTGAAGACGCTTTTAGGGGCGGTTCTATTGGCAGAGCCCAACGCCAAGGCGTGATCATCGGGGAAGGCGCTTTTTGCCTGCATAGTCGTGATGACGGGAATTTGTGTCAGTTCAGCGAGTTGCATTAGCTGGTCGGTAGCTTTTGCGTACAGCACTCCCTGCCCCGCCCAAATAACAGGATTGTTAGCGGCTAATAGCTGGGCTACGGCATCTTTCACGTCCGATCGAGAAGGGCCGTATTTCATCGGGCTGGACGGTTTATAGGGCGGTGTATTTTCTGGAACTTGTTGTCGCAAAATATCTCCATGCATTTCAACCAACACGGGACCCGGCCGTCCTTGCCGTGCAGTGTGGAAGGCACGACGCATTTCGCGAGTCGTGTGATGAATCTGATCGATGGACAACGCAAGTTTGGTCACATTGGCGTAATTTCGAGTGGCCGAAAAATTAGGTGCAATGTCGTAACTTCCGGTACCACTGCCGCCTGGTAGGAAGAGAATGGGTACGGAATCCCCCCACGCCTGAGCGATCGCCCCGAAAGAATTCTCAACGCCTGGTCCCGACTGAGAAGCAAAAACGCCGATTTGTTGGCCAGCCGTTTGGCGGCTGTACCCATCGATTGCATTAATACCGCCTCTTTCTTGACGGAATACGATAGGCCGTATGCCTATTTTCGCGGCAGCCTCGATCAATGGATTGGCCGGGAAACATGCCATCCAGGTGACCCCTTCGGCTTGCAGGCAACGAGCAACAAGATCAAATCCGTTCACAGAAATCCCCCCAAAGAATTAAGCAGCGTAGAGTAGCACTCCGTTTAAACGGAGTGACGTTTGGACGCAAGTTTCCTAGCGTACCGTAGGGCATGATCGAGTGAGTTAGTAAAAGCTGTCCCCTTCCATGCGATATCGAATGCGGTACCGTGATCGACGGAAGTTCTGACGATCGGCAAACCGATCGTGACGTTAACGGCGGATTCGAAATCGAAGAGTTTCATGGGTGCGTGACCTTGATCGTGGTACATACAAACCACGGCGTCGTAACGATTATGGTGTATCGCCTGGTGAAAGATCGTATCAGCGGGGTAGGGGCCGGATACGTTAATTCCAACAACAACGGTTTCCGCAATCGCAGGCGTTATGAATTTCTTTTCTTCGTCCCCAAAAAGCCCATTTTCGCCGGCATGCGGATTAAGTCCGCAAACCGCGATGCGTGGGTTCTCGGTATCCATCGACAAGGTCTTGTGCGTTAACTCAATAACAGCTCGAACTCTCTGCTTGGTTACGCGTCGTATCGCCTCGGTCAACGGGACATGCGCGCTGACATGGCTTACCGCGACGTCGTCCGTAACCAACATCATGGAATAATTTTGTACGTCGCAAAGTTGGGCGATCAGTTCTGTATGCCCAATGAAGTCTGGATCGCTCATCCGCGTGGCTTCCTTGTTCACGGGCAACGTAACGATTCCCGCGACTTCGCCCTTTAACGCATCGTGCGTCGCGCGCTCAACGTACGCTCGAGCTGCAGCTCCTGAATCTTTCCGCAGTATGCCGGGCGTGAGATCGGCGGCATTAAGCAAACCCAAATCGACGACATTTAGAGACCCTTGGATTACTTGGCGGGGTTCTTCGACCGCATGGATCGGGACTTCCATTTTTAAAAGAGTAGCGCCAGCCCTCAAGATAGCTGCGTCACCGTAGACTACGACGTCGTTCGCCAGTTCACCGTTGGCGTAGCACCGTAGCGTGATTTCCGGCCCAACGCCGGATGCGTCGCCCATTGTCACAGCCATGCGCACGGGTTTGTACTCAAGCAGAAAGTAGGTCTAAGAGCGTATCAGGTTTCCCGATCCCGCCACCTTTAGTGACAAGCAGTTGTCCGTTACGATCTGAGACTGGAATAGCCACTCCTAGATTCCCGAGAACTTTGACCGGTTCGTTTCCTAAGATCGCTGCGGCGGTATCCCCTCCAATCACTACCAAGGTCCCGACGGGGGCCGCGGAATTTGACCATGACGCAAGTGCCCTAGCTGTCGCCCACGCTGCGTCTAGATCCGGCGTTCTTGTCGGTTCGATTGTTGTCAAAACGCTTAGATGGTCCGAAATTTGGAATGTCTCCTTCAGCGTGTACAAGGGACACTGGAGGCGCTGTATCTGATTTCTACTGACGGGATGCAAACTGCCGCAGACGACGAGAATAGGTGTCCTAAGGACGAATTTTTGTCGCGAACGAGAGCGGCCGAAAGTTGCCGCAAACGCTTGGATAGCGCCTGATGGGCCGACAAGCATGCGACCTTCAGCGCGACATCGTTGGGCTGCTTGGGCAAGTTCGTTGTTATCGTTGGCGTCGATTACGCGCACGTCCCGGCCCGTACAGCCTGCGGCACGCAATAACTCCATGGGACGGCTGCTTTTAATCGGATTCAATGCGTCGGCGGCCGATGCGCTTTCCGCGACTGGGACGTCGTCAACGTACACTACGCCATGGCGACAGCGGCGTCCGGCATCGGGGAAACTAGGCACGACATCGATCGCGAAACCCATGTCGAGTAGAGCTTTTACCTCGTGCGGCCAATTGCCTCGTAATACTGAGTCGATCTTATGACATCGGTCTCGTACCGCGGTTTGATGAATCTTCCTGACGCGTTGAGCGGCCAATGCGACGCTGTCATGCCGTGTTTCAAGGTCGATGACCATGCAATCGCTGCCCGCTATTTCTGAACCTGCGTTCACCAAGAATCCTTCGTCCGCAATGGCGCCCGCGACTTCAAGCGCACCGGTACGATCGTCCGCGGTGGTTAGGAAATTGAGCAGTGGCTTTCGCTATCTCACGACTGGGCGACCCTACCCCTATCGTCTCGTCGGTACCAGTGGTGAGGGCCGAAGTGATGTGGAGCATACACGGGTGTTATAAAGCCGTTATGAAGCCGTTGTTTTCCATCGTTGGGTTCCTGTTACTTGTTGGGTGCGGATTCCAGTTACGAACCTGGGATTTAGCATCTGCTTATCGGGTCGTCCGCATCGAGTCACACGTAGATAGCAGCATTGAACGGGATATACGTGGGGCTTTTGAATCCGCGGGGTTGGTGGTGGTTGAAGAAGGGGATGCGGATCTATACCTCACCGTTGAACGCGAGGACTTTGAACAACGTAGCGACATGTTTACAGGCGATGGTCGAGTTGCGGGTTATCAATTGCAGCTGAGGGTTGCTTATCAGGCGAGTGAGGCGAGTGGTAAAATCTTGGTTCCCTTGCGGACACTACAGGAGCAGCGATCACTTCCGCTCAATCGAGCCAATGTTGTTGGATCGGACGCCGAGAAAAGACTCTTGGTGCAGGAAATGCGGACAGACATCGTTCAGCGGATTGTACGGACCTTGGCGGTCTTAGCGGATCAAGTGGTTAAGCCGTTAGATGCTTCTTAAACCGGAGCAGCTAGAACGCCACCTCGAAGAACCGTTACGGCCCTTATATTTTGTTGGTGGCGATGAACTTCTTCTTGTCGAAGATGCGTGTAGAGCGATTGTAAAGACGGCTAGTGACCAGGGTTATACAGAGAGAGAGCGTTATGACATAGGCCCAGGAACCGATTGGAGCGATGTATTTTCTGGTGCTTCCAGTATGTCTTTATTCTCGGCGAAGCGCGTGTTGGATATCCGTCTTTCCGGTAAAGGAGTCAATCGAGCAGGATCGGACGCGCTTCGCGCATACCTCGAGGATCCGATCGAGGAGACGCTTGTGCTCGTCCGAGCAGGACCGATCGAGTGGCGGCAGCGTTCGTCGGCGTGGTTCAAGTTGTTAGAAAAACAAGCCGTTGTCGTACTGGCATCGGCCGTATCGGCTCAAGAATTACCTCGGTGGCTAGCCGCAAGAGCCCGAAGCGCGGGCCTCAAATTGAGTGGTGATGCTATCGAGGCACTGGTTGATCGAGCAGAGGGCAATCTGGTTGCCGTGCAGCAGGAGCTAGAAAAGTTAGGTCTGTTGGATCACCCGTCCGATAAGGAGATAACGGTCGGTGACCTGAGTCTTGGCAATGCCTCTCATTTTGAAACCTTTGAACTCATTGACACGGCGTTCTTAGGTGACGCCCCCCGTGCCAGAAAAATGCTCCGAACGTCACGTCAGGAAGGGATTCCGATATACATGGTCATTGGCGCTCTGGCTGCCCAACTTCGGAGGGCATATCACGTCAGCATAGGTCGTCATGAACGTCTCGCGCGTAATCGCAAGCGCGCGGTCGATGCGGTGACGCGCCGCCTCGGCAGTCATGGCATCGAGACGTCTCTGGCGGAATGCGGGCGTCTGGATCAACAGGCTAAGGGAATGCTCCGCGGTGAAGCTTGGGACTCGCTCGAAAGACTAATCTTGACGATTTCCGGGCGTTCAAGATCGAACCTTGAGCGGGAAGTGCAGTATCTTGGAAGGTGAGCTCCTTGCATATTGGCCCGACGGCCCTTCATTATTCCCCGCAACTAGATTGTCCGCTGTCTCGCCCGAGCGAGCGGGCTTGTTACGATTTGCATTGACCCCTTCGCGTCAAGTTCTTTTGCCGTCGCGTTGGCTTGGTCTTTATCGAGTTTGCTCAAACCGGGATTAATGTGGCCATCGAATACAGAAGCCGCTTCGCCGTGACGGGCCATGTCGATATTGGATATCGAATCGTGTCCTCATCTGGTTTTTTGTAGTTCTGTTGGTGTCGCCCATTAACTTAACGGCCGAGCATTGAGCGCTCGGGACCCATCTAATTTGCACTGGGAAAGATGGGCGAATCAAGGTTAAATAGTTCGCTTCGCTGGTTGGACGTCATGGCCCGAATCAATGGACCGTGTGCCTGTGGATGACTGAAGGTGTAGTTATGAATATTCCCGACGCTGGGCTGTCGCCTGATATGACGCTGGACGCGTCCGTAAATGTCCGTGAGGCGTTCGGAATCGATCAAGACTTTTCCGTGCCGGCCTTCGGTGAACGTAGCGAACACGTTCCGTTGATCGACGAGGACTACGTTTTTGACCCTGATACGACGCTCGCAATTCTTGCTGGGTTTACTCACAACCGACGGACCATGATCCAGGGGTATCATGGCACGGGGAAATCAACTCATATCGAACAAGTAGCTGCACATCTAAATTGGCCGTGTATTAGAGTCAATCTGGATAGCCATATCAGTCGCATTGATTTGATCGGGAAAGACGCCATCGTGATAGAAGATGGCAAACAAATTACAGCTTTCCGCGAAGGTATTTTACCTTGGGCTTTGCAGCATGCGACCGCACTGGTTTTTGATGAATACGATGCAGGACGTCCGGACGTCATGTTTGTTATTCAGCGGGTTCTTGAAGTTGAAGGAAAACTCACCTTATTGGACCAGAACCGAGTCATCACGCCTCATCCATATTTTCGACTTTTTTCGACGACGAATACGGTAGGGCTTGGCGACACCACGGGTCTCTATCACGGAACGCAACAAATCAACCAGGGTCAAATGGATCGCTGGAACATCGTTACGACGCTAAATTACTTGCCGCATGATATGGAAGTGGAAATTGTTTATGGCAAAGCAAAGGGCTGGCAAGCCAATGTGGACGGGCGGCAAACCATTTCAAGTATGGTCAGTGTGGCTGACTTGACCAGAAAGGGTTTTATCAACGGGGACATTTCTATCGTGATGTCGCCACGTACTGTGCTCAACTGGGCGGAGAACGCAGAGATATTTAGTGACGTCGGGTTCGGTTTTCGCGTTACGTTCCTGAACAAATGCGATGAACTTGAGCGGCCTATCATTGCTGAGTACTACCAGCGATGTATGGGCGACGACTTGGGCGATGCCAGCAAGGGCATCACGCTACCAGAATAGATCCGGTTCCATGAGCGAAGAAGATCACCTGCTTGAGCCGTTCAAACGGGCGACCGTCGCGACCATGCGTGCGCTTGCAGAAAACGATGAGCTCGAGGTCACCTTCGGTAAGGGAGCCGTTACGGTCCGTGGTCATTCGGTTGAGGTACCCCTGCCCACGGTTGGGTGTTCCGAACAAGAACTTAACGCGATACGTGGAATGGGTGACGAAGTAGCGCTCAAACTTCGATATCACGACACTGTCGCCCATCGCACCCGCACGCCCAAAGCCGGGCCGGCTCAGGAGTTGTTCGAGTGGGTCGAAGACGCACGTATCGCGTCGATTGGGACGTTGCGGATGGAGGGAGTTGCACGAAACTTAGATGCCAACCTCGACGCGCTGTGTAAGCAGCAGGCGTTTGACTTAATCACAGCCGAGGGCGAAGCGCCTCTTGGTATCGCGGTCGGTCTCCTGGTGCGGCAGCGATTGACCGGTCGACAGTTGCCTGCTTCGGCAGAAAACGTGGTTCGTTTCTGGCGTGATTACATCGAGGAGCGGGCCGGGGACGATATCGAGTCGCTCCGCGACTGCCTGCATGATCAGATCTCTTTTGCCGATCGTTGTCGAAACATTATGGTTGACTTGGGCCTGGCTTCGGAGCTTGAGGATCCTTCCGAACTCGAAGACAACGATCAAGATACAGAAAATATCGACGAGAACCAGGATCCGGACGCCGAGTACGCGCCCGAGGACGTGGTGCTTGACGATGATGCGATGGCGGAAGAAGACGCTGACGGTGAGTCCACGGTCGTCGAGATGGATGCCGATATGGACATGAACGATCTCGGGGCTGAAGCGGACCCGGATGAATCACCAAATTTCTCGCTAGACGAGTCGGGTCGAATAAGGGTAGACGTCAACTACGCCTCGTTTACCCAGGAATTCGATGAAGTTGTAAAAGCGGAGGATCTTTGCGAAAGCGAAGAACTAGCACGGCTCCGAGCGCTACTTGACCAGCAGCTGATCCCACTCCAACACACAACGTCGAAGCTCGCGAATCGCCTTCAACGGCGATTGTTGGCAAAACAAAATCGAACTTGGGAGTTCGACTTGGAGGAAGGCCTTCTTGACGCCGGCAGACTCGCGCAGGTGGTCGTTGATCCTCTCAACCCGCTCGCGTTCAAGCAAGAACGGGAGATGAAATTTCGCGATACCGTCGTCACGATGTTGATTGATAGTTCGGGGTCAATGCGTGGTCGTTCGATCACCATTGCTGCCATGTGTGCTGACATTCTCGGCAGGACCCTAGAGCGATGTTCTGTGGGCGTAGAGATTTTGGGATTTACCACGCGCGCATGGCGTGGTGGACAATCCAGAGAAGAGTGGATTACTGCTGGGAAACCCTCGAATCCTGGACGACTAAATGATCTCCGGCATATCATTTACAAAGGGGCTGACGATTCTTGGCGGCGGTCTCGACGTAACCTAGGCCTTATGATGCGCGAGGAATTGTTAAAGGAAAATATCGACGGAGAGGCCCTTATCTGGGCACACAACCGTCTCGTCACGCGAACGGAAGAACGCAAGGTTCTGATGGTGATTTCGGATGGTCTACCGGTCGATAACTCCACGTTACTGGTGAATCCAAGTAGTTATCTCGAGCAACATCTGAAGTACGCGATTGATGTGATCGAAAGTCAGTCAGAGGTCGAACTCATTGCTATTGGTATCGGACACGACGTAACTCACCACTACGGACGAGCGGTCACGATCACAGATGCGGAGCAACTTGGCGGCGCGATTACGGAGCAGCTGGCTGCTCTTTTTGATGTGACGACATAGACCGGTGCGTTGGATAGCGCTATTTATGGTCGGATTCAACGCTACCGCGCTGCATGCGGATACGGTGCGGGTCGCATTTGGTTCCTGTGCGGACGCCGGCCAGCCCGATCATCCGATCTGGAATGCGCTTTACCAGGCTCAGCCCGACGCGTTGTTGATGATTGGAGACAATGTCTATGCTGATTCACCCGAATTTCGATCCAGCCCTAGCCGGGAGGGCTTGGAAACTGAATACGCGAAACTGGAGGCGACCCCTGCATTCCAGCGACTTCGTGATGTCGTTCCAATCTATGCCACATGGGATGATCACGACTACGGTTTGAACGATGGTGGTAAGGAATTCACGCTAAAGGACGTTTCGCAACAAGTTTTTTTTGATTTTTGGCGCGTCCCGTCAGATCGGCCCGAGCGTCAGACTCCTGGAATTTATGCGGAACGGTGGCTCAGCAAAGATGGATTGCGAATACAGGTTCTACTACTGGACACGCGTTACTTCCGCTCCGCGCTAACCCCAGACCCACTGAATGATCGTTGTCCGGTCCGTAACTATGGAATTAACCTGGCTGACGAAGCGACAATCTTAGGACGTGCGCAGTGGCAGTGGTTGAAGGAGCGCTTACGGGAGTCGGCCGACGTGCGTATTATAGCTTCTAGCGTTCAAGTCGTCTCCGACGAGCATTGTTGGGAGCGCTGGGGCGTATTTCCAAAAGAGCGCGCGCGCCTCTTTCGCATGATCGCTAGGTCCGGTGCACGTAACGTTTTTCTTGTGTCCGGGGATCGACATCTGGGCGAAATATCCAAACTTCCCGGGGATGGCGATTTCGGGCTCGACTATCCTTTGTACGACATTACCTCGAGTCCACTTAGTGCCCGTTCAGGTTTTGGTAAAGGAGAGGTGAACGGTTATCGGGTGGGTCACGACAATGTCCGGGTCAGCAATTTCGGCGTGATAGAGATAGACACGGTTAAGAAGCAAGCCCATCTTAGCCTCCGCGACCGCACTGGCGAAACGCTCGTTCACACGAGCGTTTTTCTCCGTTGATGATGGTTTTCTGGGTTCAGCCAACGACCTCAAAACGCTTGATGTCGGGCCGGCCGGCCATCAGACCCGCGAACTTGGCTCCTGCAGCTTTGAAGTGATCGCTCGAACCGTGCGCGGCAAGGGCTTCTTCATCGGAATACAGTTCCATCACCGCGTAGCCATCGTCATCTTTGACTAGCGTATACAGTTGATTACCCGGTTCATTGGCCCGTACTTGCTCCGCTAGCTCTAGCATTACTGTTTCGAACTCGGATTCCTTACCTTCGGCGACATTGAGTCTCGCTAATAACGCAATCATATGTTCTTCCTTCCAAACGATGGGGCAGAATACCTATCTCATGAACCGAAACAAACTGTTAGCTATGCTCCACACGTACGGGCGTCGATTTCCAACGGAGAGGACGACTGAGAGGTTCCAATCATTTGTTGTTGCTCAGCCGCGTTGTTTTGAAAGGAATTGTTGGTGCGATGGACATGTGACGGCGTCCTCCCTCGTGCTGAATGAATCGCGTACTCACACTTTGCTTACACGGCACGCGAAACTAAGAAAGTGGTTACAGTTGGGTGGACACTGCGACGGTGATTTCAACCCATTACGAGTGGCCCAACGCGAAGCGGTGGAGGAATCTGGCCTCGACGTAATTCCTATCATGAAAGAAGTGTTTGATCTTGATATTCACGAGATTCCGGTCCGTGGCGATGAGCCGGTTCATTATCACTACGACGTGCGCTTTGCGCTGCAGATTAATGGGTCCGACGCATATCGGATAAGTAGTGAGTCGCTTGATCTTCGTTGGGTGCTGTTAGATGAGGTGCCGAAGTACAACAGCGAAGAATCGATCCTGCGTATGATCCAAAAAATTAGTTCCATAGCGCGTTAAAGGAGATCCTAGTGTTACCCGACCCGCGTGAATTCGATGATTTGTTGTTTGACCCAGAAATGGGACACGTCGTCAGAGAACCCACCGGGAAGGGATACGGATACTGGGTAGGAGGGCACAAGGTCTTTTATGATCAAGCAAGCAAACAGTTTGTTATTTTCTATCGTGAGCGTACCCCATTGGAGACCGGCCGTGGCGGACGTTGCGCGGTCGCCGTCGGCAGCGATGGCATTATTTTCGAAGAGGTTTGGACTGCCGATAAGGAGGCATTCGCCGCGTCGTCGATCGAAGTCGGCAACCCCATTCGTTCGCCGGACGGTGATTGGCGGCTTTATATTAGTTACGAGGTCGCCGGCGCTCGATACTGGCGCATCGACCTGGTTAGGGGAAATAGTCTGGAAAACCTCAATGTC
>CEWR01036282.1_pt1 | contig 35211 bp, 32 predicted proteins | sample 356321 | NCBI WGS metagenome assembly CEWR01 (sample SAMEA2621551, study PRJEB7988) | marine metagenome | biome: marine biome (ENVO:00000447); feature: mesopelagic zone (ENVO:00000213); material: "saline water (ENVO:00002010), including plankton (ENVO:xxxxxxxx)" | depth 790 m
AATCGAATAATAAATTGTCTAATAATCAAGGAGTTATCGCTAGTTTCTCTCGAGCTCTCACAGAAGGGTTGCAAGCCGGGCAAACTGTCGCGGACTTTTCCGCGATGCTGGGTTCGACGGTCGAGAGTATCGCCGCAGCGTCCGCCACTTGAGCTGTTGCTTTGGGCGAAATTTTCCCTCTACAACGGGGTTTACGAGACAGCCACGGCACCGCCATCGCAAGTGATCGTCTCGCCGACGGTATAAGCGCCAGCCCGCGAACTCAGGAATATGGCGAGGCCGGCGATGTCTTCCATTGTGCCGACACGCCCCCGGGGATTATTTCGACCAACGCTGTCCCAATCCGCCCCTTCGACCTTGCCGCCGAAGCCGACACCAGCGCTCAACATCCATGAGGGGAAGGGACCAGGAGCGATAGCGTTGACGATGATGTTTTCTTTCACCAAATGCGCGGCCATTTGTCGGGTGAGATGATGGACCGCAGCCTTCGCAGCACCGTAGGAGAAGTTATCGAAAACGGGAGTTTTAATGCCGTCGACCGATCCGATATTGATCACGCGGGCGGGATCTTCGGGGGTCGCAGATTGACGCAATAGCGGCAACATCTTCTGGGTGAGAAAAAAAATACCTTTGACGTTTGTATCCATTACTTTGTCCCACCCGCTTTCAGGAAATTCGTCGATGGGCGCACCCCAGGTGGATCCGGCGTTGTTGACCAGTATATCGAGTCGTTCCTCGCGCTTGGCGATCTCGTTATAAACGTTTTCGATGCCGCCAAGGTCGGAGATATCACCGGGTACCGAAACGCAATCGCCACCGTGTGTATTTGCAAGTCGAGCTGCAGTTTCGTCGCAAACGTCGGCTTTACGAGAGTTGATGTAGACGCGAGCTCCGTTGATGAGGAACCCTGCGGCAATCATCTCGCCAATTCCTCGAGAACCGCCGGTAACCAGAGCGGTCTTGCCTTCAATCGAGAACCAGTTCGACATAACTATCCCCCAAAGGGAGCCATCATAACGACCGCAGCATGGGTATTGGTAATCGCATATATGAAACTGATCAACCGAGTGTGCTCTCGTGGTTGATCAGAAATTAATCAAAGACGAAGGGTTGCAAATACGTGAGTTGGCAACAGCTTGCGTTTAGAATCGCGGTTCACTCGCCACGAGGCGCGATAATGAGCGAATACCGGAAACCAATACCTCGTCCAACACCAGAGACTCGGTTCTTTTGGGATGGATGCAAGGAGGGCAAACTGCTTTTGCAGCGATGCAAAGAGACTGGGAAAGCGTACTTTCCGCCCAGGCCCTTCAGTCCTTATACTGGGTCAACCGACGTGGAGATTTTTGAAGCGTCGGGAAAGGGCCGGCTATACAGCTACGTCATCAATGAACGACCTGCGCGGGGCTTTGAAGATGACGCCCCGTATGCGATAGCAATCGTGGAGCTCGACGAAGGCGTCCGCATGATGAGCAATATCGTCGATTGCGAGCAGACACCGGAAGCGTTGAAACTCGATATGCCTTTGGAAGTCGTATTTGACGAGATCAACGACGATGTCGCATTGCCGAAATTCCGACCTCAAGAAAGCTGAGCACAGCGCCGATTCGACTTATGGCCGGATACGACCACCTTACAATCGAGAAGAAGTGGCAGTCGTATTGGCGCGACAACAATACTTTCTTGACACGGGATGATCGTTCACTCCCCAAGTATTACGTCCTTGATATGTTCCCATATCCAAGTGGGGTTGGTTTACATGTAGGCCATCCGAAAGGGTACGTTGCGACAGACGTCATGGCACGGGCTCGCCGGATGATGGGCTACAACGTCTTGCGGGTCATGGGTTGGGATTCGTTCGGATTACCGAGCGAACGTCAAGCTGTGCGCGAAGGCATCGGTCCGCGAGAAGTAACGGAACGAAACATCGCGACGTTCAAGGATCAATTGACGTCACTGGGTCTCTCCTATGATTGGTCGCGTGAATTTTCCACCTCAGATCCCGAATACTACAAATGGACACAGTGGATATTCTTGAAATTGTTCGAGCGGGGCTTGGCCTACGAGGAAGACGTACCGGTCAACTGGTGTCCGGCGCTCGGAACGGTACTCGCCAACGAGGAGGTTAAGGACGGCGTTTACATCGAGACGGGCGACCCGGTGGAACGTCGCTCGATGCGCCAGTGGATGCTTCGTATCACTGAATATGCAGACAAACTTCTCGATGGTCTTGATGATTTAGATTGGCCGGAAGGCATAAAAGAGTCCCAACGCAATTGGATTGGCCGGTCCGAAGGCGCGGCTGTGTTTTTCCCGATTAAAGGTTCCGACACACGAATCGAAGTATTTACTACGCGACCGGACACCCTATTTGGATGCACTTATCTTGTCTTAGCACCGGAACACCCATTGGTTTCGTCGGTCGTGGTGTCAGCGCAAGCGGATACCGTATCGTCGTATTGCAAAGAGGCGGAGCGCCGAAGCGAACGCGATCGGACGGCAGAGGCCGTGGATGATGAAAAAACCGGCGTTTTCACTGGTTCGTTTTGTATCAATCCTGTTAATGGGAAAGAGGTTCCGATTTGGGTAGCAGATTATGTGCTCGCGACGTACGGTACCGGCGCGCTATACGCGTGCCCGGCGCACGACGAGCGAGACTACGCGTTCGCCACGCGTTTTGATCTCCCTATTGTTGAAGTTGTGCATGGGGGCGACATCAATCGGTCGGCGTACACCGGCGAGGGCGAACACGTCAATTCGGACTTCCTCGACGGTCTGGATGTCCCAATGGCGAAACAAACGATAATTGCGTGGCTCGAGGACCAAGGATTGGGAAGTGGTCGAGTAAACTATCGTCTACGCGATTGGGTGTTTAGCCGCCAACGGTATTGGGGCGAGCCGATTCCGGTGGTTCACGCGGAGGACGGCGAGGTCAGGGGCGTTTCCGAAAACGAACTTCCCGTGACTCTGCCAGAGCTTGATGAATATCGACCGACCGACGACGGTCGGCCACCACTTGCACGAGCGAACGAGTGGGTTGAGATTGAGGACCCAGAAACGGGTGCTCGATTAGTCCGAGAGACCAACACCATGCCGCAATGGGCCGGATCCTGCTGGTATTACTTACGCTTCATAAACCCGGACCGAGATGACGTTGCGTGGGATTCAGAAGACGAAAAATACTGGATGCCCGTTGATTTATATGTCGGGGGTGCCGAGCACGCGACATTGCATCTTCTGTACGCGAGGTTCTGGCACAGAGTGCTTTATGACATCGGTGTCGTTTCGACACCCGAGCCTTTTCAGGCGTTTTTCAATCAGGGAATGATCCATGCAACCTCGTATCGAGACACGGGTGGCAAATACTACTACGAGAATGAGGTTGAGAATCGCGATGGAGGTTGGCAAGCGCTCGAAGATGGACGCACGATCGACGCTCGTCGCGAAAAAATGTCGAAATCCAAATATAACGTGATCAATCCCGAAGACATGTGCCGTGAATACGGGGCAGATTCGTTGCGGCTATACGAACTTTTTATGGGTCCGCTGGAAGATGGGGGCGATTGGGATACGAACGGCGTTGCCGGTTGTCGTCGATTTCTGGATCGAGCCTGGCGGGTTTTCGATGAGGGTAAATTAACGGACGCAGAGATCGAGGCGTTGGAATTGGAGAGAGTCCTGCACATTGCCATCCGCAACGTGACCGACGCGGTCAACTCGAAACGGTTTAATACGGCGATTTCCGACATGATGGTTTTTGTAAACGAGGCCACTCGATCGGCGGCAGTTCCAAGAAGTTGGTATGAAGCTTTCGTCGCGATCTTAGCGCCTTTTGCACCGCACGTTGCAGAAGAACTTTGGCAGGCATTGGGCCATGAAGATTCCGTTACCTATGCACACTGGCCGACATTTGATGAGTCGAAAATCCGTACTGAGACCATCGAAATTGCGGTTCAAGTGAATGGCAAACTTCGAGCAACGCTCATCGTGGATGCGGACGCCGTTGCGGAAGATGTTGTTGCCGCGGCTAAGGCTCAACCTAACGTGCAAAAGTTCATTGATGGCAAGGTGATTCGCAAAGAAATCGTTGTACCGTCGAGGCTCGTGAACCTAGTTGTGTAGTTCGTTTAACAGCGGCACGCGCAACGTAAAACGCGCGGCGACTGCGACCAGTTGTTACGTCCTTACGCGAACCGCGAGGGCGCGCGTGAGTCTTCGGCTCGTGTCCTGACGTCGATCAACACGGTTTTTCCGTCCGCATTGAATCGTTGCGCCTGGGTTAACGCTGGAGCCATCTCTTGGGGTTTTTCGACGACGATGCCTTCTGCGCCCATACCTTGGGCAATGGTCGCGTAGTTTCCTTGCATATGGGACACGCCGAATTGTTCACGGGCCGTTGGAAAACCACCGGGATAGGTCGCCATAATTCCGTTGTTCAGGACAATGGTTGTGATGGGTATACCGGCGCGAGACGATGTTTCAATATCGAGACCGGACATACCGAATGCACCGTCGCCCATAAGATTGACGCAAAATCGTTCAGGCATCGCCATTTTCGCGCCGATCATCAACGGGATCGAAAATCCAAGGTGCGTGGACTTGCCCCAGCCAACGTAACTGTGCGGCGTTGTCGCGGTGTAGAAGGGCACAATTTGGTCGCGGGGTGCGCCGGCGTCGTGCGTAACAACGCTGTTTTCGAGATCTAGGTTTTGCCCCATTTCGTGGATTACTCGGTACGGCGATAGGGGTGCGTCATTGTTGGTGAGATAGGGACGCCAGCTTTCCATCCACTCCTCTCGTGACTTGGCGATGCGATCTTGAACGCCGGTGCTTCGGCCGTCTTCGCCAATCAATCCTTTAACGACGTCAAGGATTGCCGTAAGGGTTAGACGGGCGTCGCCTGCAAGGCCAATGTCCGCGACAGTGTCTTTGTTGATCTCGTCGATATTGATCACGGAGTGGATCAGGAATTTTTCGAGGGAGAAACGTTGTGCGTAAGGGGAAGAGGTCAGTGAGGCGCCGATGGCAAAAATGACATCGGCGCTATCAAGCCATTGTCGTGCAGGCCCCGTCACAGTGGATCCGCCCGCGCCCAGGGATAGTGGATGGCGTTCATCGAAGGCCGACTTGCCTGGCATCGACGTGTAGACAGGAATATCGAGTAGTTCTGCTAGCGCGCGAAGCTCCTCCGTCGCGCCCGCAGAGAGTACGCCCGCGCCGGCCCAGATCAGCGGATTTTTGGCCGCGACTAATGCCTTAGCGGCGTCGTCAAGGTCATTCGGTGATGGTTCGCTCAGTGCCGGCATTGGCGATGTATAAGGTTGCGCGCGTTCTGGAATGTCGGCCATGCAGACGTCGATAGGCATTTCGACCACCACGGGCCCGGGACTGCCCGACCGGAGCGCGTGAAACGCTCGTCGCATCACGTTGCCGGTTTGATCGGGTCGGCTGATAAATTCGACCTTCTTTACCACCGATTCCCAGGTCCGTGCTGCAACGAAATTAGGACGGATAAAGAGCATGTCGAGAGGGTTTCCGCCGGGTAAAACGAGGATGGGAACGTTATCGGCAAACGCCTGCGATAGCCCACCGATGGAGTTTTCCGCACCGGCTTGCGATTGCATGGCGACAACACCAAAGCGTTTTCGATCGCACAATCTCGAAAACCCATCCGCGGCCATTACGGCACCCCGTTCGTGTCGAAAAGCCACGGGTCGGATGCCTTCTTTTGCCACGGCTTCAATTAACGGGTTGGACGGAAAGCAAGCCATCCACTCGACGCCCTCCTGCTTAAGGATGGAGGCGATGTACTCGATACTGTTCATGCTTCGGAACTCCTGCGGTCAGTCTTCAACCGTCGATTGAAGCCGTTCCTGTGCGTTCAGAAAGTCTTCCATGAACTCGTAGACCACGGCGCGTGAGGACTGAATCGAATTCATCAAGCCGACCCCTTGGCCCACGAACGAAGTTGCAAGTTGTTTTGCTCCCTCGTGCCCGCCTTCGGCAAGCTTTGTAACCTTTGCGAGCGGAGCTTCGCTAACCAGTGACTGCAACGGCATGGGTAGGGGGTTTGGGGCTTCGCCAGACTCCCATGCGTCAGTCCAGGGCGATCGGAGCTGACGCGAATATTTCCCCGTTCTCGCTTTCGAACGAACGGTCATGCGGGAGTCAGCCTGGATATATTTTTCTTTGATAATCGGCGACGTGTTGGCCTCCGCGACTGTTAGCCAAACGGATCCGGTCCAGACACCGTCTGCACCCATCGCCATGCAAGCAGCCATTTGTCGGCCAGTGACGATGCCGCCCGCCGCAAGAACAGGCACGTCGGAATCTTTGACCGCGCCACAGACTTCGGGAACCAGCACCATGGTCGAGACTTCACCGCAATGTCCACCAGCCTCGGTACCGGCGACGACGAGAAGATCAACGCCCGCATCCACCTGTTTTACCGCGTGCTCTTTTGCTCCCACGAGAGCGGCTGAGGCAACACCATGTTGTTGACACATTTCGATCATGTACCTCGGAGGCACCCCTAATGCATTGGCGATGAGTTTGATGGGGTGGGAAAACGCCACGTCGATAATGTTGGTGGCACGCCCCTTGGTGAGAAAGCCTCCGCCGCCACCCTGCTGCTTTGCGTAAACATCTTTGGTGTCGATCTGATGTTGGGCAAGGATGTTGAGGGCGAAGTCTCGGTGTTCCTCCGGCACCATATTTAACGTTTCTTCTGGGCTGGTGTCGTCGGATATTGCGATACTCGTCGGCGCGATCAAATCAACCCCATAGGGCATTCCGTCGATGTGTTCGTCAATCCAATTAAGTTCGATCTCAAGCGTCTGCGCTGAATGACCTGCTGCACCGAGAACACCCATACCACCGGCTTTGGAGACTTCCACAACGACGTCGCGGCAATGCGTAAATGCGACGAGCGGAAAATCAATGCCGAGCATGTCACAAATTCGAGATTTCATTATTGGCTACCCCTCACTAAAATTACCCGTCGCCAATGTGCGACGGGAACACAGTCTGATCCCTATTCAATGATCATATCTAGGATCGTTACACAATTGCACGACTCGGCAAGCAGGAAGCGGTCGCTCTAGGGTTAACTAATTCCGGGCCGCGGGGGCTTATCGTCTGAAAATAGACGTTTGGGTTAGCGCCTGGATTAGGCGTCCTGGATCCAAGATGCATCTCGCTTCTCTCGAAATGCCGCCATTCCTTCCGAAGCCTCATCAGAACGGAACATGCGTCCGCTCCACTCCGCGGTCTCGGTGAAGCCGTCTCCGATCGAGAGTTGTGCAACTCGACGAACTAATTTCTTGCATTCGACGACAGCAATCGGGCCCCCACGATTAATCATATCGACTTCTTCGTTCACGGCGGATACCAGTTGATCTTTGGGGACGGCGCGGTGCGCGAATCCCATCTCAACAGCTCGGATTCCACTAAATCGTTCGCCGGTGATGAACAGTTTCATCGCGTGATGTGTTCCAAGTTTAGGGATGCACACGACGGAAATGACGGCTGGAATCACCCCAATTCTCACTTCGCTAAAGCTAAATTGAACGTCTTCGCGAGCTATCACGATATCGGCCGCTCCAACCAGTCCGAGGCCGCCGGCGAACGCCGCTCCATTGACCGCAGCAATCACCGGTTTGTTGCTCTGAAGAATTTGCGTTAGCACCTGCGGATAGGGCACTGACTTGCGTCCCTCAATGCTTTCGCCGGGTGGACTCTTGAGGTCAGCGCCGGCACAAAAAGCTGGATCCGTACCCGTAATAACGATGCATCGCACCTTCGGATCGTCGTTGGCGACGAGCAAATGCTCGTAGAGCTCAAGTACCAAAATAGATGAGAGGGCGTTCCGATTTTCGGGTCGATTCAGGGTGATCCAGGCCGCTCCGTTCTTGACGGCATAAAGCGTTGCTTCTGTAGTTGCCACTATGATTCCTCTTCGTTTTCTTCGAATACGACCAAAATTTGGCCATTGTCGACTTGGTCACCTTCGCTAACAGGTACTTCTTGAACAACGCCATCGATGGGTGCAGTTATTCGATGCTCCATTTTCATGGCTTCGAGAATCACTAACAGCTGGCCCTCGGACACGCTCTCACCAGCTGATACTTCGGTCGCGAGCACCTTGCCTGGCATGGGTGCGTATAACCCTCCGGAAAATTCGGCTATCCCAGGCTTGGGGAACCGATCCAACTCGGTCAGTACCACGTCGCCCGTTGGGGCGTGCACGTAACGATTGGCATCGTCCTCCGAAACCGAAAAAGTTATTCGTCGTTGGTCGATGGCAAGGTCGATCTGGTTCCCGTTCACACCGTGCAAGGTTATGTGGTGATTTTCGCCACCGATGTTCATCTCAAAGGTACCGTCCCGTTGCGCGCGATACTCGAGGGCACATTCGTTATCGCCGACGGCGTACCGGACACGCTCCGGCGGCATCAGTGAATTTCGCCAACCAGTGGAGATGTGACGGAGTACTTTTGCGTTTTTTCGACGTCGATCTTGGGCGAATAAAGCCGCCGCGATGGCGGCGTCGCTAACTTCCGTGGGACTTGGTTCCCGGGTACGCGCGGGATTCACGCGTTCAATGAAGTCGGTCGTTGTATCACCTGCAATAAATGCGGGAGTGCGCAACGTGGCCACCAGAAAATCACGGTTGTTGGTGATGCCATGAAGTTGTGTCGTTTCCAGTGCTCGCGCGAGTTTGGCAGCCGCCTCCCGCCGCGTCGGCGCGTGCGCGATCACTTTGGCAATCATGGGGTCGAAATTTACACTGACCTCGCTACCGGCTTCGACGCCGGAGTCGAAACGGGCCTGCGACGATGGCTTCCATACTTGGATGGTTCCTGGCGAGGGGAGGAAATTCTTCGTCGGATCTTCAGCATAGAGTCGGGCTTCGATCGCGTGTCCATTGATCGTCAAGCTATCTTGGTCGTAACCGAGTTCTTCTCCCTCAGCGATTCTTAACTGTTCGCGCACGAGGTCAAGCCCGGTGATGGCTTCAGTGACTGGGTGTTCTACCTGTAGTCTGGTATTAACCTCCAAAAACCAAAAGTCCTCGCCGTCAAGCAAGAACTCGACCGTGCCGGCCGAGGTATATCCGATCTTTTGTGCCGCGTTGACCGCGGCGCTCCCCATTTTCTCACGGATTGCGGGAGTTACCGCGGACGAAGGTGCCTCTTCGATAACCTTCTGGTGGCGGCGTTGGATAGAGCACTCGCGTTCAAATAGGTGTACTACGTTGCCGTGGTTATCTCCAAGGATCTGTATTTCGACGTGTCGAGATGCGGTCAGCCATCGCTCAAGAAACACGGTGTCATTACCGAAAGACGCTTCAGCCTCGCGACGGGCGCTTTCGACGGCTGCCTCTAGATCAGCACCACTTTCGACAACGCGCATCCCACGACCGCCGCCGCCAGCCGCTGCTTTGACGAGGACAGGAAAGCCGATTGCTTCGGCCGCTTTTGCCAGGTCGTCGCCAACATTGAGCTCGTGCGCAGGTAGGGTCGGTACACCGGCGTCGGTCATCGCTTGTTTGGCGGATAATTTGTCGCCCATTTGTTCAATCGCGTGGGTCGGTGGCCCTACCCAAGTGATGTCACGCTTCATGATGGCTTCGGCGAAGCGGGCATTTTCCGACAAAAAACCGTAACCCGGATGTACCGCGTCTGCTCCAGAGGCAACGCAGGCCGCGTATACTTTTTCCGCATCCAGGTAGGTTTCTGCCGACGTCTTCCCTTGCAGTGCGATGGCACTATCCGCTTCGTGTACGAAGGGCGCGCGGGCATCACTGTCGGCGTAGATTGCAACAGTGGCGATGCCCATTTCATGTGCGGTACGAAAAATTCTTCGCGCGATTTCGCCGCGATTGGCGACCAATAAGCGCGTGATCGGTTTGATATTTACATCCGCCATGTGCCGAACTCCTTGGTGCCTTTGACGGCGTCGTTTGCAACTGCTGAAAGCGCGAACCCGACAACGTCGCGTGTGTCTCTTGGATCGATCATGCCGTCGTCTGATACCCGCGATGTGGCGAAGAGACCCTTCGATTGTTCCTCAGCGTTGGCCATGACGGCGGCTTCGCGCAGAGAGTTCGCTGCTTCGTCGAACTCCGCCCCGCGCCGCTCGGCGGATGCTTTTTGGATAATGGTCATCACGCCCGCCATTTGTTCCGGGCCCATGACGGCTATTTTGGCGGTGGGCCAAATGAAGGTGAATTTAGTCCCAAACGCTCGGCCACTCATACCGTAATTCCCGGCTCCGTATGAGGCCCCGACGATCACGGTGATGTGCGGAACAGTCGAATTCGTCACCGCATTGATCATTTTTGACCCATTCTTGGTAATGCCGCCCTGCTCAAAGTCCGTGCCCACGACGTAGCCGGTAATGTTGTGAAGAAACAACAATGGCACGTCGATTTGATTGCAGAGTTGGATAAACTGCGACGCCTTTTCTGAGGACTCGGACATCAGTGCACCGTTGTTACCCAGGATGCCAATGGGATATCCGTGAATAGATGCCCATCCGGTCACCAGTGTCGGTCCATACCGAGGCTTAAATTCTTCGAAACGGGAACCGTCGACGACGCGGGCAACGACCTCTCGTATATCAAACGGTTTTTTGAGGTCCTCGCCGACGATACCGAGAAGTTCCTGCCGATCGTGGATAGGTGGGTCCGCTGGCATGCTTGGTCCCGGACCGAGTTTTCGCCAGTTGAGGTGCCCCACGACTTCACGCAGCAAGCGAATGCCATCCATCTCGTTCTCGGCAAGATAGTCTCCGAGCCCCGACGTAGAAGTGTGCATGTCAGCGCCGCCCAGACTTTCCGGCTCCGCATCTTCGCCCGTTGCCATTTTCACGAGTGGTGGCCCGCCAAGCGAAACCATCGCCTGGTTCTTGACGAAAATGTTGTAGTCGCTCATTCCCGGTTGGTAGGCGCCGCCCGCGGTTGAAGCGCCGAACACTAACGAAATGGTTGGTATCCGCATTTTCGATAGCTCGGTGATCTCATAAAAGAGGCGTCCAGATTCGGCGAAATGTCCCTCTACGCGCAGAAGTGGATCGACTGGTGTGCCACCCCCGCCTCCGCCCCCACCCCCGCCGCCGCCGCGCAGATCGGCGCCAGCGGACTCGACGAATTGCACGTACGGTAGACGGTTCTCACGGGCGACTTCCAATCCGCGCATGAGCTTTTTCGAGTTGAAATGATTAAAGGCTCCGGCGCGGACAGACGGATCGTGGCCAAGAATGACACACTCGACACCCTCGATGACGCCCACGCCGACGACGAAACCGGAGCCTATTGCTACGTGCGAACGCCATGCCGCGAGGGGACTGATTTCGAGAAAGGGCGAATCGGGATCAAGCGCCCATGCGATTCGCTCCCGGATTGGCATCTTATTTCGTTTGGCAAGGCGTTCTAGCGCTTCGGTCCCACCGCCTTGGGCCGCTTCGGCGTATAGCTCGTCCATCTGCTCTAGCTTCGCGGTCATTTCTTCTTTGTTCTGTCGGAACTGCTCAGAACGTGTATCCAGCTGCGATTGAAGTACTGCCATGGTCTATTCCTCTAGCTACTTGGCGTAAGCACGCTGAAACGCATCCCGTTCAGCAATGCGATCCCAGTACTTTTGAATATTAGGTGTAAAGGCTTCTTCGATGTCGAGAGATTTTGCTAATACCAATGCGTACACGATGCATATGTCGGCAATCGTAAAACGCTGTGCACATAGGTACTCGCGTTCCGCGACTGCTTCGTCGACGCATCGGAGCCGGGCAAGAAACCATTTTCGGTAATCGTTGGCAACCTGCGGGTTTCTCTTCTCTTCGGGCTCTAATTGCGTGTAACGGAGCACCAGTGTCTGCGGAAACGTCAAGGTGGCGTCGCTTCGATGCAACCAGTTCAGATATACGCCGTAGTCTGGTTCCTCTCGCGATACCGCAAGATCTGTCGGACCGTACGAATCGACAAGGTATTGGCTGATACCGGCCGATTCCGTCATGACGACATCGCCGTCGACCAAACACGGGACAGTGCCGAGTGGATTGACTTGGAGATACTCCTTCGCCAGATAGCGGGGCGGAAACGGTAACGTGATAAGTTCATAATCAAGGCCCATTTCTTCTAACGTCCAAAGCGGACGCATCGAGCGGGCGCGCTCGCAGTGATAAAGTTGAAGTGTCATCCCCCCTCCTAGTACGCGGTTCGAATTGGCAAGTGGTTCCTTTTGCGGGGTGCGTTCTTGCGCTGTCGAACTTGGATGCTGCCTTTACGCGGAACTTGGTCGCGAAAGTGCGTCGCCTTCTCTCCAAGGAGAGATCTGTCCTTTGTAAACGCTTGGCCCGTTCCTGAAGTGTGCGGCCTCTTCGAACGTCTCGACGAACGGCATATCGTTTGGGTAGCACGCTTCGTCTCTCGGGAGCGGTCCGGCTTTGGACACGTGCCCTCGAAGCGCGTGCCCCACAACCTCCTCAGCGATGCAAGCTGCCTCGATAACCTTGTCGAGGTCGTAGCCCGTCTCTACCCCCATTTCGTGACAGAGGTTAACGAAATCTTCGGTAGGAACGTGTCCCGCCGCGCGACCGTTGCCACAATATGGACAGCCACCCATGCCACCAAGAGACGTGTCGAATTCAGTCGCGCCAAGCAGCAGAGCCTCGTAATAGCTAGCGATCGTCGCACCACGCGTATTGTGCAAGTGCATGTGAAAGGTCTCGACGTCAGGATACTTGTCCCGGATAGTGGTAATGGTTTCGCGCACCGTGTGCGGCATGTTCCATCCCATTGCGTCCAGAAAGGAAACGCGATCGACCTTGATGCCGGCGTCGCTCCATTTGCTCATCATGACGTCAATAAGGTTCATTCGTGTCTCAAACGAAAAAGGTCCTTCGAAGTTAGATCCAAATGGGTTACCTATCGCGATTGAGCCTGCTTCGGCACCAGCTTCCTTCGCCAAGGCGACCGACGCGTCCATGGCTGCGATTTGTTCCGCTTGGGTACGGTTGTAGTTGCGTCGAGCAAAGGTGTCACAAAGTTCGACGTGGGTACCAAATTTACGACCGCGGACGTTGATTTTGGGGAAATAGCCATCCGCTCGGTCGAACCCGCGCTTGTTAAACACCGCAGCGGTGTAGTTGATCCCTGGTTTTGGAACGAATGCGTCGGCTAGTTCATCGATACACGCCATTGACGGTGTCCACTTTGGATGCGCAAACGAACCAATGGATATGTTTTTTGAACCCATTTCGCCGATGGCGTCTAGGAGTCTCAGCTTTTCCGATACGGCAATGTCCGGACTTTCGATTTGAAGTCCCTCCCGCATTGTGTCGTCGAAGATGTTGACGGACTTCGGTAGTAAGTTACTCATGTCGCTCGCTTTCCCGTAATGTCTTATCTCCATATTTAGCAAGGGCGGGACCGTTTTAGCAAGTGCTTAGCGCCAGGCGTAAGCAAACGGGTACGGTACAGTCGGAATCGAGTTCGATATGCTCGCTGGACGTTTGATTTGATAGTTTCGAGCGAAAATTACTCCAGGAGGTGTCGTGAACGCAGTCGATATTTTGTTGCGTAAAGCCGAATCGATGGCGAACGTGCTCGAGACTCGCGCATTGGTCGCCGAGCGCAACGGAAAACTCCCTGAAGAGACGGTGCGTGAACTCTCGGCTGAAGGGCTGTTTAGCCTGGTGAAGCCTGCAGCGCATGGTGGCAAGGAGCTGAACGCGACGGCCGTATTAAAGGTATGTGCGGCGTTAGGCAAAGGGTGTGCCTCAACCGGCTGGGTCGGGTGCGTTTTTAATGTTCACCACTGGGTGGCAGCGTTGTATCCCGAGCAGGCACAGGGGGAGTACTTCGGACAAGACGACGTGCTGTCTTCGGCGTCGTTCGCTCCATCCGGGACAGCGATCGCCACTGAGGGTGGTTATCGTGCGACCGGGCGCTGGTCTTTTGCTTCCGGCGTCGATTATGCCGATTGGTGTTTTTTAACATCGCTAGTCAGTGAGCCGCACGACGGCGATCCTACGGGACCATATTTTTTGATGGTTCCTGCGGCCGACTATCACATTGACCATGACTCGTGGCAGGTGTCAGGACTTCGAGCCACGGGTAGCAAAGACGTTGTTCTCGACGAGACGTTCGTGCCGATGCACCGGGCTTGTTTCTTGCCGTCTCTTTTGTCGGGAAATAGTCCGGGCTCAAAAATTCATCGAGGATCTCTCTTCCACGTGCCAGGACATCCGTTCTTGGTCGCGGTATTAGCGACACCGGTCCTTGGAGCGGTTCAGCGCGGCGTTGAATTGTTTCGAGACCGAATTGTTGAGCGGCGCTTCTCGCTCACCGGCCAACGGCAAGCTGAGCAACCGGCTGCAAAAGTAGCACTAGCCGAAGCCGATGCCTGCGTGACGGCTGCTCAAGCGCTTTTGGAGAACACATTTAGTACCATCGAACGGCTTGTGCCTGAGGCGTCACTGGTACAACAAGCGCGGATTCCGCGCGATACGGCGTTTGCAATGCAACTACTGGTTCGGGCGATTGATGTAGTGTTCGAGAATGTCGGCGGTGCGGCATTGCAAGAATCCAACCCGATCCAGCGAATATGGCGGGATGTCCATGCAGCGAAGGCACATGCGGCGGTCAATTGGAACACGCAAGCCCTTGCCTGGGGTGAGCTTAGTCTAGACGATGCGAATTAACTGGCGGATCGTTGTTACACATTAAAAAGGGGGCATGCGATGACGATGGAGGGAAATGGGAATGCGATTGGTCCGATCATTGATGCGGATGGCCATGTACTCGAACCGGCTGATACCTGGCAGAACTACATTGATCCTAAATTTCAAGACCGCGCGATTCGGATCGAGTTAGATGCAGATGGCCGTGAACGTTTACTGTTCGATAACAAACCCTTCGAATTTTTGAAAGGCAATCTTGGTGGGCTTGGAGGAATTGATCTCGAGAAAGGAGGGCTGGGCCTCCAGACGCACGACTATACCTATGCCGAAGGATCGCCCCCTGGTGGATACGACCCCGCGGCGCGCATTGAGGTGTTGGACCAAGAAGGGATCGACCGGGTGCTCCTATACCCAACCATCGGTATTTGTTGGGAGGGCAACGTTTCGGACCCTTTGCTAGCGACGGCGTATACGCAGGCGTACAACCGGTGGATTGTTGATTTTTGCAGTCATGATCCTCAACGGCTGTACCCTATCGCACACATTTCCCTTATCGATCCGGAAGGGGCCGTTGAAGAAGTCGTCCGCGCGAGAAAAGCGGGGTGCGTGGGGGTCTATCTGTCGCCCGACCTTGATGCCAGGGGTGGCAAAGCGTTTATCGATCCAGCATTCGAACTTTTTTGGAGTACCGTTCAGGATCTTGATATGCCCGTAGGGTTTCATGTCGTTGTTCGTGACAACCCCGCTTTCTCTCGATTCTCGACACCGGGTACGCCGGGAGACGGTCTATTTTTCTTTGCGTTTCTAGCGATCGATGTAATGGCTGCCTTTACGTCCATGGTCTCGTCGGGGATTCTGGAGAAATATCCTCGACTGAAATGTTCCGTATTAGAGGCTGGTGGAAACTGGATTTCGGCCTGGCTGGATCGGATGGACCACAAGTATGAAGTCATGTCTTCTGTCGTGCCGTTGTCGATGAAACCGAGCGAGTATTTTTTTCGACAGTGCCTGATCGCGATGGACCCTGACGAAGGGATGAACGCGGAGGTCATCGATCATATCGGAGCTGACTATGTGATCTGGGCTTCGGACTACCCTCACATTGATGCATCGTACGGGGTGGCGAAAGAAATGATTGAAAGCGTTCAATCGCTGTCACTCGATGCTCAGCGGAAAGTTCTAGGGGGTAATGCTATGCGTTTCTATGGACTTCCTGATTGACCACGCTTGGTTACGGCAAAGGAGAGCGACACGAAAGTTGGCTGGGCCTTCTCGAGGAGGACATCATTGATCCCGACCTACCCATTATTGATCCCCACCATCACCTTTGGTATCGCCCGGACAGTACGTACCTGCTACCCGAACTGGTAGCGGACGTAACGTCAGGTCACCGCGTAACTGCTACCGTATTCGCCGAATGTCGCTCGATGTATCGGGCGTTCGGACCCGAGCATCTCAAACCTGTCGGCGAGACCGAGTTCGTTGTTGGAATTGCAGCCATGAGCGCCAGTGGCATATACGGCGACGCAAAATTATGTGGCGTTTTTTTTGGTGGAGTGGACTTTACGGCCGAAGATGGAATCGGAAGAACCATAGAGGCGCATACCGTACGGGGAGGTGGAAGATTTCGAGGGGTACGACTGTCGTGTGGGTGGGATGCGGATCCCAGAATCCCGAACATTACACCGAACAGGGGCTTACTGGCCGATTCGAGGGTGCTAAATGGAATCCGTTTACTGGCGTCGCGGGATCTGTCCTTGGACGTTTGGCTATACCACACGCAGCTTCTAGAACTGGCTACGCTATTGGATGAGTGCCCGGGTATCGTGGTTGTTCTCGATCATGTTGGTTCGCCTATCTTAGGAGGTGATTACAAAGACAAGCACGATGAAGTTTTCGCGGACTGGCGAAAATCCTTGGCGGAAGTTGCCAAGCGACCCAACGTATTTGTTAAGTTGGGTGCGTTACCGATTCGGAGGCCGATCGAGGGATCGTCGAGATCAAAACCGCCTAGCTCCGTCGATGTGGCCGAAAGCTGGCGACCTTGGATCGAAACGTGCATCGAACTTTTCGGCCCGTCACGGTGTATGTTCGAAAGCAACTTCCCGGTCCAAAAGAATTGGTGCAGTTATGCTGTGGTGTGGAATGCTTTCAAACGCATAGCGATAGCCATGAGCCCGGACGAAAAACTTGATCTATTTCAAGGAACGGCGTGCCGAGCATATCGAATTTTGGAGTAACCGTTGATCGAAGATAGTCACCACAAACACAACTTTCATACCCACACGTTTCGGTGTAAGCACGCGAAAGGAGACGTTGACGATTATTGTCGGCGGGCGCTTGAACTTGGAATGGAGACGCTTGGTTTTTCTGATCATACGGCTTTGCCGGACGACCGTTGGCTTGTGGCTCGGATGCCGTACGCGGAACTCGATAATTATGTTGCAGCCATTGACCGCGGTCGTGTCGACTTTCCAGAACTCAAAATATTAAAAGGCATGGAGTGCGAATACGTGCCCGCATTTAAAGCCTTTTACTCGGAGGAGCTGATCGGTCAATACGGGTTCGAATTTCTCGTGGGAGCGTCACATTTCTTCCTTGATGACGGAGAATGGGTAGGCACATACGGTGGAACGACCGACGCTGCTAGTCTTCGAGCCTACGCGGACTACACAGTCGACATGATGCGCTCAGGGTTGTTCGATTTCATCGCGCATCCCGACCTTTTCGGTAACTGTTATGCAACATGGGATGCCGACACGGCCGCGTGCTCAAGAGACATTTTGGAGGCAGCACGCGATCTTGATGTAGGTATGGAGATCAATGCCCTCGGTATGCGCAAGCAGGCACGACAGAAGACCGAAGATCCGTTCCCGTTGTACCCGTGGAGACCTTTTTGGGAACTCGCAGCGGAGGTTGATGCCCCAGTGATCGTCAATTCTGATGCACATCGCCCGGAGGATCTGCAGGGATTGACGGGCCAAGCGTATGCGTTACGGGAAGAATTAAAATTGAGAGAAATGGATATCGAAGCGTTGTGCGCACGCGGACACTGATCGACGTGTGTCGCGATCATGAGAATACAAACCTAGGAGCTGCCGCATGCAAATAGAACAGATTTGGACCGGGAACGCTTACCGCAATTTCAATTATGTGTTGGCGTGCGATGAGACTGGAGAAGCGCTTGCCATCGACCCTCTGGATCACGAGAAATGCCTTGCGAGGGCGCGTGATCGTGGATGGGAGATTACCCAGATTCTCAACACGCACGAGCACGGCGATCACACTGGCGGCAACGCGGCGATGGTCGATGCGACAGGCGCGAAAGTCCTCGCGCATCAGAACGCTGGATCGAAAATTACAGGCATGGATGTCGGGTTGGAAGCCGGGGACGTTGTGAAAATCGGGCGCAGCGTTGAGCTTGTTGCGCTCGATACGCCGGGACACACCATGAGTCATATCTGCCTATTGGCGCAAACCGATACACCGGCGCTATTTTCCGGCGACACCTTATTTAATGCGGGTGCGGGAAATTGCCATGGTGGAGGTCACCCCGAAGAGCTTTATGAAACGTTTGTGTCACAACTAGATCGATTGCCGTCGAACACAGAGATTTATCCGGGCCATGACTACATCACGAATAATCTGGCTTTTACGCTGGACCGTGAACCGGACAATCAGGCAGCTTTGCGGCTACTCGAAGAACTCGAAGGATCCTACGATCCAGCGAAACCCCTAGTGACTTCGCTTGAACTCGAACGGGACATTAATACGTTTTTTCGCCTAACGAGTCCTACGGTTATTGAACAACTCCGGGAGGCGTTCACCGATTTGCCTGAGCGACCGTCACCGAAAGAGGTATTTCTTAAACTTAGAGAATTGAGGAATAGTTGGTAGTACAACTACTAGAGTGGCGAGAACACAGGATGATTTATGCCTCGTAAATTTTACGATCAGTGCGCAGAGTCATTGAAAATGGCGTGTCGGTACATGGAACAAGGCGGTTCGAATGAATAAAGCTATTGCTATGACCTTGATGTTGGCGTGGCCAGCAGGATTACAAGCGGAGTCTTGGGTCCTCGACAACGAATCCTCCCACTTGAACTTTGTGACCGTCAAAGCTGGAGATTTAGCCGAAGTCCATCGGTTCAGAACATTATCTGGGGAAGTCTCGGTCGATGGTACCGCAGAAATTTCCATTGACCTTGCCAGCGTGGATACGCTCATACCGATTCGCGATGAACGGATGCGCGAACATCTTTTTCAAACCATTCGGTTTCCGGAAGCAATTGTGTCGCTTCAGTTCGATCCAGAACAAATCGCTTCGATAGCGGAGGGGTCAAGTGGAACGGTACAACTTGATGGTGAACTCAGCATGATGAACCACCGAGTCGCAGTCAGCGCCGATGCAATCGTCGTTCGGTTGACACTGACCCGAGTGCTCGTTGTTAGTCGTACGCCGGTAGTCGTCAACGCGGCGAGTTTAAGACTGGTGGATGGCATCGAAAAACTGCGCGAACTAGCCAGCTTACCCAGTATCAGCAAGGCTGTAACGGTGAGTTTCGCCCTTTCTTTCGTAAAACAATAGCGACATTCCCGTACGTTTAGAGCAATTCCTCGGCTAGAAACCTGAGCGTGTCCATGTCTTGCGTTCCAACATTCAATTGGGTGACTGGACTATCTTTCCACGCTTCAAGCCGCTCTCGTATGCGTTCTTTAGGACCGACCAATGCGATTTCATCGGCTAGCTGATCCGGCACCGCAGCTATCGCCTCGTCTCGGTGACCTGTCATAAACAACTCTTGTATTCGGTCGGCGTCCTCAGCGAAACCTAGTCTCCCGATATGGTCCTTGTGGACGTTAAATGACTTGGCTCCCATTCCACCAACGTAGAAGCCAACGTTCTGCTTGATTTGGGCGAGCCCTCGATCAACGTTCTCGTCAACGATTACCGGCACACTTGCCGCTATGTCGAAGTGAGGGGGTCGGTGAGCGAGGGAATCCTCGTAGACGTCCATCATGCGGTATGGCGAGAGGAACATGGGGATCCAGCCATCGCAAAGTTCGGCCCCAAGGGCGACGTTTTTCGGCCCTTCGGCACCTAAATAGAGGGGGATATCGGGTCGAACCGGGTGTTGAATGAGCTTTAGCGGTTTTCCTAGCCCGGTGCCTCCCTGATAGGGCATTTGGTAGTGGTCACCAGCGAAGGAAACCGGCTGATCTCGAGCGACAATATTGCGGAAAATACTGATCCATTCGCGAGTGCGCGCAAGAGGTTTAGGGTAGGGTTGGCCGTACCAACCTTCGACCACTTGCGGTCCTGAGACACCAATGCCGAGTTTCAGTCGGCCGTTGGACATGTAGTCGAGGGTGATCGCATGCATGGCAGCGCTCGCCGGTGAGCGTGCTGAAATCTGCATGATGGATGTACCCAGGTTGATTGTTGACGTATGCGCACCGATCCATGCCAACGGCGTGAAGCAGTCTGATCCGTAGATTTCGTGGCTCCAGATAGTGTCGTAGCCGAGCGCTTCGGCCTCCTTCGCAAACTCGATAACGGATGCACCGCCTGGAGGACCTAAGGGTCCGATTCCTACTCCCAGTTTCATGCTTCGCGTTCTCCAGTCCAAGTTTCGTTGAATTATACGTCGTCACGCCAACGCATGAGGCCTTCCTGCGCGCAACTGGCAATGAGTTGCCCGTCTTGATCGTAAAATCGGCCGCTCGCCAATCCACGCCCGGATCCAGTCCACTCGACCGATTGTTCGAACAGTAGCCATTGATCAGCTCGAGTTTTTTGGTGAAACCACATGACGTGATCCAGACTGGTGCCATCGAAATTCCGGTCTTGCCAACGCATCCCGTGCGGTAGAAGTACGTGATCGACGAGCGTACTGTCCGAGAGGTAAGCGAGTCCCGCCTCGTGGTGGACGGGCTCGAGAGTTAAGTTGTCTGCGACGCGCATCCACATGAGTTGATCATCAACTATCGGAATACCCCGTTCACTGTTTGGAGGATTGATATACAAGATCTCGTATGGCCTTGCTCCACCGTCCCATTCGATTTCGTTGCTCCGCCCCATGTCGCGACTGAAATCGTTGTGGGTGTAGTTGATTTCCTCTGGACTTGGTACGTCGCTCATGGAGCGCGCCGCGTACGAGAAACCCGTCGTAGGCGTCGTAAAAGACGCCGTCATCTTGAATAGTTCTCTATCCTGTTGCAGAGCCTGTATTTCGCGGACACTGAACGTACGGCCGTCCCGGACGACCGTTACATCGTAAAAAGTTTTTTTATCGACATCGCCGGGCCGAAGGAAGTAGGCATGGAGAGAGTGGATTGTTCGACCGTCTGTCGGAACGGTTCTCTGCGCGGCACAGATTGCTTGGGCTAAGAACTGACCCCCGAAAACGCGGTTACCACCCTCAGGAGCCGCTGGCCCTTCGCAACGGAGGATATCGATCGGCGCGAGCTCCAAGAGCTTCCGAAAGGCGCCTTTGTCCGAACGACGTATCATGGAATAACGCTAACAGAGAACGTTTTTAATCGCAGTTGCGTATTGTTGTTGGCATCCTTTGAGGGTTGCATGACTCAGTCAACGAAAACCTGCTATTGGACTAAATCAGAAGAAGGATTTCGCCGCTACCGAATGGCTGACATCGCAAAATGAGGAGGGGCTATGAACACTTATAAAGAAACGCCAGGGGCGAAGATGATTTACCTTATTCGCCGTAAACCGGATACGTCTCGAGAGGAACTCGTGATGCATTGGTTTGCAAACCATATGCCGTTCGTCATCGACGGCCAAAAGGAAGCGGCAAAGTCGGGACGGCGACACGCGACAAAGTACACGGCTCTCCTGTTCGATGCGGATCGTGAGGGTAATTATCCGTGGGACGGTATGGCGCAATTGTGGTGGAATGCACCGCTGCCCATACCGGACGTCGCGTTTGGTACCGAGCCGACGGATATGTTCCAAGTAAATGCGGAGCCCTATTTACCCTGGGCAACTCGTGAATATGTTGTGATTGACGGCCAGGAGCAACTGACGACGACACCCAACCGGATGAATGCGGAATATCCTTGCACTCGATCCGGTTTTTTCCGAGTCAGTTTTCTCGTGAAGGCGTTTGCGCAAGTCGATTACGCCTCATTCTTTGATCATTGGCTACGCGTACACGTGCCCAATGTGAAACGGACGATGGAGGAGGTGGGCGGATTTCGCTACGTCGTGAGCCACAGTATTGATCCCGAACAAGAACAATATGCGGGCCTAGCCGAACTATATTTCCATGACGCGAGCGCTTGGGACGGTTATCAGGACACGATTGAATCGGATGGCATGGAAGAGTGGGTTGATGGAACCGGTATGCTTGTACTTCGGGGTCAGACGGAGATGGTGGGTATTCCATAATCGCGCGGATGATAGTGTTTCGCGTCAGCGGCATACCTCTTAAACATGGCTGAACTCAATCCGACTATTGACCGATTGATATTTTCCAGTTCCGTTCTCTTGATCGCGGCAGTGTGTTTGTCGATTGCTGTGATGCCCGATCGCACGGCTGCGGTGGTTGACACGGCCTATCAATGGATTGCGAGTCGATTCGGACTTGCCTATCAGTGGATGACGATCGGAGCTACGGTCGTGTTGGTCGTGCTCGCTTTCGGTAGGCACGGGCAATTGCGACTCGGTGGCGAATCCTCTCGACCCGCGTATTCGACTTGGTCGTGGATGGGAATGCTTTTTTGCGCCGGCATTGGAGCGGGCCTGCTTTATTGGTCAACCATTGAATGGGCCGCCTACCTCGATTCGCCGCCCTTCGGGCTCGCACCGAACTCTATCGAAGCTTGGGAGTGGGCTCCCACGTACGGAATCTTCCACTGGGGGTTGTCTGCATGGTGCTTGTACTGCCTTCCGACCGTGGCAATTGCGGTTCCCTACTACCAGCGTCGGATACCATTTTTGCGCTTGTCGACGTCGCTGGTTGGACTTTTTGGGGATGATGTTGTCCAGCGACCGCTGGGGCGATTCGTAGATTTTATTTTCATCGTCGCATTGGTGGGAGGTACCGGAACGTCTTTGGGTTTGGCGACGCCGATGATAGGCGCCTGTATCAGCCAGCTGGTGGGAATTGAAGAAGCCTTTTGGATTGACACGGGGGTCGTGGGCATTGCCGTGATTCTCTTTGCTGCCAGCGTTTATGTCGGTCTTGATCGGGGCATTAAGCGCTTGAGTGATCTCAACGTCAGCCTGGCTGGTGCATTTTTGCTTTTCGTCCTCATCGCAGGACCAACGCTATTTATCTTAAAAGTTGGCACGAACAGTGTCGGACTGATGTTGCAAGAATTTTTTCGAATGAATACATGGACAGATCCGATCTTACAGACTGGTTTTGTCGAAGATTGGTCCGTCTTTTATTGGGCATGGTGGATCGCATATGGTCCATTTATGGGTCTCTTCGTGACGCGGATATCGAAAGGTCGGACACTAAAACAACTTATCGTTGGGATGGTGGGTTTTGGGACACTGGGTTGTGCCGCCTTCTATGTTGTCGTCGGTAATACCGCTATGTGGATGGACATGGGCGGTCTAGTAGACGTTCGAGCGTTGATTAACCAGGGGCAGAATGGAACTGCTATAGCACAAATTATGGCCGCGTTGCCGCTTGACCCACTGCCGTTGATCGCCTTCATTGTGATGGCGTGGATATTTGTGGCCACAACGTACGACTCGGCCTCATATGCCATTGCTTCATCGGCGACGCGCAATCTTACGGAGGGTTCTAACCCGGCCCGATGGCACCGCGTTTTCTGGGCGTTTGCTTTGGCAATATTACCGATCACGCTAATGATTTTGAATGACCTACGAGCCGTGAAATCTGCGGTGTTGGTCGTTTCGTTACCGCTATTGGCTATTGGCGTGACCATGACCGTCTCGTTATTCCGAACACTTGAGTCAAATACCGAGCAATAACCGTTGCTCAGGTTGTGTCAGGGCGCTTCGTTCCTCAACCACAAAAACCAATTGGCGTCAGAGACCACCGTTTTCGATAGCGTACTGGTAGGTCGTACGCTAATCCCTCGGACCCGCAGGCTGCGAATACCCTCCCTCGACTTGGGATTGAACACTATCGGATTGAAGCCGCCACTGGCGTCGTTTCATGCACACACGCTTTTTGAAATGCGTCCCGGCCCGCGTCATCCGCTTGCAGATTACTTGGTTGTCTTTTTTAGCCGCCACCGTTTCGCTCGTCTGATTCTCGGACGATTTGTCTGGACCCTTTTCATCTGCGATCGTTGTGGTGACGACCATAATTGCCGCGATTCCGAAAACGGCGAACTTCATGGAATTTCCGATAATTCGTTAGGGTTGCGCTTTATACCACGGCTTCACATCGTAATTGCGGTCTCGGCAATTTCGACGGTGGGCTATGACGCGGCGGGTAACTGGACGGTTGCGGTCCCGAATACCCGCGTTTCTTCCTGCTCATTCTGAATGGTTAAATCCAATACCACCTCGCCGTTCTCTTCGTCGATGTCGGTAACGACTGCCGTTACGGTGTGCTCGTGGTCGGCGAGTACGGGCGCTCTAAATACGGTATCGATGTACTTGATCTTTCCTCGTGGTGCCCAACGGTGAATCATGCTGGTTAGAAACCCCATGCCCATGATCCCTGGGACCAGGGCGCCAGGCAATCCTTGAGCTCGAGCTTTGCTGTGGTCCTCAAACCTTCCGCTGCCGGAATATCCAACTGCATGAGCGAAACTACGTGTTGCTTGGAGCGATGTATCGGGTTGCCAGGGGGTGATTTCGTCTCCGAACACGACGTCGCCGATGGTTTGTACGGTCATTTGTCGGGTCGCTCCCTGATGACCTGGCGCGAATCCGTTGTGGCAAGGTGTTCGCCGCTGTCATTGTATAATTGCATTCGGGAAACCAGAAAGATCATCCGCCCCGACCTACCGCTTTTGGCATAGATGTCGTGCAAATGGGTTTTACCCGTGAGCTTTATGCCAGGACGAACCGGCTTGATGCAGGCGACGGCTTTACCGCCGTCCATGGAAATGCCGCCGAGTTTCGGAAAGTCGATAGGTAAACGACGACCGGACGCGAGGCTTGCTAGGATCGGGGCACAAGCTTCGAAATTGGGGTCTGTGGTATCGATAAACTCTGATCGAGTTTCTCCTGAAGTCTTCGCGACTGTTGCGGACTGCTCGGCGTCGATCACGAAACCGGTTCGGTCGAACTCGAGGTCCAGGAACTTGGACCTCAAATCATCGATATCGGTCATGTGCATGTCTCCTGATTGACCCAGGCGTTGGATTGCAACGTCACACTGAACATCCTGTCGCGGATCAGGTCAATCGGCGACGGCCTGAGCCAGGCGTTCTGTGGCTTCGGCAAAATCTTCCATAAAGTTGTACACCACTGTCCGTACTGCGACAGATTCATTCATGAGGCCGACACCTTGTCCGACGAAATAATTCGCCAAACGCCGGGCCCCGGGATGATCGGTTTGTGCAAGCTTATCTATTTTGCGGAAGGCGGCCGCGGCTACAACGCCCTGTAGCGGCATCGGTAACGGTTCGGGACATTCTTCCGCCGTCCAGGCGTCGGTCCAGGCGGATCGAAGTTGTCGGGTGTATTTCCCGGTGCGACTTTTGGAACGAACCGTTTGGCGCGAGTTGGCGACAAGCATTTTTTCTTTCACCACCGGTAAAGTCTCTGCCTCCGCCGTGGTTAACCATACGGAACCTGTCCATGCTCCGTGCGCGCCCATGGCCATGCAGGCAGCCATTTGACGGCCGGTGACGATGCCGCCCGCTGCTAACACGCACACGTCGTATTCTTTGATCGCATCAAGGACTTCGGGTACTAGGACCAGCGTTGATACTTCGCCGCAGTGGCCTCCCGCCTCCGTGCCAGCGACGATAACCACGTCTACGCCTGCCTCGGCGTGTTTTACCGCATGTTCCTTTGCACCAGCGAGTGCTCCGACGACGATTCCGCGTTCGCGTGCCATGGACATCATGTAAGTGGGTGGTACGCCGAGCGCGTTGACGACCATCTTAACGGGATGCGCAAATGCCGATTCGAGAATCTCCGTCGCGCCGGCCTGGCGCATGTTGTCGCCGACTCCACCGCGAATGACTCCAGTCCATAGGTCCCCAGTATCAATATCGTGCTGAGCAAGTAGCTCCTCGATGTATCTTTTGTGCTCTATCGGAATTCGGTCTTCAAGTTCTTCCTTCGACAGTCCTTGATCTTTGTTATCCATGCTTGTTGGCACGAGTAGATCAACTCCGTAAGGTTTTCCGTTAACGTGTTCGTCGATCCAAGTCAGTTCAATATCGAGTGTTTCAGGTGTATGGCCGGCTGCGCCTAGCACGCCAAAGCCACCCGCGTTACTTACTTCTGCAATTACGTCTCGGCAATGACTAAATGCAAACAATGGGAATTCGATCCCCAACAAATCGCAAATTTTTGAGTTCACTTCTGATCCCCTTCTCGGTCTCGTATAAGCTATCACACGTTAGGACGGCGTCATTGAAACGCGGAACTACCTATTTTGCGGGCTAATGGGCACTTTGGGAGAGTGTTGCGTGACGGGACCAATCGCATTGGTAACATCTGCGAGTAGATGCCCATGCAGCCTCGCCTTTGGATTGAGACCTAAGCATAGGGAATAGCGTTGTCAGCAAAACGAACGGGAGGAATCGGGTGATCACACCAAGCGATAAGCACAAGAACGATATCTACGGGGACCTCAATAAAAAAAATACGGATGAGCCAGCCATACCCGCAGCGACTGTCGTACTGCTACGCGACGGTGCGGATGGTGTCGAAGTGCTGATGTTGCGGAAGAACGCTCGGATCGACTTCGGTGGAATGTGGGTTTTCCCGGGAGGTCGAATCGATCCAGGCGATTACCAGGGAGGGGATGATCTCGAAGCCGCGGCTCGCTGCGCTGCGTCCCGTGAGGCACAGGAAGAAGCCGGGATATTGCCGTCGTCAAACCAATTTGTTTGGTTCGCGCATTGGACGCCTCCCGCGAGTACGGCTCGACGATACGCGACGTGGTTTTTTGCTGCCGAAGCGGAAATCGATGAACCCATCAAAGTTGACGGCGGGGAAATAGAGGAACATGCCTGGATCAACCCTACGGCAGCGTTGGCGAAACACAGGGCAGATGAAATTGATTTAGCACCGCCCACCTGGGTGACCCTATACGAACTTTCAAGGTATCAACCAACGGCTGCGGTTCTCAAGCACCTGGCGTCGCGCGAACCAAAAATCTACGAAACCCACGTCGCGGAGAGATCCGACGGTGTCCGTGTGGCAATGTGGCACGGCGATGTTGGTTACGTGAGTTGGGATCCTAATTTGGACGGCGATCGCCATCGTCTGGTGATGGCGCGTGGCGGGTTTACCTTCGAAAATACCGTCGAAAACTATTAGCCCTAACGAATCGAAGTTAGCCTGTGAGGACCATCGCGGCCGCTTTCTCTCCTATCATAATAGCGGGTGCGTTGGTGTTCCCTGAAACCAACGTGGGCATCACCGAGGCGTCCGCAATCCTCAAGCCGTCGATTCCACGAACGCGTAGTTGATCGTCGACGACGGCGTATGGGTCGCTACCCATTTTGCAGGTCCCTACCGGATGGAAAACGGTGCTTCCCGCGGCACGGCAGAAATTTAAGATTTCCTCGTCGGAATCGCATGTTGTGCCGGGATATAACTCGCTGTCGCAGAATTTTCGTAGGCTGGGGGCGGCACCGACTCGACGGGCGATCCGCATGCCTTCGACCAACGCGTCTCGGTCGACCTGTTCGGAAAGAAAGTTGGGCCTGATTGCGGGCGAAGCTTCTGGATCATTGCTTTGGATGTGGATCGAGCCCCGACTTTCGGGACGTAATTGACAGACGGACAAGGTCATGCCCGGTTCCTTTTCGAGGGCACCTCGACGGGCATTGCGCGCATAACTGGCGTGGGCAAAGTGGAATTGAACATCGGGCGAATCGAGCTCTTCTCGAGTCCGAACGAAACCGTGCGCAATACCGGCCGTATAGGTCATGACCCCACGACGGGCGAGTGCGTATTTTGCGGCTTCGCCGATTAGTTTAAGCGGACGCGTGTCTTGATTGAGCGTCGTGCTCCCTTTCACTCTCCAAGCGATGCTGCTTGCATAATGATCCCGATAGTTCTCTCCAACGCCAGGTAGCTCATGCGCAACGTCGATATTGTGTTTGCGTAACAAGTCGGGGTTGCCGATACCGGATAGTTCAAGCAATTGCGGCGATTGGACGGCTCCGGCACACAACACCACCTCGCGGTTAGCACGTGCTTCAAGCACTCGACCCGTGCCACTGTATTGGATCCCCACCGCGCGGTCATTCTCCAAGAGAATGCGATGCACTTGTGCATGGGTAGCTACGTGTAAATTTTTCCGGCGGCGGGCGGGTCGTAGAAATGCGCGGGCGGTGCTGTGGCGACGACCACGCAATTGGGTGACCTGGTAATAGCCGAACCCTTCCTGCGACGCGCCGTTGTAGTCAGGTGTTTTGGGGTAGCCGCTCTCGACCCCGGCTTCAATAAACGCATCCAGTAATGGATGGTGTTCGATCATATCTGCAACGTTTAATTCCCCACCCGATCCGCGGAATTCATCTTTGCCCCGTTCGAAGTTTTCAGATTTTTTGAAAAAAGGGAGGACCTCGTCATACGACCACCCACGGTTCCCCAATTGAGCCCACGTGTCGTAATCCAGTGGCTGACCACGAACGTACAACATCCCGTTGATCGAGCTTGATCCGCCGAGAACCTTACCGCGGGGGATGGGAATCTCGCGATTGGCAGTGCCTTCTTCGGGTTCAGTGCTGAAACACCAATTGAGGCTCGGATTGTCGATCATTTTCCAGAAGCCTACTGGTATATGAATGAGCGGGTTCCAGTCCCTTCCGCCAGCCTCAACCAGCAGGACCTTGGTTTCAGCGTTTTGGCTCAATCGGTTGGCGACAACACAACCAGCCGATCCCGCACCGATCACGATATAGTCATATTCCGCCACGCCCGCTCCTTTTCGTGTTTTTGCAACGTACTATGGTGTGCAGGGACAGGTTGGAGAAGAGTCATGCTTAGTGCAAGTGAGGTCGAACATTATCGAGAGAAAGGATACGTGGTTCCCGACTTCCGCTTGCCCGATGACACGGTAAACGCCATTCGGGCCCACCACGAACGCCTCTTAAGCATTCATCCAGAGTTTGTCGATTACTGCCCCGCGTTGCTCATTCACGATACCGGCTTCCTTAACTATGCGCGTAATGATGAGATTCTCGATATGGTTGAGCAGCTCATTGGTCCTGACATTGCGCTATGGAATCAAAGTTTTTTTGCCAAGCCGGCACAGGTGGGAACGCGTACACCGTGGCACCAGGATGGCGAGTATTGGCCGATGCGACCGCTCGCGACTTGTTCGGTTTGGATTGCGATTGATGATGCAACCACTGAAAACGGGTGTCTTAGATTCTTGCCAGGCACGCACAAGTCACGAGATCTCGCGCAACACCATTTTAATGACGCGGATGGCTTGTCATTGCCGCTAGAAATTGATGCGTCCGTTGTCGATGAATCGTTGGCCGTTGATATACAGCTGCAAGCGGGCCAGATGTCATTACACGATGTTTTTTTGATGCACGGATCCGAACCCAATCAATCGCCCTATCCGCGTCGGGGGATGACGCTTCGATTCATGCCGACGTCGTCGACATATCGGCGGGATCTGGGTAGCGAGGGAAATGGTTCGATAAAAGATTTGCGCACGCTCTATCTGATGCGTGGTCGGGACGTTAGCGGAGAAAATGATTTTCGCGTGCGCTGGTGAGGGCTTAAACAGCAAGGGCTACGCCTTCTTAGGATGGCTTCAAACCGATACCCCAAGGAGCGGCCCAGCTAAGACCTTCAAGGGTTGTCGTGCGTGCCCGGTATTCGCAGCCAACCCATCCCGAATATCCCATATCGTCTAACACGCCCAGGAGGTGTGGAATGTTGACTTCCCCGTACTGCGGCTCGTTACGTCCTGGGACGCTCGAAAATTGGACGTGGCCGAGTATGGGCCAATGGCGCGCGAGACCATCGGCTAAATCGCCCTCCATGATTTGAAGGTGATAAAAGTCGAATTGGAGGAGCACGTTTGGCATGGCCACGGCATCGATGATGCGGCGTGCATGGGCACTGTTGCTGTGTAGATATCCGGGTACATCACGACTGTTGAGAGGTTCGATCAAAAGAGTTATCCCGAGGTTCGCAGCAATCGGAGCGGCCATGCGAAGATTCTCGATAAACACGTCTTCGCATTGACGCACGGCCGATCCTTCGGGCACCACGCCCGCCATGACATGTATCAGGCTAGCGCCCAGCTCGGATGCGTATTCTAACGATTCAGTAACAACGGTCTTGAATTCGTTTTCCCGCCCGGGAAGGGCGGCGACCCCGCGCTCGCCAGCCTCGGCATTGCCCATCCGCGTATTGATAAGAACAAGCTCAAGTTCGTTATCCGTCAAGATCGTCCTCAGTTCCTCAATAGTATGTCCGTATGGCTGAAGGTACTCGACCGCGTCGAACCCGACTTGACGAGCCGCAGCAAATCGCTCGATAGGCGCCAGTTCAGTGAACATTGTGGTTAGATTTGCGGCAAGTCGTGGCATATCGGTGGCTATTTGTGAGCGAATTGTTCGCGAATATATACGAGGTTCATCGGCAATAAACCAGCGGCCTTTGCGGCTAATCATTTACGAGAGGGCCATTGGCTCCTTGGCTCGACCGATCTTGCCGAAGTTTCTCGGCGTTAGGAGTAACCGATCGAAAGCAGGTTATCGACCGGCTGGTATAGCTCCTCAAGGTAGTCGACGTCGCCTGAACTGAGCTGAATACTTGTTGCTTCGACCAGTTGGTCGAGCTGTTCGATCCGTGAGACGCCTACCACAGGAGCACACACTACGGGTTTGTTGAGCATCCAAGCCAACGCGATTTGTGCGGGGGTTTGCCCGAGTTTTTGAGCGACTTCGGCGTTCCGAGCCGCAATCGAAAAATCCATCTCTCCGCGGTACAAGCTTTCGGTACGCGAACGATCGCGGCCCTGAGAGCGAGCGGTACTACCTTGATCGAATCCACCCTGATAAGACCCCGCAAGGATGCCGCGGGCGAGCGGTGACCACGGCGAAACTGCGACGCCAGTCGCAGCGCAATAAGGATTCATTTCACGCTCCTCCTCCCGGTAAATAAGGTTGTAGTGATTCTGCATGGAAATGAAAGGTGTCCAACCATGCATAGTCGCCGTCATCTGGAGTTCGACAAATTGCCAAGCAAACATGGAGGAGCCGCCGAGATATAAAACCTTCCCTGCCTTAACCACGTCGTGCAATGCTTCCATGGTTTCTTCGACGGGAACTTTCGCGTGCCCAGGCACACCATGGGGATGTCGGTGGATTACCAGGTGGTCAATGTAATCGAGCCCAAGCCGTCGGAGACTTGCGTCGACGCCTTCAACAATGTGTTTCCGAGAGAGCCCACCTTGGTTGGCTCCAGGCCCCATCGGCATGGCAATCTTGGTCGCGACGACAAATTGATCTCTAGGTAAGAGTTCCTTTAAGAGAGCCCCGACGACTTCTTCGCAAGCACCGACACCATATGTATCGGCGCAATCGAAGTAAAACAAGCCGTGGTCAATTGCTGCTTTAAAGATGGGCCGTGCTTCGTCGATTCCCAGGGTCCAGTCGCCTTGATGCCCTTGACCGGGTTTCCCAAAATTCATGGTGCCGAGACAAAGTCGGGAGACTCGTAAGCCGCTATTTTTTCCGAGTTGTATGGCTTCAAGCATGATGTTCTTTCCTCAAGGGGCTTTGCTGTAGGTCTGAAATAGTATCGAATGCAACAAGCGGGGGTTAACTAATGACGCAAGAAGTTGGCGCGCTTTCCAAAGTGCGCATTGTTGACTTGACAGATGAACGAGCAATTTATGGCGCGAAACTACTCGCGGATCTGGGTGCGGACGTCGTTCGACCGGAACCGCCCGAGGGGGATCCGTTGCGACAGCGGGGGCCATTCTGCGAGGACGATCCGGACGAACCTTCACTTTGGCATGCTTTCTTTGCTTCGAACCGACGTTTTGTTTCATTAGATCTTGAAACGCAAATGGGTCTGGATCAATTGACGGGTTTGGTCAGAAATGCAGACGTTGTGTTGGTGTCGGAAGGTGCGTTTGGGGTCACCGAAGCGAACCTCGATGCCACCTTGCAGACCAACCCTGCGTTGGTTTGGGTAGAGTGTTCGTCTTTCGGTAGAGAGGGGCCTTGGAAGGACTACCTGGCTCCAGATTTAGTGGCGGGGGCGTTGGGAGGTGCGGTCTCTACGACGGGCGATGCGGACACTCCACCGCTCAAAGCTTTTGGTGACCTAAACTTCGTGGTATCTGGATGCTACGTCGCTATCGCCGCGTTGAGCGCGCTGTACCACGCCAAGGAGACGGGCCAAGGCCAGCGCGTGCATGTGCCGGTGCATCAATGCATCGCCTCGTGCTTAGAACACGTGTTCATGTGGTACTGGTATTCGAACTTGTTGGGGCCGGCCCGAGGCCGAGCGCTTGAGCGTCGCGGTAGTCTGCATTGGTCAAACATGTATGTCGTTATGCAGGCCGTGGGTGGCACCATCATGGTCACACCGACCCCGGATATTGATGCGCAGCTAGCATGGCTCATCGAGGCGGACGAATTCGAGGACTTGTTCGAGCCGCAATTCCAAGACCCGGCCAATCAGTCGCAATTTATGGCACGTCTCATGGAAGTTTTGCGTTCCTTTGTCGGATCAAAAGATGTGAAAGAGTTGTTTCTAGAAGCTCAATCACGCCATGCGCCATACGGATGGGTACTGCCGATCGAGAAGGTCGGAGAAAATCCGCAACTTGAAGCGCGCGATTGGTGGCATCCGTATTCGATCGGTGAGCACGTTGTAAAAGGGCCGGGTATGCCTTATCGATTTAGCCAGACGCCTTGGCAAATGAAGCCATATGTTGAAACCGATGTCGATGCGGAACGCGTTTTACAAGATCTCGGTTGGGACAATGATCGATGAGACCGCTCGAAGGCATTAAAGTTCTCGATTTTACCCACGTCCTCGCCGGACCATTCGCGACCCGCCTACTTGGCGATATGGGCGCCGACGTCGTCAAGATCAACTCCGTCGCCCGGGCGACGGCTATAAACGCGACGAATAATCCTTATTACACGATGTGGAATCGCAACAAACGGGCCCTCGCCCTCGATATGTCTCGTGATGAAGCGAAACGCATTGGTAAAGACCTTTGCGCTAAGGCCGACGTGGTGATTGATAATTTTTCAGTCGGGGTACTGGATCGCTGGGGTATTGGTTACGATTTGGTTTCTCCGCTTAATCCCAGCGTTATATACGTACAGATGTCGGGTATGGGCCAAGGTGGACCCTGGTCAGATTTTGTTACCTACGCCCCGACCATTCACGCGCTTAGCGGCTTGACGCACTTGACTGGCGTTGAGGGTAGGGAAGACATCGGTATTGGCTTTTCCTATAACGATCACGCGGCGGGCCTGCACGGAGCCGTCGCTATATTGGCCGCGATTCAAGCACGCCGTTCAACTGGAAAAGGACAACGGGTAGATCTTTCGCAATTCGAAGTTGGCGTAAATTTACTGGGTCCGGCATTGCTTGATCTATTCGGTAATGGCAGAGCAGCACGACCGGCGGGGAATCGCCTCCCCTACGATGAAGTCGCCCCTCACAACTGTTATCCATGTGCAGGCGCAGTGTCGGACGACATAGCTGACGAGCGGTGGGTCGCCATTGCCTGTATGTCCGATGTTCAGTGGCATGAATTCCGCCGGGTAATGGGTGAACCAGAGTGGTCGAGTGCTCCGGCATACGCTACCGCGAAGGGACGCGTGGCGGCGATCGAGGAACTCGATCGGCAGATTGGACTATGGACAGGGCAACTGGATGCCGCTGAGGTAATGGCGCGTTGTCAAGCCGCGGGAGTGCCCGCGGGCGTCGTCCAGAACTCGATTGACTTAGCTGAAAATGATCCGCAGATCGTGGCATCGAACTTTTTGATGACGTTTGATGAGCCGAACCCCGTGCTCGGGACGACGTACGGAGACCGGTTACCGCTTACGTTTGGTGTGACGCCTTGCGACACATACACAAGGGTTCGAGATGTGGGAGAAGACAACGCGTCGGTGCTGTCGGATTGGCTTGGCATGGACAGCGAAGACGTTGTTAAGGGCGAGAACGCAGGATACTTCGCGTGACCTATACAGCCAAGGTTCCCCGTTGAATAGCTTGGTCTCAAATTTTCCATGATCGCTCTGGTCAGCGAAGGGCAGTACGTGTTGTTTGCTTGTCTTCTGGCTGCCCTCATCGCTTCGTTAACTTTTCATGAATTCGGTCACGCGTGGGTGGCTAAAGCGTTTGGCGACGACACCGCCGAACGTGCCGGGAGGCTCTCACTGAATCCGTTAGTCCATTTGGATTTTATGGGCCTTGCAATGGTCATTTTTGTCGGGATCGGGTACGCCAAACCGGTGCCCACCAATCCGCGCAATTTCAGCCGGCCGAGTGCAGATTTATGGATATCGGCGGCGGGGCCGTTCATGAATTTGATACTGGCCTTCGTCACTCGGAATGTTTTTCTCACCCTTGAAAACGCGGGCGTCGGATTTGTTCAAACGGAAGCGGTACGTATGTTTGTCGATCTACTCGTTTGGGTCAATTTGCTTCTTATGGCATTCAATCTCGTCCCCATTGCGCCCCTGGATGGCCACTACATTCTGCCCTACTTGTTACCACCGTCTATCCGTGCCCGGGTAAGGTATCTCAATCAACGATTCGGTCCGCTTCTACTTCTGTCACTCATTGTCCTCAGCTTCTTGGGCTTCCCGATTCTGGATGGGTTACTGTTGTTCGCCGCGTTGATGGACCCATGGATTACTTTGGGTGGATAAGGTTCCAAGAACTACCGGCTCGGATTAGCTTTTTGCTTCCACCACTTCAATGCTGACACCGTCGGGAGCGCCGACATAGCAAATTAAAGCACCTGGAGAAAATTCCCAGGGCTCGACGGTGAGGGTAGCACCGCGTTGTTTGATTTCATCGCAAAAAGACCTGAGGTCGCCGTGGTAGGCAAACCCGAAATGGTCTGTCCCCCATACGTCATGGCTGGAGAATCCATCAAAGTGCTTCATTGGGGTTGGGAGGATCGGCACCTCACCGGGTCGCCGACCACGGATCAGTAGAGTCATGCCAGCCAGTTGGACGCTGATTTGCGGAGCTTCCCGTAGCTCATATTCGGCCACGACCTCGGCATCGAAGACGTTGACATACCAAGTAGCGGCTTCGTGGGGATTCTCGCTAACAAGATGGATATGATCGAAGGAAAGTTCACGTAAAGGCATGGCGCTCCCTTTCATCTCGGGGTTTGGGATGCATGGGACATTAGTTTTAGGGCT
>CEWR01129333.1_pt1 | contig 35203 bp, 30 predicted proteins | sample 356321 | NCBI WGS metagenome assembly CEWR01 (sample SAMEA2621551, study PRJEB7988) | marine metagenome | biome: marine biome (ENVO:00000447); feature: mesopelagic zone (ENVO:00000213); material: "saline water (ENVO:00002010), including plankton (ENVO:xxxxxxxx)" | depth 790 m
GGTATTGGCATATTATTCAAGAGTTCGTTTTATAAACGTAATTGTACTCGGTATTGTAAGTTCCTTATTTTGAGAATTATAATCAAATTTCAATCTGTAAAATCCTTTGTGGTTTGTTGGATATACTATTGCTTTTAAACTTTCATTATTATTGTAAAAATAAAAAGCGCCATCTATTCCTCCTGACTCCCAATTTCCGCTTTTCCATAATCTTACTCCAGAAATACTATCGCATTGATATGTTCCGTTTTCTTTGAGTTTCAACGAGTAATTTTTCTGAGTAAGCATATTCATATTTAAAAATTCTTTTGATCTAAGATTTTTAGAATAATATTCTCCTGAGAACTCCTTCATTACATGGTTATTAAAACATGGAATAATGCTTTTAAACCAAAAGAAAATTAAACCAAAACAAAATATTGGAATAATAAGAAATCTTAATCCACGATTCTTTGTTCTTTTAGATTTTTTCATAAAACCAACCAAGAATGTGCCGACGGAAAACAGTAAACTAATTATTCCGATTGTCACTATAACGGTGAGTATTAAACTTTCTAGCATCTACTTTTAATGTAATTATTTTTTTGATTTTCCTTAATAATAGAATATAATATTGTTCCAAATAAATTGAAAAAGAATACAACTAAAATCCCGATTATTTTGTCATCTCCTTTAAAGGTGCTTTTTAAAATATCGATAATTGCAATTACTGCTATGAGCAGCTAATAATAATAATAATAGTGACACTAATAATATTTGTTGTGTTGCTCCAATCATTCCTAAATATCTCATTTTCATTTTTTTTCTTCTACCTAACTCCCAAAACAACCTCACCTTCCACCATTTACAAGTCAAACAAGTGACCCCAGAAATTTAGATGTTCTAATTTTTCTTCAAGAATAGGTAAACACAATAAATAACAGGCTATTAACTCTCCATTTTTTCATAAAATAAAAAAGAGAAAAATAGGTTGTACGCTTCTAACGAATTAGACTATGTAAGTATCTATTAAAGAAGGTTTGCAAAACGCATTTGTATTTCTTCTATGCCAAAATAAGCTGAGTGTTTTAAAATTGCTTTCCTTGAACTTTCATAATATTGATTAAACGCCAATTTAAAATAAAATTTTCGAATCTATCAGGAGTGTAGAGAGTTATAATGAGTTGGTACTAGAACATGTTCTATTTAGGTATTTTATTTTAAATGCTGTTTATAGTTTCTTTTTCTAGAGCATCAATTTCGTCTCCAAGAATGCGATTGTCATCTCTCAATTTACTGTTTGTTAATCCTTGATAAATATTCCAAATCAGAGATAATCCAGCAATTCCAACTCCAATCCATTTCACATAGTCAATTATTAGTTTTAATGACTTTTTATAAGAAAACCAATCTTTATGATCATTTGCAATTTCAAATCCAATTTCTGAAAATTTAATTGCGTGGTCAGTATGTTTATCAAACGGTGAAGATTTTATTAATAAGTACCGAATTTTTTTAAATCGGTCTTCTCCCCTATTCATTCTTCTTAAAAACGTAAAGTCATTAAACATTACATATGGTTTTTTAACCAATTTTAATTCTTGAATTGCCTTATTAATCATTTCGTTTTCATTCATTGCCTAAATGGTATACAACTTCCGTATAACGCAACCTTCCACCATTTACACAGCAAATAAGTAACTACAGAAAATTAGATGTTACAATTTTTCTTTAAAAATAGGCAAACACAATGAATAAAAGACTGTTTAACCTCTATCATTTATTAGAAAACACAAAAGAAAATAAAAGCCTTGGTAACCTTCTAACTAATTTTAACATATAAGTATCTATTAAAGAAGCTTTGTAAAACGCATGTGTATTTCTTCTATGCTAAAATAGTCTGCGTGTTTTAAAACTTCTTTTACTGAGCTTTTAGCCTGTCAACAAAGTGATTCTATAACGATAGAAAACCCTCCACAAAAAGAGACCATGGAAGAAAATAACTATATTCCTGACAACTATGAACCGCATGTAAAAGATGATTATAATTTTTTCAATTCGGAACATTGGTCCAAAGGATTGACGCATGATACAAATACTTCCATAAAATGATTTGGAATAAAACAACAGGTCAAGAAAACTTATTGAACGATATGTATGCAGGATATATCAAAGCTGATAATATCTACATTAAAGATGGAGCAATCCATTTTAATAATAGAAAAGAAAGGATTTAAGGGACTGATCCTGCAAAAACTTTTGAATACACGACTGGTTGGATGAACTCTTTGCAAAAATTAAATTTCAACGGTACTGAAAAAGGAGTCTAACTTCAAATAAAAGCAAAATTCCCAAAATGTGATAAAGTATGGCCAGCTATATGGTTAATTGATGATTCAAAAAACAGAAGTTGGCCACCATAAATGGATATTTAGGAGTATTTTGGACAGTTTTTCAACACTCCTAAAAAAGATCAAATGTATATGCATTTTATTTATGGCAAATAGAACGACAAAGATGATCATAGCATCCCCATTAAAAATTTTCATCAGACATACAATGCTTCAGCAGAATGGCATACCTACGGATACCAATGGACAAAAGATAAAATGAATTGGTTTCTAGAAGGTGAGCTCATACATACAAAAAAAAAGTGTTGAAGTCCCCAAAGAACATTGGCTGAATAAAACGATGTGCCTTGTTATAAACAACGGATTGCTAACATCAGTCGACGAAGGAAATACAACATTTCCAAATGCACTCATCCTAGATTACCTTGAGATATATCAAGCAAAATAGGTTTCTTAAAAAGTAAATTGTAACATTCAGTAAGTAGCCTGGTATTTGATGAAATCTTAATTTTAATTAACGGTTGCTTATTTATTGAACCTGTCAGATAACTGGAACAACACCTAGATGAACATCATAAAATTTCAGTCAAATCAAAACAACTCCTACTACTTCCTTTACAACAAGGAACTATTTAACACTATAATTGACGGTATAGCCCTCACAATCAATCCTTAAAAAAAGTACCTTTATCAAACCGAAAAATTAATAAAAGTAGCTTTATGAAAAAGATAATCTTATTATTTCTTTCCATCTCTATGTATCCTCAAACTGAGAAACCTAATGTATTGATGATTGTATTGGACGATTTAAATGATTACATTGGAGTATTAGAAGGGCACCCACAAGCGTTGACTCCAAATTTGGACAAGTTGGCTAATGAAGGGGTGTTATTTACAAATGCACATAGCAATGCTCCTGTATGTGCTCCCTCTAGATCTAGTTTTATGTCAGGTATTTTACCCTGTACTTCCATAAATTTTGGTTTCGACAATTGGACAAAAAATACTGTTTTAGTCAATTCAAAAACCATCCCTGAATATTTTAGTAAAAATGGATATACTACTTATAAAACGGTGAAAATTACGCATGGAACAAAGCTAGAAAACACACTTTGGGATCATCACTTGGCGAATTCACTAAACTATGGTCCTATGGCTTATAACGGGAATGAACAAACCATGCACCCAAAAACAAATATCAGCTATTTTGAAAACAGCAGTCCGTTGGATGCAACAATCGCTCGCTTATCAGAAGTTCCAAACATCCATAAAGATGAAGACAACCCAGGTCATAAAGGATGGTGGGCAAATGGTTCATTTGCATACGAGGATACTGAAAATCGAGATTTTATGCCAGATGAAACTAGTGTGAACTGGATAAATGAACAGCTAACTTCTTTAGAAAACACCAACAACACAGATCCCTTTTTTATGGCACTAGGCTTGGTAAGACCAAATTCACCATTGGTAGTACCAGATAAATATTTTAATCTATTTCCTTTGGAAGATGTAAAAATTCCGCTCATCAAAAGAAACGATCGTGAAGACACTTACTTTGACAGAGAAAACAAAGGATATACACTTTTCGAAATTTTAGGAGATGAATACACAGATCGCCAAGAAGGTCTGAGAAGAAAAACACAAGCTTATTTGGCCTGTGTCTCGTTTGCTGATGACATGGTTGGTCAAGCAGTTTCTCATTTAGAAAAAAGTATGTACAGTGACAATACGATTGTAATGCTTTTTAGTGACCATGGATACCATGTTGGAGAAAAACAATACCTCAGAAAAAATGCATTATGGAACGAAGCTACTCGTGTTCCACTAATTATAAAAAGCCCTGAATATTCAGATAATGCAGGAAATGGAGTCAACTACCCGGTGAGTCTTATTGATAGCTACCCTACTTTGAAAGATTTATGTCAATTGACTGGATCTACTGCAAAAAATGAAAAAGGCGCCGAGCTGGACGGACATAGTTTACGCCCTTTTCTAGAGAATCATGAAACTGAAACTTGGACAGGACCAAATTCGGCTTTAAGCACCGTTAGTGGGCAGAACTTTAGTGTCGTTACTAAAAGGTATCGTTACACACTTGCAAAGAAATAAATTGAATAATTTCGAAACTGATTATATCTTTTTATGCTATAATTATAAATAAGTAATCGTTTTGTGCTATAAATAACAGTTTATAAACCTTATTTTTGAATACCAAAAACAAACTGAAACATGAACTATTTACCCTACTAATACATCGATACTACCTTCGAAATAAAATGAAGTTCATTTAAATTTGCTACAGCTTAAACACAAGAAAAAATCATGAAACATATATGTTATGGAAACCTACATGCACTAATTGTTTTCCTTTTATTTTCAACTTTTAATTTCGCACAAAAGAACTCAAAACCGAATGTCTTATTTATCATGTGTGATGATTTAAATGACTACCAAGGCGTATTTGGAGGACACAAACAATCCTATACCCCTAATATTGACAAGCTCGCTGCTTCTGGAATTCAGTTTTTAAATGCACAATCCAATGCGCCCGTTTGCCAGCCTTCTCGAAATAGTATTTTTACGGGCGTATATCCGCATGATTCTAAAGATTTTGGATGGACACCTATGCACAAACAACCTGTATTAAAACACAACAAGACCTTGATGCAACTGTTTCAAGAGAACGGTTACAAAACTTTGGGAAGTGGGAAACTAACACATGGAAAACCTACCAAAGACTGGGATGAATGGGGAATGAACTACAAACACAATTATGGTCCGCTTTACAATGACGGAAAAAAGAACGTTAGTCACCCATCTGTGCCTGCTCCTTTTAATAAAATTGGCCCCATTGATGGATCGTATGGACGTTTGTCTGATGGAGGTATTTCAACTGGGAAATCAGGAGAAAAAGGCTGGGTTATGGGTTGGGACATGAAACGAATGCGCTATATCAATGACGATGACAGAGATCTTTTACAAGACGAAAAACATGCTATTTGGGGTGTGAAAAAATTAAAAGATTTAGAACAAGATTCCTCTCAACAGCCCTTTTTTATGGGAATAGGTTTTGTTAGACCTCATACTCCTTTACATGCTCCAGACAAATATTTTGATCGGTTTCCAATCGATGAAATTGAACTAAAGGATTGGATTGTAAATGATGAAGAGGATACATTTTGGTCCAATAATTTTGAAAGCAAAATGAAAGGTCCTAAATATTTCAGAGAGTTGGTAAAATCGTATGGAGGAGATCGTGAAGTTGCGCTGAAACATTTTTTACAAGCCTATTTAGCTTGCGTTACTTTTGTTGACGAACAAGTTGGTGTTTTGTTAGATGGACTGGACAACAGTCGTTTTAAAGACAATACGATTGTTGTATTTACGAGTGATCACGGATGGCAAATGGGAGAGAAAAAATACCTGTTTAAAAATTCTCCTTGGGAAGAAAGTGCTAGAGTTCCTTTGATTGTGAGAACTCCAATTACAAAAGCAGGAGGAAAAGTTGCCCATCCAATTTCATTGGTCGACCTCTACCCTACTTTGGTTGACTATTGCTCTTTAGAAGGGAGCAATAAAAAGAATCCCAATGGAGGTTCTCTTGGAGGAAATAGTTTGAGACCCTTCTTAGAAAACCCAAAAGAGATGAAATGGAATGGACCAAATGGAGCGTTAACAGTTGTTGGTAATTTTGGAATTAAAATTCCTGTACATGAACAAAACTACTCTTACAGAACTGAAGAATATAGATATATTTTATACGGAAATGGTGAAGAAGAAATGTACAACCATAAAACTGATGAGAACGAGTGGAAAAATGTAGCTGCTGTAAAGAAGTATAAAAAAATAAAAAAACAACTTCAAAAAGAAATGAAGAATATCATCAATTAAAACGAATGAACTGATAGTCCCTATTGTTGACGAAATCCCCCTATCAATCAACACAAATAAAAAGTAAATTTGCCATATCTAAAGTAAACAAAACGAATATCTATGAAAAAAACAACTATACTAAGCACCTTACTTATTGGAGCCATCAGTTTACAAACTGTTGCAAACAGCTATGACCCACCTATAAAAAAAACACCTAAAAAGCCAAATATCATTGTGATTATGGCAGATGACTTAGGCTATGCTGATGTTGGTTTTAATGGATGTAAAGACATTCCGACGCCAAATATAGACAGAATTGCAAAAAACGGTGTGAAATTCACCAATGGGTATACTTCTTATTCTGTATGTGGACCTAGTAGAGCAGGATTTATGACGGGTCGTTACCAACAACGATTTGGTTTTGAAAGAAACCCGCAATACCAACCTCATGATCCAAATATGGGATTGCCAAAATCTGAAAATACATTGGCTGAATCTCTACAACAAGTAAATTACACATCTGGGATTATTGGAAAGTGGCACTTAGGAGCAGACATTTCAAACCATCCTTTGAACAGAGGGTTTACAGAGTTTTTTGGTCATTTAGGAGGCGGGCACCAATACATGCCTAAATCACTAACAATCAAAGATAGCTATACTGCTAAAGATGAACAGGAAAGTTACCGTACATGGATTTTAAGAAACCATACTCCTGTAAAAACGGAGCATTACTTAACAGACGAATTTTCTAACGAAGCTGTTGCCTTTGTTGAAAGAAACAAAAAAGATCCTTTCTTTTTATTCTTATCCTATAATGCACCACACAATCCTTTGCAATCCACAAAAAAATATTTAGATCGTTTTCCAAATATCAAAAACAAAAAAAGAAAAACCTATGCTGCTATGGTAAGTGCTGTTGATGATGGCGTAGGTCGTGTTTTAGACAAATTAGAAGCCTTGAATTTAGATGAGAATACACTTATATTCTTCTTATCTGACAATGGAGGTCCTGAATCAAAAAACGCTTCTAACAATGGTGTTTTAAGGGATGGTAAAGGTTCTGCTTACGAAGGAGGATTCCGAGTTCCTTTTGCCATGCAGTGGAAAGGTCATGTAAAACCAAGCGTTTATGAGCACCCTGTTAGTTCTTTGGATATTTTTGCAACCATTACTGGATTGGCAAAGGCGCCAATCAAAAAGGACAAACCTTTGGATGGTGTTAATTTAATTCCATTTTTAACTGGTGAAAATAATACTGTACCTCATGAAACCATTTACTTACGTAAATTTGACAGTAAACTGCATGCAATAAGGCATAATGATTTGAAGCTCATCGTTAAATGGAAAAGTGAGACCAAAGAGTTGTACAATTTAAAAGATGATATCAGCGAAAAAAACAACTTGGCAAAAAAATATCCTGAGGAAGTAAAAAAGTTGAATAAAATGGGTTTGGCATGGGAGTCTGAACTGATAGACCCTATCTTTTTAGGATTGATTCATACCGAGTCTTGGCAGAAAAAGATCCAAAAAAACAAGAAAAAGAAAGAAAATAAAAAGAAGAAAAAATAATACTTCTCTATTTTCAACACAAAAAAGCTCCTAAATTTTTATACATGATACATTCTAAAAAAAATCTTTTCCTATCATCACTGTTACTTACAGCAATTTTTATCCTTAGTGCTTGCTCTCAGCAAAAAGAGAAAAAAACAAAACCCAATATTTTATTCATTCTCTCTGAAGACATGAGTATTGATTTGGAATGTTATGGAATGCAGGCTGTAAAAACACCTATTCTAAACAAATTAGCAGCGAACGGAATTCAATATATGAATGCCTATGGAAACAACTCTATCTGTTCTCCGAGTCGTTCTAATATGATTACAGGTGTACACCAAAACATTATCAATGCGCAACACCACCGTTCGAATAGAGAAATCCCATTAATGGCTCCTTTCAAACCCATCACTTCTTTTTTAAGAGATGCGGGCTACACGTGTATTATCGGTAACAAATTAGTAAAAGGCAATGGTCAAAAAATTGATGTGAATTTCAAGCACTCAAAAACAGGAAATTGGGATGGTAAAAAAGAATTTGGTTTGTTCGACAAACAAAATAATTTCACAAAAGAAGACCAGCCTTTCTTTTCTCAAGTAACCTTGAACGTAACACATAGAGGAGATTGGTGGAACACTATTCGCAGCCAATCTAAACATAAAGTCAATCCTGCAGATGTGGTATTGCCTCCACACTATGCCGATGATCCTGCGATTCGTTTGGACTGGGCTAAATATTTAGATCAGATTGAGTATATGGACAATGAGGTTGGTCTGTTACTTGAAGACTTAGAAAAAAAGGGAATGCGTGACAATACCATTATTATTTTTATTGGAGACAATGGAAGATGTAATGTAAGAGGAAAAGGATATGTATACGAACCAGGATTGCATTTGCCATTGATTGTGAATTGGCCAGCTGGAATTACAAGTGGTAAAAAAGACACTCGTTTGGTGGCATCTGTAGATGTAGCTGCAACCGTTTTAGAAGCAGCAGGAATTGAACTTCCTGAATACATGACAGCGCGTTCTTTGATTACAGAAGACAAAAAACCTAGAGAATATATTTATTCTGCTCGTGATTTATGGGATGAAATTTTAGAGCAATCTAGAGCTATTACGACTCATGAATACCGTTATATGAAAAACAATATTACAGACCAGGCCTACGATGCACATCAAGCGTATTTGGAATTTTACAGACCTGCGGTACACATTATGCGTGGCTTGAGAGAAAAAGGACCGTTAACTCCATTACAAGAAAAATTATTTACTTCTACGAAAGAGCCTGAAGAATTGTATGACATCATCAACGATCCTTTTGAGACAATCAATCTAATCAACGATCCTAAGTATGCGAAAGTAGTAACTACTATGAGAGGGCATTATGCAGATTGGAACACAAAAAATCACGATCATGGTTTGGATCCTATCGATTGGGAGAACTGCACTACTCCAAGATCTGTAGAAATCATGGAATGGTTGAAAAAAGACAGACCTGAAGTCATTGAACAAATGAGTCAAGGGATTGAGCCTGGGTTTGGAAAACTAATTAAGCAGTATAAAAAAGCGATGCTTAAAAAATAAAAACAACTAAATCTTAAATAGTGAGCAATGAAGTTATGGATCTACATCTGCATAGTACTTGTAACAATGGCTTCTTTAACTTCATTGCAATCACAAACGAAACAACCTAACTTCGTCTTGATACATGGTACTTGGGGAGGTGGTTGGGCTTTCAAATCGGTAGATTCTATGCTCACCGAAAAGGGAACTTGGTATACAGACCTACGCTAACGGGTCAAGGAGAACGGGTACATTTATCTTCTCCAAACATAGGTCTGAATACACATATCCTTGATATTATCAACACCATTTTATACGAAGACCTATACAATGTCATTTTGGTAGGGCATAGTTATGGAGGCATGGTAGTAACAGGAGTTGCAGACAGCATTCCTGAAAGAATACTAAAACTTGTTTATTTGGATGCGACTTTACCAAAAAACGGAGAAAGTGTGCTAACGATAAAAGATAGCACAGTGGAAACTAAATTTAAAAACAATAATGGTTATTTGATTCCTCATTGGGTTTCCAAAGATCAATTACCGCCAAAAGATGTTCCGCATCCTTATAAAACTTGGGTAGATAAAATCATACTAAAAAATCCTGACAGGGAAAAAACCCCAACGATCTATATCTTAACTGTTGCAAAAGGAAAACCTCCTGAAAAAGATTCCTTTTACCTACACGCTATTCGTGCAAAAAACAAAGGTTGGCCAGTACTACAATTAGAAGCGGATCACAATGCACAATGGTCTGCTCCTCATGAGCTTGTTGCGATGCTTCAGGGAATTTTGAAAAAATAATTCATGCTTTTACCTATTTTAATTCTTCCGTTTTAATATAAAAACCCTAACATCCAAAGTGGTATTTTGTTTTCAAAGCCTATCTCTATTCCATCCGAAGCTATAAAAGCATTGGTGCCCCCTACTATTTGTTTGTTGTTTTTATCCTTAGCTCCTATTTCAAATACATATGTATTGTCCACAAGAAAATCTCCTTTATCAGGATAAGTCAATTGATGGCTTTCTGAAAGTTGATTCAAAAAAAAGATCTCTCTCAAACTTCCTTTATTGGGTGCGTCTTGCTGAATGGCATACATATAATTTGTGTTTTCTAAAAACAATTTCTCTAGTTTTTGCAACAAACCTATCCCATGCGTACTCTTATATAAACTATGAAACACTTTCGCTTCATTCAGATAATTTAGGTATTCCAACAGTGTTTTTCTAGTGGTTTTAATTTTAGATGAAGGTGCTATAATATTCGGTTTAAACGGAACATGTTGACTCACGACAAAAACCAATTGTTTGATTTTACTTACTATTGAAATATCTGTGTTTCTAAGTAAAGGAAGTTCAATTTCAAGAATCATATTTATAATTTCTTGAAGTCTTTTAAAATACAACTGAGTATCCCCATCATAAAAAAGGAAATTACCCTACCTCTAAATATTGATCAAACTCTTTCAAAGGTTTCACTTTTTTCTTAATTTCTAAAGCAATTGAAACATGATTTTTAATAATATTTTCTAAACTTACTTTTGGGATCTCTAAAGAATTATTCAAATTTACATACTCTCGAAATGACATTCACTGCATTTTATACACCAAGGCTCTTCGACTCAAATCACTTCTATAATTCAAAATCTCCAACAAATAAGATCCTGTAAACACAACTTTTAACTCTTTATAAGTATCATATATATTCTTTAATTCCAGAGACCAATTTTTATACTTATGAACTTCATCTAAAAACAAATGTGCTCCTTCTTTTGCTACAAACTCTTCAACAAAATCTGACAATATATGTTCCGAAAAATACAAATCATCCAAAGAGACATACAGTGCTTCTGAAGATTGCCCATAGTTTTTTTTTAATATACTGTAATAAAATGGTTGTCTTTGCAATTCCTCTTGCTCCCTTGATTCCAACCAAACGCTCGTTCCAAGGCAGTTTATTTGTAAAATCTCTTTCAAACGTTATTTCCGTTCGATCTATCAATAGGAGATGTTTCTTTCTTAGCTTTTCCATGTTTTATTCTTGTTCTTCTAACATGAAATCAAGATTACAAACATACATGTTGTTTTCTTAAAGAAACGTTTTACATTGTTGAATGTTTCTTTAAGTAAACGTTTATAGAAGGTTGATTTTTTTAAAGCTGTTATACTGAAACTTTTTAGGATACTCACAGATCTCTTAAATAAATAATCAAACACTTAAAATTATGTATATCCCTTTAATACAGAACAAGAAACAGTATGCAATAAAGGGAGTAAAGCTTCTTGAGATATTCAACTTAACAGGCTTCAAAAGTATTAACTCTAGAAATAACTTATTTGTGCTACTTTTTAAAGAATATGTGCTATTGCATTTTATCAATATCCTATATTTTTAACCCTATTAATCAAAAAACCATTTATCATGAACAAAAAATTACTTTATTTATTTTTATTTGCATCTACTCTTGCAAGTGCACAATTGAGCTTCCCTTATACTCAAGATTTTGAAAGTGAAGCACTGGGTGCTGACACTTCTGTTGATTTAACTCCAACTTATCAAGATGAGCTTAGCGCTGAGGGTGTAGGCGGTAGTATCATCGCTGACGGAGCTAATGGGACAAAAGTTATCGCTAGTGGAGCGACTGCATTCCCTATATCGCCTAAAAACCATTATTTTAGATCTCCAATATTTTCTTGTTCCCCAGGAACTACTTATACTGTGAGTTATGATTTATATGCTTCGAATGGAAAAGTAAATTGTAGAATTGTTTCTTCAACGGACGGAACTATTTTTGATTTGTTAGATGTAGCAAACGTTACACTTTCTACAACTGCAGGAACGATAAAAGAAACCAATCATCAAGCCCAATTAGGTACCAACACGCCTGGTACTATTACAATGGTTTTTGACACTCCAGTGGGTCATACACAATTTAAAATTCAATTGTATCAATTTGGAGTTCAGTCTTTTGAATTTGACAACTTTTCTATTACTCAATCAGGAGGAACTGCAAGTGTAGGATCTATTGACACAAACAAAGTTCAATTGCAATCAAATCTTATTAAAGATTCATTGACATTGCAATCGGATATCTCTATTACAAAAGCGACATTGATAAATATGACAGGAACTAGTATTGAATTGTCAGAAATTGGCAACAACACTTTTGATACTTCTTCTATAAAAAGTGGATTTTATATTTTAAACGTTTTACTTACAGACGGATCGAGTCAGGCTATAAAAATCATCAAAAAATAATTCCCTCAATTATATCAGTGCAAACCTCACTATTCTTAAAAAATAGTGAGGTTTTTTTTCATACCCCATGCCCATCTACCCAAACGATCTCATTCTATTTATAGTTGACTGATGTACCCTCTATCTCGAAACATATACCCTCTTATAAAAGTTAGAATCTTCGTTACTTTGAATTCCATACTTTAAGTACAAAAAAACATGTACACAAAATATTTACTTGCAATTAGCTCTCTTTTACTAACTTTTCATTCTTCTAAGGTAAAAGCTCAAGGCACAACACAACCAAATTTAATCATCTTCCTTACAGACGAACACAATCTAAGAACTATAGGTTGCTACAGAGAAACCATGTCTGACGAACAAGCATTTCAATGGGGAGTAAACACCTTTGTCACAACTCCAAACATTGACAAACTAGCTACAGAAGGTGCTTTATGTACACAATATTACGCAGCTTCACCTGTATGTACGCCATCAAGAGCTTCATTAATTTCAGGATTCTATCCTATTGCGACGGGTTCTGATAAAAATGACCTCCCGATGCTGGACAACATCGTAACTTTTGCTGAAACACTGAAACAAAACGGCTATGCCACTTCTTATGTGGGTAAATGGCACCTAGACGGTGATGCAAAACCAGGCTTTGCTCCTAGTCGAAAATTTGGCTTTGCTGACAATAGATATATGTTTAACAGAGGACATTGGAAAGGATTTACGGGAAGGAACGAAACTTTCACTTATTTAGGAGATTTTAACCCTGCTTCCAATAGTTATTCTTTTGACACCAATACTGCAACAGATGAATCTTTTTCTACCGATTATTTATTCAATAGAAGTTTAGAAATTATTGAAAGAGATAAAAACGAACCTTTTTGTTTGCTCTTATCAATACCAGATCCTCATGGTAATGACAAAGTACGTGCCCCTTACGACACCATGTATACCCACATGAATTTTGAAAATCCTAGAACTCTACACCAAGAGGATGGTACACTTCCTAACTGGAATACCCAAGATGGGAATTTAACAATCAACCAAAATAACATGGCGCAATACTGGGGTATGGTAAAATGTATTGACGACAATATTGGACGTGTATTGGATTATCTTGAAACAACTGAATTGGATAAAAACACAATCGTTATTTTTACTTCTGACCATGGAGATTTATTAGGAGAACACGGAAAATTAAACAAAGGCCTGCCTTATGAAACCTCCGCAAAAATTCCTTTTATCATTCGCTATCCAGAAAAAATAAAAGCAGGTAAAAAAATACATACTGCTTTTACAAATGTCGATTTTACCCCAACGATTTTGAATCTCATGGAAGCTACGGGACTTGAAAGTGAGTACCACGGAATAGATAGCTCTGAAGCTTTTTTAAATGATGCTTCAGAAGTGGATGAGACACGCATTACTTATATTACAAATGCCGCTAATAAATGGGTCGCAGCTGTTGATGGAAGGCATAAATTAGTGTTATCTCCATCAGACAGTCCTTGGTTGTTTGACTTGCAAGAAGATCCTGACGAACTGATTAATTTTTACGCTGACGAAAATCATGCAACTATTGCCAATACTTTAGAAGCGACGTTGAAAGAAATGCTTAAAACGTACGAAGACCCAATATACCCTTTGCTTTTTAACGAAATTGAACTTCCCTATTCTGAAGATTATGAAGCATTTGATTTGGGTACCGACTTGACAAAAACCACCCAAGCTTACGAAGAAACTATTAATTCTGGTCAAACGGGAAGTTTTTCTGTTGTAACGGGAGGGAATACAACTCAGGTTGCCTTAGCAACTGCAGATGGTAAAAATCATACTATACAAACACCAAAATTCAATTGCAAACCTATTACTAAATATAGCGTCTCATTTGATCTCCAAGCGACAAATGGTAAAATTTCTCCTAAAATAAAAATTTCAAATGATGGATATATTTTTGACAACTACGACATTTCCAATGTAGATCTCAGCACAAGAAAAGGAAGCGTAGATCACAGTAAAGATCAATTGGTTTTAGAAAATAATATTCCTACAAGAGCGACTCTAAGTTTTACTGCTACAGAAGACATGAGTTACTTCAAAGTACAATGGTATCAGTTTGGTGCAAATTCTTTTGAGCTCGACAATCTTGAGATCAAAGAAGAAACTATTGCTAGCAGTAATAGCATTGAGAAACACAAAATTATGATGAGTCCTAATCCGGTTATTGGTTATATCACCATTACTTCAGAAATAAAAATTGAAAAAATTTTTGTTATAGATCTCAATGGAAGACACATTGCTTTGCTCCTAGAAAATAATAACAGGGCAAATCTTTCAAGCTTAGCTCCAGGTGTATATATCTGTGTTATTCAATTTAAAAATAAAACAGAACAAAATCTTAAAATTATCAAAAAATAATTAAAAACTATTGAATCGAGAAACGATTGAATTCCAAGTAGCCTCTTGACAACTGATGATTGATCGTATAATGACCTATTTACCACAATCATAGAATGATATGACTCGCTAAATAACATGCTGTTTTGTTAATTTTGACTATCTAACTATTAAAACAATTTATTATGAAAAAACCATTACTTTATTTATTTTTAGCTGCAATATCTTTTACAAATGCCCAAGTACTAAGCATTCCCTATAGTCAAGACTTTGAAAGTGAAACCTTAGGTCATGATGTTACGGTAGATTTAGTTCCAATTTACCAAAAGGAATATAATGAGGGTGGCACTGGTGACTGTAAAATTGCTAATGGAAATATTAATAGCCAGGTACTTCTTAGTGATAATCGTGTATACCCTGGTAAAAAAAACCATTATTTAAGAACTCCTGTTTTTACATGTACTGCTCAAACTTCCTATACGGTAACTTTTGACGTATATTCTTCACATACTAAAATGAATTTTTCGATTGAGTCTAAACTATCATCTGATAATTTTGTAACAATTCCTCATGCTGATGTTACTGTAACAGCTATAACAGGTACTGTGGATGCTTCTAAAAACCAAGTAGTAATGATTGCAAATACTATCGTCGAAATTACAATGGTCTTTGAAATCCCTGCAACACATAATAGGTTTAAAATTAAAATGTATCAATTTGGAGATAAAACTTTTGAACTTGACAACCTAAACATTGTTGATAATACAACCATAAGTACAGGTTCTGTAGAGCCAACTAAAATTAAACTACAATCCAATCTAATTGAAGATTCATTGACATTTCAATCGACTACAGCTATTGAAAAAGCAGTATTGACAAACATGACAGGAACAAGTACTGAACTGGTAGCTATTGACAACAATTCTTTTGACACTTCTTCTATCAAAAGCGGATTTTATATTTTGAAATTTTCTCTTGCCGATGGAACTAGTCAGACTTTAAAAGTTATCAAAAAATAAATTTCCTCAAATTAATAATATTGACCTCTCTATTAAATTATTTAATAGAGAGGTTTTCTTATGTAAAAGAATTTCAATCCAAAATTTAAGAGCTCGCAAAGTCACATTTGACTGATTTGCCCTTTACAAAGTACATAGCCACCTCTATAATAGAGACTATTTTCTTTATTTTTGAGATTCAGAAAAATTCAATAAAAAAAATATGTGTACAAAAAAACTATTTATAATTAGCTGCCTTTTACTAACACTACAACCTGTTAAACTAAAAGCACAAAACAACAAACAACCCAATCTGATTGTCTTTCTTACAGACGAACACAACTTGAGAACACTGGGCTGTTACCGAAAAACAATGTCGGACGAACAAGCGTTTCAATGGGGGAAAAACACATTTGTGACCACTCCAAATATAGATACCTTGGCTAAAGAAGGTGCATTGTGTACCAATTTCTATGCTTCGTCTCCTGTTTGTACTCCTTCAAGAGCTTCTTTTGTTTCAGGGTTCTATCCTATTGCTACGGGCTCTCCTGTAAATGACATGCCATTGAATGACACTATTATAACCTTTGGACAAACCTTAAAGGAAAATGGCTATGCGACCTCTTATGTAGGTAAATGGCATTTAGATGGAGATGCGAAGCCTGGTTTTGCACCGGAACGAAAATTTGGATTTGATGACAATCGCTATATGTTCAACCGTGGACACTGGAAAGGGTTTGATGGAAAAGACGAACATGTTTCTTTTTTAGGAAAATTTAATCCTAAAAAAAACAAATACCAATTCGATGCTACCACTGCAACAGAAAAGACTTTCGCTACAGACTTTTTATTCAATAGATCGCTAGAAATTATTGAAAGAGACAAAGAAAAACCTTTTTGCCTGATGCTTTCCATTCCTGATCCACACGGAGGTGACAAAGTGCGTCCTCCTTACGATACGATGTACACACATATGAAATTTGAAGACCCTAGAACCATGCATCAAAATAGTGCTAACGTTCCAAAATGGGTAAATATCAAAGGCAAGAAAAATGTTGCTAAAAAAATCAACCAGCATGGCATGGCTCAATATTGGGGAATGGTAAAATGTATTGATGATAATATTGGACGTGTGTTAACCTATTTAAAAGACAACAACCTTGAAGAAAACACTATTGTAGTATTTACGTCAGATCATGGAGATTTATTAGGAGAACACAGCAAACTGAACAAAGGATTGCCTTTTACAACTTCTGCGCAGATTCCTTTTGTGATTCGGTATCCTGCAAAAATAAAAGCAGGTAAAAAAATACATACTAGTTATACTACTACCGATTTCACGCCTACTATTCTAAATATTATGAATGCAAAAGGGATTCAGAAAAACTACCATGGAATAGATGCTTCTACTTCTTTCTTAAGCCCTAAAAAAGAGGTCAAAGAAGAGCGCATTACATATATCACCAATGCTGCTAACAAATGGGCTGCTGCGGTTGACGGAAGACATAAATTGGTTTTATCTCCTATGGACAAACCTTGGTTGTTTGACCTAGAAAAAGATCCAGATGAGTTGATTAATTTTTACAATGATAAAACCTATAAAAAAACAGCTACCAAATTGAAAAAAGAATTGTTAATTCAATTAGAAAAATATAAAGATCCTATTTTAGAGAAAGGAGCTTTACAATATTAGTCTGTTGTTTGTTGCCCGCAAAAATAATATTAAATTGAACACACACACAGAATGCTACCAAGTATTTTTTATAACAGATACCCAATACATGATACTTGATACTTGATACCATTTTACAAAAAACAAAAACAACATGCTTCTAAAAAAATACCCACTACTATACGCCTTAACACTATTATTTTTCTTCTCAGGATTTTCACAAGAAAGACCGAATGTAGTATTGATTGTTTTAGATGATATGAACGATTATATTGGTGCTATGGGTGGACATCCACAGGCGCAAACCCCAAATATAGATCGGTTGATTTCGGAAGGTGTTTTGTTTGCAAATGCACATTCGAATGCTCCTGTATGTGCTCCTTCTAGGGCGAGTTTTATGTCGGGTATCTTACCTTCGAGTTCTTCTAATTATGGATTTGAAAACAGGATGAAAAATGAAATTTTATCCAATTCAAAAACAATTTCTGAATTCGCTATGGAAAATGGGTATTTGGCTTTTCAAACAGGAAAAATTCAGCATCAATCTACAAAAAAAGATTGGACAGAAATGGGGGTTAAGAAATACCAAGGTCCGCTTGCATACAATGGAAAAAAACCTGCTCCACATCCTTCAGTACCGAAAGCTTTTGGCGCTATTGGTCCATTAGATGGAACCTTCGCCTCGTTGGCAGATGTGCCTGATGTGCCTGCTTCTAAAAATGCGCCTGGCTATAAAGGTTGGTGGCATGTCCAAAAAAAGAAGCCTTTTAGATATGTGAACGATGAAGATCGTGATTTATTGACAGATGAAAAAAGTGCTATCTGGTGGCAGAAAAAAGTAAAAACCTTAGAAGCTTCTAAAGAAAACAAACCCTTTTTTATGGCTTTCGGGATTATGAACCCACATACACCTCATGTAGTTCCTCAAAAATATTTTGATTTGTATCCCTTAAAAACATTAAAACTTCCAATCATCAAAAAAGGGGATAACAAAGATTGCAGTTACCTAGACGTTTTATCTGGAAAAGGAGTCTCTCATTTTGGAGCCCTGCAAAAATCGTATCCAACTATTGATGATGGAATACGTGCTTATTTACAAGGATATTTAGCAGCGGTAAGTTTTGCTGATCACATAGTGGGTGACGTATTAGAAAGTATCGAAAATAGCAAATTCAAAGACAATACCATTGTTATTTTAACAAGTGACCACGGATATAACATCGGAGAAAAAGAGTATTTATTTAAAAATTCTCCATGGGAAGAAAGCACAAGAATTCCTTTTGTAATCAGAGATCCTTCAAATAAAAAAAATGCGAGTAAAAAAGTAAAACATCCAATTAGTTTGATTGACCTCTACCCTACCATCGCAGATGTTTGTGATTTTAAAGGCAGTACTTTAAAAAATGACAAAGGACATGCATTGGATGGTTTTAGTCTTGTTCCGTTTTTAAAAAATCCTGAAAATGGAAGATGGAAAGGACCAGATGTTGCTTTGACAGTCATTAAAAACAAAAACTCCCCTCTAGCAGGTAAACAGAACTATTCTATCCGTTCTAAAGAATTCCGATATGTACATTATTGTAATGGAAAGGAAGAATTGTACTACCACAATGAAGATCCTTATGAATGGAAGAATGAAATAAACAACCCGAAATTCAAAACAATCAAACAAAAGTTGCAAAAGGAATTAAAAAATCAAATTCCAGACTTAAAATAGTATTTATATTGATTTCTGTAATTGCCAACTGAAAATTATTAATTGCCATTTATTAATTGCAAATTGTAAATCACTAAAAAAAGCATAATAAAACAACCATTTCTAAAAATGAAAAAAAATCTTCTATTCTTTTTTCTGCTACTTTCTTTATTTGTCAAAGCACAAGAAACGAATGCTGAATATGTTTTTGAATACATTTCTACAAAAGAAGGATTGTCACATAATTATGTTTCTAAAGTGGTCAGTGATTCTTTGAATGTAAAATGGATTGCGACAGAAAATGGAATTACGAAATACGATGGAGTTCATTTTACTAGTATTCAACCAGGATTAAAATACCCTGAATTGAAAAGTGAAAATATTGAAACGTTATTTATTGACAGTAAAAACAACCTATGGATTGGAGCGAAAAGTGGTGGTTTGTCAAAATTAACTATTGAAACAAATCAGCTTGAAAATTACAATGCTTTACTAACGAATAATCAGAAAAAATCCATTCGGGTTAAAGCCATTGAAGAAGATAACTTAGGTAATATTTGGGTTGCAACTAATGAGAATGGTTTGTTTGTAATAAACCCTATTCAAAAAAAAATAATTAAAACCTTCAAAACCAACGGTATTACATTTATAATTAAAGATGCGAATGGAAATATTTGGTTCAATAATATTCAGAAACTAAAAAAATACGATATAAAGAAACAGAAGCTATCTTCTTACAAGATAGGTTCTACTATTTATAGAGCTATTGAAGACCGCTTTAGAAATTGTTTATGGATTAGATGTCATGATCGTATCAATGGATTTCGATTGTTAAAATTCAATCTCAACGACCATTCATTTGAAACAGTTGAAACTAATGTTCCTTCACTTTATACAGGTTGTTTATTTCTGGACAAGCAACATCGTTTATGGATAGGTACCTGGGGAAAGGGATTATATATCAGTGATACTTCGGTGAAAAATTTCCGTAAAAAAGAATTAGTATACCCTCCTAACATAAAAAAAACCTTTAACTATGATATTGTCTTAGATATTCATTCCGACAAAAATGGAGTCCTTTGGATATCTTCTGATTTTGGAGGAATTGTTAAACTAACGAAAAACAAAGGCTTTAAAAACATAGATAAACTACTGAAAAACAAATTTTTAAAAAACGAATTGAATTTTCATTCGTTTTATCAAGACAAGGATATTATGTATCTAGGAACGCTTAGAAGTGGCTTATTTTACGGAAAAGATTTCAGTCATTTAAAACAAATAAGTACTGCTGAAAAAGCAAAAACAACAGCGATCATAAAACACCAAAACCACATCGTTGTTGGGAATCATAAAAACGTTTTGTTTCTAGATACAGAACAACAAATTATTTCAAAACTAAAAATAAACCAAACCACTAGTTTGTATTCTGAAAACGACTCCACATTATGGGTAGGCACCCAACAGAGTGGTTTATCTCTTGTAGATGTAAAATCTATAAAACATCCCAAAATAAAGAACGTATTTACTACAAAATCCAACAGCCATATTCAGAGTAACAGAATTTCGGATATTGTGAAAGATAACAACTCAAATTTGTGGTTAGGAACTTACAATGGATTGCATTTATTTGATCCTGAGTCCCAACTTTTTTTACATCATACAGAGTTAACTGATGCATATATACCGAGTATCATCAACACAATTTATGTTGATAAAAAAAACATTTGGTTAGGGACACCCGGTGGACTGTATAAATTAAATTTCGCAGATGGAAAACTACAAATAATAGAGACGTATACCACTGAAGACGGATTGTTCAATGATTACATTTGCGGAATTACTTCTGACAGTCAAGGTTTTTTATGGATTACAACTGCCAGCAATTTGGTGCGTTTTGATCCTTTTGAAGCATCTTTCATCAATTTTGAAAAAAATGATGGCGTTTATACCACTTCATTCAATCGCAATACGTTAGTTAACAATCTTGAAAGCGGAATTATTTATGCTGCTGGAACAGACAATCTAACCTATTTCAATCCAGAAAAAATTCACTTTTCTAATGCTAAAAACCAATTTTTATTTTCTTATTTAACAGTAAATAACAAACTAGCTCATGCCAATCAGGCGATAAACGAATCCATTGTTTTAAAAAAAGAAATAAGCTACGTCGAAGAACTTACAGTCACCCACTTACATACCTCTTTTGCCATTGGTTTTTCTAACACAAATTTTTCAATCAATAAGAGTCTAAATTATCGCTATCGATTATTGGGGTATGAAGACCATTGGGTTCCCTTAAAAAATCAAAATGAAGTCAATTTTATAGGACTTCCTCCTGGAGATTATGAATTGCAGATTGCTTCTTCTTTAGATTCAAAAAACTGGTCAGATTCTAAAAGTTTACAACTTCATGTTTTGTATGCTCCGTGGTCAAGCCCCTTAGCCTACACAATTTACTTTTTATTAGGATTTATATTCATTTTTGGTTTCATTTTTATTTTAATGAAACAAACCAGATTAAAAGACAAGCTTCATAAAGAGCAAGAGCTAAGTGAGGCAAAATTTACATTTTTCACCAACATCTCACATGAATTCCGAACACCTCTAACGTTAATTATAAGTCCGCTAAAAGAATTGATGCAACAACAGAACTTACATAAAAACCTGTCCGACAAGTTCGTAACTATGGAAAAAAATGCCAACCGACTGCTCAACTTAATCAATCAATTGTTGGATTTTAGAAAGGCAGATCATGGATTGCTAAACTTACAGGTGAGCGATGGTAATTTTGTGAATTTTTCCAACGAAGTCTTTTTGTATTTCAAAGAACAAGCGCGGATTCGAAAAATAGATTATCATTTCAAGTCTTTTGAAGATTCCATTCAGTTTTCTTTTGACCGAAATAAAATGGAAATTGTTTTGTGTAATTTAATTTCCAATGCTTTGAAATATTCAAAAGAAGGAAGTGCTATAATTTTAGAAATATCCAAGGAATTAAATTTTTGTAAAATCAGTTTAAAGGATAGCGGAATTGGGATGAACAAAGAAGTAAAAAAGAAAATTTTTGACCGTTTTTATCAAATCCGTTCTACCAATACCTCTCATATTATTGGAAGCGGTATTGGATTGAGTTTTACAAAAAAAATAGTGGAATTACACCATGGAACGATTGAAGTAGAAAGCAAACCAAATCAAGGAACAGAATTTATCATATCTATTCCTATAGACAATGCTCACTATCAAGAAAAAGACCTTGCAATTGTTTCACATAATTCTGATAAAATTGACAATTATAAAAAATTAGAATCTCCTGAAGTTCCGAGTTTGAACCTTACAAATCATGAAAACACTCTTTTGATTGTTGATGACAATGATGAAATTAGAGCGTATTTAAAACAATTACTTCGTGTGGATTATACTATTTTAGAAGCTAGAGATGGTGTGGAGGGTGTAAAATTGGCTACTAAGGAAATACCTGACCTGATTCTATGTGATATTATGATGCCTAGAAAAGATGGACTGGCAGTAAGTAAAGAATTAAAAAGTCAAGTAACCACTTCACATATTCCAATTATTTTATTGACAGCTCGTTCCTCAAACATGTACGAGATTCAAGGTTTGGAAACAGGTGCAGATGATTTTATATCAAAACCTTTTGATCCACAAATTATCAAAGCACGAATTTCTAGTGCCTTGCAAAATCGATCTAAAATTCGTGAACATTTCTTAAATAAAGTTCGTTTTGAGCCTACAAAAAAGGACACTGAACATAATGACCCTGAAAGTATTTTTATAGAAGAAGCCATTCTTCTGGTAGAAGAAAATTTATTGAATGAAGATTTTGACATCAAAACAATGATGGACAAACTTTGTATGAGTCAGTCTTCTTTATACAGAAAAATAAAATCATTAACCGGTTTGTCACTTACTGGTTTTATCCGATCCATCCGTTTGAAAAAGGCCGCAGAAATGATTTTATCGGAAAATAAAAAACTAAGCACCGTTGCACTTGGTGTTGGTTTTAATGACTATAAATATTTTAGAAAATCTTTCGAAAAACAATTTGACTGTTTGCCTTCAGAGTATCGGAATATAAAAAATAAATCTTGAAAAGCTTAATCACATACACCCTATTTATTTTCTTTGCCATTTCCAATCAAATAGCAGCAAATCCAATTCCTGAAAAAAATAAAATTGCTTGCAATACTGTTGCTACAAAACCAAATGTTTTGATGCTTATTTTAGATGACCTTAATGATTATGTTGGTGTTATGAAAGGACATCCTCAAGCAAAAACACCAAATATAGATCAGTTAGCAAAAGAAAGTGTTTTGTTTAACAATGCACATTTTAATGTCCCTATTTGTTCTCCATCAAGAGCGAGTTTTATGCACGGCATTTCTCCTCTAAAATCTAAATGTTGGGGTTTTAGTAAATGGGAAAAAAATGAAATTTTAATGAACTCTAAATCCATTCCAAAATTGTTTAGAGACAATAGATACAAAGCATACCAAACAGGAAAAGTTTTTCATACAGAAAAAAAAGGTGCCTGGGATGAAACAGGAGTTTTCGCAGATTATGGACCGCTTGCATATGATGGCAAGAAAGTGAGCATGCATTCAAGTTGTCCAATTGCCATGCAAGAATTAGGTCCGTTAGATGCCACTTTTGCTTCTTTAGCAGATATACCAGTTGTTGAAAAAAACAAAAATGCACTTGGATATATGGGCTGGTATAGTGCCCATTGGAAAATAAACAAACCTATCAAATACACCAGCGACGAAGATCGTGATTTGTTAAAGGATGAAAAAAATGTTGCTTGGTTTCAGAATAAAATAAAACAATTAGAAAAAGCACAAGAGAAAGAATCCTTTTTAATTGCTGTAGGCTTGATAAGACCGCATACATCAATTGTAGTCCCTCAAAAATATTTTGATATGTTTCCTTTGGAAAAAGTTAAAATTCCTGTTTTAAAGTCGGACGGAATCTATGACACAAAATTAGCTGCAAATACTTTAGGAAGAGAATCAAGAGGAAGTAAAGCTTTTAGAACCCTTAACAACCTCGTATTCTAGTATAGAAAAAGCCTTACAAGCATACACACAGGCATATTTGGCAAGTGTTGCCTTTGCTGATGAAATGGTGGGTCGTACCTTACAAACATTAAATGAATCAAGTTATAAAAACAATACTATTGTGGTATTATTTAGTGACCATGGCTATAATCTGGGAGAGAAAAACTTTTTATTTAAATACTGTTTGTGGGAAGAAACTACCCGTGTTCCATTGCTTTTAAAAGCAGCATCCTATGCTAAAAATGTAGGTAGACAAGTTTCTCACCCAGTGAGTTTGATTGACATCTACCCTACGCTACAAGAATTGTGTAAGCTAGAAGGAAGTACTGTTTTTAATGCAAAAGGAAAAAGTACAGACGGGCATAGTTTGGTACCCTTTTTAGAAAATCCAAAAAACCATACTTGGGAAGGTTCTGATATTGCCATTACTGTAATTACAAGTTGGAAATCAAAAAAAGCAAAAGAACAACATCTTGCTGCTCGTTCAGAAAGATATCGATATATTCACTATTTAAACGGTATGGAAGAACTCTATGACCACAAAAAAGACCCGTAAGAATGGGAAAACCTAGCAGAATACAAGAAGTATAAAAACATAAAAAAAGACCTTAAAAAAGCCTTATTTGATGAAATAAAATTCATTGAGACGGACAATTAGAAATAAAAACCTTATAATTGTTTACTATGGAACTTAAATACAGTCCTTCGAAAAAAAATGATTTTGAGTCCTTCTTGATAGAACGCAGAAAATCACCATATTTTGGTGGAAATTGGCACTACCATGAAGAATATGAATTGATCTTTACGATCAAAGGTCATGGGGTACGAATTGTTGGAGACAACATGGATTATTTTGGTGACCCTGAATTGATTTTAACAGGAAGTAATGTGCCTCATTTATTTAAAAATGATGACACCCTAATAGATCAACAGGTAGATTATATTGTCTTAAAATTTAAGGATATTTTTAATGTAAATTCTATTTTCAATCTTCCTGAAATGGGGAAAATCAAGCAAATGCTTACCAATTCAAAAAGAGGTTTGTTATTTTCTCAAGAGACCATCGGTAAAGTCAAAAACTTATTAATTAAGTTGGCTGAAAGTTCAGGTGCAGAGAAAATTTTAACGTTCCTGCAGATGTTACATATACTATCTGGTGAAACAAGTTTTAATTATTTATGTAGTGAAAACTTTATCCTATCAGCAGAGGAAACATCAGAAGACAGAATTCACAAAGTCATTAATTATATTTCTGAAAAATACACAAAAGACATTACACTAGATGATTTGGCAGAAGTATCACACATGACCACAAATTCGTTTTGTAGGTATTTTAAAAGTAGAACTGGAAAAACAGCCTTTCAGTTTATTCGTGAATATCGCATAAACAAAGCGTGTCAGATGCTTATCAATGGAGAAAAAACGATAGCAGAAGTCTGCTATGATACTGGATTTAATTCCTTTTCTAGTTTTAATAGAATCTTTAAAAGCTTAAAGAATACTTCGGCGAGTGAATACAAGAATAAATATATGCTTACGAATACTTGATATACAGTACAAATTATAGTTCTTGCAAGCAAATATAGTAACTACAAAAACCGAAGAATTAATTTCTTCGGTTTTTTTATGATCTCATAAAATACATTTCTAACTCCTAAACTTCGTAATCTACGATGTGCTCTGCTTCTTGTACCGATTGAATATAAGCGACAACCTCATCATGGATTGGATATTTTGTATAGGCCCAAAAGGTATCTTTCGTATCAAAAACGGCCACTATACTTACATCAAAAAAAGAAGCTCCATAATCTCCTATATTAATGGCTGTTTCAAATCCTTTGATTTCTGAAATATGTGCTGGCAATGCATCCAATCTTCTTTTTACTTCTAAAGCGAGTTCTTTTCGAGATTTACCATCTGCTTCTTCTTTTAATTTCCATAATACAACATGCTTATACATAATTTTATATTTACTGATTATTAAAAAAAAAGGCTTTCACCAAGAAATAGTGAAAGCCTTTCTCCTGAACTAAATTTTAATTATTTTTTTATAAATTTCTTTACAGAAGCACCACCATTAATAGCTGTTAGTTTTAAAACATACACTCCAGGACTTAATACTGAAACATCTACAGAATCGTTTCCTTGACTATTCATTACTATTTGTCCCATTAAATTTAAAACTTGAATAGAGCCCAACGTTTCTTCTGTTTGAATTGTAAGTATATTTCCAACTGGGTTTGGATACATTCCAAACTCAAAAGCGTTTTGATCTTCTACTGACAATGGAGTACATGTAGTGCATATAACGCTAAAGTTGTCAAAACTGGCACCTGTAGCTCCCCAGTTTTTAGTAAGCCTAAATTTATAAAATTTTGATTCCTCAGCTACGTAACTCACACTCAACTCTTCCCAAGCACTACCTTCAGTGGGTTTCGCCGACTCTCCTTTAATAACAGCCTCATCCAAAACTCTTAAAAAGTAAGCGTTTTTTTGTGCCGCAGCATCCGGAAAAACCCATGCTTTAAATTCGTAAGTCTCACCGGATACAAGCTCATACCCCCTTTCAATAGCTGCAAAACCTGTAGCTCCATTTTTTTCCAATCGAGCATACCAATCTGAAGCTTCTGCTCCTCCTAATGCAACGTTCTTAGCTGGAAATGTAAAATCTGTACCAAAAGAAATCCAGGTATTATCTGTAACAGCTATCTCTGTACCTTCTGTAAAACCAGTTTCAAAGGTTTCGTTAATTAATTCTACTTGGGCAGAAATTATATTCGTAAATGCCAAAACAAATACGATAATTAGTGTGTAATTTTTTTTCATAATAGTTGAAATTTGGATTAATATTTTATCAAAAATACCCTCTTATCGTTATTTTTGACACGCAGTAATTACCACCTAGCGATCAACTATTAACAACAAAGCAAGAAGGGTACACAACATGGTTTTGAAATCCTATTATCATGAAATATTTACTGAATCAATTGCAATAGAGAGATTATATTTTACGATGGCACAGATTTGCAAAAAAATGCCTCTCGTACCAAAAAGGACAAGAGGCATTCTAAAATTTTAAACTATTTGTTTCTGAAAAATTATTCTTTAATTATTTTCTTTGTAGAAACAGCACCATTCATTCCTGAAAGCTGCAAAACATACATCCCTGTTTCTAAAGAAAACATATCTATTTGAGAAGTAGTATCAGAAGAACTGTAGACTTTTTGTCCTAATAAATTTATCAAAGCGACAGACGACAATTCGTCATCACTTTGAATAGTCAAGATATTTCTAACAGGATTAGGATACATAGAAAATTCAAGATTTGAATGATCTGTAGTACTTATTGTAGTTAGAAGTTGTAATTTACCTGTTTCATCTAATCCAAGTTCTAGAGGAGAACCACTGTCATCCATACCTGTATATGCAACTATATTAGATAATTTTCCAAATTGGGTATATGTTTTAGGATCCGTTTCAGGAAGTATTTCATCATCTAAACCTGTAGCATCAGCACCAAAGCTAACAACTCCCTCTTTAAAGCCATAAATAACAACATTTCCCGATCTCCAATCTAGAAACTTACTGCTTTCAAATGCTATCTCTGTAACGGCATCATCTGCATAAAGAGCAATGGTTCCACCACCATTCGTTACGAACATCAATTGCCCCAATCCTGTTTGATTGGCATTGATATTTACGGTAAATGTATTGGTGTTTTTCACAGCAAGATCTGCTCCGTTTACTATCGTGTTAGCTGTGTTTAACGTCATTGTTCCAGAAGCATTTGCTTGCAATCTATTCGCTGCTGTTCCGTCAATAAACACATTTTCTGAATTTACCGTTACTGTAGAGCCTGCGGTAAAGTTAAAATTCCCTTCATAATTAGGATTGTTTGAAGTAGCCCCAAATGTAATATCACCTTTACTAAACACGAAAGATTTAGTCCCTTTAATTTCACCGTTGAAATTAAATTTTCTCGTCACTATATTTTGATCAGACCAGGTTCCAGAAGTTCCATTCCCTACGACATCCAATACACTATTTGCACCCATTTCAATACTATTATCTATATGTCCGTCATTTCTTAATATCGTAAAACCTGCTGCTGTATTACTAAAAGTCACATTGCAATCTACTTTCAATGTCGTTGCAGCCGTTGTTAGGTTTTTAATTCCAAAAGCAGCTGTATTTCCTGCCCAGTTAGCATTCGTATTTCCATTATCAATTGTAATAGCATGCGTACCAACACCTGATAAGGATAAATCTAAAGTTCTAGCTGATAAATTCGCAATATTTTTCTGTGTGGCTTCAACATCTACATCAATGTTGGTTGGGTTCTTCCAAATAACTAAGGCAGCACCTGAAGCCACAATAGTACTATTAGACCAGTTCGCTGTATTAGACCATAATTCGTCCGTTCCTGCACCACTATACGACTGAGAATGAGCTATTGATGAGATACATACAAGTGATAAAAATGTGTAAATTTTCTTCATTTTTTTAAGTTTTAATAATTAGTAGTTTTTTTAACCAAATTTAAACAGTATTCAAGAAAATAATCGAGCAGTAATTATCTTACTTAAATCAGTTATTACCTATAAAGTAATAAAAGTGACTTGATTGAATTAATTCAATTTTATCTTCGTAAAAAAACGCCACTTGTAATTTTAATACAAGAGGTGTTTCGACAATTTTAAGAAGTTAATTTCAAAAAAAATATTCTTTGACTATTTTCGTATAGACAGTAAAAACCCAATCTTTAGCGGCTAACCAAATTCCATAAACTGGCGCAACGTTATTTCCAGTAACCGACATTTTTGTTCCTTTGAAAGGAGCATATAAACCAATGCAATCTGATCCCTTGAATGAACTATTACCTCCCCAAGTAGTCCAATTGACATCTAATATTAGATTTTCTCCATATGAATAGATTTCGAAATCATCTGTTAATTGCGTGTTACTAATAAAGGATATTAGTAATAATAATGTGTGTTTTTTTTCATGATCATAATCAAATTTACTTAACCATAACCTTTTTATATACACAGTAATTACCACAATACTATTAACAACAACTATATGATAATCAACGAACAAGATTTGTTGTTTTATTTTGATTCCCTATTTTATAAAATCATGTGATTCAATCACACAAAAAAAAGCCTCTTTAGTAGAACTAAAGAGGCTTTTTTAGGAGAGAACTATTTCTACTCTATTTTTTCTTAATCTTGAAATCATCTATATTTAAAATTGTTCCCGGAGCCCAACGGTATACTTGCAAAGTAACTTTCTCTCTACCTTCAACAACTGTAAATTCTATTTTATGTTGTTTCCAAAGATCAGCTCCAGGTTCTTTCATATTATCGCCTTTATAGATATGAGTATCTGCTTTGCCTCCTGAAATTACTTTTACGGAATAATTACTCTTCCAACCTTGTCCACCAGTGTCTGTCATTTTAACCGCAACACTAAACACATATGTTTCTCCGACTTCTAATTTTTTGGACTGAGCTAAAGTAGCATTTTCTTCTCCTCCACTAGATGCAAATTTATCAGATTTATGAAACCCTCCACCTGCTTGTTCAGTAACTGTCCACGTTGATTTCCCCCAAGTATTAAACTTCCCTTTTTTAAGTTTTAATATATCTTGACCTGCTTCAAGAGATTCAAAGTTCTCATTCGTGATTATTTGCGCTTGTGACACAATGGTCATTGTAAAAATTGCTATGACAGCGATGTAAATAGTTTTGATCATAATTGAATTTATAATTTGTTATACCTCAAAATTACAACTATTCAGTTCTATTCTTTTCCTTCAAATTACCATCAATCTTTCATTAATTATCAAAAGTGACTTTATAAGAATTTTCAATCATTTGCATTACATCGTTATGTAATTTTTCCTTTACATCATTATATCTAACATCCAAAGCTAAATTATTCCAAGAATAAGTGTCATCTTTCATGTCGTACAACTCTTCCTTTCCGTTCTTATACAAAATATACCTCCATCGCTCAGTTCGGTAAGAATAATTTTGTTGCATCACATATGATTTTGGTAAATCCTTTTGAATCTCAATATGCCATAATGCTCCTTTATTTTTACTAATCCCTAATCCTTCAATAGGTCTATTTATCCCTGCGCCTAATACTGTTAATGCTCCTTCTGGTCCCTTCCAATTTCTTAACCTAGGATTTTCCAAAAAAGGCTTTAAACTAAAACCACCCAATTCTGCTTCTGAAGGTTTTAAAACAGTTTCTCCTTTTAAATAACATAAATCCATCAACGTAGGATATAGGTCTATAAGCGAAACAGGATGTGAAACTTTACTGCCTTTGACATAACGTTTCGGGTCTTTTATAATAAACGGAATTCGCGTACTTTCATCCCATGGAGAATTTTTATATAGATAATCCTTCTCTCCCATTTGCCAACCATGATCACTCGTAAACACAACAATGGTATTGTTTTTAAACTTGCTATTTTCCAACGCATCTAAAACCAGTCCTATTTGATCGTCTACAAAAGAGATACATGCTAAATATGCCTGTAAAAACCTACGAACTCCTTCATCTCCTTCTGGATATGATTTTTTTAAGGCATCGTAATAATGCAAGCCCATTTCTGATGGTGGATATACACTTTTATAAAAACTATCATCAATGTCTCCTTCTTTGGTCACTGGCATTTGGATATCTTCTAAAGGAAACTTATCAAAATATTTTTTAGGAGCGTACAACGGTGTATGGGGTTTTACAAAACCTACTCCCATAAAAAAGGGAGTATTTAATGTGTCCTTTTCTAAATCAGATATTTTTTTCACAATCCAAGCAGCATGTAATTCATCGGGTGTTAGATCTCTATCCTCATCTGTATTGTATCGAAAAGACTGCTTACCATAAGTCCACCCAGTTTTTTGTGTATTCCCGTTTTCATCAATTCTAACAGGCGTATCAGAAAACGGCGCAAAAGAACCATCTACTACATTGATACTTCTAAAAGGTTCTGGAACTGATGAATGTCCCATAATTCTTTTTCCTTTTTCATCAATACCACTATACGCATGAGGTCCATAATTAATTCCTTCCTTTACCCCCCACTCTGTCCAGTAGTTTCTATGATTTTTATGCAACAATTTTCCGGTTCCATAAGTATTGTACCCGTTTTCTTTAAACAGTTGAATTAAGGTTTTATGATTTTTTAAAACTGCTTGTTTTCTATGAGCTGTCCATCCAAAATCTCTCGAATCATGTGGATATACACCTGTAAACAAACTATTTCTTGAAGGTTGACATACAGGAACATTTGTATGTGCATTGGTAAACATGGTCCCCGATTTCGCTAAACGATCAATATTAGGAGTCAATGCTTGTGGATGTCCACCAAAAACGCCTTGATAATCATTTAAATCATCCACCATAATGAACAATACATTTGGTTTTTGTTTTGATTTACCCGACTTGTAATTACAAGAAAATATGGTAACTGAACAAATAAAAAAAAAATGTTGAATCGCTCTCATAGGATTACTCTCAGATAAAATTTATGGATACTATTGTTTCTTTGTGATGGGTTGCATCAAAAATGAATATTCATAGTTTCCAGGTTGCAATGTGTATTTTTCTAAAGGTCTAGCACCCCAACTATTATCACCTCCAACACCTGTTTGCTTATAATCTATATTTACGCTTACAAAATCTCTTGGTTTTACATCTGTTGTATGTCTCTGACCTTTTACACTCTCCGGTTCAAAATCTTCAATAGCATTGTAATGCGCACTAAATGAAAAATTAGGAGCACCTATAAATTTCAACCCCTGTCCATTCTTATCTGTTAACGACAACCATCTGTTATCTGTTCTATATCCATTTTCTTGAGGTCTTGCATAAGCAAAATACAAATTATCAATATTCTCAGAATAGTTTCCTAAAAATGCCGAGGCTCTTCTATCTTGATAGTTTTCATGTGGACCTCTTCCGTACCAGTTTGCTGTTTCTAATGATTTTGTCAATTTCAAATTCATTCCAAAACGAGGCATTTCAGCATCTTTTAAATCTCCGTTATAATTGAGTTTATTAGAGACTAAAATTTCTCCTTTACCATTTATTGTATAAATAGTAGTGGTATTTGACTTCACATCTACTAATGTATTTGATACCGTAACCTGGTATTTCTTTCTTGAAACCTTATCTACTTCAAAACTCAACAATTTTCTTTTTTTCGATGCCCTTTTCCACGCTACTGATCTTTTATACACTTTGTTTCCAAAATCATTATCAATAGGTGCTCTCCAAAAATTTATATAAGGAGCTTGTGAAATATATTCATTTCCGTCTACCACATAAGAGATCAAGTCTCCAGTTTTTTTATCGAACTGAACAAAGAAGTTATCATTTTTCAATACCAACGTTTCTTTAGATGACTTCTTTTTAATAGAAGCTCCATCCTCAGCTATTTCCATTGATCTAGCGATAGTATTTAATACCAATTGTGCGTCAATCAACATATGCTTAGCCGGGACCAAATTCTTTTCTTTTTTCGTAACTCCATAAATATTTACAAAATACTCTTTGCTTTCCGTGTCTAAATTAACTTTTATTGGCAATTTCAATTTTGTCGTTGCCTGAGGGTCAAGATCTATCTCTAAAAATCCTTTTTCAGTAACATTCCCATCTTCTAATACTTCGTAAGTAAAATCAAACTCATTTAAATTGGTAAAGAAATTCTCATTAAATACTTCCACTTCAAAAGTATCTTTATCTAACAAATCAAACTTTACATTTTGATATACAAAGCGAACTTCTTCCATAGCCGGATGATAGGTACCATCTGCATTGATAATTCCATTCATACAGAAGTTATTATCAGTATGATATTCTTCCGGAGCAAAATCACCTCCATAGGCATAATACTTTTCTCCATCTTCAGTTTTTTCTAATATACCTTGATCTACAAAATCCCAGATAAAACCACCCTGCATTTGACTTTCATCACGTACCATATCCCATAAATCGACCAAACCACCGTTGCTATTTCCCATTGCATGAGAGTATTCACACCAGATAAAAGGACGTTCGGGAAATTTACCCAAATAGGTCTTTCTAATTTTATCTTCTCTAGCATACATCCAAGTAATAATATCGGTATGTTTTTCTATTCCTGGATTGAATTGACTTTCGGCACGCTCGTAAAAAACAGGGCGTGTAGTATCAAAACTCTTCAGTCGTTTATATCCTTTTACATAATTCACTCCGTCCCCGGCTTCATTTCCCATCGACCAAACAATAATAGAAGGTTGGTTTTTATCGCGTTGTAACATTCTCTCAATACGGTCTAAATGCATTCCTTCAAAAGCTGGGTTATTTGCTGGTGTCTTATCCGCTTTATAACCAAAACCATGACTTTCAATATTGGCTTCATCAACCACATACAATCCATATTCATTACACAATTCATACCAATACGGATCGTTAGGATAGTGAGACGTACGAACTGCATTGATGTTGTTTAACTTCATAATTTTGATATCTCTTAACATCAATTCTTTAGAAACAACATGTCCTGTAGATTCATCATGCTCATGACGATTCACTCCTTTTATCAAAATCGGTTGTCCGTTTACTAACAATTGACCACCGCTTACTTTTACATTTCTAAATCCTACTTGCTGTGTGATGGCATGTGTTTCATTTCCTTTTTCATCTTTTATAGAAATAATCAATTCATATAGATTTGGTGTTTCTGCAGTCCATTTTTCCGGACTTGAAACAGTTTGTTTAAACAATACATTGTTTTCTTTACTTCCATAAACTTTAACGGTTTTCTCTAGAGATAACAATTCCTTTTTCCCTTGAAGTAACGTAATTGAAACCGTGCCTTTTTTAGATTTCTTCGTGTAATTTTTCAACGACACGTTTACGTCTAAAATTCCATCGGTATACGTATTGTCAAAATCAGCAGTCGCAAAGAAATCTCTTAACGCTAATTTTGGTTGTGCATATAAATACACATCTCTTTCAATACCACTCAACCTCCAAAAATCTTGATCTTCTAAATACGTACCATCCGACCAACGAATAACTTGCAAGGCTATAGAGTTCTCTCCTTTTCTAACATAGCTTGATATATCAAATTCGGCAGGTGTTTTACTTCCTTCGCTATACCCTACTTTTTTACCGTTTACCCAGATATAAAAAGCTGAATTCACCGCTCCAAAATGAATAAATAATTGTTTGTTTTGCAACGCTTCCTCTACAGTAAATGTTCTCCAATAACATCCCATAGGATTGTATTCCTTTGGCATAAACGGAGGATTGATCTCATATGGGTAAATGATATTTGTATACAACGGAAAATCGTCTGTATGAAATTGCCAGTCTGAAGGCACAGGAATGGTACCCCAAGAGCTTCTATCGAAATCTTCTTTATAAAAACCCTTCGGTACTTCTGATTCATTTTTTGCCAATGAAAAATCCCAAACACCATTTAATGATTGATACAAAGTAGACGCTTCCTTTACCTGAGTTTTTGCTTGCTGGGTATTTTCAAATAAATGTAAAGTAGCATGCGCTTTTTCGGTATTAATAGAAAAAACAGATAAGTCTTCCCATTCTTTAGAATCCTGTGCATACGTATTGACTCCTAACATAAAGAGTACAATGGCTGCTATATTCAATTTTAATTGCATGTTATAAAGTTTAAAAACAAATATACTTAGAATGCAAACACGACGTATTGCACATATTAGCATGAAATGCTCAATTATTAGCACAAATACTTAAATAAACAAA
>CEWR01013766.1_pt1 | contig 34530 bp, 27 predicted proteins | sample 356321 | NCBI WGS metagenome assembly CEWR01 (sample SAMEA2621551, study PRJEB7988) | marine metagenome | biome: marine biome (ENVO:00000447); feature: mesopelagic zone (ENVO:00000213); material: "saline water (ENVO:00002010), including plankton (ENVO:xxxxxxxx)" | depth 790 m
AACGTTAAGCTAAACTGCGTTTTAATGCTGTTTAGGTTTTGTTGTATTTAGTTTTGTTCCTGTTGTTTCTCTATCACCAACTTTTAGTGTCATTTTGTTTTCAGTCAAATTAAATTGAACAATGCAGTTCAATTCATCTGAGAAAAATGTATTTGTATTTTCAGGATATACTATATGATATTCTGAATCTCCCGTTTCGAATGCCAAAACGCCTTCCTCTAAAACTTTAAAACTCAGAATTAATTCTTTGAGGTCATATCTACCTTCAAATTGATACAAATTAGAAACATCCATTTCAATCCTTACTTTTTCTTCTATAGGTTTATTTATTGCCAAAGCTCCTAACTTTGTCGCAATGCTCTCTGAATAAAGTTGAGAACAATTTGATAAAACAACTACAGATATTTTTTGAGTAGGCAGATAATAAAGACTAGAATTATATCCTTCAAGATATCCGCCATGCCCAATTTTCCTTTCTCCTTGAAGTGTCATGATAATCCATCCATAACCATAGAATGTTTCAGTTTTATTTTTTAAATAATAAGATTTATGTGCTAGACTTAATAATGAGTCGTTCATGAAATGCTCAGAAAAAAGGGCTTTATTCCATTTTACTAAATCTGTTGGAGTAGAAACAATGCTTCCTGCTGCATATGGTTGGTCCATGCTATAATAAGAAGTATAAGAGAAGGAGGAGTCTATGTATTCATAGCCCATTGCTAAGCCTGAAATTTTTGAATTTGAAGATTCATAGTGAGTTTGATTGAGTAATAAAGGTTCGAAAATGTTTTTTTCTAAGTATTGTTGATATGAGATTCCTGAAATTTGTTCAATTATATAACCTAAGATATGATATCCTGTATTATTGTAATAAGATTCTTCCCCTGGGTTTGATAAAATATCATCATCTTTAATAAGGAATATTAACTCTTTTGAAGTAAGGTTTTTTTGATAGAAAGAATCTGGATATTCTTTATCATCATAGCTAGGTAATCCTGATGTATGTGTTAAAAGATGTTCAATACTGATATTATTTGGCACAAATGGTATAAAGTCATTAATAGGAGTTGATAAACTAATTTTGCCCTGATTTACCAATTGTAGAATGCAAATAGCTGTAAATTGTTTAGTATTAGAAGCGATTCTAAACTTTGTATTTGGAGTTATAACTTCTCCTTTTTCTATATTTGAAAGTCCAACACACTTTTGATATATTATCGAATCCTCTTTTGCAATAAGCACAGAATAGCCAGCAGATCCGCTCAAGTCAATTTCATTCATGATTTCATCAAACTGAGCTACAGTTTGAGCTTTTGAAAAATTTATTCCAATAGAAAAAAGTATAAATAGTGTTATTTTTTTTAGTGTGTTTTGCATATTAAATACAACAACTGGATATGTTGCACGTGCAACATATCCGCATTATGGGTTTATCCGATCAAATATAATGTAAAAAAATGAAATTACCCTTATTTATTGGGGTTTGGGTGTGCTTTGGTGAAATAGCCGTACATTTATACGTATAAATGTACGGCTATTTCAAATTCTCATCAACAATATTTGGTAAAGTAACTTTTAAGTTAGGGTTTCTTTCCACTTCACGTTTAATTGCAAAAACTGCTTCATCATTTCTTATCCAACTTGTACGAGCAATACCATTGTTTACACCCCAAAATAGCATCGATTTTAATCTTCTGTCAGTGCAATAGAAATACCATTAATATAGAAGATTTATCTAATGGGGTTTACTTCATTAAAATAGAAGGAGAAAATCAGAGTGTTATCAGGAAATTTGTAAAGCAATAGTTGAAAAACTGCGTCATTGCGATGAATGAGGTACGAAATGACGAAGCAATCTTACTCAATGAATAAGATTGCTTCGTTCCTCGCAATGACGTACTACTTTGTAAAACCTTTAACTCTTTAAATAATTTTCTTCGTGTTCTTTGCGCAAGCTTAAAATTATTTGCAGTTAAATTTGACTATTGATGACTTAACAAAAACTCCTCGTAATTTTTAGGGGAAATAGTGCCAATCTCACATTCGGGATAGGCGTTGGTGAATGTTTTAGGAAATTTTACCTTAGATTTTTCGTTCCATTTAAACTCAAAAGCAGTTAAATCATCGTTAAGTTCTTCTACTAAGTCAACTTCTTGTTGCTGAGTGGTTCTCCAAAAATGAAATTTTGAGCGATTGTTTTCGTAGTGAAGTTTTTTTACTCTTTCAGCAATAAGATAATTTTCCCACAAAGCACCAACATCAGAACGTTTATGAATGGGAGTGTAATTTCCAATAATAGCGTTTCGTATTCCACAATCGTAGAAAAATATTTTTTTACTTTTCTTTAGTTCGTTTCTTACATTTCTGCTGTATGATGAAAGTGTAAAAATGACAAAAGTTTGCTCAAATAACTGAATGTATTTATCTACAGTTCCTTTATCAGCACCAACCAATTGAGCAATTTCGTTGTAAGAAACCTCACTACCTATTTGTAGCGCTAAAGCCTTAAGTATTTTTTCTAATAGCTTGGGCCTTTTAATGCTATCCAACATTAATAAATCTTTGTATAAATAACTATCAGCAATCAAGTTTAATAACTCTTCGCTATCATTCGGATTTGTAATTATTTCTGGATAAGAACCATAAATTAAACGATTTTCTAACTGTCTTTTTTCTTCCAACACTCCATGGTGGTTAACCATTTCTTGGAAAGAAAGTGGAAAAAGATTGTATTCAAATTTTCTGCCTGTTAAGGGTTCGTTCATTTCATTTGCCATTTCAAAAGAAGAAGAACCAGTTGCAATAACTTGAATGTTTTTTAATTTGTCAGTTATTAGTTTCAGTGTTAACCCAATATTCGGAATACGTTGAGCCTCATCAATAAAAAAAATGATATTGTTTCCGATGTAATTTTTAAGCTGAGTAGAAGTAATGTTACTTAACAATTCTCTTATGTCTGGCTCATCACCACTAATGTGTAAAACAGCTTCTTTTCTTGTTTCTATTAAATGTTCTAAAAGAGTTGTTTTCCCTACCTGTCTAGCTCCAAAAAGTAAAATAGCTTTTCCTTTAAAGAGTCTTTTATCAATATTTTGTATAGTCATTCTCGAAATCATGATTCAAATATATAATAATTTTCGATTGTAATCACTAAAAAACATAATAATTTTCGATTGTAATCACTAAAAAACATAATAATTAGTGATTTGTAGATTTCTGGGTTAAAAAAAGACACTCAGTTAAGTGTGTCTTTTATCTAATTTCTAGAATCTTAGATCTAAAGAAAATTAAATCAAATTCTCATCAACGATGTTTGGCAGTGTAACCTTTAAATTAGGGTTTCTTTCCATTTCTCTTTTAATTGCAAACACAGCTTCATCATTTCTTGCCCAACTTCTACGAGCAATACCATTGTTTACATCCCAAAATAGCATTGATTTTAATCTTCTATCCGCATCAGCCGAACCATCTAAAGTCATTCCGAAACCTCCGTTAACAACTTCTCCCCAGCCAACACCACCACCATTATGTATAGATACCCAAGTAGCACCTCTAAATGAATCGCCAATTACATTTTGTATGGCCATATCAGCAGTAAACTGCGAACCATCATAAATATTAGAAGTTTCTCTATAAGGAGAATCTGTTCCTGAAACATCGTGATGATCTCTTCCTAAAATTATAGGTGTAGAAATTGTTCCATCCGCAACAGCGTTATTAAATGCTTCAGCAATTTTGCTTCGTCCTTCAGCATCAGCATATAAAATACGTGCCTGAGAACCAACTACCAGTTTGTTTTCTTGAGCACCTTTAATCCAAGTAATATTATCTTGCATTTGTTGTTGTATCTCTTTAGGAGAGCTTTTCATTATCTCCTCTAAAACTGCACAAGCAATGTTGTCTGTTTTTAATAAATCTTCAGGTTTACCAGAAGAACAAACCCATCTAAACGGTCCAAAACCATAATCGAAACACATTGGTCCCATAATATCTTGTACATAAGAATTGTATCTAAAGTCAATTCCATTTTCAGCCATAATATCAGCTCCGGCTCTACTTGCTTCTAATAGGAAAGCGTTTCCGTAATCAAAAAAGTAAGTTCCTTTAGCAGTGTGTTTGTTTACTGCATTGGTATGCCTTCTTAATGTTTCTTGTACTTTTTCTTTAAACAACTCAGGGTTATTGGCCATCATATCATTACTCTCTTCAAAAGAAATTCCTGCAGGATAATAACCACCAGCCCAAGGGTTGTGTAATGATGTTTGATCAGACCCTAAATCAATATAAATGTTTTCGGTGTCAAATTTTTCCCAAACATCAACAATGTTTCCATCATAAGCTATTGAGACAACTTCTTTGTCCGTTTTAGCTTTGGTAACTCTTGTACACAATTCATCTAAATCAGAAATCACTTCATCTACCCAACCTTGCTCATGTCTTTTATAAGAAGCTTCAGGGTTAATTTCTGCTGTTACTGAAACAACGCCAGCAATATTACCAGCTTTTGGTTGTGCGCCACTCATTCCTCCTAATCCAGAAGTTACAAATAACTTTCCTGCTGTTCCTTGGTCATCAATTTTTCTACAGCCATTCAATACAGTAATGGTTGTTCCGTGTACAATTCCTTGTGGTCCGATATACATATAAGATCCAGCAGTCATCTGACCAAATTGCGTAACCCCTAGTGCATTAAACTTTTCTAAATCATCTGGTTTAGAGTAATTAGGAATCATCATTCCATTAGTAACAACTACTCTTGGTGCTTCTTTATGTGAAGGAAATAATCCCATTGGATGACCAGAATACATTGCTAATGTTTGCTCGTCTGTCATTTCAGACAAATATTGCATACACAATAAGTATTGTGCCCAGTTAGAGAAAACGCCTCCATTACCACCATAAGTAATTAACTCGTGTGGGTGTTGAGCAATTGCATAATCCAAATTGTTTTGGATCATCAACATAATAGATTTTGCTTGCACAGATTTACCAGGATACTCATCTATCGGACGAGCATAAATTTTATAGGTAGGGCGGAAGCGGTACATATAGATACGCCCGTAAGTTTCTAATTCGTCCTTAAATTCTTGAATTAAAACGGGGTGATGTTTAGCATCGAAATAGCGTAAAGCATTTTTTAATGCTAATTTCTTTTCTTCAGTAGATAATATATCTTTTCGTTTTGGGGCATGACTAACTGTTGTGTCTAATGCTCTAAAAGCTGGTAATTCATTTGGAATACCTTGTTGTACTAGTTCTTTAAAATTTAACATGTAATGTATTTGTTGTAATGTGATTAATTAGTTTTTAGAAGATTTCTAAAAGCTAAGGATAACGGGAGTTACACCTAAAATCTATTTTGCTAATAGCAATTTGATATGTGATGTTATTTGAAATCATTTTTTTATTCTTCTCCCTTTAGATTTATCAAAACCATATGGACAATGCTTACATCCGTTTTCACAACAATGTCCTCTTTTTAAAAGATAGTTTGCTGTAAAAACTCTATAACCTTCTGGTGTAAGATAGAAGTCTTCATGGTTAAGTTTGTCTATTTTTGAAAAGTCATTCATCTTCGACAAAGTTAAGAGATAAAATGCAATTTGACGTGAACGAAAACAATATTCCACTACAGAAAATAGAAGCTAATTTTTTGACTAAAAAAAATGTGGCCTTTTTCATTCTAAGAGAAGATTTAATTCATCCAACTATTTCGGGTAACAAGTGGCGCAAACTCAAATACAATATTGTTGAAGCAAAAGAAAAGGGGTTTGATACAATTATAACTTTTGGAGGTGCTTTTTCTAACCATATTGCAGCAACAGCAGCTGCAGGTAAAATATTTGGATTAAAAACTATTGGAATAATAAGAGGTGAAGAGGTGAGTAATGCAACGTTAGATTTAGCTATAGAGAATGGAATGAAATTACAGTTTGTTTCTCGAGAAGAATACAAAAAAAAGGATGCGAGTCTGTTTCCTAATTGTTATGTGATTCCTGAAGGAGGTTCAAATACATTGGCTGTTAAGGGGTGTTCAGAAATAGTCAATAGTATTACTATTGATTATGATATTATTTGCTGTGCCTGTGGTACTGGAGGAACAATAGCAGGAATAATAAGTTCAACAAATAAAGAAGTGTTAGGCTTTCCTGCATTAAAGGGAGGAGAGTTCTTAATAGAGGATATTCAAGAATTGTTATCTAAATATAATTCTGAGGAAAAATATTCTAATTGGAAATTAATTACAGATTATCATTTTGGAGGTTACGCTAAATTAAAGCCAGACTTAATCGAATTTATCAGAAAATTTAACGTGAAACATAATATTCTCTTAGACTTTATTTACACTGGTAAAATGTTTTTTGGATTGTATGACCTGATTAAGAATACGAATCAATTAGATAATAAAACAATAATTGTTGTTCATACAGGTGGTATTCAAAGTAATAAAGGATTTGAAGAACGATTTGGAATTACACTTTAAATCAAAAGTAAAATGTTCATATCTTAACTAGGCATGCAAATTGTTTGTAGTAAGAATATTAACTTTGCAATCGAAATGAAAAAAAGCCTATTTATATTACTTATTGTTTTCTTTAGTATTGATGCTGTTTTTGCGCAACCTGCAGAAAGACGAATTACTAGAGAAGAATATATTCAGATGTATAAGGATGACGCGATTAAAGAAATGATTAAATCAGGAGTTCCTGCTAGTATTACGTTGGCTCAAGGAATCTTAGAGTCAGGTGATGGTAATAGTCCTTTAGCAGTTTATGCTAAAAATCATTTTGGAGTAAAATGTCATTCTGGGTGGAAAGGAAAGTCTATGCGAATAGATGATGACGCAAAGAATGAGTGTTTTAGAAAGTATAATTCTGTTTATGAGTCATTTAGTGATCATTCAGATTTTCTGGTAACACGTTCTCGTTATGATTTTTTGTTCGATTTAAAAGTTACCGATTACAAAGGCTGGGCAAAAGGTTTGAAAAAAGCAGGATATGCTACTAACCCTAAATATGCAGATTTGTTAATTATGTTAATTGAGAAGAATAATTTGGATCAATATGATAATTATGCAAAAGTTCCACCTCGAAAACTGACTAAGACTAGAGCCTCAAAGGTGTTGGCTTCGAGAGCTCACAACAGAACGATAAAATTGCACAATCACATTAAATATATTAAAGCAAAAAAAGGAGATACCTTTTATGGCATTACTCAAGATTTTGAAATGAATCTTTGGCAAATATTTAAGTACAACGATTTAAACGAAAGTGATGTACTTCAGATTGGTGACATTATTTATTTGCAGCCTAAAAAGAACAAGTCTAAGGAAAAAATCCATATTGCTAAAAAGGGAGAAACAATGCGTGATATTTCTCAATTATACGGTGTTAAGTTGAAGAAATTGTACAAAAAGAATAAGATGTTTATGGGCACTCAGCCAAATACTGGAGATAAGATTTACCTAAAACATAAAAAGCAGTAATTCAACCCGCTCAAACTTTATTCAGTCGAATTTATTGTTATATTTTTTATTTAATTACTAATTTGCTTCCAAATTCAAATTTTGATTAAAAAAGATACCTTCGGTCAATTCATATTTCTTAAAAAAATAGTTATTCGTGTTTTTGGAGCAATCACTTATTTTAGGTATAAAGTAATTAACACGCCTAAAATTATTGGAGCAGAAATTATTAAAGATTTACCTTCAGAAAATATTCTTTTTGTTTCTAATCATCAAACATACTATGCTGATGTCTCTTTTATGTTTCATGTAATCCATAGTTCTTTAGATGGCAAACCCAACAAAATAAAATTATGGTCTATACTTAAATGCATGACTACTAATTTTTTCTTTGTTGCTGCAGAAGAAACTATGCAAGCAGGTATTCTCCCTAAAATTTTAGGTCTAGCTGGAGCGATAAGTATAAAAAGAACTTGGAGAGAAGCAGGTAAAGATATTAAAAGAAAAGTAGATAGAAAGGATACTGATAGTATTGAAAAAGCGCTAAAATCAGGTTGGGTAGTTACATTCCCTCAAGGAACAACAAAGCCTTATGCTGAAGGAAGAAAAGGAACAGCACATATTATAAAGAACTATAATCCAATAGTAGTTCCAGTTGTTATAAACGGTTTTAGACGTGCATTTGATAAAAAGGGGTTATTTCTAAAAAAGCGTGGTGTAGAATTACAATTAACTATTAAAGAACCTTTGCAATTGGATTATAGTGATAATGTAGAAAATATTCTTTACAAAGTCATGGATTCTATTGAGCAGAGTGAAAAGTTTGAGTGGAGATCTAATGAGTTTGTAAAGTCTGAAAGTGTATAAAGTTTACCAAGTCTTGGGTTTACTCGATCTTAATTTTAGATTATCAATTATTTAATCCATCGATTGCATAGGAGAGCTAGATATTTCTACCATCTTAGCGTATTGCTCTGGAGTTAAATCATTAAAATAGAAATTGACTGGATTTATTTTTTTACCATTTTTTATGACTTCATAATGACAATGAGGTCCAGAGGATTTTCCAGTATTTCCAACATAACCAATAACATCACCTCTTTTTACTTTCTGTCCTTCTTTACAATTTATCTTACTCATATGGCCGTAAAGTGTTTTGTAGTTGTATCCATGGTCTATTCTAACGCAATAACCATAACCACTTCTCTTTCTTTCTATCTTTGATATTTTACCATTACCTGTAGCGTAAATCGGAGTTCCTGTTTTAGCAGTAAAGTCCATTCCATGGTGCATCTTTCTTACTTTGTATTGTGGATCAATTCTATAGCCATAGCCACTTGCCATTCTCTTTAAATCTTTATTAGAAACTGGTTGGATAGCTGGTAGTGCAGCTAGCATTTCTTCTTTCTTTTTAGCCATTTCAAAAACTTCATCAAAAGATTTTGATTGAATGTAAAGTTGCTTAGAAAGCTTATCTAACTTTTCAGCAGTTTTAATAATTAACTCAGAATCATTATAGCCTTCCAATTCTTTATAACGATTAATTCCTCCAAAACCAGCTGTTCTAATTTCTTCGGCAATTGGTTCTGCTTCAAAAATTACACGATAAATGTTATCATCTCTATGTTGTACATCCTCTAAAACGGTAGCTAATTGTACTAGCTTTTTATCCAATATGTTGAATTGAGAAAGCATTTGAGCATTATCCCTTTTCAATTGTTTCTCTTTTGGAGAATCAATAAATGTGTAGGTTAGACCATAAATAAGAACTCCAAATACTAATCCAGCGCCCAAAAAAGTAAGGGATTTAAAAATCTTCTTTCTTAAAGTAAGCTCGATTTTGTCGTAGCTTAATGTATGTGGATTATATCTATATTTTGCTTTAGCCATTAAAGGAATTATCCTAATTTTGGTGTCAAAATTAAACATTTTTAGATAATAACCTTTTGGCATAAGCCTGTTAACGGTTATTTAACAACTTTTAGCAGTATGGTTTCAAGCGATATTAGAAGCAAATTTTTAGAGTTTTTTAAAAGTAAAGAACACCAAATAGTTGCATCAGCACCAATGGTAGTAAAGAACGATCCTACCTTAATGTTTACTAATGCAGGGATGAATCAGTTTAAAGATTTGTTTTTAGGAAATTCTGAAGTAAAACAAGCTCGACTTACTGATACTCAAAAATGTTTAAGAGTTTCTGGTAAACATAATGATTTAGAAGAGGTTGGAGTGGATACTTACCACCACACCATGTTTGAAATGCTAGGGAACTGGAGTTTTGGAAATTACTTTAAAAAAGAAGCAATAGAGTGGGCTTGGGAGTTGTTGGTAGATGTTTATGGTATAGATAAAAACAAACTTTATTTTACTGTTTTCGAAGGAGATGAAGCGGATGGAACTGATTTAGATCAAGAAGCTTATGATTTATGGAAAACTATTTTAGAAAAGAATGGATTAACTACTGATAAAATCATTAAAGCAAATAAAAAGGATAACTTTTGGGAGATGGGAGATGTTGGACCATGTGGTCCATGTTCCGAAATCCATGTGGATTTAAGAAGTGATGAGGAAATTAAAAAAGTCCCTGGTTTAGATTTAGTGAATGAAGATCATCCTCAGGTTGTTGAGATTTGGAATCTGGTCTTTATGGAATTTAACAGAATGTCTAATAGAGATTTGAAGCCTTTACCTGCTAAACATGTTGATACTGGAATGGGCTTTGAGCGTTTAGCAATGGTATTGCAAAACAAAAAATCTAATTATGATACAGATGTTTTCGGGCCTTTAATTGATAAGATTTCTGAAATTTCTGGAGTAAAATATGAATACACCTTAGATGTCTCAGTTAAAACAGATGTTGCAATTCGTGTTATTGCAGATCACGTTAGAGCAGTTGCTTTTTCTATTGCAGATGGTCAATTACCATCTAATACTGGAGCAGGTTATGTAATTCGTAGAATTTTAAGAAGAGGTATTCGTTATGGATATAGTTTTTTAGATATTAAAGAACCATTTATTAATCAGTTGGTTGAGGTTCTGGTAGATCAAATGGGAGATTTCTTTCCAGAATTGAAAGCACAACAAGATATTATTACTAAGGTTATTAGAGAGGAAGAGGATAGTTTTTTAAGAACATTGGCAAAAGGAATTCAGCGTTTTGAGATCTACTTAGCATCAGCAAATGATAAAACGATAGACGGAAAATTTGCTTTTGAATTGTACGATACTTTTGGATTTCCGATTGATTTAACAGAACTACTCGCATTAGAAAAAGACTTTCATGTTGATATGCCAGGGTTTACGGAAGAGCTACTAAAACAAAAAGAAAGATCTAGAGCAGCAACAAAAATTGAAACTACAGATTGGGTAGAGCTAAGAGAAGATGATGTTGAAGAATTTATTGGTTATGATTATACCGAAGCTGATATCTTTATTACAAGATATAGAAAGGTTTCTGCTAAGGGAGAAGACTTTTATCAGTTGGTATTTAACTTAACTCCTTTTTATCCAGAAGGTGGTGGTCAAATCGGAGATATTGGTTACATTGAATTTAATGACGAGAAAATTGAAATTTTTGATACCAAGAAAGAGAATAATTTAATTGTACATTTTGCTAAAGAATTACCTACAAATGTAAATGCAGAGTTTATTGCTGTTGTTGATGATAGCGTTAGAGACTTAACTGCTCGTAATCATACTGCTACACATTTAATGCACCAAGCTTTACGCGAGGTTTTAGGTACTCATGTTGAACAAAAAGGATCATTAGTAAATTCAGAATATTTACGTTTCGATTTTTCTCATTTCCAGAAAGTGACTGATGAAGAATTGGCTAAAATTGAAAATTTAGTAAATAGTAGAATTCAAGAAAATTTTGAAATTAACGAATACAGAGCAATCCCAATTAAAATAGCGGAAGAAAAAGGCGCTATGATGTTGTTTGGAGAAAAATACGGAGATGTTGTTCGCATGATTGAGTTCGGAGAATCGAGAGAGCTTTGTGGAGGAATTCATGTTGAGGCTACTGCAGAAATAGAATTATTTAAAGTAAAGTCAGAAGGTTCTGTAGCTTCTGGTATTAGAAGAATAGAGGCTGTTACATCTAATGGTGCAGGGTTGTTCTTAAAAGAGAAGATTGAAGTTTTAGATAAAAATGATGCAGCTCAATTTGTTCCCGATTTAAAAGTTAAATTAGAATCATTACGGTCTGATTTTACAGAACAATATAAAATGATAACGGAACTGTTACCAATTGAGAGTTCTCAAAACGATAAAAAAGCAGATATCAATAGTGCTATCACAGCTTTAACTAAAATTAAAGTGAGTAAAGATATTATTGATGCTTTAATGGCTAAGAAGAAGGCACTTTCTAAGGCTGGTAAAAAAGACAATGCTGCTCAAATCGGAATTGTTAAAGAAGAATTACTTGCTAATATTCAAACAATTGATGGGGTTAATGTTATCGCTCAAAAAATTGAATTAGATGATAGTGGAGCTATTAAGGATCTGGCATTTCAATTAAAAGCGCAATTAGAAAATATGTATCTAGTATTAGGAGCTGAGGTTAATGGTAAACCAAACCTTACGATTATAGTTTCTGAAGAATTATCTAAAGCGAAAGATTTACATGCAGGAAACATTATTAGAGAAGCTGCTAAAGAAATGCGAGGCGGAGGAGGTGGTCAGCCATTCTACGCAACTGCAGGTGGAAGTAATTTAGAGGGAATTGAAGCAGCTATTGAAAAAGCGAAGAGTTTTTTATAATAAAAGAACATTATCGTTGCAACAAAATAATTTCATCCTGAGCTTGTTGAATTATAGGTGTTGATTTGAAGCAAATTCAGTTAATAAAAGTTAAATATTTCAAACTTACAATAAAGGTAACTTTTAGTTCGTTGTTCGATTCATTATTGAATTTGATACTATTATGAAGAGATTACTCGGCTGTGTAGCTATTTTGTGTTTTATTAGCTGCAATTCATCATCTAACAATTTTGAGTTGTGCGGAGGAGGATTGCAACCTTATTACCGAACTGGACTCAGTTATGAAGGTGAATTTTATGCAATAAAAAAACATTTTAAGACCAATTATAAAGCTATAAATACTGGTGAAAATTCAGGGATTGTTAAAATACGATTTCATGTAAATTGTAAAGGAGAGACTGGTAATTATAAATTAGAGGCTTATAGTTTTGATTATGAATTGATTGAAATGAATAGTGAAATAACAAACCAGTTTCTTGAGTTAACCAAAGGCTTAAAAAAATGGATTCCGGGAAAAGATGAAGCTGGTGAAGCCGTTAATAGTCATAAGTTTTTTGCCTTTAAAATTGTTGAAGGACAGTTAACAGAAATTCTGCCTAAATGAGTGTTAAAGTCAGAAGAATAAGGAAGTGGCTAAAATGGTTCTTCATAACTATTGGTTCTTTTTTAGGACTGATAATTATCTTGGCTATCGTATATAATCAGCTTACATTTAGACTGTTATTAGGTTTGGGGTCTATGGATATGTATAATGGAAATAACGAACGAGGGAATGAAATAATGACGTATGCATTTTCTCACATTGAAAATCCTGGTGGAGAAACTTTTCATGCAATGTCTGTTCAGAATACTAAAAATGGAAACTACAATATTGCTATAGAGGCATTAGAAAAAGCTGTAAAATTAGAACCTGAAGATGGTTCGGCTTATTATGGATGGGTATTGTTATATTATTACAGAGATTACGAAAAAGCGTTGTCAGTCTTAGAGCAATGTGATGCTTATACTCCTGGTTTTTCGGATGCTCCAATGGGGGATGATATTCATTATTTAAAAGGATTGTGTCATTTTCAGATGAAACATTATCAAACAGCATTAGATGAATTTGATATTTATATCAATAATATGGCAAGAACACACGGAGAAGGTTTTGTGAACGTTTATACTTTTATCCAAAAAGGTAGATGTTTAAAAGCGTTGGGAAGGTTTGATGAGTCTATTTTGTCATATAAAAAAGCAATAAAGTATTATAAAAAATGTACTGAAGCGTATTATTTTATGGGATTAACTCAGTTAGAAATGAATGAGAAGGATAGTGCTTGTTTGAATTTTAATTTTGCTTTAGATTTAATTAAAAAAGGGCATAAAAGCTCTGATACTTATGTGGAGTATTTCCATGAAATTTATACATTGGAAATAGAACGTAGTATTAGTGAATCTTGTGAAAAGTGATAATAATACTTTTGTTTGACAGAGAGTGAAATCATCCTAATGAAATGTTAAATGTTGTTAGAAGCTTGTTAATTAACCGTTAAAGACTCAAACTACTCAATAAACCCTTACTAAGTTCGTGCTTTCAATCTTGTTGAATTAAACAACATTTAAAGTATGCTAAAAACTGGTTTTATAATTTGTGGACTCATCTGTTCGAGTTTCCTCTTTTCACAAGAAAAAGATACCACTTTTAAACTTTGTGATAGTGTTGATACTTGGCCTTATTATTATCCAGAATTAACAATTAAAGGAAATTTTTGGGAGGTTAAAAAGCATTACAATACTGAATACCCTCTTAGCTTATTTCAAAATCTAAAAAATAACACGGGAATAATTACAGTTCAGTTTAAAGTAAACTGTAAAGGTGAAATGGGAGATTTTTCTACTCAGCAATGCGATTTTACCTACAAGCCAAATAGTGTGGATAAACGGATTAAAGATTTTTTTGTGTCGAAAACTAAAACATTAACTGGCTGGATTCCTGGTAAAGATGAAGAGGGTAATATTGTTAATCACCATAAGTTTTTTTCTTTTAGAATTAAAGAAGGAGCACTTATTCAAATTCTTCCTAAATAATTATGAGAAACATTATTTTACTTTCAATAATTATTTTATTGTTAAGCTCTTGTTTTGAAAATGAGATACAAGCTCAATCTATAAAAGAAGAATATGATATTCAACCATATCTACTTAGGTTAGATTCTGCGGGATACGATATTGCTGATGATACATTAATGTTTCGAATTGGATATCAAATAAACTATATCGGAAAATTTGATAAAGGAAATGCTTTAATAGAATATGCCTTGTCTAAAAGAGACTCTGTAGGTGCTCATGATTTTCAATCTTGGTCAGTTCTTAATTCAAAAAACGGTAATTATGCTATTGCTGTAGAGAGGTTAGAAAAGGCAATAGAAATGGATTTTGCAGAAGAGGCCGGCTATTATGGATGGTTGCTCTTGTATTATTATCGTGATTATGAAAAGTCGTTGACCATATTAGAAAAATATGATGCCTTAACTCCTGATTTTTCTGATGCTCCTATGGGAGAAGATATTCATTACTTAAAAGGTTTGTGTCACATGCAAATGAATCATTATGAAAAAGCGATAGCTGAATTCGATACCTATATCAATAATTTAGCAGCAACACATGGAGAGGATTTTGTGGATGTGTATACTTTTGTTCAAAAAGGAAGGTGCTTAAAAGTATTAGGACGACACGATGAAGCTATATTATCTTATAAAAAAGCGGTTAAGTATGATGGGGAGTGTTCTGAAGCTTATTATTTTATGGGATTAACTCAGTTAGAGATGAATAAGAAGGGTGTTGCTTGTACTAATTTTAATATAGCTTTAGATTTAATAAAAAAGGGAAATAAAAGTTCTGACGGTTACGTAGAATATTTCCATGAAATATATCCACAACAAATAGAATTAAGTATTACAGAATATTGTAAAGATTAATGGCTTGCAAATTTAAGTAAAGCTCTTTTAGGTTTAAAAGAACTCGTTATGTCGATGGTATATAGGCTGCTATCTAAAAATCGAAGAGTTTTTTGATTTAAATACTTACTTTAGTCGTCCTTAAAAAAGCATTAAGTTGATTAAAAAGTTTTCTTTTCTTGTTTTAACAATTTCATTGTTAAGTTTTTCAATGCATAAGTATTATGTTTCTATTACAGAAGCGGAATATAATGTGGAAAGTAAAACTTTTGAAATATCGGTTAAGTTTATTGGACATGATTTAGAAAGAGCAATTTCCGATGCAGGTGCACCTGATTTGTATTTGGGAACTGAAAAAGAAAATGAAAAATCAGACCATTATATCAATAAATATATCAATCAACGGTTTCATATGGTAGTTGATGGGGTAAGCTTGAATTATAAATTTATTGGAAAAGAGATTGGTAATGATGATTTTCTTTATTGTTTCTTAGAATCAAATAAAATTGAGGTACCTAAAAAAGTAACAATCAAAAACACTTTATTAACAGAGATGTTTAGCGGTCAGTCAAACACCGTCTATTTAACTGTTGGTGATCAAAAAGTGAATTATCAATTAAACAAAAGTAATGTGAGCGAAACTCACGAGCTTAAGAAGTAGAACTATGAAAAGAATTTTATTATTAGCATTAATTATTGCAACAAGTCAGTTGTTTGCTCAAGAAAATTACAACTATAACAAGTTTAAGCAGTTAAAAGAAGAGTTGGCTACACCAACTGTTTATAGAACAGCTTCTGGGGCTCCAGGACATGAGTATTACCAACAAAAAGCGAGTTATAATATTGATGTAACCATAGATGATGAAAAGCAAAGTATTTCTGGTAAAGAAACGATTACTTACAAAAATAATTCGCCAGATAAATTGGAGTATTTATGGATTCAATTGGATCAAAATGTTAGAGCAAAAGACTCTGATACAAAATTGATAAATACTTCTAGAGGAGGCGCGAGTGATTTTGGTAAAAATGTTAACTTTAAGGACCTTGCTAACTTGCATAATGATTTTGATGGTGGATTTAAATTAGAATATGTAAAAGATGGAAAGGGAAAAGATTTAAAATATACGATTAACAAGACAATGATGAGAGTTGATCTTCCTAATGCATTATTGCCTGGAGCTACTTATTCTTTAAAAATTGGATATTGGTATAACGTAAATGATAGAATGAAAGGTGGCGGAAGATCTGGATACGAATACTTTCCAAAAGATGATAATTATTTATATACAATCGCTCAATTCTTTCCAAGAATGGCAGTTTATAATGAGACTGAAGGATGGCAAAACAAACAGTTTTTAGGTAATGGAGAGTTTACATTGCCTTTTGGAGATTATAAAGTAAATATCACGGTTCCTTCAGATCATATAGTTGGAGCAACTGGAGTGTTAACAAATGCTTCCTCTGTTTTAACTTCAGAAGAAAGAGCTAGATTTAAAAAAGCTCAATCAGAATATCAAACACCAGTTATTATTGTAACACAAGCTGAAGCTGAAGAAAAAGAAAAGACAAAAGTAAAAACAACCAGAACTTGGTCTTTTAGTGCTACAAATGTTAGAGATTTTGCTTTTGCATCATCACGTAAATTTATTTGGGATGCAATGACTGTTAAGTACAATGGTAAATCTACTTTAGCTATGAGTTTTTATCCTAAAGAAGGTAATCCTTTATGGGAACGTTATAGTACTAGAGTTGTAGCTCATACAATTGAGTCTTATTCTAAACATACTTGTGATTATCCTTATCCTGTTGCAATTTCTGTGCATACTAAAGAGATAGGGATGGAGTATCCAATGATTTGCTTTAACTATGGTAGACCAGATGAAGATGGTACTTATTCAGAAAGAATGAAATATGGAATGATTGGAGTGATTATTCATGAAGTAGGACATAACTTTTTTCCTATGATTGTTAACTCTGATGAAAGACAATGGACATGGATGGATGAGGGATTAAACACTTTTACCCAATATTTATGTGAACAAGAATGGGAAGAGAATTATCCATCAAAAAGAGGTCCAGCGCATAAAATTGTAGATTATATGAAAGGTGATAAGAGTCGTATTACTCCAATTATGACTAATTCGGAATCGCTTTTTCAATTTGGAAACAATGCCTATGGGAAACCAGCTGCAGCACTTAATATTTTAAGGGAAACAGTAATGGGAAGAGAGTTGTTCGATTTTTCCTTTAAAACATATGCTGAAAGATGGAAGTTTAAGCATCCTACGCCAGCAGATTTCTTTAGAACAATGGAAGATGCTTCTGGAGTAGATTTAGATTGGTTTTGGAGAGGGTGGTTCTTTACAACAGATCACTGTGATATTGCAATAGATAATGTAGAATGGTTTAAAATTGACACAAGAAACCCTAGTGTAGAAAAAGCAATTGCTAAAGAATTAAAAGCAGCTGAATCAGTTCATATTGGAGTAACAAGAAATGAAGAATTGCCAGTTTATAGTGATCATGATAAAGAGATACTTGATTTTTATAATACTTACGATCCTTTTGTGCCTACATTGGTTGATCAAGAAGAGTATGATAAGTACATGACTAAGTTAAATAAAGATGATATCGCTATTTTAGAGGCTGATTATAATTACTATAGCATTGATTTTGCTAATAAAGGCGGTTTAGTAATGCCAATTATTTTGAATTTCACATTTACTGATGGTTCAACTGAGGAGATAAGAATACCTGCTGAAATATGGAAAACAAACCATGTTAATGTATCTAAGACTTTCTTTTTTAAGAAAGAAGTGGTAAGTGTTGATATGGACCCTTGGTTAGAAACTGCTGATGTTAATTTAAATGACAACAATTGGCCAAGAAAAACACAGTTATCTAAATTCAAGGTTTTCAAAGAAAAGAAAACAAACCGAAGAGGAAATGGAGGGAAAGAAAACTTAATGCAGCGTGATTTGCGAAACAAAGAGTTGAAGAAAATGTAAGAATTTATCAAAAGTGTTGAAAAAGCCGACTTAATCTTAAGTCGGCTTTTTTGTGTGATAACTTTTCTTTTTGTTAAAGTTGAATAATTATTCACTAACTTAGGTAGTGAAATGAAACATAACATTCTGGATAATAGATTTAAACAAGTTCTTCTCCCTACGATATTAATGGGATTAGTAACTAATATTAGTCTGGCAGTATTATTTTTTTTAATTAATGCTTATACTCTTGTTTTAAGTCCTTTTGTTGGAGCTTTTTTGTTCTTAATTTATTTTATTTTTTTAAAAAGAGATGTAATTACAGCTAAACAAGCAAGTTTAATTGTTGCTTATTCAACAGTTATAGAAGTTTTTATTCATTCTTACTATTTGGGCTGGGATATGGGGTTTTACTGTTACATGTTTTTGTTGCCTGTTATTTTCCTTTTAAATTCAAATTGGAAAAAATGGATGACAATCTTCTTTAATTTATCAATAAGTGTGTTAAGTGTTTTGTTATGGTTTTTGACTTATGGAGAAACTGCAGTCTATGATGTTTCTGAAAATACAGTATCTAATGTTGGGATTTTTAATATTACGGTCTCGGCATTGGTTATTTATGTTGTAATGGGTTATTTTAGTAGAACTGTAAATAGTAAAGATGAGGCATTGTTAGATGCGAACCGTGACTTAGAGAGTAAGAATAAAGAAATAGTTGGTCAACATAAAAAGTTAGAGGTTTTATTAAAAGAAGTTCATCATAGAGTTAAAAATAATTTACAAATTATTTCATCTTTGATGAGTTTAGAGCAAGGTAATATTGATAATGAAGAAGCTGAAACTATTCTTAGTGAAAGTAGAAGGCGAGTAGAAGCAATAGCTTTAATCCATCAAAAATTATATCAAGATAGCGATTTTAGTAGGGTTGATGTTAAATCGTATTTAAAGGAAATTATAGAGAATCAAAAGATAATGAATCCTCAAGTTTCTTGCTCTGTAGTTTCAGTTGATATTGAATTAAGTCTAGACATTTCGGTACCTTTAGGTCTTATAATTTCTGAGATGATTACCAATTCAATGAAACATGGTTTTAAGGAGATTGAAAATCCAGAACTTTCAGCAGAAATAGTAAAAACAACTGAAGGTTATGAATTATTGGTGAAGGATAATGGGGTTGGTTTATCGGATAATTTTGATATAAATCAAACTGAATCTTTAGGGTTAGAAATAATTACAATATTGACGGAACAAATTGGAGGTACAATAGATTGTTTTAATAATGAAAGAGGAGGAGCAAGCTTTAAATTGAACTTTAAAGATCAGTGAAATAGTATTTAATGTGGCATAGGAAAAGCCAACATTTCTCCCATTCCGATTGTAAATAACCAATTGCCATAAATAGCATGTTCTAGCGATGTTATTAGTAGAGATTTACTCCTTTTATAGGTTAATGCAAAGAAAACGCCTCCAATTAAAGTAACCAACAACACTAACCAGTTTTTAAGAAAAAGATGTGCTAAAGGAAACACAATTATATTTATAATAACTAAGTGTTTTTCGTTTTTGAAAAGGTCTTTGTACCGGTTAAAGAAATAACTTCTGTATAGTAATTCTTGAGGTAAAACTGAAAGAAAAGCATAAACAAAAAGTATAATTACCCAAAGTGTTGGTTTTTTCTTGACTACAATAAATAAATCTTCTGGATGCCAGAGGGACATAAAAATCAAACTTGAACTTAAAACTATTATACTCGAAAGTAAAAGTGTTTTCTTTTCTTTTTTTAAGGTAAAGGATAGTAATAGTTTTAGTGGGATGAGCTTATTTTTAATTGATGTAACGAGTACATATGTTATTGCAATTAATAGGCTTCCAATTTTAATTATTGGTAAAACCTCTAAGAATAAAATTACTGGTATGAGAAAAAATAAAAGGGCAAGTTCTAAAGATAGAAATGAACGTTTATTCATTGTTATTGAACTATTAATTTTTCTGTGAATCGGAAATTGGGAGAATGAATTGTAACCGAATAAATTCCTGAAGCAAGGAAACCTAAATTTAATCTTTCTAATTTATTCTCGACTTCTTTTTGCAAAACGGTTTCTCCTAAAATGTTAGTGATAAGGATAGTTGAGTTTTGTGTTTCTAGTTTATTTAGATGGATAGTTAATTCCTTTTGTGTGGGATTTGGGTAAATTTTTATTGTTTGATTGTTTGGGTCTAAATCACTTATTCCTATAGGGAATTCATGAGCAACAGCAAAATATAAAGAAGCTCCTATAGTTCCCTGAGTAATTTCATAAACATAGTTGGTGTCCATATTACCTAAACTATCACTAGGGGTGTGTGCGTGTGTAGATTCATTTTTTTCATAGAGCCCTGTAATTACTTTTTCTTGCGCTTGAAAAGGCATATAGTCAGAAGAATATGCATAGGAAATTTCTGTCATAAGGGTTGAGTAAAGTTCTATACAGTTTGCAAGAGTGTCAGTATATGCATATGATGATGCGTTAGCAACTGAAGGATTACTCTGGTCTCTTTCGCAAACAATGGTATTGTTCGTCAGTCCATTTACGCCACCAACTTCATCAATGTTAAAAACAATTTTAATATCCATATTAGTTGGAAGAACAACATTGTTTACGTAGTTTGTACTTCCTATTAATCCATCTTCTTCTCCACTAAAATGAATAAATTTGATGGAGTATTCTGTAGTTATATTTTCTAAAAGACGCGCGACTTCCATAATAATAGCTGTTCCAGTTCCATTATCGTTTGTTCCTGTTCCTGACCTAGTATCATAATGACCATCAATAATTACATAAGTATTTGGATAAACGCTCCCTTGTTTCGTAATTATTAGATTGTAATCATCTTGCGCTGCATAGTTAAAAGTGTCAATTTCAATGTCTGAATAACCATAGTTGGTGTATTTTTCAACGAGCCAATCTAATGTGTTTTGTAATGCCGGAGTTCCATGTTCTTTAATCCCTAAGTTTTCAAATTCAACCAAGTATTTGTGTATAGTGTCTGAAGAGTAGTTGTTTACAATATCACCATAAAAATTATTGTAAGATTGTGCATTAACAATCGTTCCGATAAAAATGGAAATGAGAGTCAAGAATGTTTTTAAGCTTTTCACAAGAAGTAGTTTTAGAATTTAAAATTAAGCAATCTCTATTGAAATTTTTATTTCAATTTTTAAACAGCAGGTATGATTGAGTTAAGAAATTAAATTAGGGTAATTCGGCTTTGGCTTTTTTGTTATCTTTACATTCCTCTCAAAAAAATAATAAATGGCAGAAGTAGCGGAAGCGAAAGATAAGGTGTTGAAAGATGTTTCTTTAGAAGCGTTTCGATTAATGAGTACAGCGAAAGCATTAACAGAATTATACGAAGAAAACAAAGCTGTTTGCTCTAAATATGTGCATGCAACTTCTAGGGGGCATGAGGCTATTCAGTTGGCTTGTGGATTACAATTAAAGCCACAAGATTTTATTTTTCCTTATTATCGTGATGATAGTATTTTATTAGGAATTGGAATGACTCCATTTCAATTGATGCTGCAAGTTTTGGCAAAAAAGAGCGATCCATTTTCTGGAGGAAGAACCTATTATTCTCATCCAAGTTTAAATGATGCGGATAAGCCAAAAATTCCGCACCAAAGTTCTGCTACAGGGATGCAAGCAATTCCAGCAACAGGTGTTGCAATGGGAATTCAGCATAAAGAAAAATTAGGAATGGCTGAAGATTACAAAGGAGAAAATCCTGTTGTAGTTTGTAGTTTAGGAGATGCTTCTTGTACAGAGGGAGAAGTTTCTGAAGCTTTTCAAATGGCAGTTTTAAAACAAATGCCAATTATTTATTTAGTTCAAGATAACGAGTGGGATATTTCTGCAACTTCAGAAGAAACTCGGGCACAAGATATAACACATTACGCTAAAGGGTTTAAGGGTATGGATGTTAGAACCATTGATGGAACTAACTTTCAAGAATCTTACGATACCTTTAACGAAGTATTAGCTATAGTTCGTAAAGAGCGTAGACCATTTATTATTCATGCTAAAGTTCCCTTGTTAAACCACCATACTTCTGGGGTGCGTATGGAATTTTATAGAAATGATAAAGAAGAATTGGCAGAAGCTTGGGCAAAAGATCCATTTCCAAAATTAGTTGATGCCTTGGTTAAACAAGGTGTGGATAAAACAGAATTAGAAAAGATAGAAAATGAAGCTAAGGAAATAGTTGCTAAAGATTACGAATTAGCTTTAAAAGAAGAAGATCCAAAACCAGAAGACTTATTAACGCATTGTTTTGCACCAACTCTAGTTACTGAAGAGAAAGGGCAACGAGAGCCTGCAGGAAAAGAGAAGACAGTAATGGTTGATTCTGCTTTGTTTGCTATTCGAGAAATTATGGCAAAACATCCTGAAAGTTTGTTATACGGACAAGATGTTGGAGCAAGAATTGGAGGTGTTTTTAGAGAGGCCGCAACATTAGCTCAGCAGTTTGGAGATGATCGAGTTTATAACACACCTATACAAGAGGCATTTATTGTTGGAAGTACAGTTGGTATGTCGGCAGTTGGTTTAAAGCCAATAGTTGAGGTTCAATTTGCTGATTATATATGGCCTGGTTTAAATCAGTTGTTTACTGAGGTGGGTAGATCTTATTATTTATCTAACGGTAAATGGCCCGTAAGTATGATATTAAGAGTGCCTATTGGAGCTTATGGTTCTGGTGGTCCATATCACTCTTCAAGTATAGAATCTATTGTTACCAACATTAGAGGAGTAAAAGTGGCTTACCCAAGTACAGGTGCTGATTTAAAAGGTTTAATGAAAGCTGCTTATTATGATCCAAATCCAGTAATAATGTTGGAGCATAAAGGGTTATATTGGAGTAAAATTAAAGGTACTGAAGGTGCTATGACGGTTGAGCCAGATGAGGATTATGTAATACCTTTTGGTAAAGCAAGAACAGTTTTAGCAGCTCCTAAACAAGAGAATTCTGTGGCAATAATTACATATGGAATGGGAGTTTACTGGAGTGCAGCTGCAGAAAAAAACTTTAAAGGACAAGTAGAAATTATCGATTTAAGAACATTGAATCCGTTGGATGAAGAAGCAATGTATGCTGCTGCAAGAAAACACAATAAAGTTTTAGTTGTGACAGAAGAGTCTGTTGAATGTTCTTTTGCTTTAGGGATAGTTGCTCGTATTCAGAAAAACTGTTTTAAGGATTTAGATGCTCCAGTAGAAATTATTGGCTCTGTAGATACACCAGCAATTCCGTTGAATTCTATTTTAGAAGAAACTCTATTGCCTAATGGTGCTAAAGTTTCTGAAGCTATTAAGAGTTTGTTGAATTACTAAACTATTTTGTCATTCCGATTGGAGCGATAGCGGAATTGAGGAATCTATTGAGTTTTGTACTGCAAAGTAAAAATATACCTCGGCTCCGCTCGGGATTACAAATGCTTGAATCTAATGTATTAACTTAAATTATTAAGGGCGTTTTAACAGGCTATCCACTATATCTTTTTTTGAAATAAAAAAAGGATGTCACTCCTATCCTTAACGCAAAAAAACAGGTTAAATTATATGCTTTTAATCGTGTTAATTATACGGTAAATAACTATTTTTAACGCATCAATTTTCTAAAACACATTCTCCTACTTTTCGTTTTTCTGAATGTATTTCAGTAATTTTCTTTTCGTCAAAACTATGCTGATGTAGAATTCTGTTTAGTAGATAGTTTAGATTTAGATTTCCTCACAAAAGGGAACAAAAAAATAATAGAGACTTCTTAAAAGAATATTATAAAGCCAAAGATGATACCAGCAAAATAAATGCATTAAATAATATTTGTAAAAATATGATACACAATGATTGGCGCAAGTACTAATTCTATCAAAACGGAATAATTCAAAAGCGCTTATTACAAATCCTTTTTCCTCAATTAAAAAAGCCTTATATTTTCTATGGCTGATGCCTTTAACAATATTGGATATGTTTATTCTAATCAAGGGAATATCGCTAAAGCGTTTGAGTACTGCTATAAATCGCTTAAGCTATAGGAAGAAATAGGGAACAAACTAGGATTAGCTTCTTCCTTAAGTACTATTGTAGGAGTAAAAATAGACTAATGAACGTTGGCAGATTCGGAAAAGCACTTGCAAAGAAGTTTGAAATTAGCTCTTGAACTGGGTTCTCTTCGGTGGATCTCAACATCCTCCGCCCAGTTAAGCCAATTAGCTAAAAAAACAAGCTAAGCACGAATTTGCGCTACAAAAGTATGAGCTACACATACAAATGAGAGATAGTATGAATAATGAAGCAACTCAAAAAGCAACTTCCCAACAAGAAGCTAAATATGAATAGGAGAAACAAAAAACCATTGATGATTCTGCGCATGATAAGTTGTTGGCAATAGAAGAAGCCAAAGCCAAACAAAAAGTAATTACCATTACTATAGGAACTTAATTAGGCTTAGTTGTTCTCTTTTTAATAGTTGTGTTTAATCGTTTACAAGTTACTAAAAAGCAAAAGTTAGTAATTGAGGAGCAAAGAGCTTTTGTAGAATATGCCCATAAAGAAATACGAGAGTCTATTAATTATGAAGATCCTATTCAACGTAGTTTTTTAGCTAAAGATGAACTGCTCAATAACAACTTAAATTGCTATTTTGTTTTCTTCCAACCAAAAGGTGTAGTAAGTGGAGACTTTTATTGGGCAGGTAAATTGGCTAATAACAATTTTGCAGTAGTTAATGCAGATATTACTGATCATGGAGAGCCAGGAGCAATTATGAGTATTTAAATATCTCTTCTATAGAAAAAGAAATTGATAATAAACTGGTTCAGCCGGCTGATATATTTAACCATACTCGAAATACCATTATAGATCGCTGAAGTAAAGATGGTTCCGAATAAGGAGGTAAAGATGATATGGATGCTAGTATGATTTTTTTTCTATTTTAATAATAAAAAGTTTAGTTATACGGCAACTCAAAACCCTATTTGGGTAATTCATAATAATAAATTGGCCAAAATTAAGGGAGAAAAAATGTCAATGGGTAAGCATGAGAATGATACTGTTCCTTTTGTTGGTGGAGAGTTTAAAACCCAAAAAGGAGATGTTATTTAGACAATAACTGATGGTTTTAAAGATCACTTTGGAGGAGAAAAAGGAAAGAAGTTTAAGGTAAGACCTTTTAAAGGGTACTTAATCTTTATTGTTCATTTACCAATTTAAGAACAACGAGAATAACTATAAAAAATATTTACTAATTGGAAAGGTGATGAAGATCAGGTGGATGATGTGTGTTATCGTTGTGAGGATATGATTTGTATAAAAAATTTGTAAATTTGTTAGTATGATTAAACAGTATTTATTTTCAATATTTTTATTAACCTCTTTAATTAGTTTTTCTCAAGAAGAAGATTCTTATGTGTATGGAGATAATTCTTCATCTGCTAAGTCAGCTAGCACTACTAAAGATACTAAAGGATTTGATTGGAGTAGAACAACTATTGGAGGTGGATTAGGATTAACTTTTGGTGATATTACTGTAATTGAAATTGCACCCAATTTTGGTTATTACCTTACAGATCAAATACTAGCTGGTGTTGGTTTAAATTATACTTACTATGCAGAGAAAAGAGTGAATTTTAGCACCAGTATATACGGAGGAAGAGTTTATGGGGAATATTTAGTGCCTAATATGCCATTATTAGCCCATGCTGAAGTTGAATTGATTAACCTTGAATGGTCAGCTACTGAACGTAAAAATATTGTAAATGTTTATGTAGGTGGTGGTTTAAAACAAGATTTGGGAGGTGGTTCTTATGTTTATATACTTGGACTATGGAATCTTAATGAAACTAAAGAATCTGTTTTAATACAACAACCAAACCCTGTAATAAGAATTGGTATTGCCATTGGATTGTAAATTCTTAATTTGGTTAAATGAAATTTTTTCTATTATTCATTCTAACTTCTCTTTCTCTTAGTGGTTTTTCTCAAAAAACTCAACAGGATATTTATCCTTTTCAAAAGCAATTTTCTAAGGCTTATATTCAATACACTGATGTTCCTAAAGGAATATTAGAGGCTGTTGCATTTACAACTACTCGAATTAATCATATAACCAATGCTACAAAAAGTTGTGTTGGAGTACCAAAGGTTTATGGTGTAATGGGTCTCACTCTTAATGGTCAAGGTTATTTCAAAAATAATTTGAAATACGTATCTAAAATTTCAAGAATTTCTATTGATGAGATTATTGCAAATCCTGAGAAAAACATATTAGCTTTTGCTGCGGCTTTTCATAATGAATTAAGTTTATTAGAAAATACAATAAATAAAGCTGAAGCTTGGTCTCATCTACTTACGAAATTAAGCGAATTGCCAAGTGATGGATTACATCAGAATTATGCATTAAACGCTCATCTATATGCTGTTTTTTCTTTTATGAACAATAAGAATAATCAACTAACTTATCAGTTTCCAAACCCTAAATTAGATTTAGTTGAAATTTTTGGAGCGGCTAATTTAAAAGTTTTAGAAGCCTCTAACATAATTATTACAGATAATAAAATAGTAAATGAAGAAGGAGAACTGTTTGTTGAAACTGAAATGAAGAAGTCGGTTGATTACGCTTCGGCTATTTCTGATTTTACAATTTGTAATTTTAGTTCTAGAAGTGGAACTGCTATTTCTGCAATAACTATCCATACGATACAAGGGAGTTATGCAGGAGCTATTTCTTGGTTTAAAAACTGTAGTGCTAATGTTTCGGCACATTATGTTTTAAGATCATCGGACGGACAAGTAACGCAGATGGTTTTAGAGTCAGATAAAGGATGGCATGTTGGTAATGAAAATCCGTATACTATTGGACTAGAGCATGAAGGGTTTGTGAATGATTCATCGTGGTACACTACCGCAATGTATCAATCATCAGCAAACTTAGTTAAAGATATCACTCAAAGTGGGTATGGAATAAACTCTTTAAGAACGGCTTATTTTCCTTGGGCAGCAACAACAAATTATAATGTTTCAAGTATTCCTGGTAGTTGTGTGAGAATTAAAGGTCATCAACATTTTCCTGGTCAATCACATACTGATCCAGGAGTTAATTGGAATTGGAAGTATTTTGATAATTTAATTAATGAATCCACAACAAGTATTAGTAGTTATACTTCTAGTTCTGGAAATATTACAGACTTAGGAGGTGCTGGAAATTATACCAATGATGAAAGAACATTACAATTGATTCAACCAACAAACGCATCTTCAATAGCTTTAACGGTTAATGAGTTTGATTTAGAAGCTGGTTGGGATTACTTGTATGTTTATGATGGAAGCACGATTTATGATCCTGTAATTGGTATTTATGATGGAACAAGTATGCCGTCAACAATTAATATAAATGGAGGTTCTGTTTTAATTGAATTTAGAACAGATTGTGCAACAACCGCTGCTGGTTTTGATATTAGTTGGAATGCAGTAGTAACTGGTGTAAATAATATTGTAGAAAACTCATTTAAGGTGTATCCAAATCCAACTAAAGATCAATTAACTGTTCAATTTAATGCTATAAAAACTGGGGAGATTATTATTACTGATATAGCAGGAAAAAGGGTTTTAGAAAAGAGTTTTAATACAACTCAAAAAATTTCTATTTCAGTAAGTAAAATTGCCAATGGTATTTACTTCTTACAAATTGGAAGTAGGGTTGTTAAGTTTGTTAAGGAGTAGTTCTTAAATAAAAGTGTACCACCAAGCCCACCAAATAAAAATGCCTTGAAAAGGTATTCTTAACCATAAAACCCAAATAGGCATTCCTTTGTTTGGCTTTGTAGAGCTTAAATGGTAAATGTTTGCAGGAAAAATGAGAATAAGTAATGTTATTATTCCCCAAGCCGCATAGGTTGAATAGGGAGGGTAAAATAGCAGTAATCCTAAAATTATTTCTGCGGCACCGCTGATAAAATTCATTGCTTTATGCCAAGGGATATAAGGAGGGATAACCTTTAAGTAAAATCTTGGATTTACAAAGTGATAAACACCAGCAATTACATATAAACTTGCCATTATGTATAAAGTGATTTCTTTCAAATTATTATTCTGTTATATTTTCTATTATAATCCAAGGTTTACTTTTGAGTTGCAACTTTTTTAACACATTCGGCAGTATGAATACCTATTTTCAGATTAATGTCTTCATTGTAATAATTGATGGTGTTACTCATAAATCAAAGGTTTAGAAATTAAATATCATCAAATTCCTCGAACTCTTCTGCCTCAGGTTTTGCTATTTTATCAATAAACCTCCCTAAACCTTTTTTCTTTTTCTTCTTTTTGGGAGGGATAGCTTTTTTCTTTACGCTTGCCTTTTTTACTGCAGGTTTTTCATCCTCTTCCCATTCAATTTCAAAAGTATCATCTTTTGGCTTTTTTTTTATGTTACTTGTTGTAGCGTCTTTTTTAAACCATCCAAATTCTTTGTTTAAAATTTTTTTCAGGTTTCTTTTTTCTTTTTTCAAGTCTTCTTTAAAACTATCCTTTAACCCTTTAGTGTCGTATTTTATATTATAATCATCTAGCGTTCCAGTCAGATGTAAGAAAAGGCTTGTCTTGCCCAAACCATCATCTTCTATTTGTCCGAATTCGGTATTTTCTTGTTTATTTTTCTGGGCTTTACCCCAAAGAACGGCACTCATTAAAACTTTAAAGTGATAATCAATTTCATTATTAAAAGTATGAGTTCCAGAAAAAGTTAAATCCAATGCATTAGATTTTATTTTTGTTTGAGGAATGTGAACAGTTTCATTTTTTATTTCAATTTGAGTTTCTAAGCTATTGAATTTGATGTGCTCCAATTCTTTTACTTCAATGTATTTACTTAATGCTAAAATGGGTTTGTAATTAATCAGTTCTCCATTTTTAATATAAACATCTGCTAACACATATATTTTATCTTTTTTTACTTTTAACTGTTTATCAAATACCGAAGCAAACTCAATAGAGGTTGAAGTTTTTCCTTTAAGGTTTTCTGCACTTATCGCTTTTTGTCCAAAGTTTTCGAATTGATAAAATAGCTCATAAACATCTATTTTATCTGTTTTAACTTTACTTGTTATTAAAACCTCTTCACCTTTAGAATCATCAATGGCTAAATTCCCGTAAACCTTACCATTCATTGAGTGGAATGATATATTGGTTGCGGTTAATACCTTGTCTTCTAATTGTATTTTTCCTTTAAAATTGGTGGCATTAAATTTTCGAAACTGGAAAGTATCAATAGTTACTTTAAAGTTCAATATCACTTTATCTGGCAGGTTTAAAGTATATGTGGATGAATTATCTGTTGTATTGGTTAGTAAATCATCCAATACTAGTTTGTTGGTGTGGCAGTTCGTTTTAATAGCTAAATATTCGTTTTCTACAAATAAGAAAGCCAATAGGTTTTTGAACTTTCCATCCAATTTAAAATTGCTGTTATTGATATCAAAGTTTAGCGAATCAATGTCAATATCATTGTTGTTAAATTTAAATGTTCCATTAATTTTTTTAACGGTGTTTGGGTTGTTTTCTAGTTTTAGCTTAGCATTGGTTAATCGAGCATTCCCTTTGGCATCTAGTTTCCTTAATTCGCTCGCTTTAATGTTGCTTAATTCATTTATTTGACCCTTGTATTGCAAGTTGATTTCTAAATTTCCTTCGGCAGCTTCTAGGGTGTCTAATTTAAAGAATTCTTTAGCTGTTTTAAGATCAACATTAGCTTTAGAATTGAATTTTATATGTGGATTGTTAAAATTAGATATAAGGCAGTTTCCTGAAATTTTACCAGCGCCAAAATTGGCGTTTACTGAATCAATTATTAGTAGAGAAGTGTTTGCTGAGTTGTCATACCCATTAGTGAAAGTTCCGTTCATGAAAATGTTTGTAAACGATTTGTTAGATATTTTCTCAGTAAAAGTTCCTTGTCTTAATTGAAAATCAGCATTAAATTCAGGTGTTTTTTTAATAGAGTACTCTCCAAATATAGTTGAGTTGTAGGTGATATTTCCATTGGTTTTGTATGTTGATAAAGTCTCTCTGTTTTTTTTAGGGAGTAATGAAAATAAATCCTTTATTGCAATGTCTTTTCCTTTAGATTGTAGATTTAGCTTTACACCAACTTTTTGATTTACAACATTACCGGTCAGATTAAATTTCAATTTTTCAATATCAATTTCACCTTGGTTGATTTGATAAATTTTTGTGGTTTGATTTACCGCTAAAGAGGTATTAATAATAACACTTTTGTTTTTTATAATTGATTGCTCATTTTCATTGATTTGATGAATCATTAAATTGGCTTGGGTTTTTAATGTGAATTCATCTTGAGAAAAATTTCCTGATAACGAAAGCCCAACCGCTTCAATACTCATGTCAACATTTTTGTACTCGTTTAATAGATAAAAAGTAACGCCTTTTAAACTTAATTTTTCTAGGGCTATAGAAAGTTGATTCTCAGAAGCTCCAGATTCTTTCCAAAAATGATAATTATCCTTTCCGTATTTGTCAATTTTCAAGTTTACAATTCCATCCTCAATCTTAACAGTTTTAATTACGTAGTTTTCATTTAAAATGTCAATAATATTAAATTGTAAATAAATTGATTGTGCTGAAAATAATGTTCCTTTTCTATTTTCTTTAATAGCATCTTTAGCTGTTACTTTCTGAAATTCTAAAGAGGCATAAGGAAATTGCTTAAGTACAGAAAATTCAACATTTTTAACATCAATTTCAGTAGCAATACTATTGTTAATTTGTTGAATTATATAGGCTTTTATCTTACTCTCATAAAGTGTGGAAAATATAATGCTTATCACTACAAATATTGCAATGATAACGCCAAAAGTTATTGATATGATTTTTATTTTTTTCAACTATATTTTTTGAAGTCAGATTTTTAATTCAATTTAGAGGGGTTTATTTATAATATATTATTCAATATTCACATTCATTAAACGTAAAGTTTAAAATTCTATTTTATATCATTACAAATAAGGTAGTAAAATAGAAACTTATTAGCAGATAGATGTTTATTCATATCACTCTGATTGTCTCTTAAAAAAGAGATGTAATATATCAACTTTTATAAAAGTTTTCACTCCTTATAGCACTACAAACTAATTGTCTATTAAGCATCAATAAACCCTAGTAAATGTTTATTGAATTAAATTAATTTTAAAAAAAGTAGGGTACTTTAGAATTAGTTCGGTGTAGAGATGTAACTAATACAAAACCGAAAATTTAAATTATGAAAAACAAAATGAAATTAATAGGATTAATGGCAATTGCGTCAGTTGTAAGTTTTACCTCTTGTAAAAAAGAGTCAGTAAATACGCTTGACCCAATGAGTGCAGAAATTACTAGTGAAGAACCAAATTTTATATTAGCGAATGCCGGATATCAGACGGAAGTTACCAATGAATTGTTAAGTGAAAATGGGGAAGAATATTATAGTGAAGGCTCTATTGAATATAGATCTGGTAGTGAAATTTTGGCAGTTGTAAATTTTAATCCAAATTCAAATATAAAAGCTACCTTAATAAAGAATGGGGTTTCATCAGAGTTCGATCTTAAGAAGAAAAAAACATTCTCTAAATATAAAAAAGTAATTGTGAAGCCTTTAGTTAAAACTAATGACTGTAAATATATTGTAGAAGGAATTATCAAGTATTATGATTCTAAGACGGGCTCATATTTAGCAACAATAGATTATGGAAGTGGAACTTGTGATGAATGGGCTACTAAAACATGGGCCGCAGGAAGTGAAGGTGGCAAAAGTTGGCCTGCCGGAAGCGATACTTTCAGTTTAGATAAGTCGAAAAAAGGAGGGGAAAAATAGTTAACAATATCCAATAGTATGGTCTACTTTTATCAACTTCGTAAAAGTTGACCATACTAATTACTAGAGCAAGTATCTTTTGACAAAAAAAGAATTTAAAATAATATATGATTTATATTTTGATGCTATCAGAAGGTATATCTATTATAGATCTGGCAATGAAGAATTAGCTACAGATATTGCTCAAGAAACATTTATTAAAGTTTGGGAAAAACAATTTGAATACCACCCAAATAAAACAAAAAGTTTATTGTACAAAATTGCTTTAGATAAGTACATTACTCAATATAGAAAAGGTAAAGTTGAAGCTAAATATTTAAATGAACTTAAATTTAATTTTACAGAAGAGGTATCAACTAATTATTTAGAATACCAAGAGTTACAAGTTCATTATGAAAAAATATTAGCGAAACTACCAGAAAAACAACGAGAAGTTTTTTTAATGAGTCGCTTAGAAGAATTATCATATAAAGAGATTGCAGAACGATTAAAAATAGGTGTTAAAGCAGTAGAAAAAAGAATGAGTTTGGCATTAGGAGTATTAAAACAAGAAATTAAAGTATAAATGAACAATGATAAAAATAGAGTAGATCAAGAAAATTCTGAACATTCAGATTTCTTTAAAAACGTAGAAATACCTTTTACAAAAAGTAAAGAAGATATTTGGGATATACTTTCTGATAACCTAGATTCTGGTGTTTCTGTTCCGCCTAAAGGAAAACTGATATCCATGGTTTGGTATAAGGTTGCTGCGGCTGTTCTTATTCTTTTCATGGCGAGTACTTCTTTTATGAAACTGCATACAATAACTGTTATTTCTGAAAAAGGAACTCATACAAGTCATATTTTACCTGATGGTTCATTAGTAGAGTTAAATGCAGCTACAACAATATCTTATCATCCTTATTGGTGGAGTATTAGCAGAGCTGTGGACTTAGAGGGTGAGGCATTTTTTAAAGTAAAAAAAGGAAGTAAATTTATTGTAGAATCAACATTTGGAAATACAAAAGTACTTGGTACTAGTTTTAACATATATGCTAGAAATAATGAATATAAAGTGTTTTGTAAAACAGGAAAAGTTAAAGTTTCTAACACTGATTTAACAGTTAAATTAATAATTACGCCTGGTGAGATGGCTGTTTTAAACTTTGAAAATAATACAGGAGAAATTGAAAACGATTTATTAGATAATATCATTTCTTGGAGACTAAATGAGTTTTATTTTGAAGCTAAACCTTTGGCTGATGTAATTAAAGAGATTGAAATACAGTATAACGTAAATATAAGATTAGAGGGTGATGATTTAGAACATTTGATTTACTCTGGTCGATTTACAAAAAAAGGTAAAGTAGCTGTTCCTCTAGAATTAATTTGCCAAAGTTTTAATCTTAATTTTATATCTTCAGGTAAAAACGACTATAACATATCAACGAATAATTAGTGTGGAAAAGGAATAATTTCAGTTTACTTCTAATTTTGTTACTTGTTTTATTTGCTACTAGTATAACCAGTGCTCAGCAAGTTGAAATAAAGGCAAAAAATCAGCCACTCAATAAAGTACTTATTGATATGGGTAAAAATTATAATGTCCAATTTTCGTTCAGTGATCAATTATTATCGGAGTGTTTTATTTCGGATAATAAAACATATGAATCTCCTTTAGATGCAATAACCGAATTAGTTAAAAACTGCCAACTCACCTTCAAAATAAATGAAGGTGTTTTTGTTATTTATAAACCAACTTTTCAAAAAAAAACGGATAAAAAAACATTAAAAGGAATCATAATTGATGTAATTAATGGTGAAGCCTTACCTTATGCTAACATTCAAATTAACTCTACAGCCATAACTACCGATAGTAAGGGGGGATTCTCGTTCAAATCACAAGATTCTTCTTTTCTCATAAATGTGTCCTATGTAGGATATTATTCAAAAGATACTTTGGTTAACGGTGTCTCCTTACTTAAGATTAAATTAACTCCTTCTACAGTGGGATTACAAGAGTTTGTCGTTAGCTCCAATTCGGACATGCAGATTGCTACAACTGGCAAACGCTCAGGTTTAGTTAAAGTTAATGCTAAAGTTGCTCAATTCCTTCCAGGAAATAGATCTAACACGGTATTTAATATCCTTCGTTTGCAACCAGGAATACTGGCTGCAGGAGAGCAGTCTAACGATTATTTACTCTGGGGATCTTACAAAGGGCAAACACAAATAATTTTTGATGGCATCACATTATTTAATATAGGAAGTACAAATGACAATATTGGAGCCATAAATCCATTTATTGTAAAGGATATTGAAGTTTATAAAGGGGGGTACAATTCTCAATTAGGAGATAGAGCAGGAGGTGTTGTAAATATAACAGGAGCCATAGGGCAATATCAGAAATTCAGTTCTCAGATTTCAATTGATAACCAACTAACCAACGGTTCGATAAATATTCCTCTAGGTAAAAAAAATGTACTTC
>CEWR01075671.1_pt1 | contig 34529 bp, 22 predicted proteins | sample 356321 | NCBI WGS metagenome assembly CEWR01 (sample SAMEA2621551, study PRJEB7988) | marine metagenome | biome: marine biome (ENVO:00000447); feature: mesopelagic zone (ENVO:00000213); material: "saline water (ENVO:00002010), including plankton (ENVO:xxxxxxxx)" | depth 790 m
CGGGGCGGTGCGGTAGTTGGCCGCTGGGGAAGCTCTGGTCAATTCAATGACCACTGTGACTTACCGCCGATTGCGCTATCAAGACGCACTTGCGCAGGCATCTATCGACCTGTCAAGGAAGTGCGGCGATGAGAGCGGGATAGCGATAAGAAAACGTGACCTGTCCCCCTCTCTTTACTTTCGGTATAACACAATAAATTTACTCGTCTTGCCCTGGATGGAAGGGTCGAATACGTTGCTATCGAGGGGATCGCTTTCGTTCTTGTGAAGGTGGGAAATTCTCACCACTTCCATGCCCGCTGCCTCTGCGAAGTCGGTAACAATTTCTTCCCGTATCCGGTGCAGGGTTCCGCCGCTGTCGAGGCCAGAATTCGCCGGTGCTATATGATCCACCGCCAAAAATAAGCCGCCTGGCTTCAGCACCCGAGCGATTTCTGCAAATGCAGTTTCGGGATCTCCCAGAGTGACGTTTTCAGCAGGCTCAAAGCCAAGCTCATGAGGACCGAGTATCCAGGTAACCATATCGATCGAATTATCGGCCGCGTCCAGTTCATCGAAATTGGTCCGGGTGTTGCGTACATTAGGCAGACGATTGTTAGCTATGCGATTTGCCGGACCATCACCCAGGAACGCATCGAACGATGGCGGGTTTTGCACAATCACGCTGCCGGCGGGTCCCACTGCTCGGCTCAGGATTTCCGTGTAGTAGCCGCCGCCTCCCTCGAGCTCGAATATAGACATGCCCGTTTCTATTCCCGCAAACGCCAGCACCTCTAGCGGCATGCGGCGAGCGTCATCGGCAGCATCTTCACTGGGTCGATCGTCGTGAATGAGCGCATTGGCTACCAGCTCAGCCGAAGTACTAGCGGCAAAAGTCGAAAAGCTGGCGGCAAGAAGACCACCGACAGCCAGGATAGATACTAGGTGTCTTAATTGTTTCATGGAACGCTCCTGCAATTAGATTGGCTTTCAGAATAAAAGGGCAGCTTAACTTATTACTAGAATTTGTATAAGCCAAAGCTTAACGTTGAGTATAACGAAATACCAGACAGAAGTGGTCATTGGGATTCTGATGGTGTTGCAATCCTGGTTGGTAAAATCATTGCATAGCCCATAAAAAAGAGGACATATCATTCGAAACCAAGCGATCCGTTAGTATGGACGATGTCTACCGCGTGTACGGCCTGCGTCGTGTAGCGAAGGGATTCGACATCGGAAACGGTGACGAAATCTGCGTGGGCGCGTTCATGATCGATCCGCAGACGGATGAAACCAAGGTAGCGGCCATCGGTCCATTCAATTTCCTTGTTGTTCGTCGCATTCAGTTCGTCGAAGCGCTGCATGCCCTGGGCACCGAGCGCCAGTAGTGATCGCGGGGAGCTGATCCCAGTGGCGCCGAGTTCGATGCCCATGGCGAGCCCAGGCGCATCAAACAGCGAGTTGGTCCAGTAGCTGTGGCTGTCACCGGACAGGACCAGCAAGTCCCTCGCGCCTGCGTCTTTTGCGATCTGATAAAACTTCTCACGGGCGACTGGGTAACCATCCCAGATATCCATGTCCTCCGGTAATCCCAGTTCACCCAGGCGGGTCAGATTGCCGAGTATACGCGCGCCTTCCCCTTTAAGATCTTTCCTCAGCCTGTCAAAAAGAGCCTCATCGAGTACTGGCGCGATAGATTTTGCCATTAGCGTTTGATTACCGATCAGGCGCCAGCGGCGGCCGGAGCTGACCGACTCTTTCAGTTCGCTTTTCAGAAAGCCCTCCATTTCCAGTGACAGCATATTACGATTGGATGCGCCGACGACCACACGCAGAAATTCCTGCGCTTGCTCCGGCGTGTCAATCTGCCCCAGGTGCTCATCGTAGCTGATCTGTTGGCTGCGGCCGGTATGTCGGTTTTCGAGCGTAATCAGGCTGACCAGATCACCAAATTTATAATGCCGCCAGTACTTTTCCCTGCTGCCACCAGGCCCGGGGTCCCTTATTGGCAGCCATTCGTAAAATGCCTGCAGAGACGCCGCCCGACGTGCGGCCCAACTACCTTCTTCGGGCTGGTGATTACTGGCGCCGTCCATCCAGGGATTGTTCGCGGTCTCGTGGTCATCCCACATAACGATCAGTGGATGGCGGGCATGCATTGCCAGTGAACCCTGGTCTGTCTTGTATTGGGCGTGGCGCCGGCGGTAGTCATCAAGGCTGACGATTTCGTGGCGTGGTTCATGGATACGGCCGATGCGTTTACCGGCCTCGCCACCGAAGCCGTTTTCGTCGTATTCGTAAATGTAGTCGCCAAGATGCACCACCAGATCGATGCTCGGATCATTCGCGATCACTTCATAGGCATTGAAGTATCCGAACGGGTAGTTGGAACAGGTGGCGACGGCGACAACCAGTTGCTCGACATGACCGACGGGTAGCGTGCGGGTACGACCGGTCGGTGATGTCGATCCGTCGGCCGCAAATTGGTAATAATATTCCTGCCCGGGAGCGAGATTATCGACGACAATTTTTATGGTGTGGTCGCGTCCCCTGTCGGTGCTGTATTGGCCTCGGGCGACGACATCGAGGAAATTTGCATCGCTTGCCATCGTCCAATCGACGTCGACTGAATCTTCGACCTCACTCACACGCGTCCAGATGACGATGCTCGATTGAGCCGGATCACCACTGGCAACACCGTGAGCAAAGGTGGCGCTTGATCGACTTAAGCGTGCTTCCGACTGACTGCAGGCGACCGGTAACAGCAGCGCTGACGAAACTGCGAGTAGCGCCTGGCGCCGGGTAATTTTCTTACTCACTTCTTTTATCCTGTTCAATCCAAGTCGCGTATTGTGTTTGGATCTTCATCTTAACAGCTAATCGAGTGTGGTATTGAACAGGCCCAGCTTGAAGAAGGCCGAACTTACCTGCTGCAATCCGGTAATAGGACTTCGCTGTTATCTCTCACCCTCCCCGCTTTGCTGACATGGATCAAAACTCCGTCACCTGGAACCCAAAAGGCGTACTCACTAACCTTGATTTGATTCAGACCAACCTCAGGTAGTTAATGATGACGCATGACGGAATCTTGCGCGATTGACCCAAGGACTTAACCGAGCCAACCTTATCCTGGGAGGAATAGCAAATGAATCTGGTACCCCGCAATCAAATACTCGATTTTGACTCACTATTTAATGACTTCTTTCATGGTTTCCACCGCCCCACATCGAAATCCGACAATTCTGAACCGGCTGTCGGTATGCGGGTGGATGTGCACGAAACAGATGATGAGTACGAAATCCACGCAGATTTACCTGGCGTGAAGAAGGGAGATATAAACATCGTTCTGGAGAACGACGTACTCACCGTATCGGCAAGCAAGAAAACGGAAGCAGAAAAGAAGAAGAAAGGCAAAGTAGTCTGGCGAGAACGCAGCAGTGGATCGATAAACCGTAGTTTTACGGTTTATCCCGGTACTACCGAGAAGGACATCAAGGCCAATTTTTCGGATGGAGTGCTCACCATTGCCGTGCCAAAACAAATGCAGGAGTCGGTGACACCAACGAGCCACCGAATTCGGATCAAGTAAAGTCCGGAATCGATGAAGGAGCGCACGGAATTCATGGGGGAAGGCCGGTTTTTGCACATTAGCTAACGCCAATGCATGTGTAGTAGTAGACCTGACCTCATGATCTATCCGGCTGTCTTATTGCAAGACATCTACGCTGTCACGAGATGATACGAGGGCGTGCCAACGCCATAAATTCGTGAGCGATTCGTCCGGCTTCAATCCAACCATGGTGGCCGCAAAATCTATCCCGGCGAGCAGTGTTATGTCGGCGATAGTGAAGCGAGATCCCGCTATATAATCTGATGCTGCCAACTCCCTATCGAGTCGTTCGTAGTAATTCTTCACGTTAGCGTCACTCGCTGTCTTGGCCTCGGGAATTTGCGTATAGGTTCCTATCTTCGCCATGACGGGTCCGTTTACCCAGGACACACCAATTTGGCTCCACAGCTCCGTTTCCATCTGCCGGTTTCGCATCTCGATGTGGCCCATCTCAAACGGATCCACTCCAAATAAATTCGGCTGTGGATAAACACCCTCGAGATAACGACAGATCGCGATGGACTCTGACAGGTAACGCCCATCATCGAGCTCCAGCACTGGAACTTTTCCACTGGGATTCATCTTTAGAAAATCCGGTGACTTATGCTCCCGTTTTGCCATATCAACCTGAACGAGTTCATACTCAACGCCTTTCTCTGCCAAAAATATTCTGACCTTGCGTGGGTTTGGTGCAGTTCCGTAGTCGTAGAGTTTCATCGCTGAGTGAGTTCCTGTTCGTTAATTGACAAGTACATTTTCTAATTTTCCATTACAGACAGGGGCCGAGCAAAGATAGGGTTACCTTTGCCCGCCCCGTTGCTTCGCAATTCCGAATCTTCGGGTTATTTGAAGTGCGAATAGTCCGTCGCACTCATCATGAAGGTGTTGGCCGAAATCGGCACCGGATACTTTTCTCTGAGCGCAATCCATTCAGGATCGCTACCGAACGCCTCCCACACTTCTTGCCGGTGAGCACGATTGCGATAGGCCAACAGCCAAACCAGCGTGTTGGGATCATCGAGCCGTTGCCATACCGCGACCACCTCGGCGCCGAGTTTTTCGAAGATCGCGATTTCTTGTTCACGGAAGCGCTTGTGCAGATTGTTAATGCCACCAACACCGTCCTGTTCCGGTTCCGCCGTATACATACGCAACTCGAAGCAGCGCGAATCGGACGCCACGTTCGTCGACAATTCTGCCGACAAGTCGCCGGCCGGACCACAAGGTGCCGGTGTATTCTGGGCACTGGCTATACCAATAAAGCCGATGCTCATAATAAAGCCTAAAAGAATTCTGCCCATGTCAATCTCCTTAAACTAGAGTGCAAAAAAAATACTTTCGTGTGGGCCTGACTGGTAGGCGGGTACAGGCCCTGTAAGTCATGCTAGTGAACACACCCAAATAGTCGCCGCCCTCTGGTGCATCGCTAATCGGTCTGCCTTCCTTCGTAGCGGTTGGCCTGGCCACGTATCATCCTCAACAAATGGTACCACTCAAGATCGATTAATCATAAAGAGCAACTACTCATTTTTGTTGGGGTGTCTGAAATGGTGAACCTGATTCTTCAAGCCTCGAAGTAATTTCTCAGCTTCTCCATCCCTGCTTCGATCTCTTCGACATCGATGCCGGAATAGGCGAAACGAATATAGTGGTTTTTCTCACCCTCGACGGCGCGCCCAAAGTGGTCACGGGTGCAAAAGGATACATTGGTGCGGGTCAAGGCCTCCTCCATCAACTGCTTAAGCTCGGTGAACCCCTTGCGCTGCATGATGTTGGTGACGTTAGGGAAGAGATAGAATGTGCTGTTGGGCGCCTGGATCGAAATACCATCGATGGCATTCAGTCCGGCAACGGCCGCGTCTCGCCGCTTCCGCAGTATATTGATGATTGCATCGGGACCCGAGGTGTCGCCGCCGATGGCGTCCACCATGCCTCTCTGAATGAAGTGAGTGGTACAGGATTCGATATTGGTGTTGAGTTTGTTGAAGACATCGATGACAGCTTGGGGTCCGATGGCGGCACCGAGACGCCAACCAGTCATGGCAAAGCGCTTGGAACAGGTGTAGAGGATGACGGATCGCTCCTGCATGCCCGGCAAGCTAACGATGGATTCGGCCTGGCCGCTGTATTGAATCTCAAAATAGGCCTCGTCACTTAATACCCATAGATCGTGTTTGATGGCGAGTTGCGCCAGCTGTACCATCTCCGCCCGAGAAGATTCTGCGCCGTTGGGGTTTTGAAAGTTATTGTAGATCAGCACCCGGGTTCTGGGGCCGATCCCATGCTCGATGGCATCCAGATCCAGATCAAAACCAGATGCGGTCTCGATATAACCATAGGGAACGGAGACGCCACCCTGATATTCGATTTGGGACTCATAAATCGGATAGCCGGGATTAGGATAGAGTACCTCGTCGCCCGGATTCATCACTGCAGCCAGGAACTTCCCGATGACGGGTTTGCCGCCGGGCTGGATAGAAACCTGATCTGCCGTGTAACTGAGCTGCCTCTTGCCTCCGACATCGGCAGCGATCGCTGCCCTGAGCTCGGGGATTCCTGCACCGGGGCAATAGCCGGTGTAACCATCTGCTATTGCTTTTTCAGTAGCCTCGACAATATTGCCGGGCGTGGCAATGTTGATATCACCGAGATGGAAAGGATAAATTTTATGGCCCTTGGCAGCCCACGCCGCTGCTGCTGCAGAGACCGCAAAAGCGGTCTCGGTACCGAGCCTCTGCAACTGCTTTGCCAGCTTCACGCTGTTCTCATTATTTGGTCTTATCCCACGGAAATCTCAAAACACGTCCCTCAAGGCCGCATTCTAATCAATAAGTGGGCCGGGGTCATGGGCTGGGGTCAGGTCTTGCATGTTGCACCACCCATAGTAATACTTGCGTAGTTAGAATTTGTAAGCGGTGCAACATGCAAGACCTGACCCCGAAGACCCCGGAAACTCAGGCCACGTTTACCGTCAGAATATTTGACTGCAGCGCATCTAGTACTCGTTCTGCGGTATTGCCGACGACTGCCGCCTTGAAACTGTCTCGCGCAGCCGTCCCGATGACCACAATATCCGCGCCTATCTGTTCAGCGATTTCCGGAATGACCTTTTCGGAATCGCCTTCGATAGTGTGGGCCTCTGATTTTCCGATTCCCGTAGTTTCAGCCAAATCGGACGGATAAACAAACTCGCTGGAGCTTGTGTAGGCATTCACAGCATGCAAACTGCTATGGGGGATACTGTCGACGAAGGCGCGCCCATATTCCAGCACTTGTCCATTGAGATTGCTGTGCAATTCATCGTCTCGCGCGATGTCGAGTGCCACCAGTACTTTGGCGCCATTTTCGACATTGTCCTTTTTGATCAGGTACACCGGACAATGTGAATGGCGTAGCAGCGTCCAGTCCGAAGTCTTCAGCATGCGTCTCCCGGCGAGGCTATGTTCACCTGCGATCTTGACGATCAGATCGACATTGGCTCTTTCCGCAGCCGGCGCGATCGCTTGGCGCCAATCGCGCGTCAATTCAATCTCTATACTTACATCGGTTCCCGCAGCCCGAATCGGCTCCACCAGCGCCTCCACCGAGGTCCGGTGACGCGCTAACTCGGCGCTCGCATCGTTATTAATTTCGGTGCTATCCACCGCTTCGTACACATGCAAGGAGATCTCCGCGGATCTACCTGCAATCTGGGCAGCACTGGTTAGTGCGGGCTGGTTGACCGTGGTCGGATCGATGACAACGAATATTTTGTTTAGTGTCGGCATTACAACTTCTCCCTGGAATGTGCCAAAAGTAGGCCCAGTCTAGAGCCAATCGGGGAAGATGAGATTGACCAAGATCAACTATGCTTGATGTGCCTGCAGCAGAGGCGTCCCAGGGGATAGCAACGAGGTCAGGGTACACTTTTCCCAACATAAGCCCTGTTAAGGCACCTCTGAATAATACAGTGATGCCTTAACACTCTATAATCGCAATATGCCAGTTCCCAGCGATTCCTCCCCAGTCCCAGAATTTACCCCCGACCCTTCGCGTCCACTCAAGTTACTTGCCGCCTGCCCCGCCTATAGCGAGACCCCGCTGCGGCAGCCAGAAAACCTTGGCCCGTGGAATTTGCTGGGGAAAGATGAGTCGACACGCATGGGGCTGGGTTCATTCAAGGCCCTGGGCGGAGTTTACGCGGTGGCCGCAATGATTGCGTCCGCGTGGAAGCAAGAGGGGCACGGCGAGCTCAATGCCGAAGCTTACCTCGAAGAACCCGTTCGTGACTTCGCCGGCGCCATGACCTTCGTTTGCGCCAGCGCCGGCAACCACGGCATGGCGATCGCCGCCGGTGCGCAAATATTCGGAGCCCGGGCCCGGGTGCACCTCGCCGCTTCGGTGCCAGAATATTTCGCCCGGCGGCTACAGCAAACAGGTGCCGATGTAGTTCGGTCCGGGGACACATACGAAGACAGCATGACGGCCGCACTGGCAGACGCCGGTGCCAGCGATGCCATTCTCCTCGCCGATAGCTCCTGGCCGGGCTACACCAGGGTGCCATCTCTGATTATGGAAGGCTATAGCGTCATCGCCGAGGAGCTGCGTCGACGCTTTGAGCTCACGCACAGCTGGCCCACCCATGTATTCCTGCAGGCGGGTGTCGGCGGCCTGGCCGCCGCGACTGCCTACATGATCCGACTAAATTGGGCTGTCCAACCTGAAATCATCATAGTCGAGCCGGAGGCAGCGCCCTGCCTGCTACAGAGCCAACTAGCCGGCAAGCCGGTCACCGTGGCCGGGCCCGTATCTGTCATGGGCCGTCTTGACTGCAAGCAGCCCTCTATTATCGCAGTAGAAGTTCTAAACAAGGTCGCAGATCGATACGTGACCATCAGCGATGCCGAGGCAGAAGATGCGGTAGCGATCGCCTTCAACGCAGGGATTAGAAGCACACCCTCGGCTGTCGCCGGGCTTGCTGCCCTGCTGAAAGCTGAAGAACTTGGTTTGGAGCTCAACGGGACTGCACGCCCCCTGGTGATTTTTACGGAAGCCCCGGCATAAAGTCAGGTTTTGCCGGTTGCAGTGCCAACCCCTGCCATTATCAACAGAATAAAACCGTGACAAATTGTTAGCGTGCATACTTACTAACAGGCGGTAATGATAATATTTACAGGGATTTTGCTAAGTCCATCTAAACGCGCCTTTTAACCAGGGATAGCCTTGAATATGATCGATCGAAGTTCTGCCTTTGCTGCCTTGGCTGGTGTCTTATTACTCACCGTTTTAGCCAACGCCCATGCCAAAAATACGACAGAAGACGGCTCGACTATCACCTATCCGGCCAGCTATTTCGCCGCCTACAATCCGCTCACAGTAAATGACATGCTGGATCGAGTACCGGGTATTAATCTGATCCTGCAACAGGGCTTCGGCTCTGGCAGTTTCGATGGTGCCATTCGCGGCCTGGGTTCCAGCTCCCAGATTCTGATCGATGGCAAGCGACTCGCCGGCAAGGCCAACGAGGCCAGAAGTCAGCTCGATCGCATCTCGGCAGATCAGGTGGCCTCAATCGAAATTGTCCGTGGCACCTCCAGTGATCTCGATGTGCAGAATACCGGACAGTTGGTGAACATCATCTTACGCGAGGCGCAATCCCGATCGAGCATTACCACCGAGGTCAATGCCACCCACTTCTTCGATGGCGAAGTCGAGCCCGGTGGAGCCGTCGCCTGGAGCGGCCAGAACGGACGCCTGAGCTACCTCCTAAGTGGCGGCTTGAGAACTGGTTACCACCATAGCGAGAGTTTCGAAACCAGTTTTAACGGCGATTTCTCTCCGAATGACAGCAGGGACGATGATCGCTATGTCGATCTGCAGACCTATTCCCTGAACAGCAATCTGGCCTATGCCTTAACCGATCGGGACCGGATCGCATTGAACCTGCTTTACAATAAGGGCGATCCCCCACAAAGGTTGTATCGCACCGTCACCGACTTCAACGGCACCACGCCGGTCGATAGCTTTGAACGAGAATCCACTCCCGCTACTTCGGAAAACTGGGAATTTGGTGGCGACTACGAGCACGGTTTCGAGAACGGCGATAGATTCAAATTCCTCTTCATAATCAATGATAAAAAGAATCATGCGACACGGGAGCGATTTATTTCCACTGTGCCTGGAGGCACTGAAACCAAGAATCTGTTTCTAAAAACAAACAGCCGTTACCGGGAAAAAATCGTTCGCGGTTCCTATACTCTTAGTCTTACCGGGAGCCAGGGTCTGGAGTTCGGCATAGAAGCTGCGCAGACAACTCAGGATTCAGGCCTGCGTCTGGGTTTGCCAACGGCGGCTGCGGGTTCACCGGAATTTGGCGGCCTGACTCCGATTGCTTTCCCCAATGCTTTTTCCACCGTCGAAGAAATTCGTTATGAGCCCTTCGCCATTCATAACTGGCAGATCAACCGGCGTATGTCCCTGGAAAGCTCACTGGTGGCCGAGTACTCCGAGATAGAACAAAGTGGTGATGTCAACAACCGGCGCGACTTCGATATTATCAAGCCCAAACTGGATTTCCGTTTCGACATTAGTGACACACTGCAATTCAGGGCGAGCCTGGAGAAAGTCGTGTCGCAACTGAGTTTTGCAGATTTCTCGAGAGCAACCAATGAGCAAGATGATGATCAGGACACCGTCGCCGGTAATCCGGAGTTGGTGCCGGAGGAGAGCCTGCAGACCGAAATTGGCCTGGATTACAGGCTGCCAAACGATGGCGGTGCACTGAATGTACGTGCCTTCTATTATGATTTTAACAACAAGATCGGCAAGATAGATATCTCTCCTTCTGCCACCAACCTGCAATCGACCAATGGTAACGTGGGCCCTGCCCGCGCCTACGGCTTGATCAGCAATGCCAGCATTCGCCTGAGCTTTCTCGGCTTGCCGGCGGCCCTGGTAACTGCTGCGCTAACGGTGCAGGACGCCAAGATTCGTAATGAGCTTTACTCTGCTGAATCGGATCGACGCTTCCGTCCTTATGACCGTGGTCGCTACAATCTGGGGTTTCGCCATGACTTGCCGGCACTGAGCCTGAACTATGGCATCAATTATAACGCCAGCATCGAAGGCAACCGGACTCCCTTCGATATTGACAACCAGATCTATATCGACATTCCCACCAACCTCAGCGTGTTTGTCGAAAAAGTTGGTTTCGGTGGACTCACCTACAGATTTGAGGGCATCAATCTGCAAGACTCCAAAGCTTGTGGCGAGAGACGCCGATTCGACGGTTACCTGCGCGATGGCATCTTGAAAGAGGTAGAGTTCAACTGTTCCAGGCTCGGGATGCAGTTTGTGTTCAAGGTAAGGGGTACGTTTTAGCAGCATTGTCCTCGAAGACGGCAGTGGAATTTAACTCCGACGACGCTCAGCCAGAGCGTCTCGGTGATGTCGTGCTGCATGGGCACACCTGAATAATGCAGTGATGCCCTGGCCCCCGCTGTTTTAAATAGACGTCCCCCTCATTCGCAGCAATAATACCGCCTGCAATCTCAAACCATCCAGAGCAACACCAGCCATGCCTGCGGGGAAATTTCGCTATACCACGGTCACCGCCGTCGTCATCGCCAACATGATTGGCACCGGCGTATTTACCAGCCTCGGCTTTCAACTGCTGGACATTCGCTCGGGTTTTGTGTTGTTGATGCTATGGGCCGTCGGCGGTCTCGCTGCGGTATGCGGCGCTATGACCTATGCCGAACTGGGGGCGGCAATGCCCCGCAGCGGTGGCGAATACAATTTCCTGACGCGCATCTATCACCCGGCCGCGGGTTTTGTCTCGGGCTGGGTTTCCGCCACCATCGGTTTCGCGGGTCCAACCGCCCTGGCGGCGATGACGTTCGGCGCCTACGCGACCTCTATCGTACCCGGTGGCAGTAGCGATTGGCTGGAAAAGCTGCTGGCGGCCGGGCTCGTAATCGGCGTGACCCTGATACACGCCAGCAGTCGACGTAACAGCGGTGGGCTTCAACTCATCTTTACAATCCTGAAGGTGGGGATAATCGTGGCGTTCTGTATCATAGCGCTGGTGCTGATTGACACGCCACAACCGGTGACCTTCATGCCCATCGTCGGCGATGGTGCCCTGCTCACCAGCGGGACCTTTGCAGTAGCTCTCATCTACGTCAGTTTCGCCTACACCGGCTGGAATGCCGCCACCTATCTGAGTAGTGAACTGGAGCAGCCACAGCGGACGCTGCCATGGATTCTCATGGGGGGAACCTCGGTGGTGACCATCCTGTATGTGAGTCTGAATTTCGTGTTTCTTTATTCGGCGCCGATGGACGCGATGGTGGGTCAGGTCGAAGTGGGCTACATTGCCGCGGAAGCCGCCTTCGGCGATCTCGGCGGCCGCTTTACCGGTCTGGTCTTTGCCATGTTACTGGTCTCTACGGTCAGCGCGATGACGCTGGCGGGACCGCGGGTGATACAGGTCATCGGCGAAGACTTTCCGGCCCTGAAGCCGCTGGCAAAGACCAACGAAGATGGCATCCCTTCGACAGCAATTTTTTTGCAATCGACTCTCGCCTTGCTATTCATTTTCTCCTCGACGTTCGAGTCGATCCTGGTGTTTGCCGGCTTCACCCTGGCCCTGAACAGTTTTGCAACCGTCCTCGGTATTTTTGTGCTGCGCTGGCAGCAACCGGATTTACCACGGCCCTATCGGACCTTCCTGTATCCCCTGCCCCCACTCATCTATCTCGCCCTGACCGGCTGGACCTTGGGGTTCGTGCTAGTGAGCAGACCCGCCGAGGGTTTATTCGGCATCGGCATCATTGCTGCTGGCTTGATTTTTTACTTTCTATCTTTTAACAAAAGCAGAGCTTTAAAGAACTGATCGTTGGCACGCAGATATTAAGCCCCCTCGACCTGAAACGAAAATTCGGGAAGCTGGCGCCACCGTTAGAATGTTCCGCTTACTTTCAGTGCCAGCACTCGGCCAGCCCCACGACAGTTAAATTCTATTTCCTCCAGGATCTGAGCGCTGATGCGGCCGACAAAGCGGGTTCGATCACGGCAATCATCGATCTCGGTTGCATTCTGAACATCGAGGCGGAAGGTGATGTCATTGAAGGCGATCACCTCAAGAAAGGCCGTCACGGAAGGGTCGGCGTAGAAAGATTCTATATCGTCGATATCCCAACGTTTGGTGCCGCCGTCGATGCTGTTGGTCATGTTGATTCCCCAGTTCATCCTCCACCGCGGTATGTCATGACGAAAACCCAGATCGAACTGGCCACGATTGAAATTATTGAACGATCTTTCATCTCCCAGCAGCGGACCATTCACCTCTGAGGTTCTGGCGCTGGCTCGACTCGTCACCAGTACATTGGGCAGATTGAACATCTTGAGGCGAATGCTCGCCTTCACATCCAGCACCCACATCTCCCCGGTGCCAATATTGCCGTTGGCAGCTCGTAATTCATCTTCCGAGGACGACACGTCGATTCTCTGCATGAAGTCTTTGTGACGGTGTTTGTAAAGATTGGCACTGACTACACCAACATCGTCTGGTAATCGATATTCGGCGGTAAAATTATAGTTCCACCAGAAGTCTGGCCGCAGATTGGCATTTCCCGCCTGGGTATTGGAGTCGTTGTCTTCGCTATCAGTAGCGGCAACGAAGTCGGCAAAGTTGATCTGGCGAACAAACTTGTCCAGCAAGAACCGCAGCTGTAATTGCGGCGTAATATCGAATCGAAAATCGAGCTTGGGTTTGAAGAACTCGAAGCTACGCGTGTTATTGAATTCTCCAACTTGCTCGATCTCGGAAGTCTCGTAAATTAAAGATGTCTCAAGTGACATTCTGGAATTGAGCCGCCAATTGTGAATCGCGAAAGGCTCGTAACGAATTTCTTCAACTCGGGTATTGGCATTGGTCACCGTGACCGGTACCAGGCCACCATAAGCAGCGGACGGTGTGCCTGAATCCAGTGCCAGACCCATGAGCAGATCAGATTCGAGGATGGTTTGGGCCCGCTCCAGGCCAAACTCCACACTCTGCTGATCAAACAGTTTCATGGTGTAAGAGCCACGCACGATGCGCTCCTGCAGGATACTGGCCGCATCCAGAAACAGATTTTTGGTTTCTTCTCCAGAGGCATCGACGACGAATCGCTCGCGAGTACTGGCAGTATCATTCTCATTCGTAATAAACAGCACCTTGGCCCGGTTGCCGTTGCCAAATATGTACTCGTAATCCCCGCCAATTTCCCAGTTGCTCTGTTCACCGGGAATGAACTCTCGTTCGTCGAATGGCACGCTGCCAGGGTTTCTCAAGTCGACGGTCCTGCGGGATACCTTGGTCGGATTGTCGTTCTGGGAATAGAGCGCATTGAAGCGAGCACTGCTGTTGGCATTAATTTCGTAACCGAGATTGGTAGAGAGCGTGTATTGGGTTTGCTCTCGCACGCGGTTTTCCAGGATTCGATCGTTGGGCAGGAAATCGGCCAGAATACTGTGCTCCCTGGCCACCATGTGCTCGTACTTGGGTTCGGCGATGGCACTGAGCAGGAAATCCAGGTTCCCGCTCTTGCCGCCATAGCTCGCCGACCCGCCTGGTTCTGAGCGGTTGTCAGCATAGATGCTGGTGTTAATTTCAACTGATAGCGAGGAGTCGCTCAGCTCCTCGAAGAGTATGATGTCGGCGATCTGGGTGCTGCCGCGCACATCCAGATCACCGGAAGTGCCGCGAATCAGCCGGATTTCGGCGACCTGTTCCGCGGTGATTCGGGCCAGCATGGCCTGGGTATTATTATTCTTGCCAGCAACGCGCTTGCCATTTACCAGCACCTGGGTGCCTCGACCACCACTGCCCAGTCCGCGACCGCCACGAAAGGCACCGCGGCTGGAGGAACCTGCGGCATTATTCTGGATATTAATGCCCGGAATTCTGTTGACCATATCCAGGGCAGTAACTGGTGCGTACTCGGCGAAGTAAATAGCCGGATAGACAATGGTGGATTCGTCCCCGAGGTTATCCTGGGCAAACACTACCGAATGGAAGGCAAAAAGGGGTAAAAGCGTTGCTGCTGCAAGAAACTTCGTACTCCTGACCAACACTTGCTGTAGTCCTTCAGAAAAACTACGGTAACTGCTCAATGTCATGTCCTCTGTACTGATAGATAGTTCAAATACAACGATCTAACTCGGTGCAGTATAAAGAAGCAGGACCGCGAGGAATATGACATTTTGCAATGATTTGCGACAGAAAATCAGGCTGGGACTCTATTCGTTACGCTCGAACCCCAACTTTAAATACGGTACAGATTCTATACTGCTAACGGGCCGTCCAATCGGCACCTTCGTAATATCGAGTACCACGATGACCGCGTCGGGACACCGGCGTGCCGATCTTTTCTCCCGGACAGCTCACCATAATCAAGGTACGTGGTCTGCCGGAATTCGGGTTCAGCTTGCCGCCTATTAGTTCGGTGATGCGCAGGCGTCCTCTTAGCTGATCGTTAAAAATCGTATAGACATAGTCCCCCACCTTCAGCCTCGAAGGATTGCCTGCCATGTGAAATTCGAACTCCGAGAGCGATCCATCGTAGAGCGATTCTATGCCCGCTTCACCACGTGAGGCAGGAATGGTTTTTGTAATACCGAAGCGCATATTGAATCTCCTGCTCTCGATGAATTAGTCAGAGGCTCTCTGGACTATAACAAATGCTCTGGAAAATGTGGGGTGCCGATCTAAAATCGGTAATCGATCCGGCAACGAGATCGGACGAATTCAGACAATCGCGTATTAGTGGTCGTAAGCACTCCGCAAGACTTGCTAGAATCCAGCATTCGAGGAATAAGCAACTGCCATAGGAGGACAGTGGCCGCAGCATCATGCGAGGCGGCATTACCATGTTCAGACGTCTCAAGAATTGCCACAATGTGGAAGATCTACGCCTGTTGGCGAAGCAGCGCCTGCCCGGACCGATTTTCGATTATATCGACGGCGCCGCTGATGATGAGGTGAGCTATCGACGCAACACCTCGGCCTTCGAAGATTGCGACCTGGTGCCGAACGTACTCGCCGGCGTCGAAGAAGTTGACATGTCAGTGACCGTGATGGGCCAGAAGTTGGACATGCCAATTTTCTGTTCCCCCACCGCCCTGCAGCGATTGTTTCATCATGATGGCGAGCGCGCCGTCGCCCGCGCCGCCGAGAAATTCGGCACCATGTTCGGCGTGTCAGCTCTCGGTACCGTGACCCTGGCTGAAATCGGCGACATGATCGCCACCCCGAAACTGTTTCAGTTTTACTTTCACAAGGATCGAGGTCTCAACGACGCCATGGTCGAACGAGCCCAGGCGGCTGGTTTCGATACCCTGGCGCTCACGGTCGATACCATCACCGGCGGCAATCGTGAGCGCGATCTGTACTCCGGCTTTACTTCGCCACCGCGCCTGACCCTGAAGTCCCTGTTAAGTTTCGCCACCCATCCAGGTTGGGCCCTGAACTACTTCCTGCGGGAATCCTTCGAGCTTTCCGAGCTCAAGGACTATGTCCAGCAAGGGTCCAATGTCGCCGTCTCCATCGGCGACTATTTTTCCTCGTTGCTGGATCAGTCCATGAACTGGTCAGATGCCGAGGCGCTGCGGGTTAAATGGGGCGGGCCATTCTGCCTGAAAGGCATTATGAGTGTGGCCGATGCCCAGAAGGCAGTGGATATCGGCGCCGATGCCATCATGGTATCGAACCACGGCGGTCGCCAACTCGATGGCTCGCGATCGCCCTTCGACCAGATCGCAGAAATCAGCGATGCCGTGGGTGACAAGATCGATGTCATCCTTGACGGCGGCATTCGCCGAGGCACCCATGTTCTGAAGGCAATCGCTGCCGGGGCCAAGGCTTGTTCCGGTGGGCGCATGTATCTGTATGCATTGGCAGCCGCAGGTCAGCCGGGGGTGGAACGGGCGTTGCAGAATCTCAAGATCGAAATAGAGCGGGATATGAAGTTACTCGGTGTCACCAGGGTTTCCCAACTGAACCGTGAAATGCTGCGTTATCGCTAAGGCGTGGAAATAATCTTTACCCTGGCAAGACCTCGAACAGCCACATGGCGATGAAAAGCGCGGCGGACGGTATTGCTATCCATTTGAGTACTTTCTTCATTTCCCGGCGACGCAGGAGACAATAACCGTGAGTATGCCAAACATGTCCGATTCGATTCACTACGCAAGTCTCAGCCGCGTTGCGCAATTGATCAAGAGGCAGGAAATCTCACCGCTTGAGCTGACCCGGACCATGCTCGAGCGTATCGAGTCGGTGGATAAGCAGTTGCTGAGCTATGCCACGGTGACCGCCGATCGGGCTCTGGATGCCGCACGCCAGGCAGAGCAGGAGATTAACTCGGGTCGCTACCGGGGAGCGCTGCATGGCATCCCGGTGGCGGTGAAGGACTTGTGTTTTACCGCCGGCGTCAGAACCATGGGCGGACTCAAAGTGCTGCAGGACTTCGTGCCGAGCTATGATGCCACCGTGGTGAACAAGTTGGAGTCGGCCGGAGCCGTACTGTTAGGCAAGTTGAATCTCACCGAGGGCGCCCTGTCCGGATACAATCCTGATTTCGATATTCCCCGTAACCCCTGGGGAGATAAACTCTGGGCGGGTGTATCCTCCAGCGGCTCGGGCGTAGCCACGGCGGCCGGGCTCTGTTTCGCCAGCCTGGGTACCGACACCGGCGGCTCGATCCGATACCCGTCGATGGCGAATGGCATTGTGGGGCTTAAACCGACCTATGGCCGGGTCAGTCGCTACGGTGTCCTGGCCCTGGCAGAGAGCCTCGATCATGTCGGGCCGATGACCCGCTCCACACTCGATGCCGCCATCGTGTTGCAGGCTATCGCCGGCGCCGACGCCAATGACGCCACCACGCTGGATGCCACGCTGCCCGACATTGCGGCTAGCCTCAACCCGGATTCTGCCGATCTTGGCGGCATGCGCATCGGCGTGGATAAGCATTACATCAGTACCGGCACCGAGCCCGGCCTGGTTAGCGCTATCGACGAGGTGATAGAGACCCTGCAGCAATTGGGGGCGGAAGCAGTCCCGGTAAATATGCCGAGGACGGATCCCATGGAACTGCGAAATCTATGGTTACCGATCACCGCCTATGAAGCCCTGGCGGCACATGCCGACACCTTCCCCTCCAGGGCAGATGAATACGGAGGCTATCTTCGCGGTGTGCTTGAGATGGGCGCGGCAATGACGGCGAAAGATTATGCCAGTGCCAGTGCCAGGCGGGAAGACTCCAACCGGCGCTTCGAATCAGAGCTGGCCGAGGTAGATGCCGTGATCTGCCCGGCGGGTGGATCGGTATTCGAGGCCGACAGGCAGGCCCAGTATGGGGACGCTAATGCACTCAAGGAAATTGTCAGACATTTCCAGGGGCAGTTTACCATCCCTGCCGATCTGGCCGGCACTCCCGCCCTGACCTTACCCTGTGGATTTTCCGACGACGGCAGACCTTATGCCGTGCAGTTTCTAGGCTCGCGCCTGTCGGAACCGGCGCTGTGCCGCATAGGCCACGCCTATGAGCAGGCAACTGCATGGCATTTGCGACATCCACCTGTTTAGGCAATCAGCAGGCGGAAGAACGGTCAGGGTCTGAGGTATCCCTACAAACATATGGAATAATTTTTTGGGTAGTTGATGCGTGTAACGGGGACTGGCAAGGGGTGCTGTTTTTCCGTTCGGGTGGGCCATCCCTGGCCCGCTGACCCACAGGGAAGTGGGGAATGCAGGTTTTGCAGGAGCAAAAACCTGCCCGCGTCCGTCCCTGGCGCTACTCACTTCAAAACAGCACCCCTTACCAATACCCTATCGAATTCAGTGTTCTTCTTAACGCTACAATTAAGCCAAGAACTTGGATTTTCTCCGGGCATGTGAAAACATGACGGCCAGTCGATGTTTGGAGGATGTGATGATTCGTAAGATTCTAAAACGAGTAGGAGGGGCGCTGGTCCTGTTGCTGGTGCTGGCGCTTGTGGTCTACATCGCCACCGGCGCACAGCCACCGGACTCCGATTCGAGTAGTGCCGGCTGGTTGCAGAGCGGCCCTTACGCTGTGGGCCAGGCTGACTTCATCTTCGTCGATGAATCCCGCCCCACCGGTGAAAACCGCGGCGTCGCGGGCAAACCGGAGCGCACATTCCCCACCACCATCTGGTATCCGCAAGACACCGACGCTGCCCATCCCCTGATCGTCCATAGCCACGGCATCCTCTCCAACCGGGCGGAAATGCCTTACCTGACGGAGACCCTGGCAAGCTATGGCTATGTCGTTGTGGCCGCCGATTATCCCTTGAGTTCGGGCGCCACCGAAGGCGGTGCTACCGGAACCGATGTGGTCAATCAGCCTGCCGATGTGTCTTTCCTGATCGATTCCGTGCTGGCGCTATCCGTAGACGAGAAGCCATTCGATGGCAACATCGACCAGGATCGAATCGGCCTCAGCGGCTACTCTCTCGGCGGCCTAACCACCAATCTCGCCACCTATCACGTACGCCTGCGAGATCCACGAGTCAGCGCGGCGCTCACCATCGCCGGACTTTCGGCGATGTTCTCACCCCAGTTCTTCGCTACCACCGACATACCCTACCTGGCCATCGCCGGCACCGCGGACGCCCTGCTGACATTCCAGGGTCACGCCGCGGATATCCCATCCCGTGTCGGCAACGCCTCGTTAGTGGCCATCGACGGTGGTTCTCACCTCGGCTTCATCGGCCTGGCCGATCCGCTGTTTAGATTCATGCATAATCCAGACACCATCGGCTGCGAAGGTGTACTCGCCACGTTGGAGGATGATCCGAACGCAGCTTTCGATGCGTTAGGTACCGTTGCAGAAGGCGTCGATTTGCAAAGAGGCGTGCCGGAGATCTGCGGCTATGGCTTTGCCGAAGCGGTTCACCCCGGCCGCCAAAGAATGATCACCCAGATCGCGGTACTGAGTTTTTTCGAGTCGGTATTCAATGAAGATGAGACCCGACGATCTGCAGCGCAACGACAATTAAGCCAGAGTCTCGCCGCAGATTTCGACGAGGTGACTTTCACCCACTGAATCATCAACGAGTCAGAAACTGAGCGCCAGCAATTAGCGAGTATTGCACCGCTTTCAGTGGGAACTGCGAGCGCTGGGTGAGCGGCCCCTGTTGACTCAGCAATTAAGGCGCCGCACCGAGCGACCGAAGGAGACCGTTTTCCAAGGCTCCTGACCGAGTGAGGAGAACACGCTAGCCGGTGGCTCCATCCTGCGCAGATGCATATTCCTTTTCAGATTCGGAGATCTATCTGGAGGAACCTCGCGGGAGGGGTGCAAGCCGCTGAGACAATAGGGGCCGCTCACCCAGCGCGTTCTACACCGCCATCACTGAACCAACCTAACCACCTCCCGTCGATTCAAGCCGTCGCCTGCTCCTCCAACCCGAGCTCCTCGATACTAATTTCCCGCATCTTGAATTTTTGCACCTTACCGGTCACGGTCATCGGGAAGTCCTCGCCGAAGCGAATATATCGTGGCACCTTAAAGTGTGCAATCTGGCCCCGGCAGAATTCTTTCACCGCCTCCTCGGAGAGTTCGGAACCGGCCTTGATGCTGATCCAGGCGATGATTTCTTCGCCAAATTTCGGATCCGGTACCCCGGTGACCTGCACCGCTTCGACCGCTGTGTGGGTCATCAGAAATTCTTCGATCTCCCGTGGATAGACGTTTTCGCCACCGCGCACAATCATATCCTTGATGCGTCCGACGATGTTGACGTAACCTTCCGCGTCCATCACCGCAATATCACCCGTGTGCATCCAGCCCTTATCATCGATGGCGGTAGCCGTTGCCTCCGGATTTTTCCAGTACCCCAGCATCACCGAATAGCCGCGGGTGCAGAGTTCACCCATTTCCTGCACCGGGCAGATCTTGCCGCTGTCGGCGTCGATAATTTTGACTTCCACGTGGGGATGCACGGCACCGACGGTGCTGACTCTCTTATCCAGCGGCGAATCCACCCTGGTTTGTAAACTCACCGGCGAGGTCTCGGTCATGCCATAGGCAATTTCTACCTCGGTCATATGCATCAGCTCGTTGACCTGTTTCATGGTTTCGATGGGGCAGGGAGCGCCGGCCATGATGCCGGTTCTTAAGGAGCTGAGGTCGAAATCGGCGAAATTTGGCAGCGCCAGCTCAGCGATAAACATGGTGGGCACGCCGTACAAAGCCGTAGCTCGTTCCAGTTCCACCGCCCGCAGCACCGCTTCTGGTTCGAAGCCCTCGGCGGGATAGATGACGCAGGCGCCATGGCTGAGACAGCCGAGGTTTCCCATGACCATGCCGAAACAGTGGTAGAGAGGAACCGGTACGATGAGCCGGTCCTCGACACCAAAGTTCATAATCCCGGCAACGAAATAGCCGTTGTTGAGAATATTGTGGTGGCTTAGCGTGGCGCCCTTGGGAAAGCCGGTGGTGCCGCTGGTGTACTGAATATTGATGGCATCATCCATGTCCTGCTGGGCCTGACGCTGTGCCAGCTCTGCCTCTGTAGATTGTTCGGCAAGCTCGAGGAAGTCCTGCCAGTTGGTGATACCAGGCACTGTCGACTCCGTCATGGAAATCACCAGACTCAGATCGGCAAAGTTTTCCGAGCGCAGCTTGCCCGGCTCGCAGGACTCAAGCTGCGGACACAGCTCACAGATCAGGGCTTCGTAGTCCGAAGTCTTGAATTGGTTCTGCAACACCAGCCCCTTGCAGCCGGATTGCTCGAGCACAAAAGCCAGTTCATGGAGGCGGTAGGCGGGATTGATGGTGACCAGAATAATGCCGACCTTGGCAGTGGCGTACTGTGTGACCAGCCACTCCACATTATTGGGTGACCAGATGCCGACACGATCGCCCTTGTTAAAACCGCTGGCGATGAATGCCCTGGCCAGGGTATTAACCCGCCGGGCCAGATCCTGGTAACTAAGCCGCAGATCCTGATGCACTGACACCACCGCCTCGCGCTCACCATGTTGCGCCACGATGTCGTCGAACAGCGTGCCGATGGGCATGCCTAGCAAGGCTTTATCAGAAGGGCCACTGGCGTAACTTACTGCTGCAGTCATTATTTGATCTCTTTTGGTCTGGTGACAGGGCTTGGTTTTGCGGCCCGGGTCTCTATCCGCGCTTATCTCAAGCCCAGATAGTTGAATTTTTGAATGCGTCGACCTTCCTGCTCGGCGATGTAAACATTCCCTGCCGAGTCGACGGCGATCCCGTGCGGCAGGGTAAATTGCCCACGATAACGTCCGGGTCCACTACCGAAACTGGTCAGGAGTTGGCCACTTTGGCGGTCCAGCACGTCTATCATCACACTGTTCTGATTCACCACATAGAGGAAGCGCTGCTCGGGATCTGGAGAAAATGCCAGTACTACGGCAGACCCCCGGGTACCGCTGCTGCGGCCCCGGGCAGGAGTTGTAGCTTCGAAGCCGACGTCGATGTTGCGTATAAAGCCGCCCATCTGGTCGAACACCTGGATTCGATCCGCCTGCCGGTCGCAGACATAGACCAGGCCGTCAGCGGACAGGCGCAGACAATGGGGTAAAGGCGTAATGTCGCCTTCATCCTCGCCGCGGTGCAGGCTCCACTGCCGCAGGAAGCGTCCGTTGCGGTCTAACACCGCGATGCGAAAATTTCCTCCCGGCAATTCTCCATCGGCCACATAGACGTCGCCGCTGGCAGCATCGACGTCAATACTCCCAGGCAGAAAGAAGCGGGCGCGATCGGAATTCAGTGGGCGGCCCTGACGTGTGCCATCGGCGGAATCATAGCTGCCACGTTCACCGATCAACAGCAACAACTCACTGCCATCGCTGGAGTATTTCTGCACCACCCCGGTGGCAGCGGCGACAATCCAGACATTTTGATCGGAGTCGACATGGCAATCATGCAACCTGCCCCCCAGCAGGTCCGGATCACCCCAGCCACGCACCACATTACCCTCGGGGTCGAGCTCTATTACCGGTGGTGCCAGAATGGCTCCATCCAGATCATCGGCTACCACATTCTGTCGATTGAGAATGTAAACATGATCACGACTGTCCAGACACATCCCACCCAATCCGCCGGTGAGCCAATTATTTCCCAGTGGCAACTGCGGCCACAGGGGATCGACCTCGAACTGTGGAACTTGCTGCGCCCTGACCGGCACCGCAATAATTAAAGCTGCCGCGGCCGCTACCCGCACTATTGCCCCAAAGCCCTGGAAAGATTCAGTTTTTACCATATGGTTTATTAGTCCCTTGTATTCGCTGCCTCACTATACAAACAAAAGCGGGCCAGGGCACCTCTGAATAAGAGAGCTTGATGAGAAGAGGACTAGCCCAAATTATTTTGACGAAGTGAGGTTTTAATCGTAGTGTGGGCACAATCTCAAATGAATTCGAAGGACTGATCCTGGTAGATTGATTTTTTGACCGAATTAAACTGTCGCTGATGATCAGATAGCAGGGGGAAGCCAAAACTGGCTAAGTTGAGGAGTAAGTTGAGGAGTGAGTTGAAGACTGAGTTGAGGACTGAGCTGAGGCTTTTAACACGCTATCTGAGTCTAAAATAATAATCGTCGGCGGATGCAGTCGAGACGATAGTCCTCGTATTGGAACCAGCAGGCGACGCGCCCTGCCTCTAGCCCCTGGGAGCAGTTCATGACGATGACATTTCGAAACCCGCGCAATTTCGTCGCCGCCCTTGCGGCGCTGCTAATCGCCGGTCTGAGCATCGATCTCGCCACCGCACAGTCGGCAAATTCCCCTGCAACTACCGAGTTCAACCGCGACATCCTGCCGATCTTCGCCGCCGCCTGTTTAAGCTGCCACGGTCCCGACGAAGGCAGACGTATGGCCAATTTGCGACTGGACCAGCCTGACTTTGTGACCACGATGGTGGTACCCGGCGATGCCGAGGCCAGCGCCTTGTATCGGCGCCTGACCCATGCCGACGTCATCCAGCGCATGCCACCGTCGTCTTCGGGATTTTCCCTGACCATAGGACAGATCGAGTCGGTGCGCCAGTGGATCGATGCCGGCGCCGAGTGGGGAGGCGAACTCGCTGCGACAGCCGCCGATGGGATCCAGATCGCCGAGCGCAGCATCGACTTCAACCGGGAGATTCGCCCGATCCTGTCGCGGAACTGCTTTGCCTGTCACGGGCCCGATGCACAGAATCGCCAGATGGGTCTGCGCCTGGATTCCCTGGAGGGGATGGTTGGAGCCCGCACTGGCTTCGGCGGCGCAGTCATCATCCCCGGCAACGCCGCGGACAGCCTGCTATATCAGAGAATCTCTGCGCAACTCGAAGGCTTCCGCATGCCGTACAATCGCGAGGCTTTAACCGACAGCGAGATTGAGAACGTTCGACTCTGGATCGAGCAGGGAGCCCAATGGCAAAGCCACTGGGCGTTCATCGCCCCGCAACGTCCCCAGCCACCCGTGGTCGCAAACCGGGATTGGTCGCGCAACCCCATCGATAACTTCGTACTAGCACGGCTGCAGCAGGAGGGCCTCAACCCCTCCCCCGAGGCCGATCGCGCCACCCTGATTCGCCGTGTGAGCCTGGACCTGACCGGCATGCCCCCGACTCTGGGCGAGGTGGACGCCTTTCTCGATGACGACGCAGCGGATGCCTACGAGAAAGTGGTCACGCGCTTATTGCAATCGCCCCGCTACGGCGAGCGTATGGCTGTAGATTGGCTGGACGCGGCCCGCTATGCGGATACCAATGGCTACCAGACCGACGGCGAACGCACGATGTGGCGCTGGCGCGACTGGGTGATCGATGCCTACAACGACAACATGCCTTTCGATCAATTCACCATCGAACAACTTGCCGGCGATATGCTCCCCAACCCCACCCTCGAACAGCGCATCGCCACCGGCTTCAACCGCAACCACAGCCTCAACGCCGAAGGCGGCATCGATCCGGATGAATTCCTGATCGAGTATGCGGTGGATAGAGTCGTCACCACCTCGGCGGTATGGATGGGGCTGACCCTGGGCTGCGCACGCTGCCACGATCACAAGTTTGACCCCATCCGCCAGACCGAATTCTACGAGGCTATCGCATTTTTCAACAACATTCCCGAGCGAGGCAAGGGCTTCAAGTATGTCAACTCGCCGCCGTTCATCACCGCTCCCACCAGCAGCCAGCAAGCCGAGATCGCCGAACTCGATGCACAACTTGACGCGGCGCGGCAGGAATTCTCGCGCATAGAGATCGAAGTGAGTGCCGCGCAAGCGAGGTGGGAAGATTCGCTCAGTGGGACTACGGACGTTGACGCCGAAGTCGACTGGAACATCCGCGATCAGCTACTGGTACATCATGCGCTGGATGGAGACATCTCAGGTACGCAACTCGGTGCGTCGGTAAATGCGAGCCTGGAGAGTGGGCTTCCCCATTTCGTCAATGGGCGTCTGGGCGCGGCGGCCAGCTTCGATGGCAAGCGCTTCATTAACGCCGGTAGCAGCCCAAACCTGAATTATGAAGACAAATTCAGCCTGGCAGCCTGGATCTATCCCACCACGGAAACCGGCGTGATCTTCTCCCGCGCCAGGGACAGTGACCAGGGTGAGGTGGGCTGGGGATTCTATCTCGAAGCTGGCAAACTTCGCCTGAGTTTGTCGACTCGCATTCTCGACGATGGCGTCGCCGCCGAAACCATGGTGAGCCTGCCGCTGAATAAGTGGCAACATGTGCTGGCGACCTATGACGGCTCGAAAACAACTTCCGGCATGAAAATCTATGTCGACGGGCAGTCATTGCAACTCAAGCCGCTGCTGGATCTTGTCGGCAACCGCCTGCCGCAACGAGAGCCGCTTCGCATCGGCGCCAGCGGATCTTCGAAACTGAGATTCCAGGGCCATATCGACGAGGTTCGCATCTACGGCAAGGTCCTCACACCCCTCGAGGCGGCGGTGTTGGCGACCGCGGAGACGGTTAGCGAAATCGCCGCCCTGGACCCACAGCAAAGAACTTCGGCGCAAGCCAACAAGCTTCGGCTCAGTTTCCTGAACCAGTATGCACCACCGAATATCCGCACCGCCTTCCTTGCGGTCAAAGATCTCGAGCGGCAGCGTGAGCAGTTGTGGGATAGTTATCCGACGGTCATGGTAATGCAGGAAATGCAGTCGCGACGGGATACGTTCCGGCTCATCCGCGGCGCCTACGACAACCCGGGTGAACCGGTGTACGCGGACGTGCCTGCGGTGCTGCCGCCGCTGCCGGAGGGTCAGGAAAAGAATCGTCTCAGCTTCGCGCGCTGGCTCGTCGATCCCGGTAATCCACTGACGGCAAGGGTCACCGTCAACCGCTACTGGCAGATGTATTTCGGCACCGGCCTGGTCAAGACCACGGACAATTTCGGAGCTCAGGGAGAGTTTCCCAGCCACCCCGAACTGCTGGATTGGCTGGCCACCCGCTTCATCGACTCGAACTGGGACGTGAAGCAGATGCAGCGTTTGGTTGTCACCAGCGCCACCTACCGTCAGTCATCCGCAGTTTCCTCTCAACTACTGGAGCGGGACCCGGAGAATCGTCTGCTGGCTCGCGCAACCCGCATGCGCCTGCCGGCACAGACGATTCGCGACCAGGCCCTGGCCATCTCCGGTCTCCTCATCGAGCGCATCGGCGGGCCCTCGGTGGGCCCCTACCAGCCTGAAGGTCTGTGGGACGACATCGTGGAACGGGGTCAGGAATATCGGCTCTCCGAGGGCGAAGACTTATACCGGCGGGGACTGTACACATTCTGGAAGCGAACCCGGCCACCACCGGCCATGATCACCTTCGATTCCTCGACCCGAGAAGTACACAGCCTGCTGTTCAGCCGCACCAACACGCCGCTGCAGGCGCTGAACCTGATGAATGATGTGACCTACGCCGAAGCCTCCCGGGCCCTGGCGGAACGCACCATGTCGGCGGACTCGACGGTCGAGCAGACCGTGGCAACGATGTACCGTATGGCGACGGCCCGGGAGCCGGATCCCGCGGTGCGCTCGGTGCTGGTCGATGCCTTCAGCGGGCACCTCGTGCGTTATCGGTCTAACCGGGGCGCGGCACTGCAACTGGTCAGCGCCGGGCAATCGGCCCGCGATCAGACCCTGGACATTGCCGAGCTGGCCGCCTACCAGATGGTAGCGAGCCTGATTCTGAATCTGGATGCAACCATTACCAAGGACTGAATCGATGAATCCACTAGACGATCGCAAGCTGCTGTTCACGCGCCGAAACTTTCTCAGCCTGGCCAGCTCCAGTGTCGGCGCCGCCGCCTTGACTACGTTGTTTAATCAGGATCTGTTGGCCCAGAGCCGTGCCGGTCTGCAGACCGGCACAGGCATGCCCGGACTACCGCACTTCGCCTCCAAGGCCAAGCGGGTGATCTATTTATTCCAGTCCGGTGCGCCGTCACAGCACGAGCTGTTTGACTACAAACCGCGGCTCGCGCAATTGGTTGGCACCGACCTGCCGCCCTCCGTGCGTGGCAGTCAAAGGGTGACGTCCATGACCGCTGGGCAGCAAAGCTTTCCTATCGTGCCCTCGGTCTACAATTTCTCCCAGCACGGTCAGTCCGGCGCCTGGGTAAGCGACCTTATGCCCCACACCGCTGCCATCGTCGACGAGCTGTGTTTCGTCAAGACCATGCACACTGAGGCCATCAACCACGACCCGGGCATCACGTTTTTTCAGACCGGCGCGCAGCTCGCGGGCCGGCCTAGCATCGGCGCCTGGCTGGACTATGGACTCGGCAGCATGAACCAGGATTTGCCAACCTTCGTAGCCATGGTCTCGGTAGGTTCCGGTAACGGTGGCCAGCCTCTTTACGACCGCCTCTGGGGCAGTGGCTTTCTGCCAACAAAACACCAGGGTATCAAATTTCTCTCCAGCGGCGACCCCGTGCTTTACCTGTCGAATCCGCCTGGTGTCGACAGCAACACCCGACGCCGCTTTCTTGACGATCTGACCAGGCTCAATCAGCTGACCCGCGATGAATTCGGCGACCCGGAGACCAGCACCCGCATCACTCAGTACGAAATGGCCTATCGCATGCAGACTTCGGTGCCGGAACTCAGCGACCTGTCGGATGAGCCGGAGAGCACCTTCGAGCGCTACGGTCCGGATTCGAAAAGACCCGGCTCGTTCGCCCGCAACTGCCTGCTGGCTCGGCGCCTGGCGGAACGGGACGTGCGCTTTATCCAACTCTTCCATCGCGGCTGGGATCAACACACGCGACTCCCCAGCGGTATCGCCAACCAGGCTCGCGACGTCGACCAGGCCCAGGCAGCATTGGTGCTGGATTTGAAGGAGCGCGGTCTGCTAGACGACACCCTGGTGGTGTGGGGTGGCGAATTTGGACGCAGCGTCTACTGCCAGGGGAAATTCACCGAAACCGTCTACGGCCGCGATCACCACCCACGCTGTTTCACCATCTGGATGGCCGGGGGTGGCGTGAAGGCGGGCATGAGCTACGGCGAAACCGACGAGTTTTCATACAACATCGTCAAGGACCCGGTGGACGTTCACGACCTCCACGCCACCATATTTCACCTGTTGGGTATCGACCATGCGCGACTGACATTTCCTTTCCAGGGCCGGGACTTCCGACTGACCGACGTGGCTGGAAAAGTCGTGACCGGCATCTTGGCCTGACTGCGCCATTCCTGGAACGGAGTAGATCGCCACCAACATTCTCCTGCTTATAAACCGAGCAACAAAAAGGCAGATAGACCACGGTTCACTTAGTTAGGTAAAACGTGGTCTGTCCGCCTTTTTTGTGTCCCTAATTGTCCGGCTGTACCCGCAGTATCCGAATTTCTCCATTCACCGGCGATCCGTCAGCACCGGAGCCCACGAAGAAGGATTGGCTTTCCTGCACACCTCCACCCGGGCCGCCGAGTATCTGGATTCGTTGGTTGCCTTGTTGGTCCTGGTACTCACTGAATGCTGCGAGCTCGTCTTCGGTTAACACATAGGAAAGCTCGTCGAGCTGGCTCTCCTGGTCATGAACCCCCATCATCTTCTCCGGCAATGTTTCGAGGCTCACCTCACCGCTCTGAACCTGCTGCATGAGCTCCATCCGCGCCAGGTTCTCCGTGGCTATGACGTTGCTGAGGGCGCCGATAATCACATCCATGCGCTCATTGCTGACATCCAAAGAGCCGATGAAATCGCCATAACGATTTTGCATGGACATGAACTCCGATCTCTCCACCCGATCCATCTGCGCCAGCTGCTTCGCCAGGCCATAGCGGGATTCGGCCGGTGTGTTATCACGCCGCTTCTGATACTCCGCAGCCACTTGCTGCCGTATTTCCCGCTCTAGCGTTCGCGTGTCCGGTGACCCCTGTTCCGCTACTTGTAGCTGACTGGCCGTGGAACTCAATTGGCTGTTGAGCACGTTGACTTCTCTTTGCAAGGCGTCGATTCGCTTCTCGTAGTCAAGCCGCGCCAGGCTATTCGTTTCGGTCTCGGCAAGCAACTGGCCCAGCTGGGCTTTATAGTCGCTCACCTGTTGTTCCTTCAATTGATTCTGTCCGATTAATTGATACGCATATCCGCCGCTGACGAACAGCATTGCGATCGCAAGACCCAGGAGTATTTTCATATTATTTCGCACCACTAAATTGTGAAATCCTACTGAAGCGCCTTAGGCTTCAGCTGCAGAGAACCGACTACTGCCATGATTGTAGTCATGAAGCGGCTGCTCTGACTGTCCAGATTAAATCCAGAAATTCTCCTGTTGGCAACGCCGAGGTAATCGCCTCGTTAATTGGCTCTGATCCGAGGACGCCCAAGTCTACGGATCGCGCCTGGTCCTGCCCCCTCTTCGAACATTTTGACTCGGTGCTCGTGCTGACGACGATGACGCTCTGCGGGCACTGGAAGAAGATCGCGAAGTACTGCGAGAACTGGAGGAAGGTAGCGCGCTGCTACGCGAACTGGAAGAAGACCGGGCGCTTTGGGCAGGAGGACGTGCGCTCCTGCCAGCGGCGGGAGCCGAAGATCGACTGCTAGCGCGGGCCGGTTGCACGCTCCGGGATTGTGGCGCTGCGCGCTGTCGCGTTGGCGCCTGCCGGACTACGCGACGTTGAGTTTCAACGGGTGCAACTCGCCGGCTGGGCTTGACGACGTTGCGTTGTCGATTGGCACGAACGATGGCACTATTACCTGGCGTCGACTGGGAAACTATTGTCCTCTCTCCAGTGGGGCTCACCCCGGCGCGCACTTGCCGATTCAGGGATGTGCGGGCAATACTCGCAGCATTGCCAGTGCCTTCTCGACTACCGATTCTGCGGCTACCCCGTCTATCGTCAACCACGGCGCGACCGGCCCTGGTTTCTGCCTGTATTCGTTCTATGCTCGAGGGAGGATTAGTGGCGGCAGGCACGAGAGGACTGTTAAAGGCATTCGCGACTGAACTACCATTTCTATCGCTTTGCCGGCGATTTCCCGGCCGTTGCGGAGCATCCTCGGCGTTGCGATTGTTGACGACGCTGGCCGTCGCGGCGGATCGATCCAGCCTGTCGCCACGGTCGTCGCTCGGTCTCCCGTTGCCTCGGCCTCGTCTTTCAAAGGCATCACCTTCGACTCGTGCTCGACTCGCCGCCGTGGGAGTATTATTGCCCACGGGGGTATTCGCAAACGCATTTGCCACCGGCCCATCGGATCTATCAGTTTGACGGCGATTGCTCTGGCGGCGCGGAGTCTCTCCGGCTATTTGAGTGCGTCGATTGTTGTTAGTGGTGGCCGCACCGGCTAGCCTGTCGGCGCGGTTATTATTCAAGCCTATGTTGTCTCCCCTATTGCCTCCTCTACTACCTCTTCTTCCGATCGAGACAGAACGTGGGTCGTCCGCTGAATAAATGCGGTTGTCATAGCGGCGATCGAGTGGTCGCACACCGCTGTTTCTTTGCGGTCGCCAGTAACTGCCGTCACGGTATCGATCCCTGGGTACGTGATAACTATTATTCACATAGGACCTATTGAACGAACCAATATCGCGGCGCCGGTAATTGTGGCCGGAATAGTAATCATGCCCGTAATAGGGATGACGGGAATAACTGTGATGGTAGACATGCAGGTGGTGATCCCACCAGCCGAGGGTGAATGCGGTGGTTACGCCCCAGAAATAACTGGATCTGAAGTGATGATTGGCAGCATAGGGATAATAGTAAACCGGGTAAGCGGTGGGATAGTAGTGATAGACCGGCTCGGTCTGGTAGATAATCACTTCTTCCGGCACGTAGTAAGGCACGTAGACAACCGCTTCACTTGCCTGGGTGATGACGATGGAATCATTGTTGCTGCTGACTTCCTGAAAGCCGTCGGATTTCAAATTTCCGGCGGCATAGGCGAGCTCGCGAAATGATGTGATGGCAGTGAGAACATCGCTCTCCTGGCTGACGACAGCTTCTCCGAGCTGCCATGTCCATTGGATATTCTCGCTCATCATCTGGATCACCTCCGGATAGTTCAGCAGGGCGATCACAGATTCATCCCAGCTCTCATCGGGGGTCAGGGTGTTGTCGGATTCCAGTTGTTCGAGAAAGCGAGCGGCCAGCACGATCTGCAACGGGTAGGTGGAAGCGGGGAGGATAATGGCTAGCAAGCTATCCGGATAGAGGGCAATCGGGCCCACGAATTGTTCCAGCTCAGTACTGGTAAACAACGGTAACTGAGTATCGATGGCGCCATCTCGAACCACATCATCGTCCGCTAATACGATGGAATTGCCATCGGCATCGACGGGAACCGGATTCTGTGCAACAACGGTCCCGGAGGTCGCGAGCAAGAGCACTAATAAGGGAAAACTACCCAGTCCGAGTCTGATATTTCTTGCTTTATTATGCATTTGAGCCACCTGCTAACAGTTGGAACAGTGATGTATCGTGGCTTTCAAGAGTAGCCCCGGCAACCTGAATGATGGCTTAACCCGTGCATGCAGTCCAGGCGATTATTAGCAGGTATGAATCGGGCCGTCCGTAGCGAAGGGGGTCTGAAATAAGTAGATTCGAAGTCCTGTTGGCAGTAGATGGGCAGGAGCAGCCGCTAGATGGGGACAGGCCCAATCCGCAACCCGCAGGGTGTCCTGAACTCTCTTGATTCTTCGTGCAATTGGAGACCTGAGTCGGAAAGAATCAGGATGGACTACATGTTAGAACGTGCCGTTGACCCGAAGTGACACCGAGCTGCCGGAGGAACCGCACTGGTCTTCGATTTCCTCGAGAATCCCGTTGGAAATACGGCCGACGAAGCGTTGCCGTTCCCGGCAAAATTCACTGTCGTTGAAAATTCGCGACAGATCAAGACGAAAGGTCATGTTGTTAAAACCTCTCCATTCTACAAACGTCGACCAGTACGGGTCGCCAGCCGACAATTCTATGTCATCGATATCATAGCGCTTTCTATTTCCATCCCACCTGTTATTCCAACTCACGCCATAATTCAGATTCCAGCTCGGAATGTCGTGGCGAAACCCCAGGTTGGTTTGGCCGCGGTAACTATACTGGAAGCGCCGTTCTATCCCCAGAAAAGGATCGGTAATTTTGGAATCTTCGACGGAGATGTTCCCGGTTACCAGCAGGTTGGGCATATTGATCATACGCATGCGGATACTACCGTTCAGATCTATGCCATATTTAGTGCCATCGCCGATATTGCCACTGGCACTTTGAAGATCGTCCTCCGAGGGAGAGACGTCCACTCGTTCAATTTTATCGTGCCAGTCTTCGTAAAAAATTCTGCCACTAACGACGCCTATATCATTTGGCAAGCGTAGCTCGGAATTGAATTCATAGTTCCAATACCATTCCTGCCGCAGGTTGGCGTTACCCGCCTGTACATTCGAGTCCTCATCTTGGCTATCGGTGGAAGAAACAAAATCACGAAAGCTTAATTGCTGCACAATTTTTTCGATAGTTCCCCGCAACTGCACGGTAGGCGTCAGGTCATACCTGAAGTCTATCTTGGGCTTGACAAAATCGAAGTCCCGTTGCTTCGACACATCTCCACTTTGGGTGATTTCCGAAAGCTCATACAAGACCGATGATTCCAAAGACATTCTCGGATTGATGATCCAGTTATGAATCACGAAAGGCTCGTAGCGGATTTCTTCCACCGTGGAATTGGCATTGGACACTGAAACCGGCACCAGGCCACCGTGACCGGCTGAAGGGGTTCCGATACTGCTGGCTACACCAAGCGCCAGCTTTGAATCGAGGATGGTCTGTGCCCGTTCGGCACCGAATTCGATATCCTGTCCGGTAAAAACATCGAAGGTGTAGGAACTGCGAACAATGCGTTCTCTGGTAGTGCTATCGGAATCGAGGAACAGGTTCTTGATCTCGGTGTTGCCATCTTCCAGGTCCCAGCGTTCCCTGGTGTTGGAGCGAGTAAAGGCATTGCTGATAAATAATATCTTGAAACGATCACCGCGGGCGTTGTTGTATTCGTAATCGCCGCCGATCTCCCAGTTTTCTATGTCGCTGGGACTTTCTTCCCGTTGCAGGAATACAGCATTGGGAATAATTTTAAGATCGGTGGTACGGCGAAATAAATCTGTGTCACCATCACCTTGCATAAATTGCGCGTTGAAACGTACACTGCTGTTTGAATTTAACTCGTAATTCAAGTTCGTACCAAAGCTTGAATTGCTGCCGTCGGTGGTTTGTTCTTCGCGGATGAGGTCGTTTGGCGAGAAATCCCCCAACACGGAGTTTTCCTTGCTCAAGTTCAAAAAGTGAATGTCTGAGGTCCTGGCGCTTAATTGATAATTCAAGCCTCCCCGCTGACCGCTGTAAGAAAGACTGGCCGAGGGAGAAACCGTAGTGTCCGACGTCCGTTCAGCCCGAAACTCATATTGCATAGTGGAACTGGAGAACTGTTCAAACAGGACCACGTTGATAACTTGGCCACTGCCGCGCACATCCAACTCGCCGGAGGTGCCACGAATAATCTCGATATAGTCAACCTGGTCGGCAGTTATTCTGCCCAGTTGGCTGCTGGTACTGTTGTTCTTGCCGGCTGTGCGCTTGCCGTTAATCAGTATCTCGTTGCCGCCACTGCCGCCGCCGAATCCCCGGCTACCGCCACGACTGCCCCCGCTAAAACCACCGTGAGAACCTCCTCCACTAAAGCCTCCAGGCGGGCCTCTGAAACTGCCGCCGCTAAATCCTCCGCGACCACCACCGCTGTTGAGCCCGGGAATTCGATCCATCATGTCCTGGGCCGTCACCGGCGCCCATTCCTCAAAATAGGCGGCCGGGTATCTGACTGTGGATTCATCACCCACATTATCCTGGGCACTAGCAAGCGAGCCGAGGCTCAGCACTAGCGCGCAAAAGGCGCCACCTGTCAATCCCTTGTGTGTTGCCATCAAGTCAGTCTCTATTCTCTAATTGCAGGGGAGAGGGGCAGTATGCATCGGCTGAGTACAACGCGGTACTTAATAACGCCTTGATCGGGCAGGAGTATTGCATACCTGTCGGGTTATAATTGTTACAAATTGTATAAATCTCAATGACTACTCGTTAACACTGGAGGACCAATTCAACGTCGTTGCGGGCCCATACTCCCGTGCACGAACGCGAGGATCGAGATGACTCAATTGAAAGTGTCGAATCCTGCCCGTTAGCATCCTCAATGAGTGAGGATCCAGGTTTAGGCCAATACCCAGAATCTGACCCGTATTGTGAGGGGTGTACTCTCCAGATTTTCGAGAGTAGACTGTTAGGAAGGATAGATTTATTTCTTGGGAATTACTCTGTCAGTGTGGAAGTTTTGAGATCGAATCTGCCATTTAGTATTTGCTTCCAGCAATTTGATGTCGGGCTGACTTCATTGGAAGCATAAGTGTGCGGCCATACTGCGGACATAATGTGACGGGG
>CEWR01030013.1_pt1 | contig 34488 bp, 35 predicted proteins | sample 356321 | NCBI WGS metagenome assembly CEWR01 (sample SAMEA2621551, study PRJEB7988) | marine metagenome | biome: marine biome (ENVO:00000447); feature: mesopelagic zone (ENVO:00000213); material: "saline water (ENVO:00002010), including plankton (ENVO:xxxxxxxx)" | depth 790 m
GACCAATGCCCCGTACCTCTTGGCGAAAGCTCGAGGAGGCTTTCGGATGGGTCACGGCGAAATTGTAGATTCGATGTTTACAGACGGCCTCGAAGATGCCGAGAGCGGTGGCTCCATGGGCAGTTTTGCTCAGGACACCGCCGATGAATATCAGCTATCCCGAGATGCGATGGACGAATTCGCAATCAGCTCTGTAAAGAAAGCACTGGCCGCAATGGACTCCGGCGTGTTAGCAACAGAAATTATGCCAATGGAAGCCGGCCACGAAGACGAGCAACCTCGGCGTTCAAAAATTGACCGCATACCCACGCTCCGGCCTGCATTTAAGAAAGACGGAACCATCACAGCTGCTAACGCCAGTTCTATATCGGACGGCGCATCGGCGCTCGTTGTCGCCAGCGAATCAGCAACGACATCCTTGAGTGGCCGCCCATTGGCACGCATCAGAGGTCATGCGACTTATTCGATGCATCCGTCCAAATTTACTATTGCTCCGGTAGGAGCCATCAAAACGCTCCTGGACAAGGTTGGTTGGAGCAAAGACGACGTGGATCTGTTTGAAATAAACGAAGCATTCGCCATGGTGACGATGTTGGCAATTCGCGAACTCGGCCTCGACCCGTCCAAAGTAAACATCTACGGCGGCGCTTGCGCCCAGGGTCATCCGATCGGTTCAACGGGTAGCCGTTTGATTGTCACTCTCGCCCATGCGCTTCGGACAACGGGAGGTCAACGAGGGGTAGCGGCTCTATGCATCGGCGGCGGCGAAGCAACCGCCGTCGCGATTGAGACGACCTGAAAGGCCATGCATCCAGTACTCAGAGAACATACAATGGGCACGTTGTAACCACCCTCGGGTAGATCAACTAACCAATTGACGCCTTTACCGGTTATCGCAGGATTCGGTGGTATCAACCCAGCGGGACGGGTGTCGTTTCATCACGCGTACCGACGCACCGTGATCGACGTACTCGGCGAACATGACGCAGCCGAAACCTATCGTAGTCTCGCCGGGATCATGAAAGTGGAAGGCGATGCTAGCGACCACGCCGTTCGCAAATACATTCGGAACAACACATTGGTACGCCGCATCGGCCTCTTCGATCCCGAAGAGATTCTTTTTCACCGTTCGGCTACGCTGACCGGACCGTCGGGGAACGAGCTCACATTCGTAATACCAGTACGCCAGCTACCTGACCGCGTTCCGGAAAACTGGAGCGTCAAAGAACTGTCGGACGATACGGTCGAGGTCTCGATTGATAATCGAACCGAAGTGCTACTGCCAGATCGTCGAGCATCACGGGTCACCTCTGCGGGTCAGGTGCCGACTGGATTCGATCCCGGAGCGCTTTACCCATCGAGAAATCATCCGCGGGGACTCCAACTGACGGTTTACGGCGCGTCCGATGCAGTTCACTCGATAGGCATCGATTGGAAGACATTGCGTCGCCTAGTACCTCCCGATGCTTTCGCCGTGTATTCGGGCAGCGCGATGGGGCAACTAGACCAAAACGGTCTTGGCGGCATGCTTCAAGCACCCATGATGGGAAAACGCCCGACCTCCAAGCAAGCAGCGCTCGGGCTTTGCGAAATGCCTACGGATTTTATCAACGCGTACATCCTAGGCAGCGTGGGCTCTACTGGTGCCGTCATCGGGGCCTGTGCGACGTTCCTCTACAACCTCAAACAAGGGATCGACGATATCCGTAGTGGTCATCGACGCGTGGCGTTGGTTGGGGGGGCCGAAGCGCCCATTACTCCAGAGATTATTGAGGGTTATCGAATCATGGGGGCGCTTACCGAAGACGAAGCCCTCATGACACTCGACGGAACTAACGAAGTCGATAACCGGAGAGCATGTCGGCCCTTTTCAGTTAACGCTGGGTTCACACTCGCCGAGGCTGCCGTCTATGTTGTCCTGATGGATGACGAACTCGCGCTCGAACTTGGCGCTGAAATTTATGGCTCGGTACCCGACGTCTTTGTCAACGCCGATGGATTCAAGAAATCCATCCCCAGTCCAGGAATAGGTAATTACGTAACCATGGCCAAAGCGATGGCAACTGCGCGATCTCTGATTGGTGATGACGGTTTGCGAGAACGTTCGTACATCCACGCCCATGGAACGGGTACTCCGCAAAATCGAGTGACCGAGTCCGAAATCATGAACGAATTAGCAAAAACCTTCGGCATAACAAATTGGCCCGTCGCTGCGGTCAAGGCATACCTCGGTCACACGCTTGCACCGGCGTCAGGCGATCAACTAACCAGCGCACTGGGAACGTGGAAATATGGTTTCATCCCAGGAATCGCGACCATTGACCACATCGCCGATGACGTACACGCGAGTCATTTGACGATCGGGTCGGGTCACATCGAGCGCCCCCCCGAATCACTTGACGTGGCTTTCATTAATTCGAAAGGGTTTGGTGGTAACAACGCGACCGGACTAGCGTTATCTCCCACTTTAACTTTAAAAATGTTGGAAAAACGGCACGGTCGTGACGAACTGCTGGCCCACGCCCGCCGCAACGAATCGGTCCGAGAAAAGGCTCGCGACTACGATCAACAGGCGTGTCACGGAGAAGCCACACCTATCTACCAATTTGGAGAAGGAGTTCTCGAAGGCGAGGATCTAGACTTCAACGATGCGACAATCCAAATTCCTGGATTTGAGCAACCGATCGAACTAAACATGCCCAATCCCTTTGCGGACATGACTGATTAGACGTATCAATTAATTCAGATCACTTGACGGCACATTCCGAATATCTTTGATACGGTCGCCGATACGCTCGGCGATGGCACTTGAGGGAGCGTTGTCTAATGCACTGTTCAGCTCACGTAACACCATATCTCGATCACCAAAATGCATCCATACGTCTGCCCGCTCAATGTAGAGTCCATAGTGTTCGGGAACCAGCATCAGCTGATAATCCGAGAGTTCAAGCGCCCTTAAGTAATCGCCAGACGACTGCAAAATCGACCGTACATTGTTAAGCATTCGAAGCACGATATCGATCGGGCTAGCAACCGCGAATGCCTGCTTGGGGTCTAGATTGTTGTCGGTCAACCATTCCCTCGAAGCTTCGATCGAGGTGACTTTCAGTTCAAATGGATCCACCAAATCACCAGCGACCGTAAGCAAGAAACGTCTTGGAAAATTAATCCCCTCCGTTGGCAGCCCCAGCCGATGAGCGACACCTGCGATAACCATGGCAAGAGAGACGGGAATCCCGCGCTTCGAATGCAACACGGTGTCCAGACGGCTATTGCCAACGGCGTAATAGTTTCGACTCGCCCCTTGAAAGCCCAACCGTCGCAGTTCATCGCAAATGTGGCCAGCACCTCCCGACCCAATCTCTACCGCAAGCCGATCCAATTCGTGACGTGCCCAATTTACGTCAGCGTCCTTATCGATGATACAGGCAACTATCAAAGCACCCTCGACAGCATCTTGCGGACGGTCAATAAACGAAGCTAGCTCGGGCGCGAATGGTAGGTTAATCAATCGAACAACAATCCTGTCGTTTTAATAAAGATCATAGGAGCCTACGCTCGCCGCCAACAGTAAGCATCCGAGGTTTACGCTTTCGCTCCATGCTCGCGAGTCGATAAAAAGTGGACGTCAGGCCATCGTTCTTGAACTAACTCGAGGTTAGCCCTAGACCTGGCGAGAAACGTGAGGAATCCGCCACCATCGAGGGCCAGTTGATCTGAGTTCTTCGCGCGAAATTCAGTGAGTTTGCTCTCGTCCTCACAAATGACCCACCGTGCTGTATATACGGAACTCTGATCGTATAGGCAGTCCGCGCGGTATTCTTCTCGCAACCGGTACGCCACCAAATCGAACTGCAACGAACCTACAGCGCCAACAACGATGTCATTTCCCGACAGAGGCATAAAGGCTTGCGTCGCCCCTTCTTCAGAAAGCTCGCGAATCCCCTTTTCTAGCTGCTTCGACTTTAATGGATCCCGCACCCTAACTCGACGAAACAGCTCTGGAGCAAAATTGGGGATCCCCTGAAAAACGATCGGTTCCCCCTCGCTGAATGAGTCGCCAATCTGAATCGACCCGTGGTTGTGGAGACCAATAATGTCTCCGGCGTATGCTTCGGCAACTTTTACGCGATCGCCCGCCATAAATGTGACGGCGTCCGTGATCTTTGTTTCGCGTCCTAATCGCACATGGTTCATGCGCATGCCGTGCTGGTAGCGACCGGAGCAAACCCGCATAAATGCAATTCGATCTCGATGACGAGGGTCCATGTTGGCCTGAATCTTGAATACAAATCCCGTGAACTTGTCCTCCGACGGTTCGACCGTGCGCGTGTCAGCCGGGCGGGGGCCAGGCGTTGGGCCAATATCGATGAACATGTCCAACATATCTCGAACGCCGTAGTTGCCAAGCGCCGTACCAAAGAATACCGGCGAGCGTCGTCCATCCAAGAAATCCTGTAAATCGAATTCGTGACTTGCGCCCTTGACCAACTCTATTTGTTCCGCGAACGGTTCGTACTCATCACCGAGCCAGTCCTTTGCCGCTGTTGAGTTCAACCCCGGTATGGTGGCGTATTCGTGGACCCGATCCCCATGCCCCCTTTCGTAGCAGTCAAAACGATCTTCGAGGAGGTGGTAACACCCCCGAAAATCGCGGCCCATTCCCACCGGCCAGGTAATCGGTGCGCACTCAATCTGCAGTACATCCTCAATCTCGTCCATCAGTTCGATCGGATCGCGGATCGCACGATCGAGCTTATTAATAAAGGTGAGTATCGGTGTGTCGCGTAAACGACAAACCTCTAATAGTTTAATGGTTCGGGGCTCAACCCCTTTGGCTCCATCGATCACCATCAGTGCCGAATCAACCGCGGTAAGCGTGCGATACGTATCTTCCGAAAAGTCCGAGTGTCCGGGTGTATCTAGGAGATTGACGATTCTGTCGCCGTAATTGAACTGCATCACAGACGTCGTCACTGAAATGCCGCGCTCCTGTTCCATTGCCATCCAGTCTGAACGGGCATGCCGATCCGACTTGCGTGATTTGATGGTGCCGGCCATCTGAATGGCGTCACCTAGTAACAATAGCTTCTCAGTTACCGTGGTTTTGCCCGCGTCCGGGTGCGAGATGATGGCGAACGTTCTACGCCGGTAATGACCGTCTTGACTGTTCATCGCGACGTGGAAAAGACGCTCTGCGAAAAGGATCGACGTGGCTTGTCGGATGCTCTGAACATGACGTTCAAGTTTTATTCGCCATCAAGCGACAATGCGAGTACAAGTCCGTCCTCTCGTCCCTCAAGCGCCGGATAATAACCCTTTCGAATTCCGATCTGGCGAAACCCAACCGAATCGTATAGCTCCCGCGCGACCGCGTTCAACGGGCGAACTTCTAAGAACATTGTTTTGGCTCGTTTAGCTTTTGCACGATCAATCAAATAATCAACGATATCGCGTCCAAAACCACATCCCTGAGATTGCTTCTTCACGCATATATTCAACAAATAGGCCTCATTAGCACTTACATGCAGAATTCCATATCCCATGATCTCGTCCGGCTCTTCACGACCCAGAAGCTCTCCAATCCAACATTCGTAAGAAGCCGTCAAGCAGTCGTCAAACGTTCTTCGCAACCACGGAAATTCATAGGATTCAGTCTCGATCTTCACGACGGTATCGAGATCAAGACGGCCCATCGCGCGAAACCTTATCGCACCAAGACTCGGATCTGCTGCCATAGCTCGTACTTCGCCGATCCGTCGCGCGGCGCCCCATCTAGCGCAATGACCTGTTGCTTCGACAAATTTTCCGGAGCCATTAGTCGCACCAAGCCTCGACCCACCGCCAAAACAACATCCTCGGGTCCAATCTGCAACCTACAGAACGCGTTAAACGCATTAATGGCGTCATCCCACGAAGTTTCAGATCCTTCGACCTGTGGCCAAACGAAGACAAATTCGTCTGCCTTAACAGATTTGAAACCGTTTATCGCCCTGGCAATATCAAGTATCAACGACATGTCGGAAAATGCCTCCTCCGCCACCAGGCCCAACACTCGTTCGAGTCGAAACCCTCGAATGGTGAAACGAGGTCCCACCGTGGATCCGCTCGATAACGGCATCGCCTCGTTTCCCAACGGCGGAATTTTGGGGTCTCCCCCGACCAGCACAGCGCAACTTTCTGCAGTATTCCCAACCGTTTGCTTGGGCACCCAAACATCAATACCCAAACCACGGAGGTATTCCAAGGGCACTGCAACCATTAGACGAGATCCGAAATGAGAGCGGCAATTGTAACGCACGATCGAAGCTACGACCCGAACGTCGGTAGCGCAAACCGCGTAAACAAGCGCGGTTCACTTTTCGCGGGAGTCTTTACACCCCCCTAAAGAATTAACGTTGTGGTGCCTGCTTTGGACGCCTCGAGATGACGATGTGCTTACTACCCTTGAAGTTGTCTTGACCGCTGACGCCGGCCGGAATCTGTTCGATTTTCTTGCCAGACGCGAGAAACGCATCGATGTCACGTTGAATTGCCTCGCGTGATTTATTAATCGAAGCCGCCGTCGGCGCTTTACTATTTCGAGCCAAAATAAGTGTCCCTTTCCTACCCCAAGCGATCGAAACTAACAGGATACGGGCAAGTATTCATCTTCTAAATTCATCCTCGCAACGTGCAGCCATAATGAAATCGTTGTAGTGCAAGCCTCTAACAACATGTGTCCACCAGCTGACTTGAACAGACCCCCACTCCAAAACAATGCGCGGATGGTGGTCTTCAGCCTCGGCAAGCGCTGCAACTTGATTCGTGAACGCAAGAGCTTGGGTGAAATCGTCAAACCGGTATAGACGACGCAACATAGGCACTTCTGACTCAGTGCCAATTTCCCAATTCGGTAGACTTTCTAACAAGTCGATGCTTTCCCGAGGATCCATGCGGGGATTGCCGGGACGGCAAACCGTACACTTTTCTGCGGCTAGTTTGATCGCGGCACCCTGATGCTTTGGACCATTAAACGAACGCCCTCGGGCGGTTTTTTTGTCGCGGCACTAACGACTAGCGAAACCGTAAAATTGAGAATCATTCCCACGGCACCTATCCCTTCCGGAGAAATTCCAAACAGCCAATTAGCAGGGATATTCTCGGCCAAGGGCTCGATGAATATACCCTTGAAATAAACAATGTACCCCATCGTAAACAAGAGCCCAGTCAGCATCCCCGCGATCGCTCCTTCTCGATTCACCCGCATACTGAATATCCCGAGAAGAATTGCCGGAAACAGCGAGGCCGCTGCTAGACCGAAGGCAAGCGCCACCACCTGGGCCACAAATCCCGGTGGGTTGTAACCCAAATACCCCGCCAAAAGAATCGCAACACCCGCACTAATTCGCCCGACACGCAATTCCGCACGATCCGAAAGGTTCCGTGCAAACACACTCTTTGCGAGGTCGTGGGATACCGCAGCGGAAATGACCAATAACAACCCGGCCGCAGTCGATAGCGCGGCGGCGATTCCTCCTGCGGCCACGAACGCGATAACCCAATCTGGTAACCCTGCAATCTCTGGATTGGCTAGAACAATGATGTCCCGATCAATGGTCAACTCATTACCTTTCCAACCCATCGCTTTTGCGCGAGGTGCAAAATCGGGATCCGTATCGTTGTAATACTGGACTTTACCGTCGCCGTTGAGATCGTTGACCCGCAACAATCCCGTATCCTCCCACGTTCGAAACCACCCCGGGCGCTCGGCATACACCATGTTTGCGTTTTCACCACCCACTGGGGCTTGCTGTATCGTCGTCGTCAGGTTCAGGCGCGCAAGCGCGCCTACGGAGGGTGCGGTGGTATAGAGAACCGCAATAAAAAGAAGCGCCCACGCCGCTGACGCACGAGCGTCTCGCACCTTCGGCACCGTGAAGAATCGAACCAACACGTGCGGCAGCCCAGCCGTCCCAACCATGAGCGCCAACGTAATAAAGAACACGTCGACCGTGCTTTTTGTACCGGACGTATACTCAGCGAAGCCAAGATCCGTGACAATCTGATCTAACTTTTCTAACAAACTTATACCGGGCGCGACTTCACTACCAAATGCTAGCTGAGGAATCGGATTGCCCGTGACTTGGAACGAGATGAATACCGCCGGCAGCGTGTAGGCAAATATCAGTACACAGTATTGTGCGACCTGGGTGTAGGTAATGCCTTTCATGCCGCCAAGCACTGCATACAAGAACACAATCCCCATGCCAACGATAAGTCCCAATTCGATCGGGATACTTAGAAATCGGGAAAAGACAATGCCCACACCACGCATTTGTCCCGCAACGTAGGTAAACGAAATGACAATCAAACAGATCACAGCCACGACTCGAGCCGTTTGTGAATAGTACCGATCCCCAATGAACTCGGGGACCGTAAACTTACCGAACTTACGTAGATAGGGGGCTAACAGGAGGGCTAAGAGTACGTATCCGCCCGTCCAACCCATCAAGTACACCGATCCGTCGTATCCGAGAAATGCAATCAATCCCGCCATTGACAGAAACGATGCCGCGGACATCCAATCCGCCGCTGTCGCCATGCCATTTACAATGGGGTGTACGTTCTTTCCCGCAACATAGAAGTCGCTTGTGCTTCGGGCTTTGGACTTAAATGCAATCGCAATGTAGAGCGCAAACGTTGCTCCAACGACAATGTAGGTCAGTGTCTGAAGGTCCATCAGTCCTCGTCCACATCGTGTTTTTTGTCAATCGTTGCCATGCGGTGGGCGTAAAAGAAAATCAATACCAGAAATACGTAGATGCTCCCTTGCTGAGCGAACCAGAAGCCAAGCTTGAATCCTGCGAATTGAATCCGATTTAATTCGTCAACCAAGAGCACGCCAAAACCGTAGGAACACGTAAACCATACGATCAGACAGATCCCTATGAGGCGAAGGTTATCGCGCCAATAACTATTTGAGTTCATAATATTTAGCGGCTGATGGCACCCCTACCCGCGCGTCGGCGGATTCTAACCACAATCCTCTCTCCAATCAGTATCGCAAGAGCAAGGCCGTATATAAAAACATCCAGAAAGCTGGCCTTAGCAGCCCACAGGACATGCAACAACGCCGCCATCGCTGCTGGATAGATCAGAGTGTGTAACTTCCTCCAACGGAGTCCCAGACGACGTTGCCAATTTCGCGTCGACGTAACAGCAAGCGGGATCAACAACATCAGAGCTGCCATGCCCGCCGTGATATACGTCCTTTCTGAAAAATCCTCTAGCCAAGCAGAAATACTAAACTCAGCAAGCAGCGTGAAGTACGCCGTAAAGTGGATACAAGCATACACAAACGTCCACAAACCGACCGTTCGACGAAGCGTCACTATCCTCGGGCGCTTGAAGATCCGAGCGACGGTTGAGATCGACAACGTAACTAGCAGTAACCGGATGGTCCAAGTCCCCAAGAGGACAACGATCGCCTCGGCTGGATCGGCGCCGAAGACGCTCCCAGGCGATCGAATTTCAATTGCTACATCCCAACCCATCAACATTAATGGAATGGCGCAAGCCGCAAATACAATCGATTTCAATAATTCAGGCGTAAATTCATGCCCGCATATAGACCAGCCACTTCATCGTAACCGTTGTACATGCGGGTTGAGACTTTTCGATTGCCGTTGAACAACGAACTGGGGAGACGGCGTTCACTGCCTTGGCTCCACCGTGGGTGATGGACGGTCGGATTGACGTTCGCAAAAAACCCGTATTCGTTCGACGCTGTGAGATTCCACGTCGTACGAGGTCTCGTCTCGGTTAATTCAATGCGAACGATCGATTTGATGCTCTTAAATCCATACTTCCATGGCACCACCAGTCTCAGCGGAGCGCCGTTTTGGTTAGGTAATACCTGTCCGTACATGCCGACAGCCATAATTGCCAACGGATGGTATGCCTCATCAAGTCGTAAACCCTCGACGTAGGGGTATTTGATCGAGCTAAAATAAGATCGCTGTCCCGGCATTTCTTCGGGGCGATAGAGCGTCGTAAACGCGACGTACTTCGCCGATCCCAACGGATTAAACCGCTCAAGTAGCGTTTTAAGTGGAAAGCCGATCCATGGGATGACCATCGACCACGCTTCTACACAGCGAAGCCGATAGATTCGTTCTTCAAGGTCAACACCCGTCAATAAATCTTCAATATCGTACGTTCCCGGCTTGCCCACAAGTCCAGCCACCTCGACTTTCCAAGGTTCCGTGGTGAGACGGCTGCCCAACTCAGCCGGATCATTTTTGTCGGTCCCAAACTCATAGAAATTGTTAAAACTCGTTGCATAGCCCCGAGGCGTAACTGTGTCCTCAGACGGTGGCGCAGGAGCAAACCCCTTTGAATCCATCCATCCCGTGTGAAGTGCGACCGCTGGAACCGACGAAGCTAGACCCGCTGCGCCAATGACATGCATAAATCGGCGGCGAGTTTGATAAACCCTCTCTGGTGTGATTTCCGATGGCCTTACGTCAGCAGGAGTTTTTATGACGAAGCTCAAAAAGGTCTCCCGTTGCGTCTAGTTATTGCGTACCCACCGAAAGAGTGCGACGCATGGTCCCGAGAGAGCATAAGCGGTCCCGGCAAGTAACAGTACCAGAGGCGGGTCAACGAGTACGACAGCAAATCCCATAACCACAACAACGAATGTAATAAAGGGTACGCGTCCTTTCAATCCAAACCGTTTGGGCGAAAAGTATGTGAAATTAGAGACCATCAACAGCCCAGCGAGAAGAGTGATAAGGGTCATAAATGCAATCGCCAGTATCGACGGTTCGAGTGCATCACCACTGGAGCCGACCCAAGCTGCACTGGCGACGAGGCCGGCGGCGGCTGGGCTAGGCAATCCTGTAAACGAGTTTAAGTCGCCCGATGTATTAAACCGGGCCAGGCGTAGCGCCGCAGAAGCCATATAAATAAACGTTACAACCCAACCGAATTGGCCGAGTGCCGCAAGGCCCCATTCGAACACTACCAACGCCGGTGCAACGCCGAATGCAACCATGTCCGAAAGACTATCGTACTGCGCGCCAAAAGGACTTTCCGTACGGGTCCAACGAGCAACGCGCCCATCTAGAGTGTCTAGCACGGCCGCTACGTATATCGCGAGTGCTGCCGCGATAAAGCGGCCATTCATTCCAGCAACTATCGCGTAAAAGCCCGAAAAAAGGGCTCCCGTTGTAATCAAATTGGGAAGCAGTAGAATCCCGCGGCGACGGCGATCCTCGCCACTGCCAGCATCATCTACCGCTTCAAGTTTAAGATCTTCATCCGACATCGTTAATCAATTCTTGGTCTTATCTACCAATTTATTCTCTTCGATCCAGGGCATCATGGCTCGGAGACGAGCACCCACTACCTCAATTTCATGCGCCTGGCTCATGCGCCTCATTGCCTTCATGGTCGGCGCGCCGGCCTGATTTTCACTAACAAATTCACGCGCAAAACTCCCGTTTTGAATCTCTTCAAGAATACGACGCATTTCCTTTTTCGTCTCCTCGTTAACGATGCGACTGCCCCGGGTAAGACCCCCGTATTCAGCCGTATTGGAAACGGTGTACCACATATTTGAAATGCCACCTTCGTAAAAGAAATCCACAATGAGTTTTAGCTCGTGAAGGCACTCGAAATAAGCCATTTCCGGAGCGTAACCGGCTTCTGTTAACGTTTCGAATCCTGCCTGCACCAACGCCGCCACACCGCCACAGAGCACAGCCTGTTCGCCAAAGAGATCTGTTTCCGTTTCCTCTTGAAACGTCGTTTCAATAACCCCCGCCCGGCCACCACCATTGGCGGACGCATACGAGAGCGCAATTTCTTTGGCTCGGCCTGAAGCATCCTGGCTTACCGCTATCAGCGACGGAACGCCACCACCCTCAACATACGTCGACCGAACCGTGTGACCGGGCCCTTTCGGCGCAATCATAATGACGTCGAGGTCCTCGCGAGGCTCGATCAATCCGAAGTGAATGTTAAAACCATGGGCAAATGCCATGCATGCCCCTTGCTTGAGGTTTGGGGCAATTTCGTCGACATAGAGTTGCTGCTGCTTTTCGTCCGGAGCTAGTACCATCACCAAATCGGCATCTGCTATCGCGTCGGCTACCCTAACGACGGCAAAACCAGCTTCCGTTGCTTTAGTGGCAGAGCCCGAACCATCGCGAAGACCAATCGCAACGTTGGAAACACCACTATCGCGAAGATTGTTAGCGTGAGCGTGACCCTGCGAGCCGTACCCCACAACGACAACGCGCATGTTCTGAATAATCGAGAGGTCCGCGTCCTTATCGTAATAAACTTGCATATATTTTTCCTTTCTAGCCTGCCTTTAGCGTCGCGATCAGAGGCTTAAAATTCTGTCACCTCGACCGATACCTGAAACGCCCGAACGAACAACTTCAACGACTTGATTCCTATCCAACGCGTCAATAAACGCCGCGAGTTTTCCCGAAGGCCCGACCAGTTGAATAGTATAGGTATTCTGATTTACATCGACGATCTGTCCACGAAAAATATCGGTCGTACGTTTCACTTCCGCCCGAGTAGCACCATCGGCACGGACTTTTATCATCATGATTTCCCGCTCTAAGTGATCACCCTCCGTCAGGTCAAACACCCTAACCACTTCAATCAACCTATTTAAGTGTTTTGTGATCTGTTCGATCTTGCCGTCGTCGCCCTCCGTCGTCAGCGTGAGACGGGAAAGCGTAGGATCCTCCGTCGGTGCGACAGTCAACGTCTCAATGTTGTAGTTACGCTGCGCGAAAAGCCCGACGACCCTAGAAAGCGCACCCGCTTCATTCTCAAGTAGAACAGCAATTATGCGTCGCACTAGGTTGGTTCCTCTTTTCCTAAAACCATGTCCTTAAGAGCGCCTCCCTTGATGGACATTGGGTAAACGTGCTCATCAGGGTCGATATGAGCATCAAGAAACACCAAGTCGTTTCGGTATCGGTCTCCAAAAATGTCAGGGACAACGGAATTCAGCTCTTCCAGTGTGGTCACCTTGATGCCGACGTGACCAAACGACGCCACCATTTGACTGAAGTCGGGAAGCGCGTCCCGATACGTACTTTGAGAATGACGACCGGCGTACTGCATGTCCTGCCATTGTTTAACCATGCCAAGGGCTTGATTGTTGAGATTAATAATCTTGATGGGTAGCGAGTATTGCATGCAGGTCGATAACTCCTGCATGTTCATCATAAAGCTCCCTTCCCCCGTGATACACACAACCGTCTTGTCCGGAAAAGCGAACTGCACGCCCATCGCTGCCGGGAATCCAAACCCCATAGTTCCCAGCCCGCCAGAGTTAATCCATCGCCTTGGTTCCGGAAACCGATAATATTGAGCCGCGAACATTTGGTGTTGTCCGACATCGCTGGTCACGTACGCGTCACCACCCGTTGCGCGATAGACGGCCTGCACAACCTGTTGTGGCAGGAGCGAACCACCAGCGCCCCGACGTTCGCTTTGGTCGTGATCAAGACCGTGTTCCGCCCGCCATCGATCGATTCGTTGCCACCACGCTGTCACATCGTCTGCATTATCGAGCGTGTCAGCAATCTCCGTTTCCAGCACCGCCAATATTTCCGCTAGAACGACTTTGCAATGACCAACAATAGGGATGTCGACATCAATGATCTTTGCGATCGACGCCGGATCCACATCAACATGGATGATTCGAGCCTCGGGGCAGAACTTTGCCGGATTGTTCGTTACACGATCGTCGAATCGGGCCCCTACCGCAAAAATTAGATCCGCGTGGTGCATTGCACAATTGGCTTCATATGTACCGTGCATACCCAGCATGCCTAGAAATTGCGGGTCGTCGCCAGGGAATGCTCCAAGCCCCATCAACGTATTTGTCACTGGATAGCCCAACTTTCTTGCCACAGCCACCAACTCCGCACTCGCTTCACCTTGGACGACGCCGCCGCCCGTATAAATGACCGGTCGACGAGCTTCGCTCAAGGCTCGGACGGCATTCCTGATTTGACCCACGTGGCCGCCCGAAGAAGGCTTGTACGAACGTAACGAAACCTCCGCTGGGTAGTTATATTCGTATCGTTCGTTCGGATCGGTCGTATCTTTGGGGACATCGATCACGACCGGCCCAGGCCTACCGCTCGCCGCGATATAGAAAGCCTTTTTGACAACATCCGGAATCTCGCTGGCCGCTCTGACCAAGAAACTGTGTTTCACGACGGGCCGCGAAATACCCACCATGTCGGTTTCCTGGAACGCGTCTGTTCCAATCAAATCGGTAGGAACTTGCCCCGAAATTACAACAATGGGTGTCGAATCCATGTAGGCCGTGGCGATCCCCGTGATCGCGTTCGTAGCACCTGGTCCAGACGTGACTAAGACAACACCAGGACGACCTGTCGCTCGTGCGTACCCATCGGCCATATGGGTCGCAGCTTGTTCGTGACGTACAAGAATGTGTTCGATTTCTTGCTGTCTGAAGATTGCATCGTAAATGTGCAAGGCTGCCCCACCCGGGTAACCAAAGATGTACTCGACGCCTTCGTCATGCAGCGCCCGAATAAGCATGTCACCGCCAGACAATCGTTCGGTCATCGGTGCACAATCCCGTCAAATCAGAGCAAAGGGCAGCTATTCTTCTGAAATACGTTGTATCTGTCAAAGAGTCGTGGCGGGAACGCACGAGGCAAATACCTGATTAGGAGGGTCCGAAGTACAAGGTGTTTCGCGCCAGACTATCGTCGCCACACGCCCTGTGACCTTGCCCCTGCGATAGGAATACAGATTTTCGTCCTGATAAGTGCAGCTTGGTGAACCAAAAATACGTTCGATTCCTAATTCTTGGAGCAATATTTCCAGATAGCCAGGAAGATCCAGAAACCAGCGTTCCCGGCGTGGCCCGGCGACGAGTACGTTTTTCGATATCCGGGCGTCAAGGCGCGCTACAACGTCAGGTCCGACCTCATAACATCGCTTGCAAATACCCGGGCCCATCCACGCATTGAGCGATGCTGATCGACAACGCATAGCGGCAACAAGCGATTCGAGGACCCCACATACAGCCCCACGCCAACCACAATGCGCGATCCCAACAATGCTGCCTCTAGCATCCGCAATAACCACGGGGAAGCAGTCAGCGCTAAGAATCGCTAGACCGATTCCGATTGAATCGGTCCATTGAGCATCCGCAACCGACGCCGAGCCTTGTTCATCAACCGGATCGACGTGCGGTTCTACCTTTGCGACGCTCGAGCCATGGACCTGCTTCAGCCAGCGGATGTCGGCGAGCCCCGTTATTTGAAGCAGTCGTCGTCGATTCTCTCTGACATCAGCGTCAACATCACCAACATGCGTAGCCATGTTGGCTGACAAATACGCGCCCTCACTGGCACCTCCCAATCGCGTGGTATAGCCCGCTCGAACGCCATCGGGGAGTTCGCAAGTTGCGTCTATCCAATCAATCAAGATTGATCCTGGCGCAAGGTTTCAACGAGAAACTGCATATCCGACGGCAGATCGCTTTCAAATTCCACCCTTTTACCGCTTGATGGATGACTGAAGGCTAATCCGGCCGCGTGCAATGCCTGTCTATCGAAGCTGCGTATAGCGCCAACCAGCTTTTCGGTCGGTTGCTTAGGCAATCGCCCCCGCGCTCCGTAGCGACGATCTCCCACCAACGGGTGACCGATCGCGGCCAGGTGTACACGCACTTGATGCGTTCTACCAGTCTCCAAAAACGCCTCGACCGCCGTATGTCCGCGGAATGTCTCGGCGGGTTTCACGCGCGTGACAGCATCTCGTCCATCGTCTCTTACGCGTTGACGGGTCCGGTCGCGAAAATCACGGCCTATCGCCATATCAACACGTCTACGCTTTAGGAGGATCCCTTCGCAGATAGCCACATAACGTCGGTCAACGTCGTGCTTAGCTATGGCTTGGGTAAGTATTTTCAGCGCCTTGTTATTGGCGGCGACAACCATCAATCCGGTGGTGTCTTTGTCGAGTCGATGGACAATCCCCGCCCGCGGCAACTGAGCCAACTCAGCACGTCGATTTATCAGCCCGTTGACTAGCGTGCCGGTCAAATTTCCGGCGCCAGGATGAACCACGAGGCCTCGCGGTTTGTCAACGATCAAAAGATCCTGATCTTCGTACACGACCGAAAAATCTAGTGCCTCAGCGATCAGCCAGTCCTCTGAAGCCGGCATGGTGACATTCAAGCGTACCCGCTCTCCTCCGCAAACTTTCGCATCGGGTTTAACGACATTGCCATTAATTTGGATTGCGCCAATCCGCATCCATTTCGTGATTTGGGCACGGGAAAACTCAAGCCATATCTCTGCCAACGCTTTGTCGATCCTTTGACCTACATGCGTCTTCGCCAAAGTTTCGGCCCGCTCGATCGACTTACCGAGCATAAGCCGATCGAATATCTTCGCAAACTCGTCGCATCGACACCATGTTAGCCACGGCCTATAGGTTTGCCACTTCCCCGATCACTATCGAGTTGTTCGACCCGATCGGCGTGTGAAGACGTGCTAAATCGCGTCAGCAATAACGCTGCAACAACGAGCAAGCCTGCCATCACAAAGAACGATTCCCTATAGCCTAAATCTAGGAATTCGTCGACACCGGCAAATACCCACGAGCCGATGGACCGGCTCAGATTCGCCATCGCCATGTAGATCGCGAATTGAGTTGCGGATACCTTCGACCAACATATCGACATAAAAATAGCGATGGTGGTCACAAACACCAGCTGGCCAAAGGCTGCGTTGACGACCGCTAGCGTCACCATGAAAGGCGTACTGGTCCACAGTGTCTCGAGCAACCCAACAACCACATGACAAATAGCGGCACCGAAAAGTGCAATGAGCAGGAATCGCCTGGCCCCAAAGCGATCGATAGATGGCCCTAACAATGCGCCAAAAACGGCGGCGCCCAACGTCACCCAAAAGCTGAAATCTGCATACTGGATATCACTGAGGCCTATTTCTTGCACACCAAAAACAGGAAATACGCCAAGAGCTATGCCGTCGCGAAACCTATTCAGAAACTCAACCAGCATCAGTAATAAACTCATCGGTAACAACAGAACGCGGAAAATGTCGGATCCGATTTGCGCGATATGTCGATCGGCAAGGCTATGTTTGGCTGATGCTTGGCCAGATCCCCAAGGCATCATCTTCTCACCCGGACGTTCTCGTACCATGGCAACAACAATAAGTATTAATCCAACCGACACCGCGCAAAACAATGCCGCCCCCTCAATCCCGACCGAGTGGATGAGACGCGTGCACAATGCCCCATAACACGCGAAACCTGCGGCCTGTCCAAATCCCATGAGCGCGTTCGCGCGACCGCGCTCGTCAGTTGGTAAGACGTCGATGGCCATCCCGTCAACGGCCACATCTTGACTCGCCGCAAATGAATTGATGACGACCCCACAAACCGCGATGGGCACTAAAGAACCGCCTAACGTTGGTTCAAGAAGAGCCATGCCGACGAACGATGTGACGAGCCCCGTCTGCGCCAACATCACCCATGGACGCCGATTTCCCATCGGCAGGTATCGGAAGCGGTCCATGAACGGTCCCACAATCAGTTTGAGTGCCCACGGGAGGTTTACCCACCCGGCTAGCCAAAGAACCTCGGCCACGGTACGACCTTGTTCTGCGAGCGCCGCGGGAATGGCTATAGAGAACAGTCCGATGGGAACACCTTGAGCAAAGTAATACGAAGTGAACGCGGTGAAACGAAGCCACCGCCGGTCGGTGAGCGCTAACGGCCTCAAACGCGGCGTCGCGAGAAAATTAACCATGTCGTTTTGAGGTCCATTCGGTGTGCGCAATTTGCAACCCTACGGATTTTGATCCCGGTGCGCGAGGTCTGTATTGCGTTTGGCGAATTCGAAACCATACGCAATGCAAATTAGCCGCTCGGACCGTAAAATGCAGTTTCGACCTTGAGATTCCTTATGCGTCTAATTTTTCTCTCCGTCTTTTCCACGCTTTGCAGCTGCGCCTGGATGCCATTTGTGGGACCAGCCACCGATGCGCAAGAAATAGTCGAGGATGAAACCAGTGAACAGATCCTGTATCGACGGGCGAATACCAGCCTTAAGACCGGGAACTATTCTCTTGGCATCAATCGACTTCAACAACTCGAAGCGCGTTTCCCTTTCGGTCGGTACGCAGAACAGGGGCAGTTGGAACTCATTTACGCCCACTACATGAGCGTGGATCTCGAGTCTGTCGAAGCATCCGCCGACCGCTTCATCCGACTGCACCCCCAGCACCCAAACGTCGACTACGCCTACTACATGCGCGGACTCGCCGCATTTACGGGAAACCGCAGCGTGCTTGACCGGTTTTTTGGTGGCGAAGAGTCTCGACGCGACATGTCTGGTGCCGAAGTAGCATTTGCGTACTTTAGTGAGTTTCTAAATCGATTCCCCGATAGTGAATATGCCAAGGACGCCCATCAACGAATGGTTTACTTGCGCAATCTTCTCGCGCAAGCCGAAGTGGATATTGCTAGTTACTATCTCTCACGAGATGCACACGTGGCCGCTGCAAATCGCGCTCGCGCCGTTGTCGAAAACTACTCGAAGACGCCTTCCGTACCTGAAGCGCTGGCGATCCTGATCGAGTCAAATTACAAGCTCGGTTTGACGGAAGCTGCAAATGATTCGTTGCGGGTATTGGCGATGAACTATCCGGATTACCGGGCTTTCGACGAGAATGGGAATCTAATTCTGGAGGAAGCGATCGCTAACCGTGATCGCAGCTGGATCAACATCATGACTTTCGGTCTTGTCGATCGCCCCAACGTACCCCCGCCTCTACAGATCTCGCAGCCCGACACGGGCGTACCGAACTCTCTGCAGACGGATACCCAAGAATCGATTAGCGACCCGGCACCGAAAAAGCCCTGGTATCGACGTATCTTAGGATAGCGACAAGGACCAGGACTGCGCCTGTATTAACAGCTCGATGCGGCTTATAACGGACAAACGTTCAGGATCGTAACGTCGAAGATCAGCACCCTACCGGCGAGCGGATGGTTAAAATCGACAATCGCTTTGTTCTCGCCAACGGCTTTGATGATCCCTGGCAACTCACCGTCGGGGGATCCAAAAGATACCACTAACCCCGGTTCTAGTTCGCCGACCGAGGTGAATGACGCGATCGGTAACTCTTGGACATTTGCCTCGTTGCATTCACCAAACCCATTCTTTGCCGCTATTTCGAACTGTCCGCTTTCGCCTTCACGAAGGCCCTTGATCGCATTTTCAAACCCTGGCAGAAGACTTCCATCGCCAAAAGTGAAAACAGCCGGCTCGGCCCCGCGGGTCGAATCTACCTCGGAACCGTCGACCAAGAGAATTGAGAAGTGCATACACGTGCGAGTTCCCGGGCCAACAACGAGGCCGGAAGAATGTGCGATCAGATCATTCATTACGTGCGCGCTCTCGAGTAATCCCGGTACATAAGCACTATCCATCCAGCCGCACCCACCGTAATGCATGTATCCGCGAGATTGAATACCGGGAAACCGAAATTCAAATAATGGAAATGTATAAAATCAATGACGCATCCATGAGTCAATCGATCTAGCAGATTACCGACGGCGCCCGAAAGGATAAGCGCATACGACCACCCTTCTAGGAAAGCGCCACGCGTTAGGTTCCAAATGCGATAACAAAAATAGCCAGAAAAGAAAAACGCCACAATCGAGAACAACCAACTGTACCCCTGCAGCATGCTAAACGCCGCGCCCGTATTACAAGTCAGGTGAAACGACAAAAATGGTAGCAACGTGATCGGTCCGGTGGCCAAGTGCAATAACGCCAACTGTTTTGTTATTTGATCAGCAACGACTAGTAGCACACTTGTCACGAAAAAAATCTTCAGTCGGGAACCCTCAAGCAACTATATCGCGATCGCGTTCTAGTCGCCGTTTGGCAAACCACTCGCGTGTCTCAGAAATGTCCTTCTCGATCTGGTTTTTCAGAGAATCAAGATCATCGAACGTTTGCTCGTCCCGAACTTTATTGAGAAAAGTCACGGTCAATAGCCTGCCGTATATTTCTTCGTCAAAATCGAAAATGTGGACTTCCAAGAGGGGCTCTTTCCCATCCACGGTGGGCCTCACACCAATATTCGCGATGCCGTCGTACTGCTGATCGAGGCCCGTCACAGTAACGGCGAAAACCCCCTCCAAGGCCGCTCGGTATCGCTGCAGACGGATATTGGCCGTCGGCACACCAAGCCGGTGTCCAAGTTGTCGCCCGTACACCACGCGACCCATTATGAAATACGGCCGGCCGAGCAATTTTTCCGCCAACTCAAAGTCGCCTAAAGACAGCGCGTCGCGGATACGGGAACTGGAAATCCTTCCGTGCTCAAACTTCAATGTCCCCATGTGGCTGACGCCGAAGCCGAAACGATCTCCTGCTTCTTTTAACATCTCGTAATTGCCTCTGGCGCCTTCGCCAAACCGAAAATCGTCGCCTACCACGAGGTACTGCACGTCTAACGTGTTGACCAATAGTCCCTCGATAACATCTTTCGCAGGAATAATTCGTGTGCGTTCGTTAAACGGAATGCACAGTAGACGGTCGAGGGCTAGTCCCCGGAGGATCGTGACCTTTTCTCTAAACCGAGTGAGTCGTGCGGGCACAACGGCACCTTGAAAATACTCTCGCGGTAGCGGTTCGAAGGTTACGAGAAGGTTTGGATAGTTGAGCTCCTCGCTCTTCGCCTTAAGATGAGATAACAACATCTGATGGCCGTGGTGGAGACCGTCGAATGTTCCTATTGTTACAACACAACCTTTGTGCCGAGCTGTGATGTTGTGTAGGCCGCGGATGATTTCCATCGACCGTGATTCTACACGCGATGCACAAGGTCGTTGGGCCTAATGCCGACAAGAGCTAATATCAAAAAGTACCCGGCACTCGCCGATCCCACCAGCAATGATAGTTCGCCGATTCGTGTAACTTCGCCAGATACGAGCCAGAAGTCCACGCCCGGGTCCAACCAAATGAGCCCACCTGCCAAGGCCGCCGACGCAGCCAACGCCGATAGCAACACGCGTAATACTTGCCGGCCTGGGCGGTACACCGATTCTACAAACAGTCCGCGAAAAAGAAGCGCGCAATGAACCATGGCGGCAAGGCTTGTTGCCAACGCGATACCGACGTGGCCCAACCGTGAGTACAAACTGAGACTGGCAACAATATTGACAGCAACAGACACACCCGCGTACTTGAATGGGGTGGTCGTGTTTTGCCTCGCGAAATATCCTGGTGCCAGAATCTTGGTCAAGATCAGCGGCAATAGTCCGACAGTGAAGGCCTGCAACGCAGCTGCTGTCTTGACCACATCTTCGGCGGTCATGGCCCCACGATAAAAAACGGTAGCCACCAAGGGCGCTGCCAGAACGTACAGGGCAACTGCAGCCGGCATTCCGAAGAGAATACCCATACGCACGCCCCAATCGAGGGTACTACTAAACCCGCTGATGTCACCCTGGTTCTGGAGACGCGACAAGTTGGGTAACAGGACGGTCCCTAACGCTATCGCTAACAAACCAATCGGTAATTCCATTAGACGATCCGAGTAATAAAGCCAAGAAATACTTCCAGTCGCTAACGTAGATGCAAGAATCGAACCGACAAGAATATTGATCTGTCCGACCGAGGCGGCAAAGACCGCGGGTACCAGTAAACCACCCACCTTCCGTACACCGCGGTCACGCCGGTCGAGCCTAGGGATCCCCAAAAGATGCAGTCGCTGTAACGAAGGTAACTGGACAATTAATTGCAGTATGCCAGCAGCAAAAACCCCCCACGCTAGCGCCATGACTGGCGTTTCAAAGAACCGCATCCCGATCAGCGCAGCCGCGATCAGCGAGACATTCAGCAGTACCGGTGTGATTGCTGGCAACGCATATCGATGAAAACTATTCAGTATCGACCCGGCAAAGGCGGTCATCGATATGAAGGCCAAATATGGAAACGTCACTCGGACCATGTCCACGGTGAGGTCGAACTTTTCCGGGTCATCAAGAAAGCCGGGCGCGAAAAGCCAGACTAAACCCGACGCTCCAGCAATGCCCGCAGCGCAGATAACGACAAGTACAACCCCGAAGTCGCCGCAGACGATACGCACGAAGTTCCGCAGGGCATTGTCGTCGCCTGCGTTTCGATATTCGGATAGCACTGGGACAAAGGCTTGAGCGAAAGCACCTTCGGCAAACAACCGACGAAAGAAATTAGGGATCCTTAGAGCGACAAAAAAAATATCCGCCCATGCAGTCGCACCGAGTACCGCCGAGAGCACCACATCCCGTAGAAATCCGCTGAGCCTAGACACGCCAGTCATCGACGCGACTACCGACCCCTGAGCCGTCAGATTTTGCTCCGTGCTCTCTATCTCAGTTGACATGACAGGACCCCGTCGGCATATTACGCGACCTTTCGTACAACGCTCAATCGACCCCAACAAGGAACCCGTCTTGGCGAATAGCCCTCAAGCAAAAAAACGTGCGCGTCAGGCTGAAAAGCATAGACAGCACAACGCAAGTATGCGGTCCATGTACCGGACATGTATCAAGAAGGTCGAAAGTGCGGTATCGGCGGGTCATCGGGACTCAGCTAATGCCGCATTAATAGCGGCACTACCTATTATTGATCGCATGGTGAATAAAGGGATCCTTCACAAAGCCCAGGCCGCCCGATATAAATCACGGCTCAACGCGAGCGTGAAAGCTTTGTCCTAAGGTCCCCACTATTGCGACAGCGCTATGTTGTCACAGTGAATCAGTTCCTCCTCATCCACGTAACCAAGCAGCTCTTCTATAGCTGCCGAACCGTGGCCTTTGATTAAACCGGTCTCTACCGCACCGTAATTCACCAATCCTTTCCCCACCTCAACTCCATCAGGTCCAGAAATGCGTACTACATCACCGCGACCGAAATTACCGTGTACGTCTATGACACCCACGGCGAGAACGCTCACTCCCCGTTCCAGCACCGCTTTAACAGCGCCCGCATCCAACGTAATTCCACCAGCACTCTGGACTTGGCCCGCTATCCATTGTTTACGGGCGTCGAGCGGTGCCACGTCGGCCGTGAGTATGGTGCCGACGTTTCGACCGTCGGCTATCGCGGAAAGAATGCCCTGTTCGCGACCATTTGCGATGACCGTGTGGCATCCAGCACGTGCCGCGTAGCGCGCAGCCTCGAGCTTCGTGACCATGCCGCCTCGACCTAGGGCTCCAGATCCGGATCCGACCATGTCATCAAGCTTTGAGTCGAAGGCAGAACGTTCACTAACCATCGGCGCATCGGGTCGGACGCGAGGGTCGTCCTCGTGCAGGCCTTTCTGGTCAGTCAGCAAAACAAGGACGTCCGCGGAAACGAGGCTCGCCACACGCGCTGCGAGCGTATCGTTGTCACCCAGCTGAATTTCGTCTGTCGCGACCGAATCATTCTCATTGATAACGGGCACGATCCCGTAGTTAAGTAATGTTCGCAGGGTCCCACGCGCATTGAGGTATCGCTGTCGGTCGGATAGATCGTCATGCGTTAGTAAGACTAATGCCGTACGACGACTGTGATGGCGAAAGCTCTCTTCATATGCCTGAACAATTCCCATCTGCCCAACGGCAGCAGCCGCCTGCAGCTCGTGAATACTGTCTGGCCGTTCAGTGAAACCCAGACGACGGAATCCTTCTGCGACAGCTCCACTGGTCACCAGCGCCACCCTTTTGCCATCGTTGAGTAGGACACTGATTTGCTTACACCAGCCATCAATTCCTCTGGCGTCAATGCCGACCCCGTCCCGCGTAAGCAAAGCACTTCCGATTTTGACAACCCAAACCTGGGACCCTTTTAAGCGCTCGCGCGCGTTACTCACGATATAAGGCCTCAATGTCCGGATCATGTTCTTGGGGCTGCCGTTCGACGACGGAACTGCGCAGGGATTGATTCAAGACATCTGTGGCGAGACGGCCTTCAAAACCACGGTCACTCTCTTCCAATACCGGGTCGGACGCGAGACTTTCTCGCCAATTAGCCACATGTTGCATCAACTTTTTGACGAGCAAATCAATACCGTCACCGGTCACCGCCGAAATCGCGTAGCACGGTCGATCAGGGAAAGCCTCGGCTACCAACCCCACAAGTTGCTTCTCCGCGTTTTCGGCAACCAAATCCGTTTTCGTCACCACGGTCCAAATTGGAATTTCCATAAACAGCGGACTGAATTCAGACAACTCCTGCTCGATCGCCTTCGCGTTGGCGATCGGATCACTCCCATCTACAGGCATGATATCCACCAGATGGAGTAATAGTCGGGTCCGCACTAGATGGCGAAGAAAGCGCATCCCGAGGCCCGCTCCCTGCGAAGCTCCCGGAACGAGCCCTGGTATGTCGGCGACCACAAAATTAGCATCCTCCGCGACACGCACTACCCCGAGATTAGGGATCAACGTCGTGAAAGGATAATCCGCTATTTTTGGTCGGGACGCGGAAATTCGGCTAATCAGCGTCGATTTTCCCGCGTTCGGCAACCCTAGCAAACCGACGTCCGCAATAACCTTTAATTGAAGGCGGAGCACCCGTGTATCGCCTGGATCGCCGTTCGTCGTTCGTCGGGGGGACCGGTTGGTACTCGACTTAAAAAATGCGTTACCACGGCCAAATTGACCACCGCGGGCTACGCAAAAAACATCTTCGGGATCCGTGATATCCCCTACTACCTCAAGAGTTTCATCATCAATGACAGTTGTTCCGATGGGGACAGCCACGTTCATGTCCGCTCCATTCCCCCCGGTACGGTTCGCGCCCCCGCCAGCGCTACCATGTTCGGCTCGAATAAGTGGCTGAAAACGAAGGTCCACCAAGGTATTGAGGGACTTATGGCCAACTAGGAAGACGGAGCCGCCATTCCCCCCATCCCCACCATCCGGCCCACCCCGGGCGATATTGCGTCCACGGAAGAATGATAGGCACCCGTTGCCGCCTTTTCCCGCTTGAACACGGATGGTTACCTCATCAACAAATTTCATGGTGACACATGGGTGACAACGTAGCGAAGCGTCTAACCGGGCCCGTCGGCTATTACACGAAAGACTAGGAGGTTGTAACGCTAACGTACGTTCTTTTTAGACGACCGTGCGTCGCATAACTAACCTGGCCGTCGAGTTTGGCAAAGAGCGTATGATCTCGACCGCAGCCAACGTTAGCGCCAGGGTGTATCCGAGTACCACGCTGACGAACGATAATGTTGCCAGCAACCACGGATTCGCCGCCGTACTTTTTGACACCCAGTCTCTTAGATTCAGAGTCTCGGCCATTTCTGGTACTTCCACCTGCTTTCTTGTGTGCCATGGTTAATTCCCAGCTAGTGTGAAATCGCCGTTATCCGAACTTCAGTATAACCCTGCCGATGTCCAGCCCGTCGGAGATAGTTCTTTCGACGTTTAAACTTGACGACTCGAATTTTTCGGCCACGCCCTTGGCTAAGTACTTCCCCCTTAACCTTACCGTCTTTAACGAACGGCGCACCGACTTCTACATCGTCCCCGTCCGCTACAACCATTACCCGATCAAAAACGATATCGTCGCCGGGCTCGCCACCAAGCGTTTCTAATCGAACCACGTCGCCTTCGCTAACGCGGTGCTGTTTTCCACCACTCTCAAAGACCGCAAACATTTATTCTATCCTCGGAAACGTGACCCTTATTTAACGCCAATTTCACCGGAAAGAGGCAAGCTGTACTACAATGAATTCCGTCTAAGGACGAGAATTCCGGTCTCATAAAAAGGCGCGTAATTCTACGGACTAGCCATAACGATTACAACGCTCTCAGCCGTGAGCGTGCGTCGTTAACTGAGCGTCTTGGAGCACGAGATATATGGGGATAACCCCGGCAGCGCAACTTGTCACGCGGATCACGAGACCTTCTGACTTAGACGATGTCTTCAGTGTTGTCCGAAACGATTTCGCAAAAGTAGATGCGCTCATTCCTCGACAGATGACCAGTGATATCGCTTTGGTAAGCGAGATAGGCCGATATATCGTAGGTTCTGGAGGAAAACGCTTACGGCCACTGATCGTCTTATTGGTCGCTCGAGCCAGTGGATATCAAGGAGATGCACACGTTCGATTAGCGACCCTCGTAGAATTTCTCCATACGGCCACGCTACTTCACGATGACGTGGTTGATCGGTCTGGTCGTCGTCGCGGAAGGGCGACGGCTAACGCGTTGTGGGGAAATGCGCCTAGTGTTCTCGTGGGCGATTTTCTCTACTCGAGAGCGTTTCAGTTGATGGTCGATTTAGACAGTATGGAGCTCATGGCAATCATCAGCGATGCAACCAACGTCATCGCCGAAGGGGAGGTACTTCAACTAGAAAATATAGGCAACGCGGAGCTCACAGAAACTGACTATCTTGAAATCATCCGTTGTAAAAGCGCGCTTTTGTTCCAAGCGGCGGCGCATACAGCTATCGTTCTTTCCAACGACGATCCAGAAACCATTAGCGGTTATCGCAATTTTGGACTTCATTTCGGGCTTGCGTACCAACTTGTAGACGACTGGCTGGATTACGCTGGCGATAGCCAGCTTATGGGGAAAAATGTTGGCGACGACCTTGCGGAAGGAAAAGTGACCCTACCGCTCATAGCCACCATCAAAGAAGGTTCACGCCAAGAAGCAACGTTAGTGCGCAACGCAATAAGTTCGCGTTCTGACAGACACCTTAGCGCCGTAATTAAAGCCGTGTGTAGATCCGGCGCGTTGGATTACACGAAATCTCGGGCTGAAGAGGAGGCCGGCCTAGCGCTAGATTGTCTAGCGTCTCTGCCTCGCAGCGTATACCGTGAGGCGCTAGAAAACCTAACCACGTTCGCGACATCGCGGATGCGCTAGAAATAACTGGGTTTTCTAAGGCAGAATGATCTAGTCGACCCGCAGTCTCCTTAGTAACAGGTATCAATCGGAGTGTAGCTCAGCCTGGTAGAGCACCGCCTTCGGGAGGCGGGGGTCGAAGGTTCGAATCCTTTCACTCCGACCACACAAGCCCCACCCCGCCTACACTATCCCGAAAGACGGGGCTTTCAAGGGGTCGGACGAAAGTCGGACGAATTGATATTTTAGGCAAAATAGCCTACCCTTAAACGCTCTATTTCGGACGATTTTCGGACGAATTAATGCCGAAAGCGCTCAAAGACGCACCCAATTACAAACATCCCAATTACAGGAACCTCACTCTTTTTGTTGGCGATGACGGAGAGCGCGGTGCAAATCACTATTGGCGATGTCGCATTGGCTTCGGACAAAAGAAAGAAGCCGTGCGTACTCTCAAACTTCCCTACATTCCCAATGACGCTGCCAACGCAGCGGAAGCAGATCGACGAGCATTGGAAGTCTATTTCCAGCTCACCAAACGATTCGAGCAAGGGTTCTCCATAGCTCGCAAGAATTTCGACACAGTCGCACGCACTTTTCTCGAACGAATCACAGAACAAACGAAAGCCAACAAACTCGCTGTTCAATCAGGAGCACAGCCGTACCACCGAACACTTAGTGGAAAAAGCTTCTGGAACGCCAAGGAGCTCGAACTCTTCGACTATGTCATCAATGAAGTATTGCTGCCCTATTTCACACAAGAAGCATTCTTTTCAAGAGGCATAGAAACCTACAACACTCGCGAACTGAGACGGTGGAATGAATGGCGCATTGAGACAAGACAGCGTGAATTAGGGAAGCGTTGGTCGCCATCAACACTCAACAGACAAAATCGTGTGCTCCGCACCATCTTCCGCTTCGCTCTCAACGAAGCTTTCATTGACAACATTCCAGAGATTCAGAATTTTAAAAGCGACCTCACTGAACGCTCTCGACCAGAAATGACGCAAGAGCAATACGACCAACTCATGTCGTATTTGGAAGAAAGATATCGAGATGAAAGCAAGCCAGCGCGAGTCCGTGTCTATCAACGCTTCTTTTACCTATGGTGCGCCACGCTTGATGCGACTGGAATTCGACCCTTTAAATCCGCTGAAAATGCGATGAAGTGGGATGACATCGAGACTGTCTTCACTGATGACGGCGACATTCAATCAATCACCATCAAGCGCGACGAGAAATCACACATTTACGAGGCTGTCGCGGATGAACATTGGTATGACATTTACCAGGATTTGAAAATGCTCCACAAAGCATGGGAGATAGACTCGCCCTATGTCTTCGCCCATCCACTCTCAATGGGAAAAATCATCAAAGGAGCTCCAATACTTTCGTACAAACGACAATGGAATGGGGCTACTAAGAAATTTGGTTGGGCTGAGAAAGGAGCGGCACAGAAAGACAGACTTTCGCCGTACTCCATTCGTCATCGCTACGCCCGACGAAGACTCCAAGTCGATCCTTCTGACCCACACTACATTCCGACGATAAAGCTCGCACAAAGCATGGGGACGAGCCCAGATTTGCTCCACCGTTTGTATGTCGAGAAAAACTCAAAGCAAGATTGGAGCGAGCTGACTTACGCTGGCTACAAACGAAATCCCAACAGCATTCGTGTCTACGATGATTTAGGAAATGTGCTGGCTTATGTGAGCCGAAACTCAGACGAGCATCGAGCTTGGTACACCAAGCATCCTCAATTCACCGAACAGCCCACGAATGTCTAATCACCGACCATCGAGTGGGAATGAGAGTGAGTGACCCTTCAAACTTTTACACTGGACTTGTGGCAGAGCTTTATGAGCCTCTAGCGGGTGGAATACCTGATTCAAATAGGTTTATCAAATTTGTTGAGAAGCATGGTGAACCGGCTTTGGAAATTTGCTGTGGCACCGGACTTCCGTTTCTAGATCTATTAGAGGCTGGGCTGGATGTTGAAGGCGTTGATGCTTCCAAAGATATGCTTGAGATTTGTGAGACAAAAGCAAACGAAAGAGGGCTGCATGTCACGCTCCATCACGCGAAGATGCAGGATTTCAAGATTCCTCGACGTTTTCGTTCGGTGTACGTGGCGAATGGCAGTATTACTTTATTGCCAAGTGACGACGACTTAAAGCAAACGCTGAACGCGATTATTGATTGTTTAGATCCCGCGGGGGTCGTTCTGTTTGATCTAGATATACCTAATCCAGATGACCTTCGTAGGAACATTGGAAAATTCAAAGAAACGGAATACGAAGGCTATCGAATCAGAGTGGGTATAACGCAGGTGGATTGGAGTGAGAAAGATAGCGAATTGATCGCTAAGCTTAGATACGAACGGGTTAGTTCGAAAGGGGAAATGGAGTCGGTCGATAGAGACTGGTTTAGAAAAGTCTGGAGCGTTGATAGGTTTTGTGAATTACTCGTATGCTCAGGTTATTACATTGCAGAAGTAGAGAATTTAGATAGCGGGATCATTCAAGTATGTGCGGGAGTAGGGCGAGCTAAGCATTGAGGGTGGCGGTTCGATCTGTATTACTCATGAAGCAAATCCAACGCTCGAACGCACCTCAATGCCTGAACCAGCAAATCCTGATATGTTTCTCGATCTCTAACAGGTCGTCATGAGATAATACTCACAATGAAAAATTAGCCAAAGAAAGCCGATTTTTCAGAGAAGTGCCTCCTACTGCACTACACGGAAGCTCCCAGGGACGCTATTCGAGCTGGAACGGCCCCGAGACCCGACTTAGCAACGACCATTCAAGAACGAGCATGGTCCTCTCCGATTTGGATCGTACCGCGTTGATCGGAACCATCAGCGATTGCCAACGACCCGTCGTTCTTCGAATTTTCACCGCCGACCAACGAGCCGAAAGATAGGTCGCTCGACCGCATAAAGATAGAAACTACGGCGAGGGCCGAATAGATGCCCGAGTACCGGCGGCCAGAGGGCCTGTCTTCAAGATCCTGCTACGACAAGGACACGGGTCGAACCGACTAATCGTCATGTTGCTTCTCGTCTGCGATCTAACGATCATACGCCGCCCCGTGTCGTGCAGATGTCCATGATGAAGTTCGTCGTTGCGTCAATACTTTTGGTATCGGCGCCCGTGCTTGCCGCGCCGCAAGGAGAGGCGACGAGGCTCGTTCAAGCCCCCCAACTCGATGGTCTGGTGGCGGGCGATGCCGCTTGGGCGGTTGTCACGGCAATGACAGGCTTTACACAAGTACAACCCCAAGAAGGTGCGCCAGCGTCTCAGCGAACCGAGGTCTTTATGGGGTTTACGGATGACACGCTTTATCTCGGCTTCATCTGCCACGACGATGAGCCGGACCAGATCATTGTCTCGAATAGTCAACGGGATTCTGGGCTCGAGGACGAAGATAGCGTTCGGTTTGTGATCGATAGCTTTCGCAGCGAGCAGAGCGGTTTTGTGTTCGGGACCAACCCCGCGGGGCTCGAGTTTGACGGCCAAATCGTTAATACAGGAGCGAACAACTTCCGTAACAAAGGCATCAACTCGAATTGGGACACAACCTGGGAGGTCGCCACGCAGGTAGGCGATTTTGGCTGGAGTGCGGAGTTTGCCATTCCGTTCAAGTCTTTACGTTACGCTGGTGAGGACGTTCAAACTTGGAACGCCAATTTCGAGCGAACGATCCGGCGCAACAACGAAACCGTTTATTGGGCCCCGATCCCGATGCAATATGGGCTCAATCGACTCACCCTTGCAGGCTCCGTGCAAGGCATTGAGGCGCCAGCGCAACGGAACTTAAAGATCACACCGTACGGCTTGGGCAAATCCTCCCGCGGGGGGTCTTTGGCCGGATCGGAGGATGGCGGTGATGTCGGTTTCGACATCAAGTATTCCGTGACGCCAAGCCTCACGCTAGACCTCACATACAACACCGACTTTGCGCAAGTCGAGGTCGACGATCAACAGGTCAATCTCGATCGCTTTAGCCTATTTTTTCGGGAGAAAAGGCCATTTTTCTTGGAAAACGCAGGGATTTTCGAAGTTGGTGTGCCTCGCGAGCTGTCGTTGTTCTTTAGTCGCCGCATCGGAATCGGCCCCGGCGGGCGGCAAGTTCCAATCAACGCGGGTGTTCGGTTGTCAGGCAAGGTCGCTGGCGTCAACAACCTCGGATTCCTGTACATGCAGACGGGCGAAGTAGGCGGAGTGGCACCAAGAACCGACTTTACGGTGGCGCGCGTCAGTCGCGAGCTCCACAACCGCTCGTCAATTGGCGCACTGGTGGTTAACCGCGATGATGACCTGACCGACAACCAAACGTACGCGGTGGACGGTCAGTGGGGTGTGGGCGAAAACACCACGTATACAGCTTTCTTTTCCCAGACCGAAACCGAAGGCGTCGACGAGGATGATCATGCGTTCCACCTATCCGGTGCCTACAACGGTGAGATTTGGTCGTACAACGTGAGCTATAGCCAGGTCGGTGTCGGCTTCAATCCGGAAGTGGGGTTCCTTGCCCGTAGGGACTATCGGAGAGTGAGTACGCGAATCGGGAAACGTATCCGCTATGGGAAGGACAGTAGCATTCTGCAATTGCGGCCTCACGCAAGCTACAACAGTTATTGGAACTTCGACGGATCCCACGAATCGAGCCGGCTGCACCTTGACCAAGTCATCGAATGGAAAAACGGTGCGATGCTAAGTATGGCCGTAGACTTCTTTCATGAAGGGGTGTTACAGGCATTTGAAATCATCGACGGGGTGGTCGTACCGCAGGATGAGTTCGATCACGAAGAGTTTCGCGTTTTCGCCAGCACAGACCAGAGTGCCGTCTTGGGCTTTGGCCTCGAGGCGCGAGCTGGCGGTTTTTTTGGCGGTAACCGGCTATCCGCGAAACCGTCTGTCACCTATCGAATCGGCGAGGCGTTCAATGCGAACTTAAGCGTGGACCATAACGATGTCGACCTTCCCGGCGGCGATTTCAAGGTCAATCTCACCCAATTGAAGCTGAGCTATTTCTTCACGCCGAAGATATCTCTGCAGGGGTTTGTGCAACACAATGATCGCCATGAGCTCTTGTCGACCAACCTCCGATTCTCCTGGTTGCGCTCTGCGAATTCCGGGCTGTATGTGGTCTATAACGAAACCGACGACAACTTCAATTTTCCGGGCCGTCCAAGGCGCGAGTTCATGATCAAATACAGCCACATTTTCGACATCATGTAGCTGGACTGGGGCCCCATCGACATGGGTCGTATGCCGCACCACGAGTCGCAATAGTTGACAGGTTGCATGAGCAAACCAGAGCGCCTAGGCGGTCGCCGCGCCAACGTCCGATAGTCGGATTGGCCACTAATACTCGCGAACTCTAATTTGGAGACTAAACAATGAATGATGATGACGACGAAGAATGGGATATGACCAGGGAAGAAAACATAGAACCTTATCTATGGTCGGACCTTGAAACTTCCATTAAAGATTTAGAAGATGCTTTGCATTTAGGCGCTTGGATAGGCCCAGTTTACAAAACCATCCAACAACAAGCGGAAATGGATAACGAAGAAACCTTAGCGTATCAACAACAAGATAGAGGTAGGTCAAGAGAAAAAGCAGAAGACGCTATTAATCGTCTTCACAACCTATTGAAACCAATTGTCGGGTAAATACCAAAATATTTACGCGCGAGAGGGTGTGTGTCTGCGGGAAATCTGGGAGTCTAAGAACCGCCCTATTCTACTTGTTATGGTGGAATAACTGGCGACCTTGATATCGTTAAATATTCTTACAAATCATCTACTTACTATTTGTTAGCTGCTGTAAAATACATCCTTTATTAGATAGAAAATGAACTAATAAAAAGGGTGAATCTAAGCTACTGAAAGGTAAGGGAAAATGGCAAAGGAAGGACAGAGCAGAGCGCTATCAGAACCAGAACACCAAGAATTCTTGGTGTGGTTGGGTTCGCGCCGACACGCAATTCGCAACATCGCACTGATAGAGCTCGGCTACCGAACTGGGGCTCGCATTGGCTCGCTGGCTCAACTCTTGTTGTCCGATGTTCTGAACGCGGATGGAAGTATTAAGCAAGTAGTAATTCTACGAAGTGCCATTGTGAAGAGTGGGAAAACGACACGAATGTTCTTAGTTCACGAACGGGCGCGAAGTGCCCTAACGGAGTGGCTCGCAGTACGACCCAGCGTTGAGGGTTTAGACAATGTCTTCACTACCCAACGATCTACTGCGTTCTCGCCCAACTCTCTAAGTCATACAGTGCTGCGCCTTTATGAACACGCAGGATATGAAGGATGCTCTGCACACGGACTCCGACGCTCGTTCGCATCTAATTGTCTCCATTCAGGAGCTGACATCGTGTCCTTACAGACGCTACTGAATCACTCGAATGTGAATACGACAGCGCGGTATGTTCAATCCGACGACGCTACACTGACACGGATCGTTAGTTCAGCAAGTTAGGAGTAATAAATGTCTACTAATGGTGATGATTGGGAACGGGAAAAGGAAAAGGAAACATACACTTCCGAGGAAGCGGAAGAGGCATACATTTCCACTATTCAAAATGCGGTAGATTTATTGAAAAGTGCGTTAACCGTTAATGACTTTAGTGAAATATCTGAGGTTGAGGATATGACAGTGCGGGACGAGGTCGTATCAAGGATTGAAAAGGTTGAGTTTGCGATAGCTTTATTGGAAGGCGCACTTCAAATAAACACAATAGATAGCAATGAATGATGAGGAAAGCATCATAGAAAACTGAGTTCGCGTGCGGGCTGAGAGAGCTCGTCTGCGTTGCCTCGCCTTCTCTCCTCTCCCGCAATTTTGGGAACTCAAAGAGCCGCATTCCATTCGCAGAATTCGCGAATATCGGGAAGAGACTTTGTGAAATGAAAAGTCTCGAAAAAATCTGTCGTCTTTTGAATCTTTTTAGGGTGGTGCCAAAAAAACACGGCTTTTCAAGGTGAACGCAATGGGAATTACTTATCTACTAACAGCGGAAAAAGAGAAGAAAGTCGTCGAGGAATGGAGGCAGGGTGATTCCGAAGCTTCGATGACTAATGGCGAACTGCTCGACTTCGTCGTTAAAGGTATGACGGCTTAATCAATAAAACTGACAGACCAAGACAACCAATTCGACATGGAACATTCTCTCCGAAGGTGGCACAGACGAGAGTCATTGGAGCTCGTCGAGTGGTTAAAGATTTGAAGGGACTGATGGATTCGCTGGGTCGTTTAATTATGAACCACGCAAAAGACCCGACAGCGATGCGTGGAGTTCAGAAGCAGCTTGGAGATGCGGCTCGCTCGATCCAAACGAGAACGAGCTACAAGGGTTAAAAGGTCGGACGATTGTCGGACGAAAATGTATTGTCCTCTAATAATGGCATTAATAAATGACTTACAGGTAGAATACCGGCTTCGGGAGGCGGGGGTCGAATGTTCGAATCCTTTCACTCCGACCACACAACCGTTACCCCGCCTGGACTTATAGCAAAGGCTGGGG